>NPIE01001193.1_pt1 | contig 303248 bp, 305 predicted proteins | sample 8637661 | NCBI WGS metagenome assembly NPIE01 (sample SAMN07420842, study PRJNA396082) | bioreactor metagenome | isolation source: sample BA12 brine-fed electro-methanogenic bioreactor BA | place: Japan: Kochi | collected 2016-12-09
GATATACATGCCGGGGCGTTTGCGGACGGGTTCCAGCCCCTCGAGGACTTCGATGGAGGAGGCGTCATAGGTTTGCGACGGGGTCTCGGTCAGGAGATCGTTGGCCATGCGGGTGCGCTGCTCTTGTTTATGGTGATTGGCGGGTATTATGGCAGGGGAGCGAGGCCGGGGAAAGAGCGGTTTCGTCCCTGTTTCGCGCTCTTGCCGCAGGGACCGGCGCGATGGAGTGCAGCGGGCAGGGATGTCGGGCGCTGGCATGTGAAAACTTTGAATAATTCCAGATTTGGTTGACGTGCATCAAGGCCACGTCACCCGCAAAGGTGTAGGCTTTGGCATAAGTTCAGATACTTAACACATCAAAGGAGAATTGCATGACCGCAACCCCCGCGAAAGCCCCTGCTGCGATCCAGAAAACCGAGGAAGAGGCCAAGGTGGCCACGCCGCGAAAATCCACGGCGGCACGCAAGGCCAAACCGACCGCAGAGGAGGTGCGTCGCGCCTTTGAGACCGGCGAGTATCCTTATGAAACAAGGCTTTCGCGTCGGGTCTACGAGCGGCAGAAAGCCCAGATCCAGGCCGAGCTTCTCAAGGTGCAGCTTTGGGCGCAGGAGACCGGTCAGAAATTCGTGCTTCTTTTCGAGGGGCGCGACGCGGCGGGCAAGGGCGGCACGATCAAGCGCTTTACCGAGCATCTCAACCCGCGTCAGGCCCGCGTGGTCGCGCTCAACAAGCCGACCTGGGAAGAGAAGGGCCAGTGGTATTTCCAGCGCTATATCCAGGAGCTGCCCACGGTGGGCGAAATGGTGTTCTACGACCGCTCTTGGTACAACCGTGCGGGCGTCGAGCGTGTGATGGGTTTCTGCGAGCCGAATGAATACCTTGAGTTCATGCGCCAGACCCCGGACCTTGAGCGGATGTTGGTGCGCTCGGGCATTCGTCTTTACAAATACTGGTTCTCGGTGACGCAGGACGAACAGCGCGCCCGTTTCGAGAGCCGCGAGACCGACCCGCTCAAACAGTGGAAACTCTCGCCGATCGACAAGGCATCGCTGGGCAAGTGGGATGACTATACCGAGGCCAAGGAGGCGATGTTCTTCTACACGGATACCGCGGATGCGCCCTGGACGGTCATCAAGTCGAATGACAAGAAACGCGCCCGGCTCAACTGTATGTTGCATTTCCTGAACTCGCTCGACTATCCGGGCAAGGATCTCAAGATCGCCCATGCGCCCGATCCGTTGATCGTCTCCTCCGCACATCATGTGATCCACCGCTCCGAGCATATCCTCGGCACGGCGCTTCACCCCGAAACACGCAAGGGATAAGGGCCTCCGGGGCGCCGTAGCTGGAGGGGCGCGGCGCCATCTCAACACAGGATGGCCCTTGCTGGGCGGCTCCGGTCGATGGGCGATCGGAGCCGCCTTTTTCAATGCGCCCTGTGCGCAATCCGTGCCGTGAGGTCATATGCGGGCAGGTATTGCCCGTCTTGCCAATCGCGAAAGCCGCTTCTACTGCTTTTGCCATGACGACGCGCCTGCTCCCTTCCCCGATGACACCGCGCGGCCATCTGGCCGCAATCCTTGGCCTTGGTGTTCCGCTGATCGGCGGACATGTGGCACAGTTTGCCATTCACCTCACGGATACGATCATGTTGGGTTGGTATTCGGTTGAGGCGCTGGCGGCGGTGGTGCTTGGGTCGAGCTTCTTCTTCGTGCTGTTCATCCTTGAATCGGGCTTTGCCATCGCGGTCATGCCGCTTGTCGCAGAGGCGGCGGCGGAAGAGGACGAGACGGCGCTGCGCCGGGCGACGCGGATGGGCATGTGGCTCTCGGTGATCGCGGCGCTGCTGACCTTGCCGGTGATGTGGTTCTCGGGGCCGATCCTGCGCGGGCTGGGGCAAAACCCGGCGTTGGCGGCGGAGGCGCAGGTCTATCTCAGGATCGCGGGGATCGGGCTTGTGCCGGCGCTCCTGGTGATGGTGCTCAAATCCTACCTTGCCGCGCTCGAACGCACGCGGGTCGTGTTCTGGGTCACGGTGGGCGCGGCGGCGGTCAATGCGGGGGTCAATTACCTGTTGATCTTTGGCCATTGGGGCGCGCCCGAGCTTGGCCTGCGCGGGGCGGCGATTGCCTCGCTCTGCGTGCAACTGGTGTCGTTCCTCGGGATCGCCGTCTACGCGGCGCGTGCCCTGCCGGAGCATGATCTCTTCGCCCGCGTCTGGCGTCCCGACTGGGAGGCCTTCGCGCATGTGTTTCGTCTCGGGGTGCCGATCGGCATCACGAACCTTGCGGAAGTGGGGCTTTTCGCGGCCTCCAGCGTGATGATGGGCTGGCTTGGCACGGTGGCGCTCGCGGCGCATGGGATCGCGCTGCAATTGGTGAGCCTGGCATTCATGGTGCATCTTGGCCTCTCCAACGCGGCCACGGTGCGGGCGGGCAATGCACTGGGACGGCGGGATGCCGGGCACCTGGTGCGCGGGGCGTGGATCGTGATTGCGCTCTCGATGGGGGTGGCGGTGACAACGGTGGTGGTCCTGCTGGTCTTTCCCGAACCGCTTCTTGGGCTGTTCCTTGCGCCGGACGATCCGGACCGCGCGGTCATCATCGCGACGGGCGTGGCGCTTCTGACGATGGCGGCGCTGTTTCAGATCGTGGACGCGGCGCAGGTCATGGCGCTCGGCCTGTTGCGCGGGGTCAAGGACACGCGGGCCCCGATGATCATCGCCACGCTGAGCTATTGGGGCATTGGCGCGCCCTGCGCCTATGTCTTTGGTTTTCTCCTGGGCTGGGAGGGGCCGGGGGTCTGGTTCGGCCTCGTGATGGGGCTGAGCGTCGCGGCGGTGCTCTTGATGCTGCGGTTCTGGCGCGGCAAGCTGCCGGCGCTGCGCCGGCATTTCGCGCGCATCTGCTGACCGGGGTCAGTCGTCTTTCATCAACCGATCCGCCTTTTTGCGCACGAGGACCGAGCGCAGGTCATGCATGGCCAGCAAGAGCGCATCCGTGACCTCTTCGAGTTGCTCTGCGCTGGCGCGGGACTGGGCCCATTGGGTCGTCAGGTTGAGATGGTCCACGGCGCGGTGGATATCGTCGATATCGCGATGGGCCAGCATCTCCTGGCGCTCGACCATCCAGTCGCGGATCACCTCGACATCCGTTTGCGAAAGCGTGCGGTCGCCATGCGGTTTGATCTCGCCATTGCGGATATTCACAACGGCGATCTGGTCCATCTCGATACGGCGCTGGCGGTTCTCGGTGTCGACCCGGAACACCAGCGCGCCGTTTTCGCGCACGCGGAAGTAATACTCTGGCAGATCAGACGCCATGAAACCCCTTTCGGCCTTATGTCAGCCCCGCACAGAAGGTCTGGATGCGGGTGCAGGCCTCTTCGAGGGCCTCATCCGAGGTAGCGTAGCTGACGCGGAAGTTCGGGGAAAGGCCGAAGGCGGCCCCGAAGACCACGGCGACGCCGGTTTCCTCGAGAAGCGCGGTGGCGAAGGCCTCGTCGCTGTCGATCAGGACGCCGCCCTGCGATGTCTTGCCCAGCAGCCCGGCAATCGACGGGTAAACATAGAACGCCCCGTCCGGCACCGGGCAGGTGATGCCGTCGATCTGCGACAGCATCGAGACCACGAGGTCGCGGCGGCGTTTGAAGATCTCGTTATGGACGGGCAGGAAATCCTGCGGCCCGTTCAGGGCTTCGACGGCGGCCCATTGCGAGACAGAGCAGGGATTCGAGGTCGATTGCGACTGGATCTTGCGCATGGCGGCGATGAGTTCGACCGGCCCGGCGGCATAGCCGATGCGCCAGCCGGTCATGGCATAGGCCTTGGAGACGCCGTTGCAGGTCAGGGTGCGCTCGTAGAGCGCCGGTTCGACCTCGGCGGGGGTGCAGAAGGTGAAATCGTCATAGGCGAGATGTTCATACATGTCGTCGGTCATCACCCAGACATGGGGATGGCGCAGAATCACATCGGTCAGCGCCTTCAACTCGTCCCGGCCATAGCCTGCGCCGGTCGGGTTCGAGGGCGAGTTGAAGATCAGCCACTTGGTATTGGGGGTGATCGCCGCCTCGAGCTGCTCCGGGGTCAGCTTGAAATTGTTCTCGAGCGTGGCGGGCGCGATGACGGGAATGCCGCCCGCGAGCAGGACCATGTCCGGGTAGGAGACCCAGTAGGGCGCGGGGATCACCACCTCGTCGCCCTCGTTCAGCGTTGCCATCAGGGCGTTGTAGAGGATCTGTTTGCCGCCGGTGCCGACGCTGACCTGTGCGGGGGTGTAGTCGAGCCCGTTGTCACGCCTGAGCTTGGCACAGATCGCCTGTTTCAGCTCGGGGATGCCATCGACGGGGGTATATTTCGTCTTGCCCGCGGCGATGGCGGCGACGGCGGCGTCCTTGATGTTTTGCGGCGTGTCGAAATCCGGCTCGCCCGCGCCGAGGCCGATCACGTCCTTCCCGGCGGCGCGCAGCTCGGCGGCCTTGGTCGTCACGGCGATGGTGGGTGACGGTTTCACGCGAGAAAGTGTCTCGGAAAGGAAGGACATGGGAACCTCGTTTGTGTTCAATCTCCCCATGTCTTAGGGTGCGCCCGAGACCCGATCAAGCGGTTAGGCAAAGGAGACCGACAAATGACGGAAGAAACCATCTTGGACCAGACCGAGAACAACTGGTTCGGGGATGATGTGGCCACGTTCGGAGACCGTCTTGCCGCGGCCCGCAACAATGCCGGTATGACACAGGGGCAGTTCGCGCGCCGTCTTGGCGTCAAGCTGACGACCGTGAAAGGCTGGGAGGATGACGTGTCCGAGCCGCGCGCCAACAAGCTCCAGATGATGGCGGGCCTGTTGAACGTGTCGGTGGGCTGGCTTCTGATCGGGGAAGGCGAGGGCGTCGATCTCAGCCCGGAAGAAGAAGCGGTTCCCGGGCTTGACGCGATCCTTGTCGAGATGCGTGATTTGCGCACCGATCTCAAATTGAAGCTTGACCAGATGGCGCGGCTGGAAAAGAAGCTTCGGTTGAAACTGAAGGATATCAGCTAAGATGACAGAACCCCGCGAGACCCGCCTGAAACGCCTCAAGATGCGCTCCATGCGCCGGGGCATCAAGGAAATGGACATCATCCTCGAACGTTTCGCGGATGATCGCCTCGCGGGGATGGATGCGGCGGCGCTCGATCTTTATGACGACCTGCTGCATGAAAACGATCAAGACCTTTATCAATGGGTGACGGGCCAACAGCCCGCACCCGAGCGGTTCCGACCGTTGATCGACGATATCTCGCGGGCGATCAGCGGCTAGGGCGTTTCGCGAAACGCTTTGCCTCGCATTTTAGGGAAAACGCTTCGGGTTTAACCGATTGTTGGGCTTTGTGCCGCAATCTCCGACCTCAACACGGACGAGTCGGAGATGCAGATGAGCATTCACACACAGCTAGAGACACGCCTCGACCAGGGGTTCATGGCCTCTTACCTTGACGCGTTGGCGCTTGTGGAGCGGCTGCATCGGCTCTTGCTTGATGTCATCAAGGACGAGTTCGAACGGGTCGGCGTGCCCGAGATCAACGCGGTTCAGGCGCTCTTGTTGTTCAATATCGGGGACAACGAGGTCACGGCGGGCGAATTGAAATCTCGCGGCTACTACCAGGGCAGCAATGTCAGCTACAATCTCAAGAAGCTGGTCGAGATGGGCTTCATGCACCATCAACGTTGCGAGATCGACCGCCGCTCGGTGCGGGTGCGGCTGACGCAGAAGGGCCGCGAAATCCGGGACGTTGTGGCCGCGCTTTTCGAGCGGCACGCGGACGGGCTTCGCGACAAGGGCGTGCTCGGGCCGGAGGGGATCGAGGAGATCACCTTTGCGTTGCGACGGGTGGAACGCTATTGGACCGATCAAATCCGCTATATTTATTAAGGGTATGCGCCCCGGACCCCGCATGTTTGGCGCAGTTCTTGGTTAACGAGTGCGGGTGTCTCCGGTCGGGGACAATTGGCCAAGGGTCGGGGGGCTGAGCTCGCGTTCGAGCTTGCGCTGCATGGCACGTTCGAAATCCTCGAACCCGTTGGCGATTTCGAGAAAGGCGCCGGGGCCGTGCAGAACCTTGTTCCGGTAATAGGGGATGAGGTCCGTTTCGGCCTCGAACTCGGCGGCGTTGATGGCGAGGCCATTGACGACAATGTCCTGAAACGGGAAGGCGTTATAGGCTTCTTCCGGGCCGAAGCCCTCGTTGTTCTTGCCATCGCCGCTCACGTCGAGCGTCTTGTGGAGACAGCGCGGCGCGGATTGGAACAGGGTTGCGCCATAGCCGAGCGCATAGCCGAGCGCGGTTGGAAATTTCGCGGTGCTGCGCTCGGACCCGGCGAGGGCCGCTGCGGCCTCGTAGAGCGCGGCGGGGGTGTCGATCATGGTCCAGTCGAGGAGGATTTTTTGATTGTAGCGCCCGCTCCATTCATAGACGGCCAGCGCCACGGATTGCGGTGCGATGAAAAAGGCGCGCTCCACATCCCGGGACAGGAGCGCGCGGGCGAGGCCGCGCCGTTGCAGCGCGTCCTCGGTGGCGTTGACCGAACTTGAGACATCCAGCGCCAGCGCCAGAGCCAATCGGCAGTCCACGGCATGTGCAGGAAGGGCGGCGAGCCCCGCAAGGAGCGCCGTGGCACAGGCCGTGCGCAGCCTGGCAGGCGACGCGCGCAAACCGATCACCAGTGGCCCGTGTTTTCCATGCTGAGCCACGGCTCGGCGGGCGGCAGGGGATCGCCCTGCTGCAAAAGCTCGATGGAGATATTGTCGGGCGAGCGCACGAAGGCCATGCGTCCGTCGCGCGGCGGGCGGTTGATCGTGACGCCATTGTCCATGAGATGCTGGCACATCTCGTAGATATTGCCGACCTCGTAGGCCAGATGGCCGAAATGGCGCGAATCCGAGGGTAGTTCGTCATCGCCATCCCAGTTGTAGGTGAGCTCAACCGGGCAGTCTTCCTGCCCCTCGGGGGCCATGAAGATCAGCGAGAACCGCCCCGCCTCGCTCTCGTAGCGGCGCGTTTCCTTGAGGCCGAGCAGCGCGTAGAAGGCCATGGAGGCCTCGAGATCCTTCACGCGGACCATGGTGTGCAGGTATTTCAGGTGCATGTGTGATTTCCTTTCCCCGTCGGTTGTCCGGATGAAACCAAACCCGACAGGCGATGACCAGCGTAAACGTCTTGGAACGCGATCACGAAGCCTTTATGAGGGAAGGACGGCAGATTTCGACCGGGGGGATGGTGCGTGCAGCAATACCATGAGGCTCTGAAAACGATTCTCGAGCACGGGGTCGAGTCCACGGACCGCACCGGCACCGGGACGCGTTCCTATTTCGGGATGCAGGCGCGCTATCGCCTCGCCGATGGCTTTCCGCTTGTGACGACGAAAAAGCTGCACCTGCGTTCGATCATCCACGAACTTCTGTGGTTCCTCTCGGGCGATACCAATATCGGTTACCTGAAGGAAAACGGCGTCTCGATCTGGGATGAATGGGCCGACGAGAACGGCGATCTTGGCCCGGTCTATGGCCATCAATGGCGCCACTGGCCAAGCCCGGCGGGAGAGGTCGACCAGATCGCCGATCTTGTCGAGGCGATCAGGACGACGCCCGATAGCCGCCGTCTCATCGTGTCGGCCTGGAACCCGGCGGATGTGCCGGACATGGCCTTGCCGCCGTGCCACACGCTTTGGCAGGTGCGGATCGCGGGCAACAAGCTTCATCTCCAGCTTTATCAACGCTCGGCGGATATGTTCCTCGGGGTGCCGTTCAATATCGCGTCCTATGCGCTGTTGCAGGTGATGCTCGCGCATGTGACGGGCCATGAGCCGGGCGATTTCATCCATACGATCGGCGATGCGCATATCTATTCCAACCACATGGAACAGGTCGCAACCCAGCTTGCGCGGCGCCCGAAACCGCTTCCGCAGGTGCGGATCAAGCGTGACGTGCCCTCGCTTTTCGATTTCAAATACGAGGATTTCGAGATTCTCGACTATGATCCGGACCCGTCGATTTCGGCACCGGTTGCGGTATAGGTCCATGATTTCATTGATTGTCGCCCGCGATCGCAATGGCGCGATCGGCAAGGATAACGATATTCCATGGCACGCGCCCGAAGACCTCAGGGCGTTTCAGCGCGAGACGCTGGGTGGGGCGATCATCATGGGGCGCAACACCTGGGACAGCCTGCCGGTCAAACCGCTCAAGAACCGGATGAACATCGTCGTGACCCGTCAGGCGGGGCTTGCCGAGCATCAGGCGGGATCGGTCGAAGAGGCGGTCGGGATGGCCCATGCGGCGGGGTATCGCCGGGTCTATGGCATCGGCGGCGCGGGGATTTACGGCGCGATGATGCCGATGGCCGAGCGTCTCCTGGTCACGGAAGTGGATATCGAGATCGCGGATGCGGACACGTTTTTCCCGGAATTCCCGGAGGCGGAGTGGCGGCTTTTGGGGCGGCATGGCTTGCGCGACGACGCCCCGGCCTGTGTCCTGCACGAGTATCTGCGCCGCTGAGCCGGGCAACACGGTGTTTCCACGAGAGAAATTGACAGCCGCGCGGGCGGACTCGTAGGGTTATGCCATTCACCATGGTTATTCCCTTGCGTGGGAAGGAGTTTCGATGAAAACGATTTTCAAGATGGCAGCGGTTCTGTCGCTCGTGGCGGCGCCCGTTACGGCCCAGACATGGAGCAGCAACGCGCCGCATATCGGCCCCGTGAACAAGCCCGAAGGCATCATGATCTCCCCATACCCTGCTTCGGCCAATTACTGTCCGAGCGGTCTTTGGCCGGTCACGATCGGCGGCGTGATCTCTTGTGGCACGCCGAACACGGGTGAGAGCTATTCCAACCGCGCCCCGTATCGCCGCAGCTATGGCGGCTACGATTGCCCGGCTGGCGTCAAGGGATGTGAGTGAGGCAAGCGGTGCCGAGAGAACGGGGCGCGTATCCGGCGCTCCGGTCCACAGCGGGCGTCAAAGCGCCTTGAGGTCACCTGCCATCTGTCGTCCGTCGCGGCCTTCGATCAGTTCAAATGAAACCTTCTGATTGTCCGCGAGTCCGGTCATGCCCGAACGCTCTACGGCGGAGATATGGACGAATACGTCCTTGCCGCCATCTTCCGGCTCGATAAAGCCGTATCCCTTGGTGGTGTTGAACCATTTTACGGTGCCGACCGGCATACCGTGTCTCCTTCTATTGCCTTGCTTTCCGCCGGTGAAATGCCCCGACGGACGCATCACATTCCATCGCGTTGCGCCCTGGATGCCGCAGGCGATCGAAGAAATGCTGCACAGAGGATTGCACGGCGAATGTAAAAAGCAAGCAAAACGACTTGAAAATTCACGCACTTGGCGTCAGGTCTTGGCCGCAAAAAGAGGGTGATCCATGCGACTCTATGGTCTCAAGACATGCGATACGTGCCGTAAGGCTTTGAAGGTTCTGGAAAATGCGGATTTCGTCGATGTCCGCGCCGAGGGCGTGCCGGAGGATGTGCTCAACCGGGCCTATGCGGAATTTGGCGGCGCCTTGGTCAATACGCGGTCAACCACGTGGCGGGAACTGAGCGAAGAGGCGCGGCAGGCAGCACCGATCGCGCTTTTGCAAGCGCATCCGACCCTGATGAAACGGCCCCTGATCGAGGCGGATGGGGCGCTCTACCTTGGCTGGGGCAAGGATGTGCAGGCGGCCCTTGGTTAAGCGCGCCGGCGCCCTTATGTTGACGGTCTGACAGAAATACAGGAGCCATCATGCGCAACGCGGCTTTGACCTTGGGAATTATCGCCGGTCTCGGCGGGATGCTGATCGGCTTTTTCAGCTGGGGCTATACCGACCTGATTGAACGCTATGGCGAGGTGCCGGACCTGTTCGAGCAGGTTCAGAACGTGCAGCTTGTGCGCTTTGGCGGGCTTTTCGCGCCGATGCTGGCCATTGCCGGGGGCGCGATGGCGAAGGCGCGGGCGCTTTGGGGCGGTATTCTCATGTTGTTGTCGGCGTTGGGAATGTTCGTGGCGTTCGATTTCAACGTCTTCACCATGTTCCCGATCAGCTTTGCGCTTCTTGGCGGTGTGCTGGCGGTTGCGGCGGGCAAGCCGGACGAGCCGAAATCACATTTTTGAACCAAGGCGGGGGACGAGCAGACGGTCGAGCGAGACCGGGCCTGCGCCCTTGATGACCAGAAGCAGGAAGAGAAAGACCCAGAAGGCGCGTTGATCGAGGATCACGGCATCGGGGATACGATCGAACCATGCGCCGAGGGTTTCGGGATGCGCGATGCCGCCGTGGCCGTAGAGATCGGTCAGGGATTGCAGGGTCACGAATCCGATCATGCCAAGCGCGGCAAGGCGGGTTGCGAGGCCGAGAACGATCAGGGCGGGGAGGATGAACTCGGCCCATGTTCCGGCGAGCACCACCAGGTGTTGGAAAAGTGAAAGTTGCGTGCTGTCATAGCCTGCGGCCTCGAAGGCTCGTGGGAAAATCTGCACGTAAGCGCCGCTGGATGGGGCAAACAGGCCGGGAAGGCCATCGCCAAGCTTGGTCAGGCCCGAGGCCCAGAAATACATCAACAACACTGCGGCAAATACGAAGCGGGCCAGCGTGGGCAGGATCGTATCGAGGCGCGCAATGCTAATAGTTGCAGAATTATACATATTTATCAGTGTATTCATGTCTGATCCTCAAGTATTGAGCGAGGTTATCGCCTGGGCTGACAGGAGTAGCGTGAGGCAGGCGGAGAGGTCGAAATCGGTTGTGGTTTCGCTGGCTGTCGCGGCGGCGTCGCCAAGCGTTTCGCCGCGCTTCAGGGTGCGCAGGAACACCGCGCCCCCGGCGGGAAGAAGATGCGGGACGGGATCGAAACCGGCGCGGGAGATCAGAATAGCCTGTGGCGTGGCGCGGGGTTTGGGGGCTCCGGGCGTCAGGGTGAAATGATAAATGTCGTATATTGGCCAGCGCGAGGCCATGAGATGAACGCAGGGCGCAAAGGAAAATCGCAGCCCCGGCAACGCCTCGGGGTCGATCCGGGCGAGGGTATCGGGCGGCAGGGGCGTGTGGTCGGCGGCGTGGTAGGCCGCGCGCAGTGCTTGCTCAAGGCGGGCGATATCGGGCAGGTAGCCCAGCGAGGCAAGCGCCTCCACCCCGGCGAGGAAATCCGGGAAAGCCGCGCCGTAGTGCATCATCAGGGGGCTATCGGGCGGGGATTGACGCAGGTAACGGCCCGCAAGCGCACGGAATTCTCCTCTCCCAGAAGGCGGGCCACGGCGGGGAAGCCCGCTTCGAGCGCCTCGGTCAGGGAAACGGCGACATTGTTGCGATAGACGTTGAAACGGCGCTTGGCAGGGCGGCCCAGCCCGTCTTGAAGGTCGGGCGGTGCGGGGCGGTCCGCGTCAAGGATCGCGGCGCGAAAGGCGCTTTGGCGGCTCATGCGGGCACCCGTGCCAGCGCCGCGGCGGCGCGGTCGGCCTCGGCGGCGAGGGTGGGCCAGTCGGGCACGTCATTATCCCACTCGATGAGGGTTGGCCGCGGGCCGCAAAGGGCAAGCGTATGATCAAGCAGCGCCCAGACGGGATCGACGACGGGCGCGCCGTGGCTGTCGATGAGGAGCGGCGCGCCGTGGTCGTCCTCGTCCTCGTCATGGCCGCCAAGATGGATTTCGCCGACGGCGTCGAGCGGAAAATCCGCGATATAGGCGCGGGGGTCGTAGGTGAGGTTGGTGGCGGAGACGAAGACGTTGTTGACGTCGAGCAGGAGGCCGCAGCCTGTCCGGCGGCTGACTTCGCGCAGGAAATCGGGCTCGGACCATGTACTCTCGGCAAAGGCGAGGTAGCTTGACGGGTTTTCGAGCAGCATGGGGCGGGCGAGGGTCTCTTGCACCGTGTCGACATGGGCGCAGACACGGGCGAGGGTGTCGCCCGTGTAAGGCAGCGGCAGGAGGTCGTTCAGGAAGGCGCTCTCGTGGCTGGACCATGCGAGATGTTCGGAGAAGGAGGCCGGGTTGAGCCAGCCCACAAGGTGTTTGAGGCGGGCAAGGTGATCGGGATCGAGGGGCGATTCGCCACCGATGGAGAGGCCGACGCCGTGGACGGAGATCGGGAACCGCTCGGCCAGCGCGCGCAGTTGGGCGAGGGGGCGGCCACCGTCGCCCATGTAGTTCTCAGCATGAATTTCGAGCCAGCCGATGGGGCCGGGATCGGCGATGATGTCATTGAAATGCTGGGGTTTATAGCCAACGCCGGGCTTTGCGGGGAGGGCGGAATAAGAGGTTGTGTCGAGCATGGCGGCCTCGTGGCGGGGGTGGCGGGCTGAAGCCCGCCCTACGGTTCGGCATAGGGCGGGCTTGGGGTTGGCGGCTTAGGCGGGGAGGTCGCGGTCCAGCTCTTCCAGAGACCCTTTGCGTTCGGTGCCATCGGCCATGTCGGGCAGGTCGATCTCCATGCAGGTGCCCTTGTCGACGAGGGTCCAGGCGTTGCCCTGGTAATCGACGGTGGAGGTGCCTGCGCAGGTCGTGCCTGCACCGGCGGCGCAATCGTTTTCGCCCGCCAGCGAGACGCCAAAGCATTTTTCCTTCTCCGCGGCGTGGGCGGCTTGGCTCGAAGCGGTCAGAGCGGCGGCAACGGCGCTTGCGACGGCGAGGGTTTTCATGGTGTTGGACATGGGTTCTCTTCCCTTTGGTTTGAAATCAGGCCGACCGAAACAGGCGGCATGTGCCAAGGGTAGGTGCGACAGCACGTCACAGACCAATCACGGCGACGTGTGTCACGGGGGCGTCAGCAGGCGTGACGGTTTCGTGAGCGCAGGGCACAAATAGGTGGGGAAATGTTGCGAAAACGGAGAGGCGCGCCCCGGTTTCCCAAGGCGCGCCCACGTGTTTGTTGCAATTTGGATCGCTTGCGCTAGGCGAGATCGGGGGGACATGCCTCTTTCGCGAGGTCGGTCACGATCTCGTCAAGGCTCTGGACCCTGGATTGCTTTTCGCCAAGGCGACGGGTCGAAACGGTGCGCTCCTCGACCTCCTTGCGTCCGATGGCGAGGATGACCGGCACCTTGCCAACGGAATGTTCGCGGACCTTGTAGTTGATCTTCTCGTTGCGGATGTCTGCCTCGGCGCGCACGCCCGCAGCCTTCAGGGCCGCGACGACCTCGTGGACATAGTCGTCGGCCTCGGAAACGATGGAGGCAACCACGACCTGACGCGGGGCGAGCCAGAAGGGCAGTTTGCCGGCATGTTCCTCGATCAGGATGCCGATGAAGCGTTCGAAAGAGCCGAGCGTCGCACGGTGCAGCATGACGGGGCGGTGTTTGGCACCGTCTTCGCCGATATAGGTCGCGTCGAGGCGTTCGGGCAGGACAAAATCGACTTGCAGCGTGCCGCATTGCCAATCGCGCCCGATGGCGTCGGTCAGGACGAATTCGAGCTTGGGACCATAGAAGGCGCCTTCACCGGGGTTGAGATCGAAATCGCAGCCCGCGGCCTTGGTGGCGGCCATGAGGGCGGTTTCGGACTTGTCCCAGACCTCGTCCGAGCCGGCGCGGGTCTCGGGGCGGTCGGAGAACTTGATCGAGAAGTTCTCGAAGCCGAGGTCGCGGTAGATTTCCGACAGGAAGTCGATGAACTTCTTGGTTTCGTCCTCGATCTGGGCCTCGGTGCAGAAGATATGCGCGTCATCCTGCGTAAAGCCGCGCACGCGCATGATACCATGCAGGGCACCGGAGGGTTCATAGCGGTTGCAGGAGCCGAATTCCGCCATGCGCAGGGGCAGGTCGCGGTAGGATTTGAGACCCTGGTTGAAAATCTGCACGTGGCAGGGGCAGTTCATGGGCTTGAGCGCATTCACGGCCTTTTCGCGGGCGTGTTCCTCGTCAACTTCGACGATGAACATGTTTTCCTGATACTTGTCCCAGTGGCCCGAGGCTTCCCAGAGCTTGCGGTCGACAACCTGCGGCGTGTTGACCTCGACATAGCCGCCCTTGCCCTGTTGGCGGCGCATGTAGTCTTGCAGGGTGGTGTAGATGGTCCAGCCGTTGGGATGCCAGAAGATCTGCCCCGGCGCTTCCTCCTGCATGTGGAAGAGGTCCATCTCGCGGCCGAGCTTGCGGTGATCGCGCTTGGCGGCCTCTTCGAGCATGTGGAGATGCGCCTTGAGGTCTTCCTTGTTCTTGAAGGCCACGCCGTAGATGCGTTGGAGCATGGCGCGGTCGCTGTCGCCGCGCCAATAGGCCCCGGCGACGCTCATCAGTTTGAAGGCGTCGGCGGGCACCTGGCCGGTATGCTGAAGGTGCGGGCCGCGGCAGAGATCCTGCCAGTGGCCATGCCAATACATGCGCAGGGGTTCGTTGCCGGGAATCGCCTCGATTAATTCGACCTTGTAGGGTTCGTTATTGGCCTCGTAGAATTTCACCGCGCGCTCACGGTCCCAGATCTCGGTGGTGACGGGATCGCGGCGGTTGATGATCTCTTTCATCTTCTTTTCGATGGCGCCGAGGTCTTCGGGGGTGAAGGGCTCTTCGCGGTCGAAATCGTAGTACCAGCCGTTGTCGATCACCGGGCCGATGGTGACTTTCACGTCGGGCCAGATCTCCTGAACGGCGCGGGCCATGATATGGGCGAGGTCGTGGCGGATCAGTTCGAGCGCCTCGGCGTCGTTGTCCTTCATGGTGTTGATGGCGATGGAGGCATCATCCTCGATCGGCCATTGCAAATCCCAGTGCTGGCCATTGACGGTCGCGGAGATCGCCTTTTTGCCAAGGGAGGAGGAAATGGAAGATGCGACCTCGGCAGGGGTTATGCCCTTGCCATAGGAACGTGCATTGCCATCGGGGAAAGTCAGGGAAATATCGGCCATCAGCCTCAAGCTCCTCGTCAGTTTGGCGCCCACGGAACGCCCGGTTGCGGGTATATGGTTCGGCGGGGTTTTGCGCCCGTTCGCCGCGCATGTCAACCGGGCAGCGCGGGCTGCCCGGTTGCGGGATCAAATGTCGCGCAAAGGGATCAGGCGCGCATGCGCGGCACGTCATGGGGGTCGAGGTGCAGCTCGATCAGGGCGGGGCCGGATGTATGGCCGCGCAGCATGTCGAGCGCCTTCTCGAGATCGGCGTCCGAGCGCACCTCGACGCCCACGCCGCCCAGGGCGGTGGCGGTGGCGGCGAAGGAGGGCCATTGGAATTCCGAGAGCGAGGGGTCCATTTGCCGGTCGAGGAACTGGATATGTTCCGCGCCATAGGCGGAATCGTTGGCGACGATCACCGTCAGGTTCAGCCCCATGCGCACGGCGGTGTTGAACTCGTTGATGCCGCCCATCATGAAGCCGCCATCGCCGGTAAAGAGCACGGTGGGGCGGTCGGGATCGGCCACCGCAGCCCCGATCGCCTCTTGCAGGCCAAGGCCGATGGAACCGAAATTCACCGTTGGCACGAAGCTGTGCGGGTTGGGGGCCGAGATGCGGCACCAGACCTCGGTCATGAAGCGGCCGCCATCGGTCACGACGATGCGATCTTTGGGAAAGAGGGCTTCGAGCTGTTCGAGGGCGTGGACGAAGTTGATGCAGCCCTCGGCGGTCTTGTTGGGACCGACCGGGTGATGCGTCAGCGCGTCCGTGTCGAGATCGCGGGTAAAGCCGCTTCCGGGAATCTCGGCCTCGTCGAGCCAATAGAGGATCGTCTCGGCGGTCAGGCCCGCATCGGCCACGAGGGCGGCGTCCGGGTGCAGCCCGCCGCCGATCTGCGAGGGCTCGATGTCGATCTGCACGATGCGCTTGCCCGACATCAGCTTGCCCTTGTCGGTGGTGAAGTCATGCAGGCCGGTACCGAAACAGATGATGCAATCGGCCTGGGCGATGAGATCATAGGCGGCGGGGGTGCTCAGCGTGCCGAAAATGTCCATATTGTAAGGGTGATCGTTGAACAGCCCCTTGGCCTTGAGGGTTGTGGCCAGCGGTGCCTCGAGCCGGTCGGCGAGCTTGACGAGCTGGTCGCGCGCATTGACCGCGCCAAGCCCGGCAAGGATCAGGGGACGGCGGGCGGAGGCGATCATGCCGATGGCATTGTCGAGCGTGTCCCCTTCGGCCACGCCGCCGGGGGCGGTAAAGACGCTCAGCACATGGGTTTCATGGGTGGTTTTCTCCCACATGAAATCGGCGGGCATGTTGAGCACGATGGGGCGGCGTTCAACCTGCGCACGGTAGAAGGCGCGGGCCACGTCCTTGGCGGCGGTGGCGGGGCTTCGGAGTTGTTCAAAGCCTGCTCCGGTGGCCTTGACGACTTCGCGCTGGTCGATGCCTTGCAGGTGGCGCGGGTTGTCGACGGGGGTATCGCCCGCCAGAAGCACAAGCGGCACATGCCCGCGCGCGCCCTCGGTCAGGGCGGTCATGCAGTTGGTGAGCGCGGGGCCGTGGGTCACGGTGGCCACGCCGACCTTGCCCGCGACATGAGTATAGGCCATCGCCATCAGGACCGAGCTGCCTTCATGCGCGGCGGGCACGAAACGCCCTTCGCAGTCCCGCACGTAAGCATCGACCATGAACAGGTTGGCATCCCCCATCAGGCCGAACATGGTTTCGACGCCCTGGTCGGAAATGGCGCGGGCGATGGATTGATGGACGTGGATTTCCTGGCTCATGATGATGCTCCCTGTTGCGACCTGTCCTTGATAGACGAGGAGAGATGCGGGAAATGCGTAAAGGCTTGCTCAAATCAAGACTATTTGCGGAAATTTCCTACGTTTTGATGTTTTGGCGCGTAAAATGCGTGCCTTGAGGCGGATGGATGCGCCATGGTCTTTTTAGGGCGGCGGGAGTTGTGATACGCCGCGTCCCCCGGCATGATGCGGCCAAGGCCAACGGGAGACGGACCATGCACGCCCAATATCTGGATACGACACAAGGACGGCGGATCGCCTATCACAAGACCGGGGAAACGGGGCCGACGGTGGTTTTCCTCGGTGGCCTCAAATCCGACATGGAAGGGACCAAGGCACTTTTCCTTGAAGACTGGGCCAAGGCGCGGGGGCAGAGTTTCCTGCGGTTCGATTACTCCGGGCATGGCGAAAGTTCCGGCACGTTCGAGGAGGGCTGTATCGGGGATTGGCACGAGGACGCGCTGGCGGCGGTCTCGGCGCTGACCGCGGGGCCGCTTGTGCTTGTCGGGTCGTCCATGGGGGGATGGCAGGCGCTCTTGCTGGCCCGGGCCATCCCGGAACGGATCGCTGGCATGGTGACCATCGCCGCGGCGCCGGATTTCACCGAGGACAGCTATTGGGCGGGGTTCTCGGAGGCGCAAAAGCAGGCGTTGGATACGGTGGGCTTTGTCGAATTGCCGTCGGATTACATGGACCCCTATATCGTGACCCGCCGGATGATCGAGGACGGGCGCAAGAACCTTGTGCTGCGCGCGCCGCTGTCCTTGCCGTTCCCGGTGAGAATGTTGCAGGGGACCGAGGACGAGGCGGTCAGCCGGGAAGTGGCGCTGCGGCTGCTCGATCATGCCGAGGCAGAGGATATTCGCCTTACCTTCGTGAAGGGCGCGGATCATCGGTTCTCGGATGAGGTTTGTCTGAAACTGATCGAAAAGAGCGTTGAAGAGGTGTTGAATTCAGGAAAACGTGTCTGATGCGAACATTTGGGCGTTTTCTCGGGAGATTTGTTCTTCTTCTTGGCCTGGCCCTTGGCGGGGTGTGGTTCTTTGGACCGAGAGAGGCGATTTCCATCGCGGCGTCGTTTGATCCGCAGGAGATCGGGGCGGATGTCGTGGGCTATCTTGCAGAGCGGGAAGCGTCCTACGCGGGGATGACGCCCGGTGTTGCAAAGCGGGTGATCTGGGCCGGGGCGGCGGGGGAGCGGACCAAGACAGCCATCGTGTATGTGCATGGCTTTTCGGCCACAAGCGAGGAAATCCGCCCCGTGCCTGACATGGTCGCGGCAGCGCTTGGCGCCAACCTTGTCTATACGCGGCTCGCGGGACATGGGCTTGCGGGCGATATGCTGGCGGAGGCGCGGGCCGAGGATTGGATGAACGATGTGGCAGAAGCTATTGCCGTTGCAGGAAAAATATCTGACCAGATTATCTTGATCGCGACCTCGACAGGGGCGACGCTGGCGGCGGAGGCGGCGTTGCAGGACACCGTGGTGCGCGGCGTTGCGGGGATGATTCTCGTCTCGCCCAATTTCGCCATTGCCGATCCGGCCTCGGCGGTTCTGACTTGGCCGGCGGCGCGCTACTGGGTGCCGAAACTGGCGGGAGAGACACGCAGTTGGCAGCCAGGGAACGAGCGGCACGCGCAATTCTGGACGCATAGCTATCCAACCGCCGCGCTGTTTCAGATGGCGGCGTTGGTCAAACATGCGCGCACACAGGATTACGGTCGCGTCGAGATCCCCGTGCTGTTTTGGTTCTCGGATGCGGATCAGGTTGTCGATCACCGGGCGACGCGCGCTGTCGCCGCGAGTTGGGGCGGGCCTGTGAGCCTGCGGGCCATAACGGTTTCCGAAGGCGATGATCCGTCGTCGCACGTCATTGCGGGGGATATTATGTCGCCCGGACAGACGCAAAATGCGGTAGATGCTTTTACAAACTGGATCAAGGGCTTGTAAGATGGGAGTGATGTGATGGTCGAGGTTGGTTTCGAACAGAGAGTGAGCCTGATTACCCTCGCGGTCGAGGATATGGACCGGGCGGCGGCCTTTTACGAGGCGCTTGGTTGGCAGCGGGTGGAGAGCCAGGATGGTGTTATTGCATTCGACCTTATCGGCCAGACGCTCGGGCTTTATCCGCGTGCCGCATTGGCCGAGGAAACAGGCCTGCCGGAAGAGGTCTTGCGTGCGGGTGGCATGACGCTGGCCTATAATGTGCGCGACAAGGCCGAGGTTGCGCCCCTTTTGGCGCGCGCGGTCGCGGCGGGCGGGCGTTTGCTGAAACCGGCGCAGGATGTGTTCTGGGGCGGGCATCATGGCTATTTCACCGATCCCGACGGGCATATCTGGGAAGTGGCGCATAACCCGTTTTCGCCGCTGCGCGCGGATGGGGCGTTTCGCTGGACGGGATACGCCTAGGTGTTGACCTCTGCCGCCCTTGCGCGGAAAGTACATGCGCAAGCGTCAGAAATTGCGGTTTAGAGAGGCGAGGTGAGCATGTCGGAGCCATTGGTTCTGCTTCCCGGGATGATGTGTGATGCGCGCCTGTTCGGGCCGCAGATCGCGGAACTGTCATCGGAATTCGCGGTGATGATCGCCCCGGTGACGGGCGGTGAGCGGGTGGAGGAGGTCGCCTCGGGACTTCTGCCGCTCTTGCCTGCCAAGTTTGCGCTTGCGGGGCTGAGCTATGGCGGCATTGTCGCGATGGAGATCTTGCGGCGCGCGCCGGAGCGAGTCACGCGGATTGCGCTTTTGGATACCAACCCGCTTGCCGAAACCCCGCAGAGTTCCGCCGCCTATGAACCCCTGATCGTGAGCGCCAAGGCGGGGCAGCTTGAGAAGGTGATCGAGACCTTCATGCAGCCCGACTATCTCGCGCCCGGACCGCAGCGGGCCGAGATCCTTGGGATGGTCAAGGAGATGGGGCTTTATCTTGGGGCGGATGTGTTCATCCGGCAGGTGCGGGCCTTGCAGCGGCGGCGCGATCAGCAAAGCACGCTACGCAAATGCAAGGTGCCCGCGCTGGTGATGTGTGGCGAGCATGACAGGCTGACGCCGGTCAAGCGGCACAGTTTCATGGCCGAGTTGATCCCTTATGCGGAGTTGAAGGTGATCGAGGGGGCAGGGCATCTGCCGACGCTCGAACAACCGGCGACGACGACGGCGGCGCTTCGGGACTGGATGCGCCAGCCTTACATTCTTCAGTAGCACAAAAGAAAACGGAACCCCGAAAGGCTCCGTTTCATCAATAGAGAGTGCGGCGCGATCAGGCGGCGCTGTTCTTGTTGGCCGGTTTCTTGGCGGGTTTCGCCTTGGGCGCGTCGGCATTGGCGTCGATGAAGTCGAGCACCAGCGGGCGGATATTGTTGCGCCAGCTTTTGCCTGCGAAGATGCCGTAATGGCCTGCGCCCGGTTCGACATGGCTTGCCTTCTTTTCGTCAGGCAGGCCGGTACAGAGATCAAGCGCCGCGATACATTGGCCGGGGGCGGTGATGTCGTCCTTGGCGCCTTCGACGGTCTTGACCGCGACCGTGGTGATCTTGCCGATATCGACCTTGCGACCCGCAACGACGAAATCGTTCTTGGCGATCTCGCATTTCTTGAAGATGCGATCGACGGTGGAGAGGTAGAATTCGGCCGTCATGTCCATCACGGCGAGATATTCATCGTAGAACCGGTTGTGGGCGTCGTGGTCGGAGGCCTCGCCCCGTGTCACGCGCATGATCTGGTCGCGGAAAGCCTTGCCGTGGCGGTCGGCGTTCATCGACATGAAAGAGGACAGCTGTAGCAGGCCGGGATAGACCATGCGGCCCACACCCTTGTATTTGAAGCCCACGCGCTGGATCATGGTTTCTTCAAGCTGGCCCATGGTGACACGGTTGCCGAAATCCGTCACCTCGGTGGGCACCGCATCGGGGTTGATCGGGCCGCCAATGAGGGTCAGAGACCGGGGCTGGGCCTTGGGGTCTTCCTCGGCAAGGTAGGCCGTGGCGGCGAGGGTCAGCGGCGCGGGCTGGCACACGGCGATCACGTGGGTGTCGGGGCCGAGTTCCTTCATGAAATCGACAAGATAGAGCGTATAGTCTTCGATATCGAACTTGCCGGCGGATACGGGGATGTCGCGCGCATTATGCCAATCGGTGATATAGACTTCGCAATCGGGCAGCAGCGAGATGACCGTGGAACGCAGCAGGGTCGCGTAATGGCCGGACATGGGCGCGACGAGGAGCACCTGGCGTTTCTTGCGCTTGCGCCCATGGACCGAGAAATGGATCAGGTCGCCAAAGTCGCGCTCGACCACGGTTTCGACCTGCACGAGATGGTCGCGCCCGTCTTCGCAGGTCACCGAATGAATGCCCCAGTCGGGCTTGGTGACCATGCGCTGGAAGGTGCGTTCGGTGACTTCGCCCCAGGCGCGCATCCATTCGAGCGCGGGGTTCGGGACGAGGGCAAACGCCGGATAAGACGCCATGGCGGCGGCGGATGCGCCCAGCCACTGGTTCGTGTTCCGAGCCGTTTCCATCAAGTCATACGTCGCCATGTAGCGCATTTGCGTCTCCTGATTATCCCGTTTACGGTAAAGTTGCGGGAGCGGGAGCCCTGAGGAGGGCCTTTGTTATGCTGCGTAGCAGCGAGGATAGGGCTATTTTTTGAATATGACAACAAAAGAGAATGACGCGGACGCCAATCTGGATGCGCTGAGTGAGAATCTGGCGCGCGTGGAGGAGTTGTCCAAACGGCTCACCGAGGTCATGGCACATCACAAACCGTTGCGCCGCGACCTGAATGCCCCGGATGAAGATGTCTTCATGAACGCGGCCAACGCCTATATGCAATCCTTGGCGCATAATCCCGGCCAGTTGATCGAACACCAGCTCGATTTTTGGACGAAATCGGTCAAGCATTTCGTGGAAGCCCAGCATATGTTGCTTCAGGGCAAGCTCGAGGCCGCGCCGGACGAGACGCCTTCGGATCGACGGTTTTCAAATCCGCTTTGGCAGACGCATCCCTATTTCAACTTCATCAAGCAGCAATACATGCGCAACGCCGAGGCAATCCGCACGGCGGTTCAGGATGTGGAAGGCTTGGCCGACAAGGATCGCCACAGGCTCGAGTATTTCTCGCAGCAGATCATCGACATGATGTCACCGACCAATTTCCTTGGCCTCAACCCGGATGTGATCGAGAAGGCCATCGCGACGGACGGCGAATCGCTTGTCAAAGGGCTTGAGAACCTGATTGCCGATCTCGAGGCCAATAATGGCGAGCTTCTGGTGCGGCTTTCGGATGAGAAGGCGTTCGAGATTGGCGGCAATATCGCAACGACGCCCGGAAAGGTCGTGTTCCGCAACCGGATGTTCGAGCTTTTGCAATTCTCGCCGACGACCGAAGAGGTCCACGCGGTGCCGCTCATCATCTTCCCGCCATGGATCAACAAATACTATATCCTCGACCTCAAGGCCCAGAACAGCATGATCAAATGGCTGGTGGACCAGGGATATACGGTCTTTATCGTCAGTTGGATAAATCCGGACCGGACCTATGCGGATGTCGGCCTGGAAGACTATATCGAGGACGGGTTCCTGACGGCGATTGACGAGGTGAAGAAGATCACCGGCGAGAAACAGGTCAACGCGGTGGGCTATTGTATCGCCGGGACGACGTTGCACCTGACGCTATCCTTGATGAAGCATCGCAAGGACAAGTCGGTCAAATCGGCCACCTTCTTTACCACGCTGACCGATTTCTCGGACCAGGGCGAATTCACGCCTTTCCTTCAGGATGATTTCATCGACGGGATCGACGAGGAGATTTCGCAAGAGGGCATCCTGCGGTCGTTCATCATGCAGCGGACGTTCTCGTTCCTGCGCTCCAATGACCTGATCTATGGCCCGGCGATCAAGAGCTACATGATGGGCGAGGCGCCCCCGGCCTTTGATCTGCTTTACTGGAACGGTGACGGGTCGGGGCTTCCGGGAAAGATGGCGCATGAATACCTGCGCCGGCTTTGCCAGCAGAACCGGTTCGTGACCGACGGGATCGAGCTTTGCGGTGAGCGGTTGCATATCTCGGATGTGGATCTGCCGCTGTGTTCGGTGACCTGCGAGACGGACCATATCGCGCGGTGGAAGGATTGCTATCGCGGTTTCCAGCAGACCGCGAGCAAGAACAGAACCTTCATCGTATCGGAATCCGGCCATATCGCCGGGATCGTCAATCCGCCAAGCAAGAAGAAATACGGCCACTACACCAACAAGGATGTGAGCGGCACGGCGGAAGAGTGGATGGAAGGCGCGAAGTTCTCCGAGGGGTCCTGGTGGCCACGGTGGGACACATGGCTGTCATCTCGCTCTGGCAAGCTGATTCCAGCGCGAGAGCCGGGTGATTCGGAGCATCCCGTGCTCTGCGATGCGCCGGGGACTTATGTGAAGCTCACTGCAACGCGCTGAAATCAAGGTGAAATCTGAAAATATGCTGCAGTGCAGCAAGAAAAACCTTGAAATGCCGCACTGCAGCATGCATATTGTTTCCAGAAGATGAAACGCGGGGCTGGCCCGCACATTTAAAGGAACTGTTCAGATGGCTAAGACTCAAGATTTCAACACCGTACTCAAAGACATGATGGGCGCATTCCCGGTTGACACTTCGGCAATGGAAGACGCGTTCAAGAACACCGCGTCGATGAACGAGAAGTTGACCTCGGTCGCTCTTGAAGCCGCGGAAAAATCCTCGGAAATCTCCTCGAAATGGACCAAGGAAACCATTTCGAAGCTCGCCGACATGTCGAAAGCGAAAGCCGAGCCGGCCGACTATGCCAAAGCGATGACCGATTTCGCATCGGCACAGGCAGAAGTTGCCGCCGAGAACATGGCTGCTTTCGCCGAAGTTGCGAAAAAAGTTCAGATGGAAACCGTCGAACTTCTGATGGCTGCCGGCAAGGATGCCACCGAAGAGGCAACCGCCGCTGTCAAGAAAGCCACCGACGAGGTGACTTCGGCTGCCAAGAAGGCAACCGCGAAGTAATTCGCGCGAACATATCGGCACCTTTCTCCTCCCTGTCCGGTGCCGAGCGCGAGGGCGAGCCAATGGCTCGCCCTATTTTTTTGTGTTTTTGTTTGTGTTTTCGCTGCAGTCGCATAAGGTTTTCTGCATCGCGCAAGAAATTGGGGAGATGATTGTGGCCGACGACAAGAAACCGCTTCTTATCAAACGATATGCGAGCCGCCGACTCTACAACACGGAGACCAGCGACTATGTCACGCTGGAGGATATCGCGAATTTCATTCGCGACGGGCGCGAAGTTCAGATCGTGGACCTCAAGACCGGGGATGACCTGACCCGGCAATACCTACTGCAAATCATCGCCGAACATGAGAGCCGGGGCGAAAATGTCCTGCCGGTCAATGTTCTCAACGATCTTGTCCGGGCCTACACGACGCAAGCCACGACCATGGTGCCGCAATTCCTGCAAAGTTCTTTCGAGATGCTGCGCGAGAGCCAGGAAAAGGTCATGGAGAGCATGGGAACGGGCATGAAAGTGCCGGGCCTCGAAGCCATCCAGGCACAGCAGGAGGCATTTCTGAAGGCCATGACCGGGGGAATCAATCCCTGGACCGCGGGAAGCACCGGGCCGGGCGAGGCCTCCGAGAGCGGTGAAGAGGGTGAGGATCTCGACGAGATCAAGAAGCAGCTTGCGGAGCTGCAATCCAAGCTCAACAAGATGAAGTGACCCTGCCCCAAGGGGGCCGGGTCACGAGAAAGGCGCCTCGCGGATGCGGGCGCCTTTCTCGTTTGGAGTGGGGGGCGTTCAGGTGCCGTAGGCGGCCTGTTGCGGCGCCATGACCTCTTCGGCAGCGCCGGTCAGGGCGCCTGCGATTATGTCGAGCTCGTCCTTCCTGAGCCGGGCAGGCAGGCGCACATCGCAGGCATTCATCAGCATCGCGCGGGTCTGCGGCAGGTCCGGCAGATCCTTGATGAACTGCCAGTTCCAGAAGGCGCGGGCGTTGTCAGTCGAACGGCCAAAGACCTGCACCTTGACGCCGCGCGCATTGGCCGCGGCCTGGAAAGCGAGCACCTGATCGCCGTCCATATCGACGAGGTTGAACTGGATCGAGTCCGGGGCGCGTTCCTCGGGGGCGAGCTTGTCCGGCACGGTCAGCCAGGGCGAGGCATTGAGCAGCCCGGCCACATAGTCATGATTGGCCCGGCCATCGCGGACGCGCCGCGGCACTTCAAGGAGCTGCGGGCGGATCATCGCCGCCGACATGTTATTGAGGCGCAGGTTGTAGAGCGGCAGCTTGTTCTGCCAACGCGCAAAGGCCAGTTCGAGCGCGCCGGTATTGTCACCCTCAGGCGCCTTGTGCTTCTGCCAGGTATGTTCGTAGGCGCCCGACATGATGACGGCGCGGGCGACGAGATCGGCATCATTGGTTATCAGAATGCCACCTTCGCCCGCGTTGACGAGCTTGTAGGATTGGAACGAGAAACAGCCGATGGCGCCGATGGTGCCGATTTTCCGGCCGTGCCATTCGGTGCCGAGACTATGGGCCGCGTCCTCGATCACCGGGATTTCGCGCGCGTTGCAGAGCGCCATGATCGCGTCCATGTCCGAGGTATGGCCGCGCATGTGGCTTATGATGACGGCGGAGATATTGTCGTCAAGGCGGCGTTCGAAATCGGCGATGTCGATGCGGTAATTCTCGCCCACTTCGCAGAGCACCGGGGTGCAATCGGCATGCACGACCGAGGACGGCACGGCGGCGAAGGTAAAGCCGGGGATAAGCACGCGCGCATCGCGCGGCAGGTTCAGCGCCTTGAGCGACAGGAAGAGCGCGGCGGAACAGGAGGACACGGCGAGCGCATATTTGACGCCCATCATCTTGGCAAATTCCGCCTCGAGAAGCGAGACAGGTGCGTTTTCCGGCGCGGTATAGCGGAACAGGTCGCCCGATTGCAGAAGGCGGTCGATCTCTTCACGCGCGGAGGGCGGGATGGGTTCGGCGTCATATACGTTCGGCGGCAGGGTCATAGATTTCACATTTCTTAATTCGAGTTGTGAAATTTATAAAACAAACCCCCACAAAACGCCAGTGGCGGTGCCTCGCGGCCTTGTGAAATTTCGGTAACAGGTCAGATGCCGAGGCGATCGCGCAGGGCAAACCACGTCATGGCCATGGCAAGGAGCGGTGTGCGCAACATGCCGCCGCCGGGGAAGGGTGGCGCGGGGACGCGGGCCATGGTGTCAAAGCCTTCGCTTTGGCCGGCGATGGCCCGGGCCGCGAGAAGGCCGGCATGGGTTGCCGTGCCGACGCCATGGCCGGAATAGCCCGAGGCCGAGAGGATATTGGGCGCAAGGCGTGCAAAAAGAGGCATCCGTTTCATCGTGATGCCGAGCGTGCCGCCCCAGGCATAGTCGATTTCGATATCGGCCAGGTGCGGGTAGATCTCGGTCATCGGTTTGCGCACCAGCGCGGCGATATCGGAGGGGAAACGATAGCCATAGCTTTCGCCGCCGCCGAACAGCAGGCGGTTGTCATGGCTGAGGCGGAAATAATTGATGACGAACTTGGAATCCGCAATCGCCACGTCGCGGCGCAGCACGTTTTGCAACTCGTCTTCGGAGAGCGGGCGGGTTGCGGCGATGTAGTTGTTGATGGGCATGACCCGCGCCGCGACCTTGCGATCCAGCGTGCCGAGATAGCCGTTGCAGGCAAGCACCACGTGATCGGCGCTGACGCGGCCCTTGTCGGTGCGCACGGTGGGGCGGGGGCCCTTGTCGATATGGTGCACATGGGTGTTCTCGTAGATGCGCACACCTGCGGCGGCGGCAGCGCGGGCCAAGCCAAGCGCATAGGCCAGCGGGTGCAGGTGCCCCGCGCCCATGTCGAGCGAGCCGCCGACATATTTCGGAGAAGGGCAGATCGCCTGAAGCCCGTCATGGTCGAGCGCCTCGATCCGGTCATAGCCGTAGCGGTCCTGAAGATGGGCGACATAGGCGTGTTCGTGCCGCAGGTCGCGGGCGTTGAAACAGGCATGGGCGATGCCGGGCTTCAGGTGGCAGGCGATGTCGTGCTTGGCGATCAGGCCCTTGGTGACATCCTTGGCCTCTTCGGCGAGTTGCCAGAGCTTCAGCGCGTCGTCCTCGCCGACAAGCGCCTCCAGATCGTCCTGTTCCATGCGCTGGCCCGAGCCAAGCTGGCCGCCATTGCGGCCCGACGCGCCGAAGCCGACGCGATGCGCCTCGATCAGGGCCACGTCATAGCCGCGTTCGGCCAGGTGCAGCGCGGTGGAAAGCCCGGTATAGCCCGCTCCGATGACGCAGACATCGGCCTTGGCCTCGCCGCGCAATTCGGGGAAGGGGGCAAGCGGATCGACCGTGGCGGCATACCAGCTCTGGGGATATTCCCCTTTATTGTCATTGGCATATAGCAGGTTCATCGCGGCGCTTTCATCTTCATCTTGGCCAAAATACTCATGCCGAAGGCATCGGGCGCCGTGGCGCCCGACCCGGTTCAGACGTTGAGCAGCAGGTGTTCGCGTTCCCATGGCGAGATCACGGAGAGGAATTCCTCGTATTCCGTGCGCTTCACGATGGAATAGACGCGGGCGAATTCGGGGCCGAGCACGTCGTGCAGTTTCTCGGCCTCGTCAAAGAGATCGAGCGCCCCGCCAAGGATGCGGGGAATCGCTTCTTCGCCGTCATATGCGTCGCCCTTGAACGGCGCGCTGGGGCGCTCTTGCTCGAGAAGGCCGAGATAGCCACAGGCGAGAGAGGCGGCGATGCCGAGATAAGGGTTGCAGTCCATTCCCGCCAGCCGGTTCTCGACCCGGCGCGACCTGGGCGAAGAGATCGGGATGCGGATGCCCGTGGTGCGATTGTCGCGTGCCCATTCGAGATTGATCGGGGCGGCATGATCGCGCACGTAGCGGCGATAGGAGTTCACATAGGGCGCGAGCACCGCAATCGCCGAGGGCAGGTGGTTCTGAAGCCCTGCGATGAAGTGGAAAAACGCATCCGTTTCGCCGCCATCGGGATCGGAGAAGATGTTCTGGCCGGTCGCGCGATCAAGGATCGAATGATGCACATGCATCGCACTGCCGGGTTCGTCTTCGATCGGTTTGGCCATGAAGGTGGCATAGCAATCATGGCGCATCGCGGCTTCGCGGATCAGGCGTTTGAAATAGAAGACCTCGTCCGCCAGTTTCACCGGGTCGCCATGCAGGAGATTGATCTCGAGCTGGCCGGCACCGCCTTCCTGGGTGATGCCGTCGATTTCGAAGCCCTGGGCCTCGGCGAAATCGTAAATGTCGTCGATCACGGGGCCGAACTCGTCCACGGCGGTCATGGAATAGGCCTGGCGCGCGGCGGCAGGGCGGCCGGAGCGACCCATCATCGGTTCGATCGCCTTGGCCGGGTCGATATTGCGGGCCACGAGGTAAAATTCCATTTCCGGCGCGACGACGGGTTCCCAGCCCTTGGCACGGTAGAGATCCACCACGCGTTTCAGGACGTTGCGGGGGCTATAGGGGATTGGGTCGCCTTGGGTGTCATAGGCGTCATGGATGACCTGCAGCGTCCAGTCGCCGGTCCAGGGGGCGGCGGTCGTCGTCGCCATGTCGGGGCGCAGGACCATGTCCTTTTCGATGAATCCCTCGTCGCCTGCCGCTTCGCCCCAACCGCCGGTGATGGTTTGATAAAAGATCGAGTCGGGGAGGTGGAAATAGTCTTGGCGTTCGAATTTCTTGGCGGGCACGGCCTTGCCGCGCGCGATGCCGGGCAGGTCGCCGATGATACATTCAACCTCGTCGAGGCGCCGGCCCTCGAGATAGTCCCGGGCGGCTTCGGGGGCGGTCTTGAGCCAGTCACTCATGCTGTGCGCTCCTTGCGGAAGAAATCCGCCATCTGGTCGGCAAAACTCTCGCTTGCCGTGGGTTTGTCGAGATTCCGGGCGGCGGCATCGAGCAGGTCGTCCGGCACGTTTCCGCGTCCGCGTGTCTCGATGAGACCGGCGATGAAGGCGGCGTCGAATTCCGGGTGAGGCTGCACGGTGAGAATCCGGTCGCCATAAAGAAGGGCGGCGTTCTCGCAGAACTCATTGGAGGCGAGGACGGTGGCGCCTTCGGGTCGCCTTGTGACCTGATCCTGGTGCCAGGCGTTGAAGGCCAGCGATGCGCCGCCGAAGTCATAGGTCTGGTGGCCCACGGCCCAGCCACCGGGGTATTTTTCGACCTTGCCGCCAAGGGCCTGGGCGATGATCTGGTGACCAAAGCAGACGCCGATCAGGGGGCGGCCCGAGGTGGCGATCTCGCGGATCAGGTCTTCGAGCGGGGGAATCCATGGGTGATCCTCGTAGGCGCCGTGCTTGGAGCCGGTGATGAGCCAGCCATCCGCGTCTTGCGCACTGTCGGGAAAGACATTGTCCACCACGCTATAGGTTTCGAAGCTAAACCCTTGGCCGTGAAGCAAATCCTGGAACATGTCCGTGTAGTCGCCGAGGGCGGGTTTGAGTTCGTCGGGGGCATGGCCGGTTTGGAGGATGCCGATTTTCATGACGTCACCGATTTTTTTGATCAAATTGAAGGTAGCCGAGCGAATCGTTTCCGGCAAGAGGGGGCTTAGGCGCCCCGCCCTTGCCCCCGACACGCGCCCCATGGAGGGGGGCGTGCGGGGCGCTCAGACCCTTTCGAGGTAGAGTTTCCAGCGCTCCCGGCGCGGCACGTCGGCGAGGTTGCGAAGCTCCTGCCGCTTGGTCATGACAAGGTTGCGGATGAGCATTCGGGGCAGGCAGCGTGCGATGAAGGGATCGCTTTCGAACAGGTCGATGGCCGCGCCCCAGCTTGGGGCGAGCTGGGGCAGGTCCAGCTCATAGGCGTTGCCGTCGATGGGCGGCGGCGGGGTCAGTCCCTCTTCGATCCCCTCCATGGCTGCCCCCAGCATGGCGGCGAGCAACAGGTAGGGGTTGATGTCGCCCCCCGCGACGCGGTGTTCGATACGTCGCGCGGCGGGTGGGCCACCGGGAATGCGGATCGCCGCGGTGCGGTTTTCATAGGCCCAGGCGGCGCCGGTGGGGGCATGGGCGCCGGGCACGAGGCGGTCATAGCTCGGCCCGTGGGGGGCAAAGATGAGCGTCGAGGCGGGCATCGCCGCGACACAGCCCGCGACCGCCTGTTTCAGGATCTCGGTGCCTTCCGGGCCGCCATTGTCGAACACGTTGCGCCCGTCCTGGTCGACGACGGAGAAATGCACATGCATCCCGTTTCCGGCGTCCTCGGCATAGGGCTTGGCCATGAAGGTTGCGGCCATGCCGTGTTTGCGCGCAAGGCCGCGCACGAGGAGTTTGAACAGGAGGGCGTCGTCGGCGGCGCGCATGGCGTCCTGGTGGGTCAGGGTGACTTCGAACTGGCCAAGGCCAGCCTCGTTGGTGATGGTTTGCACCGCGAGGTCCATCTGGCGGCAGCCGGAATAGAGATCGGTGAAGAAGTCTTCGAAGGCGTCCAGCTCGTCAATCGAGAGGATGTCAGGGCCGAAGAGGCGGCGCTTGGACCGCGGATCGCGGGGCGGGCGCAGGGCCTTGTCGCTATCGTCGACGAGGGAAAACTCCATCTCGGTGGCGGCCATCACGGTCCAGCCGCGGGCGCCATAGCGTGAGAGCACATCGGCCAGCGCGGCGCGGGGATCGCCCAGGAAGGGCGCGCCGTCCTCGGTCTGCATGGTCATGAGAACAAGGGCCGAGGGCGAGTTGAGCCATGGCATCGGCACCGGGCCACGGTCGGTCGGCACGAGGATACCATCGGCATCGCCGGTTTCGAAGACGAGGGGCGAGTTCTCGATATCAGCCCCCCAGATATCCACGTTCAGCGCAGAAAGCGGCATACGCACCGCACCCTTGGAGAGCTTGTCCGCGTTGGAGGCGGGGATGCGCTTGCCGCGCAATTGCCCGTTGAGATCAGCCGCGCCGACGCGCAGCGTTGGAAACTGGTCCAGGTCCATGGAACACCCGTGGCTCGGAAAATTTGATCAAAATATTCCCGTCATGCCCTCGATTGTCCAGCCTTAAGTTCCCGGAGGGGCGAAATTGGCACATCTGCACCGCGTCGGTATCACGTCGGTATTGCGTCGGTATTGCGTCGGTGCGAAATGTGGCAGGCGCGCGAAAGCGCCTGCTGCGCGGGAGCTTGGGAAGGGGGCTGGCCCCGAACCTAGCGCAGCAGGTTGACGCGCAGTTTGACGCGGCGGCGCGCGTTCGAGGGCAGGTGCCGGTTCAGGTGCCGGTTGGCGAGGGTGAACAGGCCGACGATGCAAAGCGTCAGGAGAATGAAATAACCCGCGAGGATCGGGTAGGGGATGAAGGGGTTGAATGTCTTGTCGGCGAAGTAGCTCGCGTAGTAGAGCGCGTCGCCCTTTTGTTGCCAAGCCGGGAAGCCCGAGAAAAAGACCAGCGTCGTGGCATGGAACAGGAAGATCGCCTCGTTGGTATAGGCGGGCCATGCAAGGCGCAGCATGGTCGGGAAGGTGATGCGGCGGAAGCGCGACCAGCCCGACATGCCGTAGGCGTCGGCGGCTTCAAGGTCGCCCTTGGGGATCGACAGGAGCGCGCCATAGAAGATTTCGCCCGAATAGGCGGCGGTGTTGAAGAACAGCACCACCAGAGCGCCGAGCCATGCCGAGGTCAGCGGCGAGAAGAAGGGGATGACCTGTTTCAGCGACAGGAACAGGAAATAGGCAAAGAAGAACTGGATGAAGAGGGGCGAGCCGCGGAAGATGAAGATGAACCATTCCGAGGCTTTGCGGATCAGGCGCGATTTCGACGCCTTGCCCACGGCGAGCGAGATGGCGAAGAAGAAGCCCGCCAAGAGGGCCACGGTGCCGAAATAGATATTCCAAAGCATCCCCGAGCCGATCAGGGTAAATTGCTGGCAGAGGGTAAAGTCCTCGCGGGGCAAAAGGCGTTCGCCAATGCCGATCGAGCGCAGCCCGTAATCTGCAATCGTTTCCCAACAGCTCATGCGGCGGCCTTTCTCTGGGCTTCGCCGGCGGCGGTGGCCTGGCCGTGTGTGAGGCGTTTCATGATCTTGTCGAGCACGATCTCGGAGACCCGCGTGAAGGCGAGGTAGAAGACGAGGAGCGCGAGGAAATACCACATGCGCCAGTCGCCATGCGGATAATCGGTAAAGCGGGCGTTCTTGGTGCCGCCGAGTTCACGCGCCCAATAGACGATGTCTTCGACCCCGAGCAGGAACAGGAGCGGCGTTGCCTTGATGAGCACCATCCAGAGGTTGGAGAGGCCGGGCAGGGCATAGACCCACATCTGCGGCACCATGATGCGCCAGAAGGCCTGGCGGTGGGACATGCCATAGGCCTCGGCGGTTTCCATCTGGGCGCGCGGCACGGCGCGCATGGCGCCAAAGAGGACATTGGCGGCAAAGGCGCCGAAGACGATGGCGAAGGTCAGGACGGCAAGGAAGAAGCCATAGGTTTCATGCACCCATTGCGGCGAGGTCGAGAGCGGCATCTTGGCCGCGGCACAGACCACGAAATCATTGCCCTGTCGGATCGGTTGATCCCAGTCGGAGCAGAGGATTTTATGGCGCATCCATTCAAAGCCCTGGTCGAGGGCGATGACGAAGAACAGGAAAAAGGCGATATCGGGCACGCCGCGCACGATCGCGGAGTAGCCCTTGCCGAGCCAGCGCAGCGGCGCGATATGCGAGCGCGCGGCGGTTGCCCCGGCAAATCCGAACAGGAGCGCAATCGGGGCGGTGATCGCGAGCAGCACAAGCACGGTCACGACCGAGCTATAGAGGCCCATATGCTTGCCCGTGGTCAGGTAGCAACTCAGCCAGGTGAGCCCGTCAAGCGTTGATGGATCTGTGCAGTAGGAAAACATGCCTGGATCTGTCCGGTTCGGTCCTGTCGGTGACAGAAGGGTCCGCAGCGCGGGGCCGCGGACCCGGAAATCCCTTGCGGGATCAGATTACCACTGGGAAGCGACTTCCCATTTGGCGATCATCGCGTTCAGCGTGCCATCGTCTTTCATCGACTGGATCGCGGCATCGAAGGTGGCTTTGAGCTCTTGATCCGACTCGCGGATGCCCATGCCAACGCCGCCACCGATCTGCTCCATGCGCTCGAGCATGACGAGGCCGTCGGTGCCCGCGACGGTGTCGAGGAAGCTCTTGTCGGCGAGAACCGCGTCGGCTTCGCCGTTCTTGACGGCGGCCACGGTTTCATCGGGGGTTGCGAACTCCACGAGGGTCCAGCCCTGTTCGGCCACGAAGGCGGCCTGGATGGTGGTGGCCTGGGCCGCGATCACGCCGCCTTCGACATCGACATCAGCCGACATGGCGACATAGGCCGACGGGTCCGGCGGGGTGTAGGCCTGGGTGAAGTCGATGACCTCGTCACGCTCGGCGGTGATCGACATGCCGGCGATGATGGTGTCGTAGTTGCCCGAGACGAGGTTCGGGATGATCGAATCCCAGTCGTTCTTGACCCATTCGCAGGTCAGCTTGGCGCGTTTGCACAGTTCGTCGCCCAGTTCGCGCTCGAAGCCGTCGATTTCGCCGGCGTCGTTGACGAAGTTCCACGGCGCATAGGCGCCTTCGGTGCCCATGCGCACGGTCTTGCCGTGGCCGTCTGCCGCGGCGATGCCCGCGGTCAGCGCCAGTGCGGCGGTGGTCAGGATCAGTTTTTTCATGGTTTCACTCCCGTTTGGTTGGTCGTTAATGGGCCGTTGCGGAGAGGAATCCGCGCAGGCGGTCTGTCTTGGGATTTCCGAAAAGCTCTTCCGGTGCCCCTTCTTCTTCGATCTTGCCCTGATGCAGAAACACGACGTGATCCGAGACATCATGGGCCATTTTCATATCATGGGTGACCATCATCATGGTGCGGCCCTCGGCGGCGAGATCCTTGATGACGCGGATCACCTCTTGTTCAAGCTCGGGGTCGAGCGCGGAGGTCGGTTCATCGAACAACAGCGCCTCGGGCTCCATGCACAGCGCACGGGCGATGGCGGCGCGCTGTTGCTGGCCGCCCGAAAGCTGGGCCGGGTAGACGTCGCATTTGTCCCCGATGCCCACCTTGTCGAGATAGCCGCGGGCGGCCTTTTCGACCTCGGCGCGGTCGCGGCCAAGCACGGTCAGCGGTGCTTCCATGACGTTTTGCAGGATCGTCATATGGGCCCAGAGATTGAATTGCTGGAACACCATGGAAAGATTGGTGCGGATGCGCAGCACCTGCTTGGGATCGGCCGGGTGGCGGCCATGGCCAGAGCCTTTCCACGACACGGGCTCGCCCTTGAACAGGATGTCGCCCTGCTGGCTGTCTTCAAGCAGGTTGGCGCAGCGCAGGATGGTCGACTTGCCGGACCCGGACGACCCGATCAGCGAGACGACATCGCCACGGCGCGCCGTGATATCAACGCCCTTGATGACTTCGAGGTCGCCATAGGCTTTGTGCAGGTCACGGATTTCGAGAACGGGCGTGTCGTCAGGCAAGGGCAAGTCCCGGGTCAGTGTCGGTTTCAGGGGAACAATAGGACGGAAAAAACGGCTGATTGCAATGCGCAAAACGGCTGACGCGGGGGGAATTACGGCGAAAGGGACGTTTCGTTGTGCGAATGGTCAGGCATGAGGCAGGTCGACGGTCGGGAGCGCGGGCGGAAGCGGCAGGCCGAGATAGGCCGATGCGGGCAGGCGGCAGAGACCATGCAGGCCGAGCGTGGCGCGATCCTCTTGCGACATATCCCTGATCGCCCCGTCGAGCGCCTCGGCCAAATCCCCCGCGTCGCCGGAGGGGGCGGTGATATAGGGCAGGGCGGGTGTTGGCGCGGTGCGCGTCACTTCGACGAGATCGGCGGCGAAACCGTCATAGCGCCGGATCATCTCCCATGTCAGGGCATCGAGCGCGGCGAAGCGGGCCTTGCCGGTGGCGACGGCCTCGGCCGAGGCGCGGTGCGCGCCGGTCTGCAGAAACCCCGAAGGCGCAAGGCCAAGGGCCGCGAGATGCGCATGGGGCGCGGCCCAGCCGGATTGCGAGAGTGCTTCGTTATAGGCGAGCGTGCCGGTGCAGAGCATCTTGAGCGTGGTCTGCGCATTGTCGCGATGGGCGACGAAGACGCTGTTGTAATGGCCGGGTGGACAGCCGGGCAGGGCGTGATCGGGCGTGGCCACGAGCAGCACGCGGTCATGCAGGCGGGCGCGAAAGGGCAATCCGCAGGTCTGGGCAAGGAGGAGGTCGGGCGATTGCCATGCTTCCCAGAAATCGCAGTCGCGCGTCAGCGTCTCGGGGCCGTGGCCGAGGCGCGCGCGAATGGCGGCCCAGAACCGATCATTGGCCGCCGCGGTTTCGGGGCGGTCATACATGCCCAGAAGGGCGATCATGCGCCGGGGGGCGAGGTCACGCGTTGGCGGGCCAGCGCCGAATCGCGGTCATTGATGCCAAGGAGGTTCGACGCGAGCCGCACAAGCGCGTCTTCCTCGGCGTCGCGGATGCCATCGGCCAGCACGACTTTCCAAAGCGCCTCGATCACGCCGATCCGGTCTTCATAGGCCACGGCATCCTTGATGGCGCGGGTGAACCGCACTGTGTCGGGGGCGCTGGCCTCGACCTCTTCGGCCTGTTTGCGCAGCGCGGTCGCCTCGAAGGCCGATAGGCCGTAGCGTTCGCGCAACACGCGGTCGATCTGGTCGGCCTCTTCATGGGCATATTCGCCATCGGCCAAGGCAATACGCACCAGAAGCGCGGTCAGGGCAAGGCGGGCGTCATCGGTGGTGACGCTTTCGGGGGTGGCCTGTGTCAGGCGTTTGAAAAAATCTGCAAGCATGGTTTTGGTTTAGGGGCTGCACCACGGGGGCGCAAGCCACCTCCTTAGGGTCAGGCCCCATTAATCCTACGCCAGTGGTGCAGGATTAATGGGGCCTGACCCTAAAGCGTGATCCGGTCCTCGGGCTTGATCCCGAGCATGTTCTCGATTTCCAGCACGGCATCGGCCTCGGCCTTGACATGCACCCCGTCGGCAATCACCACCCGGCGAAAGGCGGGCAGAATGCTCAGGCGGTGGGCGTAGTCGATATTCTGGCGGATCAGCAGGGCGAAATCCGGTGTGCCGGGGGCCTGGGCCTCGAGTTTCTCGCAGGTGGCGCGCATCTTGGCGGCCTCTACGGCGTTGAGGTCAAAGCTCTCCTGAAGGATGTGGTCGATCTCGGAGATTTCCTGGATGTGGTAATGCGAATCGGACTTGGCGACCCGCACGAGCAGCGCACCGAGGGCGAGATGTTCGTCGGGTTCCGGCAGGGGCGGGGTTTCCGCCGTGCCCTTGAGGCGTTTCATCAGGTTTTCAAACATCAGGCGTCATACCCTTCCACGATCACAAGCTCACCAGTGCTCACCGGGTCGCGAAGGGCTTTCGCAGCCTGATAGCCCTCGGAATGGTAGCAGTCGAGCGCCGCCTTGTAAGAGGGAAATTCGATGACGACATTGCGCGAGCGGGCCTTGCCCTCGACGGGTTCGAACGTCCCACCGCGCACGAGAAAGCGCGCGCCGTATTCGGCGAAGGGGGCGGCGTTGGCCGCGACATAGGTCTTGTAGGTGTCGATGTCCTCTACGTCGATGCGCCCGATCCAGTAGCCTTTGGCCATTCCTGTTGCTCCCTTCATTGTTCAAATTCTCAAAAAAGCCTTTTGGCAATCTGGAAGAGGATGTCGTCCAAGGCAATCCCTCCCGGATCAAGATTGGTCACGAGCACACCGGCGATGCGGGGGAGGTTGTCCCTGGTGCGAAAGCCGAGTTCGGTGATGCCGGGGCCGGGGTGGAGGGGTTCGCGGGCGAGAAGCGTGCCGGAGCGGTCGTAGATATGGAGCGTCACGGAGCCACGGGGGCGGGCGGCACCCAGCGGCGCGGCGTAGTCGGTATGCAGGCGCAGGCCAAAGGCGGATTGGTCGCTGTCAAAGAGCAGGGCTGCCGTGCCTTCGCCGCGCCCGGAGAGGCGGTCAAACCCGTGAGGGCCAAGCGGCAGGAGCGCGTTGGAGCCGAAACCGCGATGAAAGGCCACGGAGAGGTTCTGGCCGGGCGGCCCGGTTTGAAGCGAGAGCGGGCGCGTGGCGTTTCCGGGGCCGAGGGTATCATGCGGCGCGCCGGTGGGGCCGAAAAGGGCGGTAAGCGATTGGCCCGTGAAATGGCTTGCGATGGTGAGGCCGGGCGCGCGCAGGGCATGGTCGAGGTTTATGCCCGGCTCGGGGTGCCGGGGCAGGATTTCGAAACCCTGCCGCTCGCGCAGTTCCAGGGCAAGCGCCTCGTAGGGCGCGGCCACGATCTCGGCCTGCAGGGGCAGGGCCGAAAGGCAGAGGGCGATAAGGCAAAAGGCGCGCATGGAGATCACGATAGCGCATTTGGCCGGGTGGCCAACGCCTTTTGGGAAGGCGTTGGGCCGGTGCGGGTCTCAGACGAGGCGCGAATTGTCCTTGGCGGCGCGGATGAAATCCTTGAACAGCGGGTGCGGATCAAAGGGTTTCGATTTCAGTTCGGGGTGGAACTGCACGCCGATGAACCACGGGTGATCCTGCCATTCGACGATCTCGGGGAGGCGCCCATCGGGGCTCATGCCGGAGAACTTGAGGCCCACCTCTTCGAGCTTCGCACGGTAGGTCGTGTCGACCTCGTAGCGGTGGCGGTGGCGTTCCTCGATCGTGGTGGTGCCATAGATTTCGGCCACTTTAGAGCCGCTCGCGAGCACGGCGTCATAGGCGCCGAGGCGCATGGTGCCGCCCTTGTCATCGCTGGTCTTGCGGGTCACCTTGGCGTTGCCCTGCACCCACTCCTTGAGGTGATAGACCACGGGTTCAAAGCGTTTCTTCCCGGCTTCGTGGTCGAATTCCTCGGAGCCTGCGGCTGTGATTCCGGCCATGTTGCGGGCGGCCTCGATCACGGCCATCTGCATCCCGAGACAGATGCCGAGATAGGGAACCTTGCGTTCGCGGGCGAATTGCGCTGCCTTGATCTTGCCCTCGGTGCCGCGTTCACCAAAGCCGCCGGGCACGAGGATGGCGTCGAAGCCTTCGAGATAGGGGGCGGCGTCTTCCTTGTCGAAGACCTCGGCATCGACCCATTTGACGTTGACCTTGACGCGGTTGTGCATGCCGCCATGCACCAGCGCCTCCTTGATCGACTTATAGGCGTCTTCGAGTTGGGTATATTTGCCGACGATGGCCACGTTCACCTCGCCATCGGTGTGATAGATACGGTCGTTGACGTCTTCCCAGATGCGCAGGTCGGGTTTCGGCGCGGGGGCGATCTCGAAAGCGTCGAGCACGGCCTGGTCGAGCCCTTCGCGATGATAGGCGAGGGGGGCTTCGTAGATCGACTTGAGGTCATAGGCGGCGACCACGGCCTCTTTGCGCACGTTGCAGAACAGGGCGATCTTCTCGCGTTCCTTGTCGGGGATCGGCTGTTCAGAGCGGCAGACGAGGATATCGGGCGCGATGCCGATGGATTGCAGTTCCTTGACCGAGTGCTGGGTCGGCTTGGTCTTGAGTTCGCCGGAGGCGGCGAGCCAGGGCAGCAGGGTCAGGTGCATGAAGATGCACTGGCCGCGCGGCTTGTCATGGGAGAATTGGCGGATGGCTTCGAAGAAGGGCAGCCCCTCGATGTCGCCGACCGTGCCGCCGATTTCGCAGAGCATGAAATCGACCTCATCATCGCCGATATTGATGAACTCCTTGATCTCGTTGGTGACATGCGGAACGACCTGGATCGTCTTGCCCAGGTAATCGCCGCGGCGTTCCTTTTCGAGCACGTTGGAATAGATGCGGCCCGAGGAGACGGAGTCGGTCATCCGGGCGGGGACGCCGGTAAAGCGTTCGTAATGGCCGAGGTCGAGATCGGTTTCGGCCCCGTCATCGGTCACGAAAACCTCGCCATGCTCGAAAGGCGACATGGTGCCGGGGTCCACGTTCAGGTACGGGTCGAGCTTGCGCAGGCGCACCGTGTAACCGCGGGCCTGCAAAAGTGCACCGAGCGCGGCCGAGGCGAGCCCCTTGCCCAGCGACGACACAACACCACCGGTGATGAAAATATACCTTGCCATGGGTCGGCAACTCCCGTGATTTCAGACTTCTTGAGGTGCCCACGACGGGAGATTCCAGACAGAATCTGTCGCAGCATCACGGGACTTAAGTGTATCAGGATTCGCACCGGCTTGGCAACCGAACCGCAAGATGCTGTTGCGTATCGGAAGACCTAATCAAGCAGTGGTGGGTAGGGCGCGCCAGACATGTCGGGAGCGCCCCCGTAAGAACCGGGGTGAAAGGGCCGATCAGTCGGCGCGCGGCACCAGCGGCGCATCTGCATCACCGCCGCTCGGCGGCAGTAGCGTATCGGAGGCCGGGGCCTCCTCGGTCTCTTCGACCGCCGGGGATTGATCGCTCAGACGATCGAGCACCGAGCTGCCGGAGGCGTTCTGCGCGGCGAGGATGGTCAGGGTGATCGAGGTGGCGATAAAGCCGATGGCGAGGAGCCAGGTCACCTTGCCGAGCGCCGTGGCCGCGCCGCGGCCCGACACGGCCCCGCCGCCACCGCCGCCCATGCCAAGGCCACCGCCTTCCGAGCGTTGCATCAGCACGACGCCGATCAGCGCCAGCGCGAGGAGGAGATGGATGGTGAGGACGACGTTTTCCATGGGACCTGTCAGCGTTCGGTTGGTTCAGCGCGCTATGTAGGCAAGTTTGCCGCGCGGGGCAAGCGGGTTTCCGAAAAGGATCGCAGCGCCTTCAGCATTATGCGCGGCAGGCTATTGCTCCACGTCGTCGATATCATACTGTCCCGAGAGCATCCGGCGCACGATGGACCAGCCAAGGCCGATGCCGAGCACGGCGGAGAGGGCAAAGATGCCGAGCCATGTATTGATCTCGGGATTTTCGAGCGACAGCATGCCCCAATCATAGAGCACCCAGACCAGGGCGGCGACGACCGACAGCACGAGGAACATGCCGAACCCGCCGATGGAACGCAGGGTGGCGCGCAGGTAGATGATATAGCCAATCACGAGCAGCAATCCGAGAAGCACCGTGAGCGGCGTTTCTTCGAGATAGTTGCCCCGGCTCCAACGGACGTAATTCCATTGAGTGGGATTGTAGGTGAGGGTCAGAAGGATGAATGCAAAGACCCAACGCAGGAACAAACCCATTGTCTCTCCAAATGCTTTTCCCATGGTTTGCGAAAATTTGCGCCCGCTGTCCAGTGCCATGCAACATTTGCGGTTTCGCGCGTCGGACAAGGCGGCTAAAAGGGCGCGGGTTTGACCTTTGAAAGGACCGGATATGGCTAACGTTGTCGTCGTGGGCGCCCAGTGGGGCGATGAAGGCAAGGGCAAGATCGTGGATTGGCTCAGCGAGCGCGCGGATGTGATCGCGCGTTTCCAGGGTGGCCATAATGCCGGCCATACGCTGGTCATCGACGGGAAGGTCTACAAGCTGCACGCGCTGCCTTCGGGCGTTGTGCGCGGTGGCAAGCTCTCGGTGATTGGCAATGGTGTCGTGCTTGATCCATGGCATCTCATGAACGAGATCGAAACGGTGCGCGCCCAAGGCGTCGATATCAGCCCTGAAACGCTCATGATCGCGGAGAACACGCCGCTGATCCTGCCGATCCACGGCGAGTTGGACCGGGCCCGCGAAGAGGCGGCGTCGAAGGGCACGAAGATCGGCACCACCGGGCGCGGTATCGGGCCGTGCTACGAGGACAAGGTCGGACGCCGGGCGATCCGCGTGGCCGACCTTGCCGATGATGCGACGCTTGAGGCGCGCGTCGACCGGGCGCTTCAGCATCATGACCCGCTGCGCAAGGGGCTTGGCATCGAGGCGGTGGACCGTGATGCGCTTGTGGCGCAACTCAAGGCAATTGCGCCGGACATCCTGCCCTTCGCGGCGCCGGTCTGGAAAGTGCTCAATGAAAAACGCAAGGCGGGCAAGCGTATCCTTTTCGAGGGGGCGCAGGGCGCGCTTCTCGATATTGATTTCGGCACCTATCCTTTCGTGACCTCGTCGAACGTCATTGCAGGGCAGGCGGCGACGGGCGTCGGCATCGGGCCGAACTCGATTGATTACGTGCTGGGGATCGTGAAGGCCTATACGACGCGCGTGGGCGAAGGGCCGTTCCCGACCGAGCTTGACGATGCGGACGGGCAGCGGCTTGGCGAGCGCGGCCATGAATTCGGCACCACCACCGGGCGCAAGCGCCGCTGTGGCTGGTTCGATGCGGCGCTGGTGCGCCAGACCTGCGCGATCTCGGGCATCAACGGGATCTCCCTGACCAAGCTCGACGTGCTTGACGGGTTCGAGACGCTGAAAATCTGTGTCGGTTACGATCTCGATGGCGAGCGGCTTGATTATTTGCCGACCGCCGCCGACCAGCAGGCGCGTTGCACACCCATATACGAGGAGATGCCGGGCTGGAGCGAATCGACGGAAGGCGCGCGCAGCTGGGCGGAGCTTCCGGCGAACGCGATCAAATACGTGCGCCGCGTGGAAGAGTTGATCCAGTGCCCGGTCGCGCTACTTTCCACCTCGCCGGAACGCGAGGATACGATCCTCGTGACCGACCCGTTCGCGGATTGAGGGAAGGACGATCATGGCACTGAGCTACAAGGCGCGCAGGCGTTGGGCGTTGTTCATCCTCCTGGTGGGTATCCCGCTCTATCTCGGGGTCGCCTGGGGGGTGCTGAGCCGGTTGTCGCTCTGGCAGTTGCCGGTGCTTGTCGAGTTCGTGATCTATGTCTTTTTCGGGGTGGTCTGGGTGCTGCCGCTCAAGCCGATTTTCAAGGGGATCGGCCAGCCGGACCCGGATGATCCCGAACCGGGCGATTATTGAACACGCCAAGCGCAAAGGGCCTCCCGATCGGGAGGCCCTTTGCGTTGAGCGGTGGGGGCAGGATCAGCCGGCGGCGCGATCTTCGGGTTTGTAGGCGATGTTTTCCGAGACGGTAAAACGGCCCCCCGAGATTTTCTCGATCTTCTTTTCGCGCAGGAGTTGGCCGAAGGTGCGCAGCGTATCTTCGCGCGAGCAGTTGTCCTCGTCCACGTTGCGCGCCATGCGGATGATCTGTGGGCGTGAGAACTTTTCGTGGCCTTCGACATAGGTCAGGTAGGCGGCCGCCGCCTCGAGCAGATCAGGCAGCCGGGTGGCGCCCATCGATTCGGCATATTCGGCGAAACTCGACGCGTCGGTGGCAGCGGGGCTGGCCGCCGCGCCCTTGCGCGGCGCGGCAGACGCCTCCTGACGGTCGACGGAGGAAACGCGGCGCGGGCGAACAGGGGCGCGCGGCGTTTCGCCAGCAACGGGCGCATCGCTCTGCGCCTCTTGCGGGGTGTCGTCCTGTTGCGGGGCGTCGATGCGCTGTTCCGCGACAAGCTTCAGGGGGGCGGGGCGCACGGTCTCGGGCGCGCGTCCGCCGGAGCGGTTGGGCGATTGTCCCACAACCGAGGCCAGGTCTTCGCGGTAGACTTCGGTCTGGTCGGCTTCGGGCTTGCCTTCGCTGGCCTTTTTCTCGGCCTTCGTGGCGGCGACCGCGGCGCGCAGATGGGCGATGGCCTGGCGGCGGCGGTTGCCTTCGGGTTCGTCCATATGGTTGTCGGTCTCGCGTAGCAGGCGGGACATGTCCGACCCCGCATCCGAGAGCGCCTTGGGGCGTTTCGGGGCGACGGGGGCGGTTTCCCCGGCGGCATCGCCCCGGTTCAACTCGGCCTCGACCTGGGCCAGCTCGGCCAGGAGCTCGGCCTCGTCCTCGGGCGAGAGGGTGCTGGAGGGGTCTTGCGCTTCGGCACCTGCACGGGGGGACGTATCCTCGTCGAGCTCGTCCTCTTCCGGCTCGGCCTCGAGCAGACCTTCGGAGACGGCGGCGTCGAAGTCGGATTTTTTCATGCGCAGCACGCGGGCGCGCATGGTGGTGGGCGCGTTCCCGGCCTCGGCACTGTCTTCGGCCACGCTCTCGGCGTCGTCTTGCGCGGCGGCGGCGGCCATCTCGTCGTCGAGTTTCAGAACGGATTCGATCTCGCGACGCGTGTCGGCGAGAAAGCTCTCGGCGTGTTCGTCCTCGGAGAAATCGTCTTCTTCCGGTTCTTGCGCCGATTTCGAGACCACGGCGCGGATGCGCTGCAGCTTGGCGGCGATGCTGTCATCCGCGGGTTCGAACGCGTCCTCGGGCTCCACAAGTTCGGCCTCGGCAAACGCGGTCTCTTCGGCGTGATCCTCGGCCTCGGGGATGTCCGGGGCTTCGTTTTCTTCCCAGGACTCTGCAATGTCGTCCGTCTGGTCCGGGGATGCCTCGGCAATCTCCTCTTCGTGGTGTTCGGCGACGCTCTCTTCCGCGGTCTCGGGGGTGGGGGCGTCCGCGTCCTGTTCGGGCGCGGCGTTCACCGCCTTGAGAATGTCGTCGGTGACATCTTCGACCTCGATCTCCTCGATCTCGGGCGCATCTTCTGTCCGGGTCTCGAGCGGAGCTTCTGCGGCCTCGTCTGGGGCACTTGCCCCGGCCGCGATCTCGGGGGTGGCCTCGGCAACGGTTTCCTCTTGAGGAGCATCGCTGGGCGTCTCGGTTGGCTCTGGGCGGGCCTGTTCGTCGTTTGCGCTCAGGTAGATGGCCCCCGCCTCGGTGCGCGCGCTGACGCGGCGTTCGATCTCGCGCTCGGCGATGCGGGCGAGCATTTCGGCATCCGGCGTCGGGGGTTCTGCACCGAAATAGCGGTCATCGGCGGCAAGATCGCGAAAATACTCTGCAATCGCCTTCATCGTATCAAACGAGTTGTCGAACCCTTCGAGGGTGCAGGAAAAAGTCCCGTAGGAGACTGTCAAAACTTTGTTATTCGTAACCATAGAGGCGGGTCCTTTGAACTACTCGGCGTTCTGTTTACCACGTAAGGAAAGACGAAAGCTGACCGATTCTGTGCAATGCAGCGTATCATTTCTGGGCCAATTTGTGGCGCAGTTGCTAATAAAGGGTAATAAATGGCCGAGAGACCCTTGATTGTTCACGCGTTGGAACCAATCACGCTTGTTGGTGCCGGGCGTGTCGGGACGGGAGACATTGCGCTTGCCCGGCGCCTGGCGCCGCGCGTTGTGGCCGCGGATGGCGGGGCGCATGCCTGTGTCGATGCGGGGGTGCTGCCGGAGCGTGTCATCGGGGATATGGATAGCGGTGAAGACCTTGCCGCGCGCGGTATCGGGCCGGAGCGCATCCTGCGCATTGACGAACAGGACAGCACGGATTTCGACAAGGCGCTGCGCCATATCGCGGCGCCGCTCGTGATCGGGGTCGGGTTCACGGGCGCCCGGATTGACCATGAACTGGCCTGTTACAACGCGCTCGTGCGGCATGCGGCGCGGCGGTGTCTTCTTGTCGGTGGCGAGGATATCGTGTTTCTTGCGCCACCGCGGATCGCGTTGCCGTTGGCAGCGGGGACGCGGGTTTCGCTGTTTCCGATGGCACCGGTGACGGGGCGATCCGAGGGGCTGCGCTGGCCGATTGCGGGGCTGGACTTTGCACCGGATGGGCAGGTCGGCACCTCGAATGCGGCGGAGGGGCCAGTGGTGCTCGAGATGGCCGCGGCGAAGATGCTGGTGATGGTGCCGCGCGCCTGTCTCGACCTCGTGGTCGCGGCGCTTTTGTCGAGCGATCCGGGCTGGCCCGGATAAAAAGCGGGCCGGTGCGAGACCGGCCCGACAGGGAGCGAGTCCGGCCAAGCACATACGCGCCGGACATCGGGGAAGGATGTGGTGTGAAATAGGCCCGCCCCCTCCGAAAGCAAGCAACAGATGGAGGGAGCGGGGTATCCGGCTCAGATCGCCAGATATTCGGAGCGCAGCTCGTCATTGCCGAGCACTTCGTCGGCAGAGCCATCGAACACGATGGAGCCGGTGTCGAGGATCACGGAACGGTCGGCGAGTTCGAGCGCACGCACGGCGTTCTGTTCGACGATCACGGTCGTGATGCCTTGTTCCTTGATGATGCGCAGGGTCTTTTCGATCTCGTCGACGATCACCGGAGCAAGCCCTTCGTAGGGTTCGTCGAGCAGAAGCACCTTGATGTCGCGTGCCAACGCGCGGGCAATCGAGAGCATCTGCTGTTCGCCGCCCGACAGGGTCACGCCTTCCTGCTTGCGACGCTCCCCGAGGCGCGGGAAGAGTTCGTAGATGCGATCCAGGGACCAGCCGATGGGCGGGGCGATCTGGGCCAGTTGCAGGTTTTCCTCGACCGTGAGGCCGGGGATGATGCAGCGATCCTCGGGCACGAGACCGATGCCAACCGCGGCGGCCTCGTGGCTTTTCATGAGGTGCAGCGGTTTGTGGTCGAGCCAGATCTCGCCATGGGTGACCTGCGGGCTGTCCATGCGCGCGATGGAGCGCAGGGTCGATGTCTTGCCTGCGCCGTTGCGGCCCAGAAGCGCGAGGATCTCGCCTTCGTGCACGTTGAACGAGATGTTCTGCACGATGTAGCTCTCGCCGTAATAGCTCTCCATGTTCCAGACGGAGAGGAAGGCGGGGGCGGTTTCGGCCAGGTTATGGCCCTTGGAGAAGTCGGGTTTGACGTTCATGGCAGGGTCTCCTTATGCCGTCTCGCCGAGATACGCTTCGCGCACCTTCGGGTTGCCGCGGATGTTTTGCGGGTCGTCTTCGACAAGGGGCGTGCCCTGGGCGAGAACGGTGATCCGGTCGGCGAGTGAGAACACCACATGCATGTCGTGTTCGATGATGGCGATGGTGATGTCGCGTTCATCCGCGATCTGCTTGAGAAGGTCGATCGTGTTGTTGGTATCGGCGCGGGCCATACCGGCGGTCGGTTCATCAAGCAGGAGCAGGCGCGGCTCCTGTGCGAGGCACATGCCGATCTCGAGGCGGCGCTTGTCTCCGCGCGACATCGAGGCGGCGTGCATGTCCTTCTTGTCGGCCATGTTCATGTCCTTGAGCATGGCTTCCGCCTTTTCGACGATGTCCCTTTCGTTGTGCATGTTTTCGATCGCATGCATGCGGAAGACGCCATCGCGCTTGGCGAAACAGGGGATCATCATGTTTTCCATGACGCTGAGATCGGCGAAGATCTCGGGCGTCTGGAACACGCGGGAAATACCCATCTGGTTGATCTCGTAGGGTTTGCGGCCCAGCACCGACTGGCCGTCGAACATGACAGAGCCGGTATCGGGAATGAGCTTGCCCACGAGGCAGTTCAGAAGGGTGGATTTGCCAGCCCCGTTGGGGCCGATGATGGCGTGAACGGTGTTTTCCTTCACGCTCAGGTTGACATCGGAGAGGGCCTGGAGACCGCCGAACCGTTTGCCAACGTCTTTGACTTCGAGAATTGCCATCTGACGGTCTCCTTATTCTGCGGGTTCGGTTTTGGCGGTGGTGTCGTTGTTGTCGTCATCTTTCCTCGTGACGAGCGCCTTCAGGCGCTGACCACCTTCCACAAGGCCGCCGGGCAGGAAGATCACGACCAGCATGAACAGGATGCCGAGGGTCAGGTGCCAGCCCTTGCCGATGAAGGGGTGGATGAGGAACACCACGAAGTCCTCGAGCCCGTCGGGCAGGAAGCTGAACCAGCTATGCAGGATCGTGTCGTTGATCTTCGAGAAGATGTTCTCGAAATACTTGATGAAGCCGGCGCCGAGGACCGGGCCGATCAAAGTTCCGGTGCCGCCGAGGATTGTCATCAGCACGACTTCGCCAGAGGCGGTCCACTGCATCCGCTCGGCCCCGGCCAGCGGGTCCATCGCCGCCATCAGGCCTCCGGCGAGACCGGCATACATGCCGGAGATCACGAAGGCTGCCAGCGCGTAGGGGCGCGGATTGAGGCCGGTATAGGCCATGCGGGTGTTGTTGGACTTGATCGCGCGCAACATCATGCCGAAAGGCGAGCGGAAGATGCGGATCGCAAGGTAGAACATCACCATCAGGACCACGGCACAGAAGTAGTAGCCGTTGTTGAAGGTGAATTCCCACCCGCCCATGGCGATCTTGCTCGACTGGTTCATGACCAGGCCGAAGAGATGCGGCGAGTTGGCCTCGTTGGCCCCCAGGAGCACCTGCGGGTCGTTGGTATAGACCTGAAGGCCGGTTTCCCCGTTGGTGATCGGGGTCAGAACCGAGTAGGCGAGGTTGAAGGACATCTGGGCGAAGGCCAACGTCAGGATCGAGAAGTAGATCCCCGAGCGACGCAGGCTCACATAGCCGATCAGCAGGGCGAAGATGCCCGCCGTTGCAACGGCCAGCGGCAGACCCCAGACGATGTTGTAGTCGAGCAGTTTATACATCCAGACCACCGAGTAGGAACCGACCCCGAGAAAGGCCGCGTGGCCAAAGGAGAGGTAGCCGGTCAGGCCGAAGAGGATGTTGAAGCCGATGGCGAAGATGCCGAAGATCGCGAAACGCTGCATCAGGTCCGGATAGCCCGCGTTGAACTGTGCCATGGCGCTGTCGACGGGGAAGGGGTTGAGCAGGACCGGTGCCCCGAGGGCCAGGATCGCCACCACGATCATGAGAGCGGTGTCTTTTTTGTTCATTCCGAGCATGGTTTATTCCTCCATCACGCCTTTGCGGCCCATGAGACCCCGCGGACGGGTGAGCAGAATGATGATTGCAACCAGGTAGATGATGATCTGGTCGATGCCGGGCAGGAGCGATTTCACCTCGTTCATCGAGGCGAAGCTCTCAAGAATTCCCAGCAAGAAACCGGCGAGGACCGCGCCGGGCAAAGAGCCCATGCCGCCCACGACCACCACGACGAAGGACAGCACGAGGAAGTCCATGCCCATGTGGTAGTTGGGCGAGTTGATGGGCACGTACATCACCCCCGCCAGTCCGGCCACCGCCGCGGCTATGCCGAACATGATGGTGAAGCGTTTGTCGATGTTGATGCCCAGCAGGCCCACGGTCTCGCGGTCGGCCATGCCGGCGCGGACAACCATCCCGAAGGTGGTGAATTGCAGGAACGAGAAAATCGCGCCAATCACGGCCAGCGAGAACAGGAAGTAGACGATCCGCCAGACAGGATAGGAGATCTCCATTCCGATGATCGCGCCGACATTGGCCACACCGCTCAGCGCGTCGGGAGCCGGGGTCGGGATCGGGTTGGCGCCGTAGAAATACTTGATGATTTCCTGCAAGACGATGGCCAGGCCGAAGGTCACGAGGATCTGGTCAGCATGTTCGCGCTTGTAGAAGTGCTTGATCAGGCCGCGCTCGATGATGAAGCCGATCGCCACCATGATCGGGATCGCGAACAGGATCGCCAGGGGCACGGACCAATCCACCATGAACGAGCCGACGTCCGGGCCGAACCATTTGACCACATAGGGGTTTTCGACGACCAACGGATTGCCGAGGAAGTCTGTTTGTGTCGGATCAACGGATTTGTAGCTGAGTCCGAAGATCTTCGACAGCGTCACGGCGCAGAATGCGCCAATCATGAAGAGCGCGCCGTGGGCGAAGTTCACCACACCCAGCGTGCCGAAAATGAGTGTCAGACCCAGCGCAATCAGCGCATAGGCTGAGCCCTTGTCGAGCCCGTTCAGAATCTGAAGGAGGATCGCGTCCATATTTCCCACCTGTCACGTTTAGAAAGCGATGCCGGGGAAACCGCCCTCGACCGTCGCGAAGCCGACCGCGCGGGGGCGCGGTCGGCAGATTGGTGCCTTTGGATCAGGCGCCGTCGTTGCACGATCCCAGCGAAGCTTCGTCACCGCCGAACATCGGGTGGTTCGGGGCATAGGTGACTTGCTCGGCAGGGGTGACTTCGACGATTTCAAGAGTGTCGTATTGGTTGGTCGGGTTTTCTGCACCCTTCACAACCAGAACGTCCTTGAAGCACTGGTGGTCTTCTGCGCGATACAGCGTCTTGCCGTTGCCCAGGCCGTCGAATTCGAAGCCTTCGAGAGCTTCTGCAACGCCACAGGGGTTGAAGGTTCCGGCACGTTCACAGGCGTCTGCATAGAGCAGGGTCTGTGCATAGCAGGTCTGGGCCGAGTTGGACGGCGGCTTGCCGTATTTCTCGCCGAACGATTTGACGAACTGACGGGAGCCTTCGTTGTTCAGCTGCCAGTTGTAGTTCATCGAGCCGAACACGCCCTTGATGTTCTCGCCCGCGCCTGCGGCCATCAGTTCGGAATAAAGCGGAACAACGATCTTGAAGTCTTTGTTGTTCACGACTTTTTCCATCATGCCGAACTGGATCGCGTTGGTCAGCGAGTTGACCATGTTGCCGCCATAGTGGTTCAGGATCAGCACGTCCGCGCCCGAGTTGAGCACCGGGGCGATATAGGACGAGAAGTCCGTCGCGGCGAGCGGGGTCAGCACGTTGTTGACGGTTTCCCAGCCCATGGCTTCGGTCGCGGCCGCGATCGATTCCTGCTGGGTCCAGCCCCAGGTGTAGTCGGCGGTCAGGTGATAGGCACGACGATCCGCGCCCAGTTCCTTTTCAAGGATCGGGGCCAGGGCAGCAGCGGACATGTAGGCGTTGAAGAAGTGGCGGAAGCCATTCGCCTTGCGGTCCTTGCCGGTCGTGTCGTTCGAGTGGGTCAGGCCGGCCATGAAGATTACGCCTGCCTCTTGGCAGAGACCCTGAACCGCAACGGCAACGCCCGAGGACGAGCCGCCGTTGATCATGATGGCGCCGTCTTTCTCGATCATCGACTTCGCCGATGCACGGGCCGCGTCCGACTTGGTCTGGGTGTCGCCGGTGACGAACTCGACCTTCTTGCCAAGGATGCCGTTGCCTTTCAGCGCCTTCGACGAGAAGGTGTTCAGGCAGCCGCCATCGCCTTCGCCGTTCAGGTGCTCGACGGCAAGTTTCTGCGCGAGCAGTTCGTCGTTGCCTTCTTCGGCATAAGGACCGGTCTGGGGCACGTTGAAGCCCAGGGTGACCGTGGAGCCGGTCGGTTCGTTGGTGTAAGCGGCGGCCGAACTGGCCGTGAAGATCGTCGGCAGCGCAACGCCGGCACCAGCAACGGCACCGGACTTGAGCACGCCGCGACGTGTCATAGTGGTTTTGGACATGTAATCCTCCCATTTTGTAAATCTTGGCACGCGGCTCCTCTTCCGCAGGCCAAACGCACAGATGTGCAAATTCATTATCGCGGGGAGTTGGAAAATTTCGCAACAACTGCTTTCAAAGCAACAATTTTTTTGTAAAGTAATCCACAATACCATGGTATGCATTGTAAAGAAATTATTCTGCATCGCGGAAAGTTGTTGAAATGACGGAGAAATGCCCTTGCCACGCGACACCCTGACCGGAAGCCGTATCCGCGAACGCCGTGCGATGTCGGGGATGCGGCAATCGGAACTGGCCCGCGAGGTCGGCATCTCGGCCTCATACCTCAACCTGATCGAACATAATCGCCGCAGAATCGGCGGCAAGCTTCTTGTCGATATCGCGCAGGTGCTTGGCGTCGAGCCTTCGATTCTCAGCGAGGGAGCCGAGGCGGCGATGATCGCGACGCTGCGCGAAGCGGCGGCAGGCACGGGAGGCGCACAGCCCGAGCTTGACCGGATCGACGAGTTTGCGGGGCGCTTTCCGGGATGGGCCGAACTCGTGGTCGAGAACCATCGGCGGATTGCCTCGCTTGAACGGGTGGCGGCGACGCTCACGGATCGCCTGACGCATGATCCGCATCTGGCGACGTCGATGCACGAGGTTCTCACCATGGTGACCGCGATCCGGTCGACGGCCTCGATCCTGGCGGAGACGCAGGAGATCGAGCCGGAGTGGGAAAAGCGGTTCCAGCGCAACCTGAATGAAGACAGCCGCCGCCTCGCCGAAAGCACCCAGCAGCTCGTGTCCTATCTCGATGGGGCGGGGGATGTGGGGGCAAGCCTGACCTCGCCGATGGAAGAGGTCGAAGCCATGCTCGCCGCCCATCGCTATCATTTTCCGCAATTCGAGGGTGGCGAGGCCGAGGCGGCGTTCGATCTTGGCGGGTTCGTGGCGCAGCAGCCGCAACTCACGTCGCAGGGCGCGCGCGATCTTGCGGTGACGACCTTGCGACAGTTGCGTGCGGATGCGCATGCCATGCCGCGCGAGGCGCTGTCCGGGGTGCTTGCGGAGCACGGGATGGCGTTCACGCGGATCATGCAGCATTTCGAGGTGTCCATGGCGACGGTGTTCCGGCGTCTGGCGATCCTGTCGGAGACGCTCTTGCCGCACTCTCTCGGGCTGGTGATGTGTGACGGGTCGGGGACGTTGATGCTACGCAAGCCGGTCGAGGGGTTCCCCGTGCCGAGGTTCAGTGCCGCCTGTCCAAAATGGCCGCTGTTCCAGGCGTTGAACCGCCCCCTGCGGCCTATTCGACAGGAGGTCACGGTGACCGGGCGCGACGCGCGGCCCTTCGAGTGTTTTGCCGTCACGGAAGCCATCGGGACGGCGGAGTTCAACGAAGATCCGCTCTATCATTCCTACATGTTGGTGGTGCCGAAGGAGCGCGCGGCAGGGAGCACCCGCGAGGTCGGATCGAGCTGTCGGGTTTGTCCGAGCGTGGATTGCGAGGGGCGCCGGGAGCCTTCTATCCTCATCCAGGGGATATGATCGGGGATTTGACTTGGGTTTTCTGCCAAGAACATCAGGCACGGGACCGGCTGAGGCGTAGACATTAACGGGTCCTGTGCCTAAGATCGCCAGACCAGATAATACGCACGAACGCGTGTCGGGGAGGGCAAGCGGTATGGGCAAACGGGTTCTTCTTATTGAAGACGAGCCGAATATCATCGAAGCCATCAGTTTCATTCTGTCTCGGGATGGCTGGGCCGTGGCGACCCATTCGAATGGACATGACGCGGTGGACGTGGTGCTTGATGCGCCGCCGGACCTTTTGATCCTTGACGTGATGCTTCCGGGCAAGAGCGGGCTTGATATCCTGCGGGTGCTGCGCGAAACGCTCGGGTCGGGGGATCTGCCGGTGATGATGTTGACGGCGCGGGGCCAACTCAAGGATCGCGAAATGGCCGAAAAGGCCGGTGTGAACCGTTTCATGACCAAACCGTTTTCCAATGCAGAAATGCTGGAGGCGGTGCGCGAATTGGCCCAGTCGTGAGCGAGAAGCGCTCTCCTCTCTTCCTGGAGCGTCAGGGCTATCGCGGGCGGCGTCTTGTTGATTTTCTGCGCATCCTGCCGGTGATCGGCGCGTTTCTCTGGGCCGTGCCGCTTCTGTGGCCGAGCGGGCCGGACAGTTCGGTCACGACCTCGGAGGCGATCATCTATATCTTCGGTGTCTGGTTCTTCATGGTTCTTGTCAGCGCGGTGGTGTCGCTTTACCTGCGCCGGTCGGGTCTCAATATCGAGCGCAAGGACGGGTAGGGCAGCATGGCGACAATGAATATCCTTGTCGCGGTTTGTCTCGTCTATGTGACCTTCCTTTTCGCCGTGGCCTTTGGCGCGGAGCGCGCGGCGCGACAGGGGCGGGGCGGATGGCTGCGCTCGCCGCTGGTCTATACGCTGTCGCTTTCGATCTATTGCACCGCCTGGACGTTTTATGGCGCGGTCGGATATGCCGCACGCTCGGGTATGGAATACCTGACCATCTATATCGGGCCGACCCTGGTCATGATCGGCTGGTGGTGGGGGTTGCGTAAGTTGGTGCGGATCGGACGGACGCAGCGTGTGACGTCGATCGCGGACCTGATTTCCTCGCGCTATGGCAAGTCGAACCTGCTTGCCATTGGTGTCACGGTGCTCGCGGTGATCGGCACCACGCCCTATATCGCGCTTCAGCTTCAGTCCGTCACGCTCAGCTTTTCGGTGTTCGCCGATGCCGCCGACAGCAGCGGGGCGCTGACCGACATGGATTCCACGGCGCTATTCGTGGCGATGGGACTGGCGCTTTTCACGATCCTGTTCGGCACGCGGAACCTTGATGTCAACGAGCGCCATCATGGCGTCGTGATCGCCATCGCGGTCGAGGCCATCGTCAAGCTCTTTGCGCTTTTGTGTGTGGGCGCGTTCGTGGTGTGGGGTGTCGTCGGGGGCGTCGGGGAGATGATGGCGCGGATCGACGCATCGGAGATCGGCCATTGGCAGATGCGCGGCGACCGTTGGGCTTCGCTCATCTTCCTGTCGGCGGCGGCCTTCCTGTGCCTGCCGCGGATGTTCCAGGTCATGGTGGTCGAGAATGACGACGAGGCCCATCTGCGCACCGCGTCATGGGCGTTTCCGGCCTATCTCATGGTGATGAGCCTGTTCGTCGTGCCGATTGCCGTCACCGGGCTTGACCTGTTGCCGGAAGGGTCGAACCCGGACCTGTTCGTTCTGACGCTGCCGCTTGCCATGGGCAAGGAGGGGCTTGCGATGCTGTCCTTCATCGGGGGGTTTTCCTCGGCCACCTCGATGGTGATCGTCGCGGCGCTGGCGCTTTCGACGATGGTGTCGAACCATATCGTGATGCCGATCTGGCTTTCGGTGACGGGCAGCGGCGCCATGGTGTCGGGCGATGTGCGCAATGTCGTCATCATGTCGCGGCGCTTCTCGATCGCGGGGGTCGTCGTGCTTGGCTATCTGTATTTCCGCTTTTCCGGAGGTGGTGCGGCGCTGGCCTCGATCGGCCTTGTGTCCTTTGCCGGGGTGGCGCAGTTCCTGCCGGTGTTGCTTGGCGGGGTGTTCTGGCGCGGCGCGACACGTGTGGGCGCCTTTACCGGGTTGAGCGTCGGCTTCGTGGTCTGGGTCTATTCGCTGCTCTTGCCGAGCTTTGGCCCGGACGTGATCCTGTCGAGCCGGATTCTCGAAGAGGGGCTGTTCGGATGGTCATGGTTGCGGCCGCAGGCGCTTTTCGGGATCGAGGGAATGGACCCGTTGGTGCATGCGATCCTGTGGTCGATTTCCCTCAACGGGCTGAGCTTTATCCTCGCCTCGATGCTTGGCTTCCCGACGCCGCTTGAGCGGTTGCAGGGCGCGCAGTTCGTGAATGTCTATGACCATAGCTCGACACCGCAAAGCTGGAGCGGCAACGCGGCGCAGAGCGAAGACCTCATGATCATGTCGCAGCGCATCCTGGGCGCGCGCGAGGCGCAGGCCCTGTTCGAGCGCGAGGCGCGTCGGCAGGGGGTCAGCGGCTATCTTCCCGATACCAGCCCGGATTTTCTCCAGTCATTGGAGCGGGCGCTTTCTGGATCGGTTGGCACGGCGACGGCCCATGCGATGATCGGGCAGATCGTCGGCGGGGCGTCTGTCTCTGTCGAAGACCTGCTTGCCGTGGCAGACGAGACCGCGCAGATGATGGAATATTCCAGCCGTCTCGAAGCGAAATCCGAGGAACAGGCCCGCACGGCCCGGCAATTGCGGCAGGCCAATGAAAAGCTTCAGCAGATATCGGTGCAGAAGGATGCCTTCCTTAGCCAGGTCAGCCATGAATTGCGCACCCCGATGACGTCGATCCGGGCGTTTTCCGAGATCCTGCGGGACAGCGAAAGGCTCAGCGAGGCAGAGCAAGTCAAATATGCGTCGATCATTCATGACGAGGCGCTGCGCCTGACGCGGTTGCTTGATGATCTGCTTGATCTCAGCGTGTTGGAAAACGGCCAGGTCAATCTCAATATCCAGCAGGGGCAGCTTTCGCGCGTTCTTGACCATGCGATCGCCTCGGCACTGACGGGCAGTGGCCAGGACGGGCTTACGATCAGCCGCGACACGGGGCAGGAGACGATCACGTTGAACACGGATCTCGACCGGTTGAGCCAGGTTTTCATCAACCTCATTTCCAATGCACGGAAATATTGCGATGCGGATGCGCCGGAACTGGCCATTCGTGTCAGCCACCGTGACAACAGGATTTTCATTGATTTCGTCGACAATGGCTCGGGGATTTCAAAGAACGACCAGGCGGTGATCTTCGAGAAATTCGCGCGTGTCGGGGCGATGCGGGCCGGGGGCGCGGGTCTTGGACTCGCCATTTGCCGGGAGATCATGGCGCGCCTTGGCGGATCGGTCAGCTATCTTCCGGGACAGGGCGGAGCGGCATTTCGCGTGATCCTGCCCGGTTCCTGCGTCATGGCGGCACAATAGGGCGCCTGTAAAGGGCTTGGTAACCCCGGCGGGTCTAGGATGGGGCATGTCGCAGAATGCCATGACCCATGCCTGAAACCGCCAAGTCCTCAACCCTGCACAAGATGACGTCGCCGAAATCGGGGGCGGGCCTGCCGGTTGCGCGACAGTTGCGCCGCGCGCTCGAGACAGCCGCTGACAAGCGGCTGGGCCTGCCGGTCGAAGTCCGGTCGGTGCATCAATCCCTGCGCCCGCTCGAGGAGGTGCGGGGGCTGCTTGAGGGGAGCGGGTTTCTCGCGTTGCTCGAAGGGCGGCCCGGGGCGGGATTCGGGCTTGATATGACGGTTCTTGCGGGGCTGGTGGAGCATCAGACGATCGGCAATATCCTGCCCCGGTCCGACGTGACGCGGGGGCCGACGCGCGTCGATGCCGCGCTTCTTGCGCCGCTGCTCGATGATTGCCTGGGCCGGTTTGACCACGCTTTGAAAGACGATGGGGGCGGTCCCTGGGGGCTTGGCTATGGGTTCGGTGCGATGGTCGGCACGGCACGCGCCCTTGTTCTTGCCCTGAGTGAGGGGCTTTACCACGTGTTCGAGCTTGACCTGGCGCTCATGGGCGGTGTGCGGGAGGGTCGGATGGTGTTTGCCTTTCCCGACAAGGTCGAGGCCGCACCGCCGCTGGACACGCCCGAGCCGGACCCTGTCCCACCGGGAGAGAGCCTGCGGGCGGGGGTTCTTACGGCGCAGGCGACCCTGGATGCGGTTCTGGCGCGGGTGTCGATGCCCCTGGCCCGGTTTCAGGGGCTGAGCGTGGGGGACACGGTTCCCTTGCCTGCGGGGGCGCTCAAGGACGCGCGGCTCGAGATGGGGGCGAAGGCGGGCGGAGTGCCGGTCACGCTTGGTCAATTGCACGGGTTTCGCGCCGTGCGTCTCAAGACCGGTCAGATGCCGGTGCGGGAGGATGGCGCGGACAAGGCGGATGCATCGGGCCCTCTCATGCGAGAGGCCTTGGAGGAAACGCCGGACGTTGCCTATATGCCGCTTGAAACGGTGGATGTCGCACGGGAGCTGCCTGGTGAGGAGGGCGCGGATATTGCGAACGGTACCGAGACGGAGGACAGCCTGGATGATCTTGATGATCTTCTCGGGGATGCGGATGACGCGATGGCGTTACCGGCCTGAGCCTGCCTTGCTCTGTGCCTCGAGATAGGGGCGGATGGGCGTCAGATCATAACCCGCCCCGGCCGCGGCCGCGAGGATGGTCGCGGGATCGAGGCGTTCGGCATTGGCCAGGCCCCAGACAAAGGTCGAGCGCGTGCCGGAGCGGCAATAGGCCAGGATCTTGGCCTGATCCTCGGCCAATGTCTGCTGCTGTTGCGTGATGTTGTCCGGCGTCATGCCCGCGTTCGACACGGGATTGAGCACAAAGGTCAGACCGGCGGCCTCTGCGGCGCTGCGCATGGCGTCGGCCTGAAGCGCGGGCGGCACTTCTTCGTCGGGGCGGTTGCAGATGATATGGGTGAAGCCTGCCCCTGCGAGTGCGGGGATGTCCTCCGCCGCGATTTGCGGGGCGACGAAATAGGTCTCTGTGATTTTGCGCGCGTCCATGAGGGTCTACTATACTGTTTCGGGAATGGCCTGCAACGGGGCGGTGCGAGAAAGGCGCAGTGTTGCGAGGCGGTGCGCCTTTCTCCGGTTCGGGCAGGAGGCCTCAGGCGGCGAGGCCCCTTTTGCCGAGAGCGCGGCGCAGGGCCGGGGTTGCGATCATGCCTGCCAGCATGGCACCGAAAAATACCCAATGCGGCCAGCCGCCATAGCTCAGCGAGGCGATGGCCGGTCCGGGGCACAGCCCCGCCAGCCCCCAACCCGCGCCAAAGAGGAGCGAGCCGACCACGAGATCGGGGTCCGTTTCGGTTTTCGCGAGTTTCGGGAAATCGCCGCCGACCAGCGGTTTGCGCCCGCGCGTGAGACGCCATGCAATGAGCATCGGCAGGATCGCTCCGCCCATGACAAAGGCCAGGGTCGGGTCCCAGTCTCCGAACACGTCAAGCCAGCCCTGGACCTTCTTGGTGTCGGTCATGCCGGAAATGAACAGGCCCGCGCCGAACAGGCCACCGGCGATGAATGCATAAATCTTGTGTTGCATCAGATCACCCCCAGCACCTGGCGGAAGAGGAGGATGGTGAGGCCGCCGGCGAGGATATAGAACACCGTCGCCATGATGCCGCGCATGGAAAAGCGCGAGATGCCGCAGACGCCGTGGCCGGAGGTGCAGCCATTGGCGATGCGGGTGCCGATGCCGACGAGCAGCCCGGCGGCGATCAACACCACGAGGTTCTCGCTCGCATGGGTAGAGAAGGGCTTGTAGAACGGGGTGAGCAGGATGGGCAGGAGGACGACCCCGGCCAGGAAGGCGAGGCGCTCACCGGCGCTATTGCGGCCCGAGCCATCGACGAGGCCGCCGAGAATCCCGCTGGCGCCCATGATGCGGCCATTGGCGAGGAGGTAGACCGCCCCGCCGGTTCCGATCACGAGGCCACCGATCAGGCCCCAGATCCAGTCTGCTGGTATGGTTTCAAACATTGCGTTTCCTTTTGACGTCCTTGGAGAGCCGCGTGGCGGCTGCAAAGATCGGCGCATCCCTGTTCGCGGTGGATGCGCCGTCTTGTGGGGGTGGTCCGATTGTCAGAGTTTGTTGACCGGCACCTTGAGGAAGACATCCCCCTGCTCATCCGGCTCGGGCATCTGCCCGGCGCGCATGTTGACCTGAAGCGAGGGGATGATGAGCTTGGGCATGGCGAGCGTCGCGTCGCGGCTGTCGCGCATTTCGACAAAGGTGTCCTTGTCCTTGCCGGCGCCGACATGGATATTCGCGGTCTTCTGTTCGCCCACTGTGGTTTCCCAGGCGTATTCATCCCGCCCCGGTGCCTTGTAGTCATGGCCGACGAAAATGCGGGTCTCGTCGGGCAAGGCGAGGATTTTCTGGATCGAGTTGTAAAGCGTCTCGGAGGAGCCGCCGGGGAAGTCGCAGCGCGCGGTGCCGAAATCAGGCATGAAAAGCGTGTCCCCGACAAAGGCCGCATCGCCGATCACGTAGGTCAGGCAGGCGGGGGTATGGCCGGGCGTGTGCAGCACGTCGCCGCGCAACTGGCCGATATGGAAGCTGTCGCCCTCTTGGAAAAGCTTGTCGAACTGGCTTCCATCGCGTTGGAATTCGGTGCCTTCGTTGAAGACCTTGCCGAACGTGTCCTGCACGATCTTGATACGGTCGCCAATGCCGATCTTACCGCCGACCCGTTCCTGGATATAGGGCGCGGCGGAGAGGTGGTCGGCGTGGACGTGGCTTTCGAGAAGCCACTCGACGGTTAACCCTTCCTTGCGGACATGGGCGATGATCTCATCGGCGGATTTGGTGTCGGTGCGCCCCGAGGCGTAGTCAAAGTCGAGCACAGAGTCGATGATGGCACAGGATGTGCCCTCGGGGTCCTTGACGACATAGGAAATCGTGTTGGTGGCGTCGTCAAAGAATGCGGTTACTTCAGGTTTCATGTCGCGTCCTCCATTTGAGTGAACATATAGAGCTTTGCGCATATGTCGCAAGGGGGCTGTGACGGTTGACCTAAATCAATGATCTTGTGAAGTGTTCATGACAGGGTGGTGCGACAATTGAAGGAACACGCGATGATTGATATCGAGACACGCAAGAACGCTCTGATGTCCCGCCTTCGGGAACTGGATACGCGGCTGCATGCCATCGAGGATGAGTTGGACAATCCGACCTCCAAGGACTGGGAAGAGGCGGCTGTCGAACGGGAAGGGGACGAGGTTCTCGAACAGCTTGGACAGAGCGGACAGGATGAAATCCTGCGTATTCGTGCAGCACTGAAGCGGATACGTGATGGAGAATACGGCATTTGCGTCCGCTGCGGTGAAGACATTTCGCAGGAACGTTTGGATGTGCTGCCGGATGCGCCATTGTGCAAGGATTGCGCGGCGGCTGTCGCGCGGTGACACTGGGACAGATTGAGGAGGAGCCCGCCGTGACCATTGAAGACCTGCTTGAAAAGGCCAACGCGCTTGAAGCGAAGATCGCGATGGCGGAGGGCGATGCGCGCTACGAGCTGCATCAAGAGCTGCACCGCGCCTTGGAAAATATCCGTGCCAAAGGCGGCACGGTCCCGGCGCATTTGCGCACTCTCGACCTTGAACTGGTCGATGAAGAGGTCGAGGATTCATTCGACAATATGCCGATCTGAACGCTGCATCAGGCGATGACGAGACGGCGCCGACACGGGCGCCCGCGGGAAACCGCGGGCGCCCTTTTGATTGCAGGCTTGCGCCATGAGGCAGTCTGCCTAAAGTTATCGTCAAGATTTTGTGAAGTTTTGTCCGGGAGGACGCGCGAAACATGGGCGAGGCTGTCGGCTACGAGGTCAAAGAGGGGATCGGGGTTCTTGCAATCCGGAACCCACCGGTCAACGCGGTGGGGCCGAGTGTGCGCAAGGGGTTGGCCGAGGGGCTGCACCGGGCGCTGGCGGACGCAGATGTCGAAGCGATCGTGATCCTTGGCGACGGGCGGACCTTTCCCGCGGGATCGGATATCCGGGAGTTCGGCAAGGTGCCTGCCGATCCGTGGCTTCCGGGGCTTTGCAACGAGATCGAAGCCGCCCCCAAGATCGTTGTGGCGGCGATTCATGGCACGGCGCTGGGCGGTGGGTTCGAATTGGCGCTGGCGGCGCATTACCGCATCGCGACGCAGAGCGCGCGGATCGGGTTTCCGGAAGTGACGCTTGGGATATTGCCGGGCGCGGGCGGGACGCAGCGTGCACCGCGCCTGGCCGGGGCGGCGGATGCGCTTGACCTGATGCTGTCGGGGCGCCCGATACCCGTCACCAAGGCGGAAGCCGCGCCCTATATCGACAAGATCGTGTCCGGCGATCTCAGGCAGGAGGCGCTGCGCTATGCGCGCGGGCTTGTGCAGGCGGGCAAGGGGCCAAGACCTACGCGCCATGTTCGCACGGGCTTTGCCGATCCGATCGCCTATCAGAAGGCGGTCGCTCTGCGCCGGGAGGTGGTTGCGGATCGACCGGAAATGGCACCGGGCGAAATCGTCAAATGCGTCGAGGCTGCAGAATTGCTGTCTTTTGACATGGGGCTGACCGTGGAGCGCGCCGCGTTCGAGGATTGCGTGCAGTCGGACCAGGCGGCGAGCCTGCGCCACGTGTTCTTTGCGGAACGGCGGGCGGCCAAGTTTCCGGAGGTCAGGGACCAGCGCGCGACACCCGTGGCGCAGGTCGGGATCGTGGGGGGCGGCACGGCGGGACGTGGCCTTGCGCTGGCCTGTCTCGAGGCCGAGCTGGACGTGGTGTTGATCGAGCGCAACGGTCCCGCGCTGCGCGAGAGCCTTGGCAAGATCAATGGTTATCTCGACCGGCAGGTTGCGCAGGGACGGCTCAAGGGACAGTTGCGCGATGACCGCATGATGCGTCTTCATGGCAAGACGGATTTCGTTGCCCTTGCGGAGGCGGATCTCGTGATCGAGGCGGTCGCGGATGATCTGCGCGAGAAAGAGCAGGTTTTCTATCAGCTTGACGGGGTGGTGCAGGATGGGGCGGTGCTTGTCAGCACGACGATGCGTCATGACCTGAGCAAGCTCTCTGCGCAGACGGGCGATCCGGAATGGGTTCTCGGGCTTGATATCGGCACGCCTGCGCATCTTCAGCATGTCGGGGAAATCATGGTCCCGGAGGGCGCTGCGCCGGTTGCCGTTGCCACGCTGGTCGCCTTGCTGCGCCGGATCGGGAAAATCCCGGTGCGCGCCGGTGGAGGCAGAACGCATATCGGGCGCGCGATGTTCGGGGCGTGCCGACACGCGGCGGAGCTTATGGTCGAGGACGGATCGACGCCGTATCTCGTCGATGAGGCCATGCGCGCCTATGGCATGGCGCTGGGGCCGTTCGAGCGGCTTGACCGGGAGGGCCTGCGCGAGGATTGGGCGCTGCGTCGGGCGGTGGCGGACGGCGACGGATATCAGGGGCGGAGTGTCGCCATCCTGGACCGCCTTTGCGAGGCGGGACGGTTCGGCAAGACCGTCGGGAAAGGGTATTACCTTTATGACAAGGCAAGCTCCAGGGGGCGCAGCGATCCGGAGGTGATCGCGCTTATCCGCGCCGAACGTGAGCGCAAGGGCATCCGTGCGCGGGGCTTTTCCACCGAGGAGATTCAGCGCCGATGTCTCGCGGCGATGGTCAATGAGGGGGCGCGGCTCTTACGTCTTGGCATGGCCAGTTGTCCGTCGGATATCGACGTCGTGATGGTGCATGGCTATGGGTTTCCACGTTGGCGCGGCGGGCCGATGAAGGCCGCTGACCTTGCCGGGCCTTGGGCGATACAGCGGGACATTGAACGCTTTGCGGAACAGGATGGCGTGTTCTGGTCGCCGGAGCCTGTGTTCGACAGGTTGTTCAAGGACGGGACGGGGTTTGACGCGCTGAACGTCTAGCCGAGGAAAATGCCGAGGATCACCAGCATCAGGCCGATGACCGAGAGAAACAGCGACCCGAGATTGAGCGGCATGACCTTTTGAACGGCGGCGCGCAGCTCTTCGTCCGGAAGGCCGGATTTGCGGGCGCGGGCCACGCGTATGATCGAGAGAACGAGGCCGCAAAGCCCCACGAAGGAGACGGACGCTCCGCCCCAGACCAGCCATTCCATGTACGTTTTCCTTCCGGCGTCGGTTGCGCAGGGGGTAGCCTATGGGCGGGGATTGGGCAAGCGGGCAAATTTTCGCGCGCGGGCGCTCCATGGCCGCTTGCGGCCTTTCGGGGAGGGCGATAGGTTGCGGCTTCGTTCCCAATGCCGATCCGCTTCGGCCAATCCCATAGGAGTGCTCGATGAGCGATACACCCAGCGATGAAAGCTATCGCGTGACAGCTGGCGAGTTGCGCCAGTTCATTGAACGTTTCGAACGGCTCGAGATCGAGAAAAAGGATCTTGCGGACCAGCAAAAAGAGGTCATGGCCGAGGCCAAGGCACGGGGTTATGACACCAAGGTCATGCGCAAGCTCGTGGCGCTACGCAAGCGCGACAAGGACGATATCGCCGAGGAAGAGGCGGTGCTCGAAATGTATAAGGAAGCGCTCGGGATGTGAGCGCCGTGCGCGGATCAGGGCGAGACGAAGTTTACCCCCGGCATGCGCGCGATTTCGTAGACATCCTCGTCATAGATTTCGGTCAGGGCGTCGACGACATCCTCGGTCCAGCCGGGGATGTCGAGCTCTTCTTCAAGTTCCTCCTCGATGGCGAACTTGTCGAGGAACGCCGCGATGACGCGGCGTTTCTGCACCTCGGTCAGACCGGGGTGTTGCGCGACATAGCTATCGAATCTTTCGAGCCCCTCGACGGTCATGATCTCGTGCAGGAGATCGTTGCCGCCCTCTAGAGGCTGTGTCGGCTCGACACCGGACAATTCCCGCAACAACTGTTCCCAGATCAGCGGCGTATCCTCGTTGCACCAAATGGTGAGCGATGCGTTGGGCAGTGCATGGCGCACACGGTGGATCATTTCCGACCAGCGCAGCGCGGTGGGCGCAGAGCCGCCCGTGATATCGTCGATCCGGGTATCGGGCGTGCCATCCAAGAGCGCGGGCAGGAGCGTGGCCGGGTTGCGGATCGCAAAGAAAATCTCGACCTCGTCGCTATGAAAAATGCTGCAAAAGTCCTGTAGTCTTTCTTCGCCGCGCGGGTAGTAGGCGTTGTTGCGGATGGCCAGGCGCGGCACGCAGAAGAAGCTGCTATTGGAGAAAATGACGCGGTCGGGTTCGCTTACGCTCGGGTCCTTGAGGTCGTCAAGCACCGCGGCGCGGCAGGTTTCGTCGATCAGGTGATCATGGAGAAGATCGCGTATCTTGTTGCGATAGCTGCGTGGTTTTGGAATGGAAACCCCGCGCGCGGCCAGGATATCCCGATTTTTACCAAGGGATTTCAAGAGCCTGTCGTCGTCTGTAAAATGTGCGCCTGCGTGAAGGACTATCTGCATTACGTTTCGGAAAGCCTTTGCTGTCAGCGTGTCATTATATCTTCGTTTCTGGACAGTGAAACCAGATTCAGGCAACAGGGGGCGCATGAAACTGTCGCAGTCACTTTCGGGGCCGTTCCCCGTCCGTATTAGATTTCCCAGCATCTGGTCAATCGGGGCGCTGGCAATTGCGGCTATTGTGCTATTGCCAATCGCGGCGGTGGTCGTGCTTGCGCTCAATCCGACCGAGAATATCTGGGGGCATCTGATCTCGACCACCTTGCCGCGCTACATGCGCAACACGGTGGTTTTGATGTTGTGCGTGGGCCTTGTCGCGGCCAGTATCGGCACGGTGGCTGCATGGTTGGTGACACGCTATCGTTTTCCGGGCGTGTCCTGGCTTCAGTGGGCCTTGCTGCTGCCACTGGCGATCCCGGCCTATGTCGGGGCCTATGCGCTTGTCGATTTCCTTGAATATGCCGGCCCGGTGCAAACCGGCCTGCGCAGCTTGTTCGGCTGGCGCAATGCACAGGATTACTGGTTCCCGGAAGTCCGTTCCCTCGGGGCGGCGATCATCGTGCTTTCGGCGTCGCTTTTCCCCTATGTCTACATCCTTGCGCGCGCGGCGTTTCGCGAGCAATCGGGCGCGGGCGAAGAGGTTGCGCGCTCCTTGGGGGCCGGGGCGCTGGAGCGGTTCTGGCGGGTTGGCCTGCCCCTGGCGCGCCCCGCGATCGCGGCAGGCACGGCCATCGTCATGATGGAAACGGTCAATGATTTCGGCACGGTGGATTATTTCGCGGTGCAGACCCTGACCACGGGGATTTTCAGCGTCTGGCTTGAGAGCAACAATGCCGGCGGCGCGGCGCAGCTTGCCTGTGTCGTGCTGGTTCTGGTCATCCTTCTTGTGACAATGGAAAAGATCAGCCGTCGCAAGCTGCGCTATTTCAGCATGGCGACGCGGCAGCACAGCCCCGCGCCGATGCCGTTGTCCGGCGTTGCCAAATGGGGTGCCATGCTGGCCTGTCTCTTGCCATTCCTTGTCGGGTTTGTCCTTCCGATCAGCGTGATCGGGTCGCATGCAATCGGCAATCTTGAGCAGTGGAGCGACCCGATGCTGCTCAGGGCACTTGGCAATACGCTCATGGTTGGCGGGATCGCGGCCTTCGTGACCGTGGCGGCGGGGGTGTTCCTTGTCTATGGCGTGCGGCTTTCCGGTCGGCGCATGCCCCGGTTGCTCTTGCCGTTGACCACCATTGGCTATGCGGCCCCCGGCGCGGTGCTGGCCGTTGGCATTCTCATTCCGCTCGCGACGCTCGACAATCGTTTGGCGGATGTCCTCGAGGCCGTGACGGGGCACTCCATGGGGCTTTTGCTCACCGGTTCATCCTTTGCGATCATCCTGGCCTATTGCGTGCGGTTCTTCGCGATCGCGCAAGGCGCGGCAGATGGGGCGATGGGGCGTGTGACCCCAAGTCTTGCCATGGCGGCGCGTTCGCTCGGGCGCACCAAGGGGCAGGTGCTTGGCGATGTCTACTACCCGCTCATCCGAACGACGATCGGGTCGGCGCTGCTCTTGGTGTTTGTCGATTGCGTCAAGGAATTGCCGGCAACGATGCTCTTGCGGCCTTTCAATTTCGACACGCTGGCAACGCAGGTGCACGATCAGGCGAGCCTCGAGAACCTCGGAGATGCAAGCCCTGGCGCGGTGCTCATCATGCTGGTGGGACTCTGCGCCGTGGCGCTTCTTGCGCGGGCGAACAGATAGCGGATTTGGGCTTGCAGGCCTGAGGGTTTCATCTTAAATCCCTCCCAGCGCCCCTATAGCTCAGCTGGTAGAGCAACTGATTTGTAATCAGTAGGTCCGCGGTTCGAGTCCGTGTGGGGGCACCATAAAACCCTGAAAAATATAAATTTTTGTAAATTTGGCGGGTGTGTCCGTCCGACTGTCCGAGTGCGTCCGAGTCGGATGGGGCTTTATCAGGGCTGGTAGTCGAGCTATTGGCAGGGGTTGCAAGACGCCCGTGCTGACCAAGACGGGCAGGGCGCCGGAGGCCATTGGGGTGTTCTGTTTTAACGCGGCAAGGCCTGGCGATCGAAAGAGACCGCTTTGACGAGTGCCTGGAGCGATTGACCTTCGCTCAGCCCGAGATCCTCGATGGCGGCGCGGGTGACGCGGGCGCGCAGGTGTTGACCCGCGACCTCCAGCAGCACTTCGGCGAACGCGGTCGCAGGCTCGCTCTCAATCCGCAGCAGCCTGGCATCCAGGGCGTTGCGGATGCTTATCCCTTCCGGGCGCGTCAGGGCGAGCGAAACGTCGCGGGCGCGCACGCGAAGCCGGACCTTGTCTCCGACGGCCAATCCGATCTGTGGCACCTCGATATGAACGCCGCCGAGGTCAACGCGGCTGAGATACAGCGTCTTGTCCTGTGCAACGATATGTCCGCTCAGAACCGTTCCCGCCTCGAATCGCCCCTGAACGCCAGAAAGATCAAGCCGTTCGAGCGTCTCGGCGACGCCGCCTGTCGCGGCGATGCGCCCTTCGGACAGCGCTACGATCCGGTCGCAAAGCTGGGTCACCTCTTCCAAAGCATGTGTGACGTAGATGACCGGCACGCCAAAGGCGTTTGGCAGGCGCCGTATATAAGGCAGGATCTCACCTTTGCGGCGGGTGTCGAGCGCGGCGAGCGGCTCGTCCATCAGCAACAGACGCGGACGTGCGAGGAGGGTTCGCCCGATGGCGACACGCTGTTTTTCGCCCCCTGAAAGCTGGGGCACGCGCCGCCCAAGCAGCGGTGCCAGGTCGAGCACCTCGATGACATCGTCGAAGCGATATCGCGCCGGATGGTCTGCGGAGCGTTTGTGCGCATAGTCGAGGTTGCCGCGCACTGTCAGGTGCGAGAAAAGTCTTGCGTCCTGGAAGACATAGCCCACCCCGCGGCGATGTGGGGCAAGGAAGGAGCGGTGTCCGAGCCAGACCTCGTCACCAAAGGCAACATGGCCGGACGCGCCACGCTCGAACCCGGCGATGATCCGCAGAAGGGTGGATTTGCCGCAGCCCGAAGGCCCGAATAGCGCGGTGATGCCGTGCCCCGGAAAGACATGCGACACTTCCAGCGCAAAATCGGGAAAGGCCACGCGAATATCGGTTGTCAGATCGGTCATTGCCTAGCCCACATGCACCGGGAAGCGGCGGTTGAAACTGTAGACCGCCAACAGCACGGAAAACGAAAACACCAGAAGGATCGCAGCAAGGCTATGGGCCTCGGCATAGTTGATCGTCTCGACCTGTTCGTAGATCTGGATCGACACAACCTTCGTTCTACCGGGAATATTCCCGCCCACCATCAGAACCACACCGAATTCGCCAATCGTATGGGCAAAGGTCAGAACCGTCGCCGTCAGATAGCCACGCACGGCCATGGGGGCGGCCACGCTGAAGAATGCGTCGCGCGGAGAGGCCCGGAGCGAGGCGGCGGCTTCGAGCGGCGCACGTCCTACGCCTTCGAATGCGCCCTGTAGCGGTTGCACCATGAACGGCAGAGAATAGAGCGCAGAGGCGAGGATCAGCCCGGTGAACGAGAATGTCAGCGTCGATCCCGTCACCGACAACCAGAAACCCCCGAAGGCCGAGTTCGGGCTGAGAAACACCAGCAGGTAGAATCCCAGCACCGTCGGAGGCAGCACCAGCGGCAGCGCCGTCACCGCTTCGACGACCGATTTGAGACGCGACCGCGTAAACGCCAGCCACCAGGCAATCGGCGTGCCGATGACCAGCAGGATCAACGTGGTGACCGCCGCCAGCCGGATCGTCAACCAAAGGGGGCCAAGATCGGGCAAGTCCATATCAGTTATCCGTGCCGTAGCCGAAACGGTCGATTACCTCCGCGGCCTCGGGCGTGCGCAGAAAGTCCAGAAAGGCTTGCGCTGCCGCGTTGTCCGCGCCGGGGTTCAGCAAGACCGCGTCTTGCCGGATCGGCGTGAACAGCTCTTGCGGCACGTCCCATCGGCTTCCTTTATTCTCGGTGCGTGGGCTCAGAACTGCCGAAAGGGCGACGAACCCCACTTCGGCCGCACCGCTGGCCACCATGGAATTGGTCTGCCCGATATTCTGCCCCATCACAATCTTGGATTGCAATGCATCCCACAAGCCGAGCGAAGTCAGAGCCTCTCGCGCGGCCACCCCATAGGGTGCAAGATCCGGGTTGGCGATTGCGACGAAGCGCAGGTTGGGGGTTTCAAGCACTGTGCGCCCGTCTTCACCGATGCGGCTCGGTTCCGTGCTCCAAAGCGTCAGCCGACCTACGGCATAGGTGAAGGCCGACCCCGCGATCGCCTTGCCCTCGTCCAGAAGGCGTGCAGGAGTCGCTGCGTCCGCCGACAGCAGGATGTCAAAGGGGGCGCCCGCCCCGATCTGCGCGTATAGCTTGCCTGTAGAGCCGGTCGTGAACTCTATATCATGGCCGGTCGCCGTGCGAAACGCGGGCAGCAGCGCTTCCGCGGTTTCGGCGAAATTGGCTGCGACAGCGGCCAGCGCTGTGTCGGCCCGTGCGGCGAGCGGCTGGGCGATCAGGGTCGCGGCAAAGAGCGTGGCCAGCATCGCGCGACGGGTCAGTGTGTAGGGCATAAGTCTCGATTTCCCTAGGGATATGTTTTGCGAAATACATCCATTGCCGGGTGGCGTGGTGTCAAGCGTTATTTTCCCTGAGGAATATCCCTCCGAAGGCGGCACAGCGCCTCGAGGTGGTAGGCACCGCCTTTCGCCGCAGCCGCTTCAAAATCCCTGTAATGGTCGAGAATTTCGTGGCCCAGCCCGGTCAGGACAGCACCGCCGCCACCGGGACCACCCCGTGTGCTTTTGACGAGAGGCGCATGGAACATGGCGTTGAGTGTGCCGATCAATTCCCAGGCGCGTTTATAGCTCATTCCCATTTCGCGCCCGGCTGCGGCGATCGAACCGCAACGGTCAATCCGTTCGAGAAGTTCGGCTTTTCCGGGCCCGATCATTTCGCCCTCACCGAAAATGATGCGGATGCGCAGGCGTGGTTCAGGCGGGCGTGGCGGTTCTGATTGCATGTCGAGACAATTGCAGGAATTGGGGGCTTGCCGCAAGCAAGAGTAGGCGCGGTGCAGGCGGCCCGGCTTGCCGCGAAATGTCTCCGAGTGTCATCGTGCGGGCCTGTGTGCTCGTCCGGGCGTGCGCGTTGCCCTGAACCGCGCCGGGTTTGCGGAGGCTGATTTGTCTTAAAGCGTCACGCCTTTAACCTGGGGCACCAGATAAAGGCGCGGCGCGTGCAACGCTCAGATCTTGCACTGCGGCCCGCCAAAAGCCGTGTCTCGGGGTTTTGGCGGACCGCTTTAGTTGCGCGGCCATGTCTGATCTTTCCAGAGCTGCGCAGAAGTTTGCCACGGCCATTTTATGGGGGTGTTGCGCGACGAGGCGATGGTTGTCGAGCATCTGGTCGGGCTTGGGCAGCGTGATGCGGATGCGCGCATGGCGCATTTCCTTTTGGCGCTTGGAACAAGACTGTCGCTTTTCGGGGTGGTGGGACGTTCCATGAACACCTTTTTGAGTTGGCGGATTTCGATCCGGCCTATCTCGATCAGTCACGGCCCTCGTTGTCGTGAAGGGGCCGCTCTCAGGCTGGCTTTGAGCGGCCCTGATTGTTCTTGGACGGTCAAGCCGACATCACATCAGCGCGCGACCGGCCTGCTTGAGTTCCTTGTGCGCCTCTTCGTCATTTTCCGCGTCATGCGCTTTTTCGGCAGCCTGGTAGTGTTTCAGGGCCGCGGCCTTCTTGGGGCCTTCGGGCGCCTTGTCCCAAGCGGCCTTGACGGAGGCCATGTGTTTCACGGTGTGATTTTCGGCGGTTTGATCTTCTTCATTCATGGAAATGTCCTTTCCTGGACGGTCCGAGAACAAGAGGCGCAAGCGACATGCAGATATTCCGAGGAACTGCATGCCTCCCGCGCCTCTGAGATACTCGGTAACGGCCACCCTGTTGTTTGGGGGCCCCGGTCATCTATCCGGTTTTCCTGTGCCCTTGCACTGATGCAGGTTAGCCCACTTCTGCCAGGTCAAAGATCAACGCCGGACCCGTGGCATCCAGGGACCACGGATCAGGGCAGCGGGGTTTGTTGGTGCGCGATGCGGAGCCATTTTCCGTCATCCTCCAAATAGGAGGATGTGCAAAGGGCTTCGTAGAGAGGTGTGTCACTGCGCTCTGCCGACACACGATAGGCCAGAACGGCCACGTGCTTCTCCTGCTTGAAATAACGCTCCGTCAGGACCACGGATCGCCAGCGCTGCGCGACGCTGCTCTCTCGCCAAAGGGAGGCTCCCTGAAGGATGCCCGCCGGGTAGGGGAAGACAAAAACGGCGTTGTTTGCGGTCATACGCCGCGCACTGTCAGCGCCTTCGGTCCAGAATTTTTCCTCAAGCGCCCATAGTTCGTTTTCGATGGTCATGGTCAATACCTTTCCGGGAAGAGCCATTTGTCTATGGCTGGAGATCGCCGCAATCGAGGGGACTCACGTCTCTACCGGCTGTCCGAGAGTTTTCCGAGCGTGCTCTCCAGTGATGACTTGAGCTTGCTGGCGGCGCCCTTCACGGCCTGCTCCACGGTCGCGCCGGAATCTTTGGCGACCGTTGGCTGGAGACCTTTGGGGCGGGCTTCGATCATGCAGTGCTTTTCGTTCTGACTCGTCGAGGCGGAATGCACTTCGCTGAGGTGAACCTCAATTCTGGTGATGTGGGATTCAAGGTGAGCCAGTTCGTGTTGAACCGAGTCTTCGATAAGGCGCGTGAGGCCTGCGCTCCCGTCGATACTGTTATCGGTGCTTACTTCGATGTGCATGTTTGCTCCTTCAGAGTGTTGCGCCGGTAAGCGTCATGAGGTGGGGCGTCCAGTTGGAACTATACCCGTTTGGGCGCGCCGGCGAAATGTTCTGAATCAAACTATCGAAGGCACGAAAATGTCCTGAGCCAGGTCTACGGGCATAGCGCGCCCTGCATCATGTCCATTGCTTCGTGGCGCGCTCCAGCACTTATCCCCCCTGTGCCAGATAGAGGATTCTGGCCAAGGCAAGGATGCCGATGAGGGCAATGAACAGCCAGGAAGCCGGGAGTCTACGGGGGCTCTCGGTTGTGTCTTCCGCCGTTTTTTCGGGGGGTTTTGAAACGAGGCGCGGCTTGTTCTTCGGCAGCAACGGGACGAGCCTTGCAGCCCGGCTTGCGCTTGCCAGCGCGAGGGCCGGTATGTCGGTAATGGTTTCAAAATGGGCTGTCAGCCGGGCTTTTGCTTCTTCCTGCCCGAGACCGGCAAGCTCACGCGCCTCGTTCCATGGCTCGATTCCGAGACGCGCAAGCGCGGATATCACGGTCACGGTTGCGCCGTTTCTATCCTCGCCCACTTCCGCGAAGAGGAAGGAATCGAAGTCGGCTCCGTCTGGATGAAGGATGTCTGAGGCGGACATGGGAGGCCTTTCGCTGGGGGAGGCCGAAGATCTGTACCAAAGCACTTGAGACAGGGGCGGCGGCATTTGATCCGATCATGGCAGAAAAGAACAAGGCAGGGGCTAACCTCGATCAGCATTGCGCGCCGCGAGCATGGCTAGGGTGTGTTCAAGTGCTTTGCCTTCAAGAGGCGTTCCTTCCGATGCGTGCCGCAACGGGCGACCATGGACGGAAAACACATCAACCCAATGGAGACACTGGATGCTCACGCGTTCGACCAGATCACAGGTGACGTTTTCCAACGCCTTCTCACTAGGGGACGGTCAGTGCGATCTTCCTGCGGGCACATATGAAATCGTTGTCGAGGAAGATCTGTTGCAGGGGATCAGCTTCGAGGCATACCGACGCACTGCAACCTACCTGATCGTGGTGGGGCGAGGAAACACATTCGGCCAAACCACGATGCATATGACCACGAAGGAAGAGTTGGAGCATCTTGTTGCATGCGACCGGACCCTTTCCGAAACCATCCAAAATAGCGAAGCGGCGCTTTCCCCGCTGGAGGATATGACATGAATGCTCCCGAATGGCTTAAACCTGGTATCTATGGCGCGCTGATTGGCGCCGCGGTCATTAGCGTTGTGGGGTTTACCTGGGGCGGCTGGGTGACACATGGCACAGCGCAGGACAGGGCAATGGCGATGTCGCGCGACGATGTTGTTGCGTCCATGGTCCCGGTGTGCCTCGATATGGCGCGCTCGGACCCGGCGCGTGCTGCCAAGATGGCAACAATCCGGGCCACTTCGAGTTTCCAGAGGCGAGATGCGCTCATGAAGGCGGGATGGGCTACGGCGCCCGGAACAGATTCCCCGAACCGGTATATTGCAGAAGCTTGTCTTGCCGCGCTTGATGTCGACGGATCACAGGATCGCGCGGAAAGCGCAACGGAAGAGGGATGACCCGTGCAATACCGACACCCTTGCCCGAGAGCACCGATCTCGAGCGGCGGGTTCTGGCACATGAAAAAGTGCTTCAGGCACTGATTGCCTACATGGCCCGGACCGAGCCGCGCTTCATCGACCATCTGAGAGAGCAGTTCGTGGAACCCATGCGGATGGTGCCGCATGAACAGGACTACCGCGAGACCGACGATTATGCGGAAGAGTTCATTCGCACTGTGATGCTCCTTGGGAAAACGCGGCCGCCCCGGCCAAAGCAGGCAGCAGAGGCCGATGGTCGGAGGCAGTCGCCCAAGACCCAAGAAGAGGAAGGCCCTGTCTTGCATCGCCCGGTGTCGTCTGACCGGGTGCTTGTGTGCGAAAGGAATGGCATCTGGGAGGTGAAGGTCGATGGCAAGTTTCGCGGTGATTACCACCAGGAGGAACAAGCCTTTTCGGCTGCGGCCTTACTCGAACTGTCCCTGTGACGAGGCGAAGCGGAGAAATTGCCTCACAGGCGTTCGCGATTCAGGCGGTTGAGAATGAAGGCATGCCGTCGAGCCGTGCCGCGGTGCGAACCTGCGACACGCCAGTTGATAAAGGAAAATAAATGAAATCAGTCAGTGCAGAAACACCGACGGCGCGACTCTCGACCATTGGTCGAGAAGCGCCAAGCGTCATGTCCGTATCGCATCAATCGCGCGCAGCCCAAGCTCTATCCAGGGGCGTGCCCACGGCGGTTGTCTATTGTGAAGGGAACTTTGGTCAGGTTGACGGCAAAACCGCCAACGGGCTTGTCCGCCATTCACAGGCCTATCGTATCCTGTCGGTCATCGACAGCGGGCTTGACGGGCTGGATAGCGGGCAGGTGCTCGATAACCTGTGTAACGGCATTCCGATCTTCAAGGATCTCGGGACCGCGGTCGCACATGAAACACGTATCCCCGACACGTTGATCTACGGGGTGGCGCCTTCGACCGGCACGTTGTCGCGCGTGGATCGGGAGATCGTGCTGGACGCAATCGCGCGTGGCATGAACATCGTCAGCGGCTTGCACGAATATCTTGGAGACGATCCCGAAATCTCGGCGGCGGTGCGTGTGGCAGGCGTGACGCTCCGCGATATTCGCAAGCCCCGCCCAAGCAAGGATATGAGGCTGTTCGACGGAACCGTGTCCGCGGTCAAGGCGATCCGCATCGCCGTGCTGGGAACGGATTGCGCAATCGGGAAACGGACGACGGCGACCGTTCTGGCGAAGGCATTGAATGCACGTGGTATCAAGACGGTGCTTGTCGGCACAGGCCAGACCGGCCTTATGCAGGGTGCGAAATACGGGATCGCGATGGATGCCGTGCCGCCGCAGTTCTGCTGTGGCGAACTTGAGCGCGTGGTTGTCGCGGCGTCGCAAGGCGAAGATCCGGATGTCATCCTGATCGAAGGCCAGGGAGCGCTCAGCCATCCGGCCTTTTGCACGTCGGCGTTCATATTGCGGGGAAGCCAACCGCAGGCTGTCATTCTGCAACATGCCCCCAAACGCACCCACCGATGCGACTTTCCGACCATGCCGATGCCCGACCCACCGGAGGAAATCGCGCTCATCGAGGCATTTTCTGACACACGGGTGATTGGGATGACGCTCAACCACGAGCGCATGACGGATGCCGAGGTGGACCGGGCCATCCATATCTTTACCCGCGATCTCGGGATTCCGGTGACGGATGCACTCACCCGGCCAGAAGCACATTTGGCTGACATGGTTCTGTCCTCATTTCCACAATTGCGCCCAACGCCTCACGTGGCGGCGGAATGAACGCTCCGCGTATCGAGATTGATTTGGGCAAGATCCGGCAAAATGCGCGGTTTCTTGTCCGTCGCCTTGGCGCTCGCGGGATTTCTGTGACGGGCGTGACAAAGGCTGTATGCGGTCACCCCGGCATCGCCAAAGCCATGCTGGAAGGAGGCGTCCGCGATCTGGCGGATGCACGGATCGGTAATGTCCTTCGGATGCGGGCGGCGGGGGTCGGCTGTGCGATTGCGATGATCCGCGCTCCGATGGCGCGCGAGATACATGACGTGGTCAAACACTGTGACGCCAGCTACAATACAGAGATTGGCACGATCCTGAAGCTTGCCGAGGCCGCAAGGACGCAGGGAAAAGAGCATCAGATCGTCCTGATGGTCGAGATGGGAGATATGCGGGAAGGTCTCCTGCCAGAGACCTTGGTCGATGTTGCCGCCTGCGTCGTGGCAACACCCGGTGTTGCCCTTATGGGGATTGCGGCAAATTTCGCCTGTTTGGGCAAAGCGGCACCGACGGCAGATGATATGATCATGCTTTCGTGCCTGGCCGATCAGGTTGAAGGTGCATGCGGACCTTATGTCGGTATGGTGTCGGGGGGTGGCTCTGCCAATCTCTCCTGGGCGCTCGGTCAAGGTGCAACCGGTCGGATCAACACTCTACGGCTCGGCGAGGCGATCCTCTTGGGCACAGACCCGATCTCAGGATGCCCGATTGATGGTCTTCATACAGATGCCTTTGCCCTTTTTGCCGAAGTGATCGAAACAAGGCTTAAATCAGGGCCGCTGCCGATGCGACGAAGCGCTTGGGCAAATCCGCCGCTCGAATTGGTGTCCAGGGAGGATGCAAGGTCACGTTCGATCCTCGCCATTGGCCGACAAGACACGGACACCAACGGCCTGAGATTCCCTTCGGGGGTCGGTTATATCGGTGCCACGAGTGATCATAGCGTGATCGACACCACAAAAGCCCCTGTGCGGCTTGGCTCCGAGATCAAAATGGGCATGAACTATAGCGCGCTTATGCGGGCGATGAATGCTACCGATGTGGAGAAAACTATACACGGCATGCAAGGGCGAGGCCAGCTTGCCCGGAGTAGCGCCCCCCTATCGCGCCTGTCGCTGGTATGACGCCCGAATGGCAGCCCCGGCGCAGCATGATTGGCTCATGCCGCCCCTATACCGACATCGCGCCATGGTAAATCGACCTTCGAACACCCATATATCCATCAAACGCCTTCGAGAATTTGGGCCTGCATACGGCACAGCGATTCCGGCGGACAATCCAAAAGGCTGAAGAGCATGTCTTTCAGGGGCTTGGCGTCATGGGGGCCGGGGGATGGGGCCTGCCCGTAGACGTGAACATGGGCCCTTAGAACGCGAGGAAATGATGCATACCAAGCAAGAGTATACCACGACCGAACAGCCCGAGCGCGCCCTTGGTGATGCGCCACAAGAGCGCGCCTGCCTAAGGTGCAAGGTATTGTTCCCGAGCGAAGGGTTCGGCCAGCGCATTTGCGCACGCTGCAAAGGCAGTTCGGTGTGGCGCGCGGCGATACCGGAGGGCGTGAGCTATGGCAAACGTCGATCCGGCGGCAGGTCGTCCTAGAAACATCCTCTGCCGGGGATCGCGCAGGCCAACCGATTGCCATCTACTGTCTCGTCAGCAGATCCAATATATGCGGTGGCACCTCGAAATAGCTCTCGCCCAGACGCTCGACCCAGAATGGCAGGTTATAGTATTCGAACGCGTGGCATCCGAAGGGCAGCTCCCTGTTGTTGAGTTCATAGAGCGTCTCGGGGGCGGCTTCGAACGCAAAGCGGATCGCGTCTTCGGTGCTGGCCAGAGTGTAGCCGCGGTTGATCTTTGGCGCCACCTTGCCCCAGAAAAGATCTTCGTTGATGCGGGTTCTGAACGGCCCGGATATCTGGGCCAGGACGTATTCATGCTCGATCTTGTTGAACAGGTTCCAAAACAGACTTTTCGAGCGCTGCCATTCCGTGAAGGGGGCATAGCGGAACTCTGTCAGGGTCTGGATGGCCTTGGGCACGGAGCGCAGCGAGTAGCCACCGTTGCCAACGCCTTTCATCTTGAGCCTCGGGAAAGGGCCAGGCGCGACGGGTTCGGACATCCATTCGATCCAGGGTGCCCCGATATAGTCATAGCCTGAGGCGCACCATTGCGCGAGTTCATCCCTGAAGGTCAGCGTGTCGGTCTGGGCGATGAGCAGGTAGTCATAGTTTTCAAAGACCTTGAAGAAATCCACGGACAACAACAATTTGTTGTAGGTTTTCGTGGACCGGAAGTAGGCCTTGTCGAAGGTTGCGACCTGAATATCGGCAGAGTTGATTTTTGCGGGAGCGACATCGGCAAGCCATGGCGGGCCTATCATGAAAATATCGTGGTTTTCGAGCACTTGTGTCGTGCGGTGCACCGAGAGTGCCTGCATCTCGCTCAGCGGCCAGCAATATATCGGGATTGCGATGGCGCATGCCTTGCGCGGTTGAGGGGGGTGCTTGTCGTCGTTCGGCCGCATGAAATCTGACTTTCCTCAACGAATCCATATCTGCGATTTGGTGCAAGGCACGCTTGTCAATATGCAGCCTGCCCTTTCTTGGCGATTTGATCCACCCGTGAATGCACGGGACAGGGCAGGGGGCATGATGTTGACAGGGCCACGCTTGGGTGATGTTCTGCGCGGCGTTTTACCTTGTCGAACCGGAGCGTCGCGATGACAGTTCAACTTGCCGATATCTTTGCCGCGCGCCAGCGGATCAAGGGCGTGGCAGATGGCACGCCGTTCATACCGTCGCCTTACATGTCCAAGGCGGTTGGGCAGGATTTCCTGATGAAGATGGAAACCATGCAGCCCATCGGCGCGTTCAAGCTGCGCGGCGCGGTGTCTGCGGTGATGGCCTTGCCTGACGGTGTGAAGGGGGTGACCTGCTGCTCTACGGGCAACCATGGGCGCGGTGTCACATATGCGGCGAACATGCGGGGGATGAAGGCGGTGATCTGCATGTCGGAGCTCGTGCCACAGGCAAAGGTCGATGGCATTCGTGCGCTGGGCGCGGATGTGCGCATCATCGGACGTTCACAGGACGAAGCCATGGCCGAGAGCCAGCGGCTTTGCGAGGCGGAAGGCCTGGTCGAGGTCTCGCCCTTTGACGATCCGCATGTGATCGCGGGGCAGGGAACGATCGGCCTCGAGATGCTCGAGGCGCGGCCCGACCTCGACATGTTGCTTGTCCCGCTTTCGGGGGGTGGGTTGGCCGCGGGGGTCGCGGTCGCGGCGAAGGCGATCAATCCGGCGATCAAGGTGATCGGGATTTCGATGGATCGCGGCGCGGCGATGTATGAGAGCCTCCGCGCGGGCCACCCTGTCGAAGTGCCGGAATATGCGTCTCTCGCAGATAGCCTTGGTGGGGGGATTGGTCTTGAGAACCGGCTGAGCTTTCCCTTGTGCCGGGATTTGCTTGATGACACGGTGCTTGTCACCGAAGAGGATATCCGCCACGCGATGCAGGTCATGTTCTACGAGGATCGCATGGTGTCCGAAGGGGCATCTGTGGTCGGGCAGGCCGCACTTCTTGCGGACAAGCTTCCGAGGCCTGACGGGCCGGTCGGCACGATTGTCACGGGCCGCAATCTCGATATGGCGACATTCGCCCGGATCATGGTCGGCGAGGATGTTGAGATCGGTGATCTCTTGGTGAAAGGACAAACCCATGGCGCATGATATTCAGATCGTCACCGAAGCGCAGCTGCGAGATGTCGTATCGCTTGATTTGGGCGTTGTCGATGTCGTGGAGCAAGCCTTCATGGCCTTGGCGAAGGGCGGTGTGGTGATGCCGCCGATCCTGTCCATGGATTTGCCGGACGCCAATGGCGAGGTGGATGTCAAAACCGCCTTCCTCCCGGGGTTCGAGGGGTTTGCGATCAAGGTCAGTCCGGGGTTTTTCGACAACCCGAAGCTCGGGCTGGCGAGCCTCAACGGGTTGATGATCCTCTTTTCGGCGAAAACGGGCCTCGTGGAGGCGCTTTATCTCGACAATGGCTACCTGACCGATCTCCGGACGGCGGCGGCCGGCGCGGTGGCCGCGCGGCATATGGCGCCGGAGACCGTCGAGACCGCGGGCGTGATCGGGACCGGCGTGCAAGCGCGGCTTCAGATGCAGGCGGCCTATCTTGTGCGCCCGTTCAAGCGGGTGCTCGTCCATGGGCGCGATCTTGAAAGGGCGGCGGTTTGCGCGGCTGATTTGCAGGCGATGCTTGGCGTGGAGGCGGAAGTCGTAAGCGATCCTGCGCTCTTGGTCGGGCAGTCGCAGCTTGTCGTGACCACGACCCCCGCGCGGGAGCCGGTCTTGCGGGTGGAGTGGCTTCATCCGGGGCTTCATGTGACGGCCATGGGGTCCGATCAGGCCGGCAAGACCGAAATCGACCCTGCAGCGCTTGTCGCGGCGGATGCCTATGTCTGTGACCGGGTGAGCCAATGCGAGGTCAGCGGCGAACTGGAAGCGGCCCTTGCGGCAGGTGTTTGGGACAAGGGGACGCCCGCCGAATTGGGCGAGGTGATCCTTGGGGAAAAGCCCGGTCGCCAGAACGAGGCGGATGTGACCATTTGCGACCTGACGGGAACAGGGGCGCAGGATACGGCGATTGCCAGCTTCGTGCGCAAGGCTTTTGCCGGTATCGGCACAGTGATCGAGGCTTGATGCCCCATGCGACTAGATGATCGTGACATCGAGATATTGCGCGTCCTGACGCGGGAGGGCCGGATTACCAAGGCCGCCTTGGCCGAGCGGATCGGCCTGTCCCCGACCCCTTGTTGGGATCGGTTGCGCAAGCTCGAAAAGGCGGGGCTGATCGAAGGGTACGGCGCACGGATCAACCTGCGCAAACTCGCGCCGCATGTGACGGTTTTCGTCGCCGTGGAAATCGCGGATCACACGGCGGCGAGCTTTCGCGCCTTCGAAGAGGCGATGGAGCGCTATGACGAGGTTGTGTCCTGTTGGGCGCTGGGCGGCGGGTTTGATTACATCCTGCAAATCGTGACCCGTGATATCGACGCTTACCAAAGGCTTATTGATGCGATGCTGGATGCGCGGATCGGGTTGTCGCGCTATTTCACCTATGTCGTAACCAAGCCGGTGAAGGCCGGGGGCGCGCCCCCGTTCGATATCCTTCTCTCTGGTGGCTGAGGCCTCCCGGTCTGCAAGAGGGCGCGCGCGCAGTTGAATCTTCTGCGGGTCACGGCAAGTTCAGACACCTTTTCTGTGGCGAGCAGGCATTCTTGTCGTGCAAACAGGGGAGAAAGCAATGTGTGATACAGCTCTTTCAGCGCGTCCTGATATTGAAGACAAGGCGCTCGTGCGTTCTTTTTCTTATATCAATGGCAAATGGTGTGCGGCGCAAAACGGCGCGGCGATCAAGGTCACGGACCCGTCGAACGGTGAATTGATCGGGGATGTGGCAAGCCTTTCGGCAGAGGAATCCTCTGCGGCGGTGGATGCCGCGCAGGCCGCGTTCGAGGATTGGTCGAACCTTCTGCCGCAGGATCGCTCGATGCTCTTGCGCAAGTGGTTCGACCTGATGATCGCGCACAAGGCAGATCTTGCACGGATCATGGTGCTTGAACAGGGCAAGCCGTTGTCCGAGGCGCGCGGCGAAATCGACTACGGGGCCGCCTTTGTCGAATTCTACGCAGAGGAAACCAAACGCCCGAATATCGAAGGGGTGACGAGCCACCTGCCGGATGCCGAGGTCGAGCTTTGGCGCGAGCCGGTGGGCGTTGCTGCGCTCATCACGCCATGGAATTTCCCGTCGGCCATGTTGACGCGCAAGGCGGCGGCGGCATTGGCGGCGGGCTGCACCGTCGTGGCACACCCGTCGGCAGAAACCCCGTTCAGCGCTTTGGCGCTGGCCGAGTTGGCCGAGCGGGCCGGCATTCCGGCGGGCGTGTTCAATGTCGTCACCGGGGATGCAGCGACGGTGGTCAAACCCTGGACAGAAGATACCCGCGTGCGGGCCTTGTCTTTCACGGGATCAACGCCGGTTGGCAAGCTGCTCTACCGGCAGTCGGCGGATACGGTCAAACGGCTCGTGATGGAGCTTGGCGGGCATGCGCCCGTGATCGTGTTCAAGGGCTGCGATCTTGACGTTGCGGTCGAGGAAACCATCAAGGCGAAATTTGCCACCTCCGGGCAGGATTGCCTTGGGGCGAACCGGATATTCGTCGAGAAAGCCATCTATGACGAGTTCTGCAAACGGTTCGTGAAGGCGACGCAAGCCCTGGGCGTCGGGGTGGGGATGGATGACCCGGATATTGGACCCTTGATGAACGAAAAGGCCGTGCAAAAGCAGGAAGAGCATGTCGCGGATGCACTTGCCAAGGGCGCCAAGCTGGCCTGCGGCGGTGAGCGTCTTGCGCTTGGGCCGCTCTTTTATGCGCCGACGGTCCTCGTCGATGTGCCGATGGACGCCAGGATCATGCATGAAGAGACCTTTGGGCCCGTCGCGCCGATCACGCCGTTCGAGACCGAGGACGAGGTCGTCGCGTTGGCCAATGACACGGAATACGGTCTTGTGGCCTATCTCCATAGCCACGATCCGCGCCGTATCTATCGCATGAGCCGCGCGCTGCAATTCGGCATGGTGGCGGTCAACCGCACAAAGGTCACCGGCGCACCGATTCCCTTTGGCGGGACCAAGCAATCGGGGCTTGGGCGCGAGGGATCGCGTCTTGGCATGGAAGAGTTTACAGAAATCAAATACGTCTGCCGCGACTGGGCATAAGAAAGGACAGCCAATGCTACGAAATGACCAACTGGAACAATGGGATCGCGAGAATTTCTTCCATCCCTCGACCCATCTTGCCCAATTCGCGCGCGGCGAAGCGCCGAACCGCGTGATCCGCACCGCCGAGGGCGTGTTCATTGAAGACCGGGACGGCAACAAGCTCCTGGATGGGTTTGCCGGTCTTTATTGCGTGAATGTCGGCTATGGACGCCAGGAAATTGCCGAGGCCATTGCCGAGCAGGCCAGGGAGCTTGCCTATTACCATGCCTATGTGGGCCATGGGACCGAGGCGTCGATCACGCTGTCCAAGATGATTCTCGATCGCGCGCCCAAGAACATGTCGAAGGTCTATTTCGGCCTTGGCGGGTCGGATGCGAACGAGACCAACGTCAAGCTGATCTGGTATTACAACAATATTCTTGGCCGTCCCGAGAAGAAGAAGATCATCTCGCGCTGGCGCGGTTATCACGGCTCCGGCCTTGTCACCGGCTCGCTGACCGGGCTTGAGCTTTTCCACAAGAAGTTCGATTTGCCCGTGGAACAGGTCATTCATACGGATGCGCCTTACTATTTCCGCCGCGAGAACCTTGACCAGACAGAGGCGGAGTTCGTGGCCGAGTGCGTGGCCTCGCTCGAGGCGCTCATCGCGCGCGAAGGCGCAGATACCATCGCGGCCTTCATTGGCGAACCTGTGCTGGGCACGGGCGGAATCGTGCCGCCGCCTGCGGGCTACTGGGAAGCGATCCAGGCGGTGCTCAAGAAGCACGATATCCTGCTTGTTGCGGATGAGGTCGTGACAGGCTTCGGGCGTCTCGGCTCCATGTTCGGCTCCGAGCATTACGGAATCGAGCCCGACATCATCACCATCGCCAAGGGTCTGACCTCGGCCTATGCGCCGCTTTCGGGCTCCATCGTGGGTGACAAGATGTGGAAGGTGCTTGAGCAGGGCACGGATGAGAACGGCCCGATTGGTCATGGCTGGACCTATTCCGCGCATCCGATCGGGGCCGCGGCAGGCGTCGCGAACCTCAAGCTTCTGGACGAGATGAACCTCATTTCGAACGCAGGCGAAGTCGGGGCCTACCTCAACAAGGCGATGGCCGAGGCCCTTGGCGATCATGCCCATGTCGGCGACGTGCGCGGTGAAGGGATGCTCTGTGCGGTCGAGTTCGTGAAGGATAAGGACAGCCGCACCTTCTTTGACGCAGCCGACAAGATCGGACCGCAGGTTTCGGCCAAGCTTCTTGAGCAGGACAAGGTCATCGCGCGCGCCATGCCGCAAGGCGATATCCTTGGCTTTGCGCCGCCGTTCTGCCTGACGCGCGAGGAAGCCGATACCGTGGTCGCCGCCACCGTGCGCGCGGTGAAATCGGTGCTTGGCTAAACGCCGACCATATTTCGGGAAAGGCCGGCCATCGTGCCGGCCTTTTGCATGTCAGAGCACATCAAGCGAGACCTTGACCCGGTCCATGACTACCGCCGTCTTGAAGCGGCTTATGTTGGATTCGTCGAAGAAATAGATTTGGGTGAATATCTCGTATTCCTGGATGTCCTCGACGACGAGGATCAGCACGAAATCCGCTTCGCCCGTCGTATAGTAGCATTGCTGCACGCAAGGCGCCTGACGCATCCGGCGTTTGAAGGCATCGAGATGGGCGCGGCTTTCACGTTCGAGGATCACCTCGACAATGATCGTCATCTCACGCCCAAGCTTTGACGGGGCCAATACCGCAATGTCGCGCTCGATCACACCGCTCTGCCGCAACCGCTTGAGACGCTTTTGCACGGCAGGTGCAGAAAGCCCCACGTCGTGGCTGATTGCGTCCGCCGTCAGGCGGGCATCGCGCTGCACGAGTCGTAGAATTTCGATATCCTTGTCGTCCATGGGGCGATTTTGATCGCCAAAACCGGGTTTGGATACAAAATTCGTCATGCGCCGGGCAATTTCGACATTGCGCCGCGCGGTCTTGGGTTAACCTGTGCAAAACCGCGCATGACGAGAGACGCTTGGCCGATGGATGATTTCGAGGAAAGACTGGTGGCGCTGCGGCACAATTTTCACAGGGTGCCGGAGCTTGGGTTCGAGGAGACCCGCACCAAGGCGCGTGTGGCGTCTACCTTGCGTGACCTGGGGGTGGAGGTGCACGAGGGCGTGGGCGTGGTCGGTATCCTTCGGGCCGGTCAAGGCAATCGGGCCATTGGTCTGCGCGCGGATATGGATGCCTTGCCGATCCGGGAAAGATCGGGGCATGACCATGTGTCCGAGATCGAGGGGGTCATGCATGCCTGCGGACATGACGGCCATATGACGATGCTTCTTGGCGCGGCAGAACTCCTTGCCAAGAGCGCGGATTTCGATGGCACGGTGGTGTTCCTCTTCCAGCCCAACGAGGAACACGGGCTGGGCGCGCAAGCTATGATCAAAGAGGGCATCCTTGAGCGATTTCCGATCGAGGAAGTCTACGCCATCCACAACCTGCCGGGCGCAGCCCTGGGAGAGGTTTCGACCTGCAAGGGCCTCATCTGCAACAGCGAGAGCCTTTTCGAGATACGGATCAAGGGGCGGGGCGGCCATGCTTCCATGCCGCATGTGGGGGTGGATGCGCTGACCGTTGGCGCCGAAATGGTCATGGCGCTACAGACGGTTGTGGCGCGCAAGATGGCGCCAGGGTCTGGCGCGGTCTTGTCGGTGACGGAATTCCTGACAGACGGACAGCGCAATGTGCTGCCTGGCGAGGCGGTGCTGAAGGGGGATGCCCGCGCGCGATCCACCGCCGATCGTCGCGCGCTAGAGACGCATATGCGCCGGCTGGTGGAGGGGATTGCCGCCGGCCATGGGGTTGAGGTCGAGATGTGGTTTGAGACGGAATTTGTCGAGACCATCAATGCGTCCGAGCCCGTGGAGGCGGTCTATCGCGCGGCGCAACAGGCCGGGTTGGACCTTGTGCGTGACCGCGCCCCGATGAGCTTTTCCGAAGATTTCGCGCATTTTGCGGCTGCTGTGCCGGGGTGTTTCCTGCTCTTGGGCAATGGCGAGACAGGCGCGCATGGCCAGCCGCTTCATTCGGAAACGTATGATTTCAACGACGCGTTGCTTGCCAAAGGGGCGGCCTTCTGGGCCGCGCTCGTGCGCGACCGGCTTACGACAGGAAAGGACTAACCCCATGAACGAGGCATTTGCCCACGCTGCCCTGACGCATGTGTCGATGGCACCGGAGACAGGGGAGGCGGCGGAAACCGTTCTCACACGCGCGGATTTTTCCCGGGCCTATGACGAGATCACCCAGTGGCAGGGATATGCGCCAACGCCGCTGGTTTCCCTGTCGGGTCTTGCGAAATCCCTTGGTGTCGCGCGGATTGATTACAAGGATGAAGGCCCACGGTTCGGGCTTGGCAGCTTCAAGGCGCTGGGTGGCGCATATGCGGCGCTGCGCGTGCTGCAAGGAGAGATTGCGCGCCGCACGGGAGAAGATGTCTCGCTTGCCGCGATCCGCGAAGGGCGCCATGCGGCGCTGTGCAAGGAGATCACGCTTGTGTCGGCGACGGATGGCAATCACGGGCGGTCGCTCGCCTGGGGATGCCAGAGGTTCGGGGCGCCCTGTCGCATCTACATTCATGCAGAGGTCAGCGAGGGACGGGCGCAGGCCATGCGCGATCTCGGGGCCGAGGTCGTGCGGATTGCAGGGGACTATGACGACTCGGTCGCGCTGGCCAAGGAAGAGGCCGGGGCGAATGGGTGGTTCGTGGTCTCGGATACGTCTTGGCCGGGCTATAGCGCGCCGCCGCGTGATGTGATGGCGGGCTATGGCGTGATGGTGCGGGAGGCTTGCGAGGCGATGTCCGAGGCACCTACGCATGTGTTCTTGCAAGGCGGTGTGGGCGGGCTTGCCGCGGCGGTCGCTGCGGCGCTGCGCCAGTATTGGGGCGCGGCCTGCCCCCGCGTCGTCGTGGTCGAGCCGGAACTGGCCGCCTGCCTGATTGAAAGCGCGCGGCGTGGCACGGCGACACAGGTCGCGATTGCCGAGGAGACCATCATGGCGGGCCTGTCCTGTGGCGCGCCGTCCGAGATGGCATGGCGCATCCTGCGCGAAGAGGCGAGCGATTTCCTGACCATTCCCGATGGCGTGGTGGCCCCGACCGTCCGGCTTCTTGCGCGCCGGGAAAGCGGTGATGCCAGGATCGAGGCCGGGGAAAGCGCCGTTGCCGGCCTTGCGGCCCTGATTGCCGCCCATGCCGACGCTGCATTGTGGGGCGCCCTTGGATTGGATCATGCGGCACGGGTTCTCCTGATTGGCTCGGAAGGGGTTACGGACCCCGAAATCTTCCGGGAAATCATGGAGGGAGACACCCATGGTTAAGGGGCCACCGCGCGGGTTTGCGGAGACAGAGTTCGCGGCGCGGACCGCGCTGGCGCAGAAGGGGATGAGTGATCGCGGGCTGGCGGGAATCCTGTTGATGACAGAGCCGGAAGTGCGTTATTTCACGGGCTTTCTGACCCCGTTCTGGCAAAGCCCAACCCGGCCCTGGTTCCTGTTTGTGCCGGCCTTGGGCAAGCCCGTTGCAGTGATCCCCGAAATCGGTGCCGTCCTGATGCGCAAGACCTGGGTGGAGGATATCCGCACATGGAACGCGCCCAACCCCAAGGATGACGGGATCGGCCTGTTGCATGACCTGCTGTCGCCCCTTGCGGGGCGCGGAGACAGGATTGGCCTGATGATGGGGCATGAGACCTCTCTGCGGATGCCTTTGGCGGACCTTGAACGCCTGAAGGTGGGCCTGTCCGGATTGAAGATCGAAGATGCCACCGACCTTGTGCAGGGCATGCGCATGGTCAAATCCGGGGCCGAGATCGGCAAGATCAGGCATATCTGCGGTATCGCCTCGCGTAGTTTCGCACGGGTGCCCGAGATGATCGCGGAAGGCCAACCCTTTGACGAGGTGTTCCGCAGCTTCCGGCGCGAGGCGCTTTTACAAGGGGCGGACGAGGTGCCCTATCTCGTGGGTGGGGCCGACCAGGGCGGGTATCATGATGTCATATCGCCGCCCACCTCCCGGCCTCTGCAGGCGGGGGATATCTTCATGCTCGACACAGGAATGACGTGGGACGGCTATTTCTGCGACTTCGACCGCAGTTATGGGGTCGGGCGCGCGGATGAGGCGTCGCGCAGGGCTTATGACGTGCTCTGGCAGGCCACGGAGGCGGGGATCGGGGCGGCCAAGCCCGGTGCTACATGTCGCGACGTGTTTGCCGCGATGCAGGCGGTGCTGCGGCGTGCGGGCGCACAGGGGGGAGATGTCGGACGGCTTGGCCATGGTCTGGGGATGCAGTTGACAGAAGTGCCCTCGATTGCCGGGTTCGACGAGACGGTTTTACAGGAAAACATGGTGTTGACCCTTGAGCCATCGCTTGACTATGGCAATGGACGTCTCATGGTGCAGGAAGAGAATATCGTGATCCGCCCGCATGGGGCGGAGCTATTGACGGAACGCGCGCCGGAACGGCTTCCGGTGATCGGAGGGCAGGGATGAAGCTTGGTTTTGAAACCGATAACGGGATTGGCACACGCGCGACGCTGGGCGCGATCATCTTGTCAACGGATGAAACATTCGAGCCTGAGCTGGCGCAGATGACAGGGGCGCTGGATCATGTTGCGCTCTATCATAGCCGTATCCCCATGGTGACCGAGGTGCGCGAGCATACGTTGGCCCAGATGGAGGCTGATATGCCGGCCTCGGCGGCGCTTTTGCCCTTGGCGCTTGATTTCGATGTGATTGGCTATGGCTGCACCTCGGCCTCATCCGTGATCGGCTCGGAGGCTGTCGAGAAGGCGATCCGGAGCGTGTTTCCCGAGACGAGGGTCACGAACCCGCTGGCGGCGATCATTGCGGCGGGGCAGCGGCTTGGGCTGAGGAGGATCGGCTTTGTCACGCCCTATCTGCCCGAGGTGTCGGCACGGATGCGGACGCGGCTTGAAGAGGCGGGGTTCGAGATTGCCGGTTTCGGATCATTCGAGGAAGGCGATGACAGTGTCGTGGCACGGATCAGCGAAGCCTCGATCGAGGCGGCGGCTTTGCGCATGGCCGAGACGAGCGACTGCGACGGGATTGTCATTTCCTGCACCAACCTGCGCTGTCTCAACGTGATCGGGCGCGTGGAGGAGAAAACCGGCATTCCTGTCTTGTCCAGCAACCAGGCGCTGGGCTGGCACATGCTGCGGCTTGCCGGGGTGCAAGAGCCCTTGACGGGCATGGGGCGCCTGTTCGAGTGTGATCTGACGCCGGGTTGAACGGTCAGGCGGCAAGCAGCAGGGCGAGGCTCTGATCGGCAATCACGCGTTCCTCATCCGTGGGGAGGACGAGCGCCTTGACAGTGCTTGTTTCGGTCGAGATCACCGTCGCGTTGGTGGTGTTGGCGGACTCGTCGAGGAATAGTCCAAGCCATTGACATCCCTTGATAATTCCCTTTCGCACCTCTGGTGCGTGTTCGCCGATACCGGCGGTGAAGACAATGCTGTCGACGCCGCCAAGCGCCGCCGCCTTGGCGCCGATCTCCGTCACGCAGCGATAGATGAAAAGGTCGATGGCTTCCCGCGCGGCCGGTTCATTGCTTTCGGTCAGGTCACGCATGTCGCTGCTCAGGCCGCCGGAGACGCCGAGGAGGCCGGATCGAGAGGAGAGCAAGGCTTCGGTCTCACTGGCGCTCAGGCCCTTGTCTCGTTGCAGGTGAAAGATCACGCCGGGATCAATCGCGCCGCAGCGTTTGCCCATCATCAACCCGTCAATCGCGGTAAACCCCATGGAGGTTGCGATGCTTTGGCCGTCTTTCATGGCGCAGAGGCTTGCGCCGTGGCCGAGATGGAGGACGATGACGCGATGGCGTTCCTCGGCATCAAGCAGGTCCGGCAGGCGGGAGGCGATGTAATCATAGCTCAGCCCATGAAACCCGTAGCGCAGTATGCCTTCCTCCGTCAGCGCGCGGGGAATCGCGAACAATTGGGCGAGGCGGGGTTGTGTGCGGTGAAAGGCGGTGTCGAAACAGGCCACCTGTGGCAGGTCAGGCCAGACGGCGGAAATCGCTTCGATCCCGGCGATGTTGTGGGGCTGGTGCGCGGGGGCCAGAGGGGAAAGTTTTGAAATTATTTCAAGGGCTTGTGGAGTGATCCGCGTCGGCCCTTCAAACATCTGCCCGCCATGCACAACACGGTGTCCGGCGGCAATGACCTGAACCTCGGGAAAGCGGGTTTGCAGCCGGTCGGTCAGCCAGGCGAGCGCGGCCTTGTGGCCGGTGCCGCCGGTGGTTGGCAGGGGGGTGCTGCCCTCCGTGTCATGATGCTCGGGGGCTTGGCCGATGCGGTCGATCAGGCCCTTGGCGATCAGGGGACGGTCGGCGCCGATGCCGTAAAGGGCGTATTTGATCGAGGAGCTGCCGGCGTTGAGGGTCAGGATCGCGTCTTGGTTCACAGGGCGCCCTTTCCGAGGCGGTGGTGGACAAGGAGCTGGGCCAGGGCGGCGGAGACCACGCGCGACAGCGTGCCATCGGCGCGGCTTGTCAGCATGACGGGCACACGCGCGCCAAGCACAAGACCGGCGGAATCGGCCCCTGCGAGATACATGAGCTGTTTCGCGATCATGTTTCCGGCCTCGAGATCGGGCGCGATCAGGATATCGGGATCGCCCGCAACATCGGAAATAATCCCTTTCATTTCAGCGGCTTCCCTGGAAACCGCATTGTCGAAAGCCAGTGGGCCGTCCAGCAGGCCTCCGGTGATCTGGCCACGGTCGGCCATCTTGCAGAGCGCGGCGGCCTCGACGGTGGAGGGGATGCGCGGGTTGACGGTTTCAAGCGCCGAGAGGATCGCGACCTTGGGCAGGTCGACGCCGATGGCCTGTGCGAGTTCGATGGCGTTCTGGACGATGTCGGCCTTGGTTTCGAGATCGGGGAAGATGTTGATGGCGGCGTCGGAGATCAGGAGCGGTTTGGGGTAGGTTGGCACATCAAGGACAAAGATATGGCTCATGCGGCGTTCGGTGCGCAATCCGTGGGTCTTGTGGACCACTTCGCCCATCAATTCGTCGGTGTGCAGAGCGCCTTTCATGAGTGCCTGTGCCTTGGCCTCATGCACCAGGCGCACAGCCTGTTTCGCAGAATCGTGGCTATGCAAAGATGGAACGATTTCAAGGCCTTGAATGTCCAGCCCGGCTGCTTCGGCGGCGGCGCGGATCTTGGCTTCGGGGCCGACGAGGATGGGAATGATGAGGCCGTTTTGCTGGGCATAGAGAGCGCCTTCGAGGGAGGCCTTGTCACAGGGATGCACAATGGCGGTCACGATCGGGTCGAGATCGCGGGTCGCGAGGAGCATCTGGTCGAAGGTCGCGCCCTTGGCGTGGACGTCCTTGGTGGCGTGTTTGGCGGGTTCTACGGGTAAAATCAAGGGCTTGTCTCCTATGGCTCGGCGCAGGATCAGGCAGCGCGAGAGGGGGATTTGCCCCTTCTTACCCCTGTTGTAACAAGGGCAAATGACATAGGGCAACTTTGTTGCGTTTTAGGGAGGAGCGTGGGGAAAATGCCTTGGATTTGGGCGGAAAACCCACGTCGGTATCACGTCGGTATTGCGTCGGTGCGAATTGTGGCAAAGAAAAACCCCCGGCGCGAGGGCCGGGGGGGGTCGGGGGGTTATTCGGCGTTATAGGTGAAGAGCTTTTCGCCGTTCAGCGTGTAGCCATCAATCAGGGTCTTGGCGCGCGCTCCCAGGAACCAGTCCTGAAGCTTGGCCGCGAGATCGGATTTCACGTGGCCGTGCATCTCTGGGTTCACCATGATGTAGCTATACTGGTTGAAGAGCACCGGATCGCCCGCGAAGAGCAGCGCCAGATCGCCCTTGTTGGCGAATTTGAGCCAGCTCGCGCGGTCGGACAGGATGTAGGCGTTCATGCCGGAGGCGGTGTTGAGCGCCGCGCCCATGCCGGCGCCGACGGCGCGATACCAAGAGGTGTCAAACCCGGCGGCATCGAGCCCCGCGCCTGACCAGAGCGAGAGCTCTTTCTTGTGGGTGCCGCTGTCATCGCCACGGCTCACGAACGGCGCCTCGGCGGTGCGGATCGCGTTCAGGGCGGTGGCAGCGGTGTCAGTCGAGGCGACGTCCGCCGGGTCGGCAGAGGGGCCGATCAGGACGAAATCGTTATACATGAAGGGCACGCGCGCGACGCCGTGGCCTTCGGAGACGAATGTCTCTTCTGCCGCCTTGGCGTGAACGAGGATCGCGTCCACGTCGCCCGCGCGACCAAGGCGCAGGGCCTGGCCGGTGCCGACGACGACGAGGTTCACCGTCAGGTCGAGGTCTTTCTTGATCTCGGGCAGGAGGACTTCGGCGAGGCCGGAATTGTGGAAAGAGGTCGTGACGGCCATGCGGATGTCATCGGCAAGCGCCTGACCGGCGAGGAGGGCAGAGGCCGCGAGGGCCAAGAGGGTGGTGCGGATCATAGGACAATATCTCCCTTGAGGAAGGCCATGGCTTCTTGGGTGGCTGGGCCGGTGAAAAACTGGGATGCGGGGGCGTGTTCGTGGACTTTGCCCTTGTGGACAAAGAGCACGTCGGAGGCGAGGCGGCGGGCCTGTCCGAGGTCGTGGGTGGCCATGATGAGGCGGGTGCCGTTGGCATGGGCGTCGGCCAGGAGCGCCTCGATCTCGGCGGTGGCCTGTCCGTCGAGATTGGAGCAGGGCTCGTCGAGGAAGAGGACGGACGGCGCGCGGATCAGGGCACGGGCCATGGCCATTTTCTGACGTTCGCCGCCCGAGAGCGTGTTGGCGGGGCGGTTGGCATGGGCCGTGAGGCCGATCTTGTCGAGCCAGTCGCCGGCGGCCTTGCGCGCGGCGGTGCGGGGCGTGCCGTGGGCGATCAGCGGGTAGGCGATATTGTCGAGCACGGAGCGGCGCAACAGGATGGCCTGTTGAAAGACGAAAGCCTGATGCAGGTGGGCGATGTCGCGGGGCGCGGCCCATGTGACCGAGCCGGAGGCGGGGCGGTCGAGACCGTGCATGAGCCGCAGGAGCGAGGATTTCCCGGCGCCGTTCGGGCCGAGGAGGATCGTGGTGCCGGGGCCGGAGAGCGAAAGGGAGACCGGGCCGAGGATCGTCTTGCCGCCCTTGCGCACGGTGGCCTTGGTGAGGGTCAGGGGCAGGAGGTCTACCATCGGGGCGTCCTTTCGGTGCGCGACAGGCCATGCGCCGCGAGGTTCACCCCGATGGCCAGCGCGATGAGGATCAGGCCGAGGGCGAGCGCCATGGCGAGGTTGCCCTTGGAGGTTTCAAGGGCAATGGCGGTGGTCAGGACGCGGGTCACGTGGTCGATATTGCCGCCGACGATGAGGATCGCGCCGACCTCGCCAATGGCGCGGCCAAAACCAGCGAGTGCGGCGGTCAGGAGCGCGCGGCGCCCGTCCCACAGAAGCGTGCGGATGCGGGTCGGGCGGGTGGTGGAGATCGAGATCAGGAGGTCATGGTATTCCGCCCAGAGATCGCGCAGTGCCTGGTGCGAGATGGAGGCGATGAGCGGCGTGATGATGATACATTGGGCGATGATCATGGCGGTGGGCGTGAACAGAAGCCCGAACACGCCCAAGGGGCCAGCGCGCGAGAACATCAGGTAGACGACCAGCCCGACGACAACCGGCGGCAGGCCCATCAGCGCGTTGAGGAGCGAGATCACCACGCGGCGCTGGCGAAAGCGGCTCACGGCGAGCCATGCGCCGAGCGGCAGGCCGATGGCGGACGCGATGAGCGTGGCGGTCAGGGTGACATGGAGCGAGCGGCCAATGATCTCGAACAGGTCGGCGTCCAGCGTCCCGATGAGGCGCAGGGCTTCGAGCATGCCTTGCCAGAGATCGTCCATGTCTTTCGCGCCTTCGGTGTCGAGTCGCGCTCAGGGTAGGCGATCAGGGGGAGGGAACAAGGGGCTGAAAGCGGCAGGGTTCGGCGCGAAAGCGGTTCAGGCGCCCTGGAAGGTGCCGTAGTCGTGCTGGCTGAAGATGAGAGGGGTGCCGGTATCGTTGAGGAAGACGTTTTCCACGGCGCCGACGAGGATCGTGTGATCGCCCGCGTCGTGGCGGGCCTCGGTCCGGCATTCAAAGCGCGCGAGGCAGGCGTCGAAGACGGGCACGCTGGCGGCGTTATGGGCGGGCGAGACGAGGGAGAGCGCGTCGGTGTCCTTGGCAAAGGCCTTGGCGATGTCGAACTGGTCGTCGCGCAGCACGTGGATGGCGAAATGCGTCGCCTCCATGAAAAGCGGGTAGCGCAGGGAGTCCTTGGCCGCCGACCACAGCACCAGCGCAGGATCGAGCGAGACGGAGGCGAAGGAATTGGCCGTCATGCCGATGCCGCCCTCGGGGGTGGGGGCGGTGATGACCGTGATGCCGGTTGCGAATTGGGCCAGGGCGTGGCGGTAGTCGCGTTGGTGGTCGCCCACGGGGGGGAAGGTCGTTGCCATGTGTCTCGTGCTTTCCTGTTCGCGCTTGGGCGCATGTAGCGGCGGTGGGCGCGGGTGTCCAGCAGATCAGTTCAGGTCTTCGAGAAGGCGACCATGTTTGCGGGTCTGGCGGATGACCTCGCCAAAGGTCGTGTAGCCGCGTGATTTGAGCATCGGGATCATCTTGCAGAGCACCTCGGCGGTGGCCTGCGCATCGCCAAGGGCGGTGTGGCGCAGGTGCGGCGGGATGGTGATGCCGAGCCGGTCGCAGAGCGCGTCGAGCGTATGGGTTTGAGAGGCACCGAAGAGCACCGCCGACAGGAGCACCGTGTCGATGATAGGGTGATCCCAGGCGAGGCCGAGGCGTTTGCCGTGGCGTTTGAGAAAGGCCATGTCGAAGGGCGCGTTATGGGCGACGATGACCGCGCCGCCGGCGAATTTGTGGAAATCGCGCGCGGCGGTGTCGATCCGGGGGGCATCGGCGACCATTTCGTTGGTGACGTGGTGCACCTTGGTCGAGGCGGGCGGGATCGGCATGCCGGGATTGACGAGCTGGTTGATCTCTTCGCCGGGGACGATACGGCCATTGACGACGCGCACGGCGCCGATCTGCACGATTTCGTCCTTGTGGGGCAGGAGGCCCGTGGTTTCGGTATCGAAGACGACATAGGTCAGGGATTGGATCGCGCGTTCCTCGATGGCGCGCTCGCTGTCGTGTTCCATGAGGTCGAAATCATAGATCAGGGGGCGGGCGGCCTCGGGCGAGATCTCGGCATGGGCGTCGTCGATCAGGAGCATGTAGCCCGGCGCGTGGCCAAGGGGCTTGAGCCGGGCATCGAAGGAAAGCTGGCCTTCTGTGCCATGGGCGGTAAAGGCGACTTCCTCGTCATGTTCGATCAGGTGGGCATGGGCGGCGCGCAACTCATCTTCGCGCAGGTAGTCGAAGATCGAGGCGTTGAGGCGGGGCGAGTGAATCTGGCCCAGAACGGCGGCGGCCTGTCCGTCGTAGAGCACGATCTGGTGGGTCGGGCTTATGAGTACCATGGCGACGGGGATCTCGGTCAGGAGCGCGGTGAGGCGTTCCTTTTCCGAGGCCAGACGCGCGGTTTCGGAGGCGACGGCCTCGGCGGTGTCGAGCGTCGTCTGGCTGAGCTGGGTCGAAACGGCGGCGGCGGCGGGGGCGAGATCGCCGAGGTAACGGGCCTCGTGGGTGTCCAATTCGAGCGCGACCCCGGCATGGGCGCGGGTGCGCATGGAGGCGGCGATGCGTTCGATGGGTTTGGCGACGTTTTCGTCGAACAGGAGCCAGACCCCGGCGGCCAGCGCGGTCAGCCCGAAGCCGGACAGGATCGCGGCCAAGAGGAAGGCCGAGGCGGTGTCGACTTCACCGTCAAGGCTGCGGCTGTAGCCGATATAAAGCGCGCCAGAGGTCACCAGAATCCCGGCGAGCGCGAGAAAGACGAAAAACAGGAAGATGCGCAGGCGGAGGCTCAGGGTCATCAACATCAGCCAGTCTCGCACATCTTGATCACGAGCGGATCATCCAGCGGCACCGGAAGCCATGCCGCGCCCGTGGCCGTGCCATCGGGGTTCAGCGTTACGCCCTCGGTGATGGCGGCGCGACGATGTGCGGCGCAATCGGCAAGCACGCCAAGCTTGTTCACCGGCGCCCAGCGACCGAAGAAATACATGTCGGCGAGGCGCAATGCCGGGGCGTCCTTGTGGCGTTGCACCGATTGGGTGTCGAGGGCGGCGAAACGGTTGATGAAGGGGTGCATGTAGGTCCAGGGACGATAGAGGGCCTTGCTCTCGACGGTTTCGACGATGAAAAACTCTTCGGGCAGGGATTGGACCGTCCGGTTATACCAGCCATATTCGTTCGAGATTGTGGCGGCGATCATCGCAGCACCCGCGGCCACAGGGGTCAGCCACTTGGGCAGGCGTCCGCCGCTTGTGCGGGTGACGATCATCGTGACGCCAGCGGCGGCAAGACCGGCGAAGATCGTTGCGATCAGTTCCAGAAACATGTTTTTCCTCCTCGGGGGTGATCCCCTCTCCGAAATGTCCGGCCTCCGCTCCGCACGTTCCGGGGTCTTTTAAAAATAATATTAACTCAACATGCCCCGACCGTGGCCGATGGCGGATTGCAGGGTTTTGACGACGACGAAGGCGTCGCGCAGGTGGCTGCGTTCGAAATCCGAAAGCTCGGACGGCAGCAGGTAATTATCCGGTGCCTGCCCCTGTTTGACGAGATTGGCCTGATGCTGGAGCCGGGTTTCGGCGATCAGGTCATAGGCGTCGATCAGGTCTCGGGCGCCGGATGCGCTCAGGACACCGGCATGTTCCGCCGCTTCGAGGCGGGCGCGGGTGTTGATCTCGGTCAGTTCGCCTTGCAGTGCGTAGATGCGCGCAAGATCGACCACTGGCACCACGCCGTTGTGTTTCATGTCGAGTTGGTTCTTGTGTTCGCCCGAGCGGATCGTGGCAAAGCCGCGCAAGAGGCCGAGCGGCGGCGTGTGCTTGAGCGAGTTGGAGATCATGTGCGCAACGAAGATCGAGTTTTTCGCGGCGGCGCGCAGCGTGTCTTCCTGAAGGTCTTCGAACAGGTGTTTATGGCCGCCGATGGGGCGCAGGTCGAACATGACGGAGGCGAGCATCTGGGCCTCTGGGTTGGGCTTGGAGATCCAGCCCTCGAAATAGCTTTTCCAGACCTTGAGCGGCTGGCACCAGCGCGGGTTGGTGGCCATCATGTCACCGGGGCAATAGACATAGCCGCAGGTGTCAAGACCGTCGCAGACGAAGGTGGCGAGGTCGCGGAAATACGCCATGTCGGCCTCGGTCACGGAATCGTGCAGGAAGAGGCAGTTGTCCTGATCCGAAACGCCGGTTTGTTCCTGGCGGCCCTGTGAGCCACAGGCGAGCCAGAGATAGGGTGCGGGTGCGGGGCCGAGCTTTTCCTCGGCCAGTGCCAGAAGGCGTCGCGTCGCGGTATCGGCAATATCGGTGATCAGGCGGGTGACCACCTCGTGACGATTGCCGCCCGCGACAAGCTGCACGAGCAGTTTCGGGATGCGTGCGGTGACCTTGGCCATCTCTTCGGCGGTGTTGGCCTGGGCGATCTCGGAGACGAGTTCGGCGGAAGAGACCGCCTGAAAGCGGGTCAGGTCGGTCTGTGTCACCATGCCGACAAGACTGGCGTTCTCGACAATGGGAATATGCGAGATGCGCCGTTCCATCATCAGGTGCAGCACGTCCGAGCCGATGGCCGAAGGGGCGAGGGTCACGGGGTTGGCCGTCATGATGTCTTGGAGAGGGGTCGAGACAGGCAGGGCATTGGCCAGCACCTTGCCAGAGAGATCGCGCGTCGTGACGATGCCTTCGAGCTTGCCCGCGTCGTCACAGATGCAGACCGAGGAAATGCCCTTGTCGCGCATCAGAACGGCGGCGTCCTGCACGCTGGCCCCGGCGCGGCAGGTCACGGGGCTGTGGGTCATGAGCGTTTCGACACGGCTTGTCGCGAGATCGTTGCCGCGGGTCTTCTCGATGCGGGAACGATCGAAGAATTTGCGCGCGACCTCGTGATCCTCGACCAGTTTGTAAAAGGAGATCGGCGGCAACACCAGAACGATGGAATGGGTCTCGGCACGGGCGCTTGTCGCGGCGGTGCCATCGCGCAAGAGCCCGCGTTCGCCGAAGGAATTGCGCACGCCGAGGTGCGAAACCACCACGTCATTCTCGTCGCGGATTTCGATCTGGCCCTCGTAGACGAGGAAAAGACCGGGCAGTTTTTCAGCGAGGTCATAAACGGAAAACCCCTGTTCGACTTCCCACGCATCGAAGAGCGGCGCGAGGTCTTCGACGACGCCCGGTGTGAGCGCGTCATAGGGGTGCACGGATTTCAGAAAGCGGATCTTCTGGTCCAGGGTCAGCGGCATGGGTGAGAGCCTTGAAAGCGATAAAGAAAAATCCTGCCCGGTATGCACCGGACAGGACCAGATTAGAAGAGGACGGGCCGTCGCGGGGGGCGGCCCGTCGAGATCATCCTAGTGATCCTGTGCGGCGCCGGCGCCTTTGGGCACGCGGACGCTTTCCACCAGTTCTTCGATCTCGGTCGGGATGGCCTCGGAGGACTTCGACACGATGAAGGCAACGGTGAAGTTGATCAGCGCGCCGACGGCTCCGAAGGAGGTCGACTTGATGGTGCCCAGAAGCGGGTCAGCATCCGAGAAGGAGTTGGTGCCCGGAATGAAGAACCAGCCCTTGTGCAGGAAGATGTAGACAAGGGTCACGGTCAGACCTGCGAGCATACCTGCCACGGCGCCCTTGTTGTTCACCTTGGTGAAGATGCCCATCATGAGAGCCGGGAAGATCGACGCTGCGGCGAGGCCGAAGGCCAGAGCCACGGTTTGCGCCGCGAAGCCCGGAGGGTTGAGGCCGAGATATGTTGCCACGGCAATCGCGACAGCCATGGCCACACGTGCCGACATCAGTTCGCCCTTTTCCGAGATACCCGGTCTGATGGCGCCCTTGATGAGGTCGTGCGACACGGCCGAGGAAATGGCGAGCAGGAGGCCCGCCGCGGTCGAGAGCGCTGCGGCGAGACCACCGGCGGCCACGAGACCGATCACCCAACCGGGCAGGTTGGCGATTTCGGGGTTGGCCAGAACGAGGATGTCGCGGTTGAAGTTGGTCAGCTCGTTTTCAGAGCCCCAGCCGGCCGCTTCCATCATGGCGACGGTGTCTGCGTTCTTGTCGTTGAAATACGCAATCTTGCCGTCGCCGTTCTTGTCTTCCCAGCCCAGAAGGCCGGTTTTCTGCCAGGTTGCCATCCAGTCATAGGCCGGATCGCTGGCGATGGTTTCCGAGGATACCGGTTCGCCCGATACGCCGTTCGGCCAGAACTGTTCGGAGATGTTGAGACGCGCCATGGCACCCACTGCCGGGGCGGTGAGGTAGAGCAGGGCGATGAACACGAGGGTCCAGCCTGCCGACCAGCGTGCGTCAGACACCTTGGGAACGGTGAAGAAGCGCATGATGACGTGGGGCAGACCCGCGGTACCGATCATCAGCGACAGGGTGAAGAGCACCATGTTCAAGGTATCGGCGTGGTGTGCGGTATACTCGTTGAAGCCAAGCTCGGTCACGATTGCGTCGAGTTTCGCCAGGAGCGGCTCACCCGAGGCAGCGTGATCGCCGAAGAGGCCGAGCGCCGGGATCGGGTTGCCGGTCAGCTGCAGCGAGATGAAGATCGCCGGGATGGTGTAGGCCATGATGAGCACGCAGTATTGAGCGACCTGGGTGTAGGTCACGCCCTTCATGCCGCCGAACACCGCGTAGGCGAACACGACAAGTGCGCCGATCAGCAGGCCGGTGGTGTTGTCCACTTCGAGGAAGCGGCCAAAGGCCACGCCAACGCCGGTCATCTGGCCGATCACGTAGGTGGTCGAGGCGACGATCAGGCAGATCACGGCCACGATGCGGGCGGTCTGGCTATAGAACCGGTCGCCGATGAATTCCGACACGGTGTATTTTCCGAACTTGCGCAAATAGGGCGCAAGCAGCAGGGCCAGAAGCACGTAGCCGCCGGTCCAGCCCATCAGGAAGGAGGAGTTGTCATAGCCGGTAAAGGCGATGAGGCCCGCCATCGAGATGAACGAGGCGGCCGACATCCAGTCGGCTGCGGTTGCCATACCGTTGGTGACCGGGTGAACGCCGCGACCTGCAGCGTAGAATTCCGATGTGGAGCCCGCGCGGGCCCAGATCGCGATGCCGATGTAGAGCGCGAAGGACGCGCCGACAAACAGCAGGTTGATAGTAAACTGATCCATCTGTTCCGTGTCCCTTTTACTCTTCCACGCCGTGTTCGGCGTCGAGTTTGTTCATCCGCCAGGCATAGAAAAAGATCAGTGCCAGGAAGACGAGAATGGACCCTTGCTGGGCAAACCAGAAGCCCAGGTCGGTGCCGCCGACGGCGATGCCGCTCAGCGCGGGACGCAGCAGAATGCCGAATCCGAAAGAGACCAGCGCCCAGATGATGAGGCTGATCCGAATGATCCGCAGGTTTGCAGACCAATAGGCATTGTTGTTGGATGGGTTGTCGGCCATGTGTGGCTCCTCCCTCTATATCCGTTTCCTCCGCAAGAAGGCGGTCCGCTTAAAAACAGACGCACCAGCCTTCCTACATTTCCCCTTTACGCGGTCGCTTTTTGGACGATCGCGTCAAGATTTGCCGCGATGGCATCAATTTCGCCCATGGCGTCGATGCATTCGAGGCTGCCCTTGCCCTTGTAATAGGCAATGAGCGGTGCCGTTTGTGCGTGGTAGGCCTCAAGGCGGCTTGCCACGGTTTCGGCGTTATCGTCGGCGCGGCGTTTGAAATCCGTGCCTCCGCATTTGTCGCAGACGCCATCCCGGGCGGGCTGCTTGAACGTGTCGTGATAGCCTTCGCCGCAAGAGCCGCAGGTGTAGCGGCCCGAAATGCGGGCCACCATCGCGGCGTCTTCGACCTCGAGGCTCACGGCGGCGTCGATTTTCTGGCCACTCTCCTGGAGCAGCGTGTCGAGGGCTTCGGCCTGCACCGTGGTGCGCGGGAAGCCGTCAAGGATCACGCCGTTGCGGCAATCGTCCTCGGAGAGGCGGTCGCGCAGGATGTTGATGACGATCTCGTCGCTCACCAGTTCCCCGGCTTCCATCACGGCCTTGGCGGCCTTGCCGGCATCGGTGCCGGCAGCCACGGCGGCGCGCAGCATATCGCCGGTCGACAGTTGAACGAGGCCGAATTTCTGTTCGAGCATCCGGGCCTGGGTGCCCTTCCCGGCGCCCGGAGGGCCGAGAAGGATCAGAACGGCAGGGGTTTGCGCAGTCATGTGCCGATCACCCCTTGTTCATCCGGTTTGCGATCAGGTCATCGACAACCGAAGGATCGGCCAGCGTCGAGGTGTCACCGAGCGAACCGTAATCGTTCTCGGCGATCTTGCGCAGGATGCGGCGCATGATCTTGCCAGAGCGGGTTTTCGGCAGGCCGGGGGCCCATTGGATCAGGTCGGGCGAGGCGATCGGGCCGATCTCGGTGCGCACCCAGGTGCGCAGCTCCTTGTACAGCTCGTCGGTGGGTTCGACGCCGTTCATCAGGGTGACATAGCAGTAGATGCCCTGGCCCTTGATGTCATGCGGATACCCCACAACGGCGGCCTCGGCGACCTTGGCGTGGGCGACAAGCGCGCTTTCGACTTCGGCGGTGCCCATGCGGTGCCCGGAGACGTTGATCACGTCATCGACGCGACCGGTGATCCAGTAATCGCCGTCTTCGTCGCGACGGCAGCCGTCACCGGCGAAGTAGTAGCCCTTGTAGTCGGAAAAATAGGTTTTCTCGAACCGCTCGTGATCGCCCCAGACGGTGCGCATCTGCGAGGGCCAGCTATCGGCGATGCAGAGCACGCCTTCGGTCGGGTAGCTTGTGATTTCCTCGCCGGTATGCGGGTCGAGCACCACCGGCTTGACGCCGAAGAAGGGTTTCATGGCCGAGCCGGGCTTGGTGGCGTGTGCACCCGGCAGCGGGGTCATCATGTGACCGCCGGTTTCGGTCTGCCACCAGGTGTCGACGATGGGGCAGTTCCCCTTGCCGACGACCTCGTTATACCAGTTCCAGGCTTCGGGGTTGATCGGTTCGCCCACGGTGCCGAGGATGCGCAGGTCGGAGAGATCGCATTTCTCGACATATTCATTGCCCTGGCCCATCAGCGCGCGAATGGCTGTGGGGGCGGTGTAGAACTGGTTCACCTTGTGCTTTTCGCAGACCTGCCAGAAGCGCGAGGCGTCCGGGTAGGTCGGCACGCCTTCGAACATCAGCGTGGTCGCGCCGTTGGCCAGCGGGCCGTAGACGATATAGCTGTGGCCGGTGACCCAGCCCACGTCGGCGGTGCACCAGAAGATGTCCCCGTCCTTGTAATCGAAGGTGTATTCATGGGTCATCGAGGCGAAGACGAGATAGCCGCCCGAGCAATGCACGACGCCCTTGGGCTGGCCGGTGGAGCCGGAGGTGTAGAGGATGAAGAGCGGATCTTCGGCGTTCATTTCGGCGGGCTTGGAATACTCGTCGGCCTCGAGCGCCATTTCGTTGTAATCGAAGTCGCGACCGTCGATCCAGGTGGTCTGGTCGCCGGTGCGCTTGACCACGAGGCATTTCACGGTGTCCTTGCAATGCAGGAGGGCCGCGTCGCAGTTCGACTTGAGCGGGGTCTTGCGGCCACCGCGCGGCGCGCTGTCGGCGGTGATGACCACCTTGGCGTCCGAGCCGTTGATCCGGGCCGAAAGCGCGTCCGGGCTGAAGCCGGCAAACACGATGGAATGGATCGCGCCGATACGGGCGCAGGCGAGCATGGCGTAGGCCGCTTCGGGGATCATCGGCAGGTAGATGACGACGCGGTCGCCTTTGCGCACGCCGAGATCCTCGAGGATATTGGCCATCTTGCAGACTTGCAGATGCAACTGCTTGTAGGTGATGTGCTGGGCGGCCTCGTTGGGATCGTCGGGTTCGAAGATGATCGCGGTCTGGTCGCCGCGGGTTTCGAGATGACGGTCCACGCAGTTGGCGGCGACGTTCAGCGTGCCGTCTTCGAACCATTTGATGTCGATATTGCCCGGTGCGAACGAGGTGTTCTTGACCTTGGTGAAGGGCTTGATCCAGTCGATCCGCTTGCCGTGCTCGGCCCAGAAGCCTTCCGGGTCATTGATCGAGGCCGCGTACATCTCCTCATATTTCGCGGCGTCGATATGTGCCGATGCGGCAAGGTCTTTCGACGGCGGATAGGTGGGGTTTGCGGGTGCGTCAGACGACATCGAGGTTCCTCCCTCATTTCAAAAGAATGCTGTGGTAAACAGCCGGACTGCCGGAAAAATGCGGTTATCCGGAGTTGCGCAGATCATACTCAAGACTGAAAATTTTGAAATAAGTGCCGAAAAGGAAAGGAAGTTTTTGTAAAAACATTTCCATCTGTAAAGGGTGGTTTGTAAAGTGTTCGGAAAAGTTAAGGAAAATTACGTAAAAGCAATAACTTGTGAGTAAAGCCTTCGCGGGTTGTGTCACGCCACCTCTCGTTCCCGTGAGGTGTTTTGCGGGTCTACCCAGAAATAGGTATGAATTACTGATCTTTTGGTCAAGCGACGTGGCGTCACTTTGCGGGAATCGGAGCGGCCCCATCATTCGGACGACATCCGTCCACGCCGCTCGCCTCGGTCCACGCCACTTTCCAGCGACAGGCACGTGTCGGCTGCACCTGACCCGGACCTTCCACGACGGCCTCCGGCATCTCGGGTTTTCGCCGCCTTGGAGTGCTTTCGGGCCAATTTGCCGGTGCTGCATGCGTTGTGCAGATGCGGGGGCTCACAGGAAAGTCCACATATCTGTAATTTCGGGTGATGCCGATTGAACAGCGATAAACTCTCGCGCATGCCTTGGGTGGAAACGCGCGCCGTTACCCGCTTTTCGTTTGAGCGGACAGGGCGACAGGACGCCCTTTATCAGCAGTTCAGATCGCCGCGACGGTCCTGGCCAGCAGGCCGCGCACCTTGACAGCGAGGGCGGTCAATTCGGGGTTGTTGATCGCCTGCATCGAGGCCACCGGGTCAACTGCACTGACTTCGACACTGCCTTCAACCTCGCGCAGGATCACATTGCAGGGCAACATGGCGCCGACGCGCGGCTCTATCCCGATGGCCTCATAGGCCATCTTGGGGTTGCAGGCGCCGAGAATCCGGTAGGGTGGCATCTGGGTATCCAGCTTATTCTTCATCGTCGCCTGCACGTCGATTTCTGTCAGAATGCCAAAGCCATTGTCGACCAGCGCCGCGCGTGTGCGTGCGTCGATGTCCTTGAAGGACATCCCGTCGAACGTGCGATTGATCGTGTAGTTCATTGTTGCGTCCTTTCCATCGAAACCAGTGACCGCGTGGTCCGGCCCCCTGCCGGGGTGCCTGTCCGGGCCATGCCAACGCGGAATGGTCAGCTTGTTGTCAGGGCGACGCCCGGGAAGTCGTCTGGCACCCGCTGTGTCGAACGCATCCTGGCCGAGGCCCAGACCGCTCCCGGCATGGGTGTCATCAGACGACCCACTCAGATCAAACCCGGGCCGATCGGTTTTTTGATCGCTGTCATCTGCTGTGCGGGGTTCGTGATGCACAGAGTTCTTGGTGCCGTGCAGTTTGGAAACTTTAGTCACGTCTTCCGCCTCGGACGAAGATGTAAAGGCCCTTTTCTTGTGGTCCTTCATGGCGTTTCTCCTGTCATAGGGGGCTTTCATGGCCCGGTGGGATCACAGAATGAGGTCATGCGCAAAGTCACTGTCTGCGGACCGAGTTTCCGCCAGCGATAATCTGACGGATCATCGCCGCTGCAGCCTGATGCCTTTCGACATCGACCTCGGACCCGACAGCGTTCTCATGGCTGGCAGCGGCATCCTTGAGGATGCCCATGATTTCCGTCTCGGGTAATATATCGGCGTCATTCAGCGCCAGAAGCAGCGCTTCGCAAATCGAAAGGGCTGCCATTCCTGAATGAGTATGGTCGTCCGTCATGGGTGTTGACCTTTTCGCCAATTTTGCAGGCTGCAATTGCGCCCGTTATGCAGGAACAACTCTTTCAAGGAATCTGCTATGCTGGACTGATACACGTCAGTCACAGGTGCGATTTCTTTGACAAGGACTGTGCAGAGAGCTGAAAAAAGGCAAATGATGGAAAACACTCTGCTGGTTCCCAGGCTGGGCGCGATCTTGTCCATCAGGGGCAATCGGATCGGGAGGCCTATATCCTCGCCTCTGGCCAGGCCTGTTCCTAGAAGCTTCTTGAGGATGGCCCTTGCGGGTTCCTGATCCTAGCCTTCACGCATGGTATCCTTTACGCGGCCGGCTGCGTTCTGGACCTTGCCTTCAACCTTTTCGGCCTGACCCTCTGCTTCGAGCTTTGCGTCGCCGATTGCCTTGCCGACGGCAACCTTGGCCTTGCCTTTGCCGACCTTTGCTGAGCCAGCCATTCTATCCTTGTTCATTTCCTATTCCTTTCAGAAGGTTGAGGTCACCAAACGCCAGGCGACCATGCCGCATATTTCGGTTCCGCACTGATTCAGATCTATGCCGGATCATGGCTCAGTTGGCGCCACTTATGTGGTGTCGCGGAGGGTCCGGAAACGGGAAACACGCAGGGCAGGGGGACGAGGGGACAGTCTGCCCCGCGTGTCTCTGGTTCACTCGGACTGGTACATGTTCACCAATATCGGGTGAACATTCACACTATTGCACCGTCGCCATCGAGCCATACTGATACAGGTTGGTCTGCGCCGATAAATCCTGCGGTCTTTGTGCTTGATGTTGCTTCCCATGGGGGTACAACATGAGGCCAAAATGAGGCCGGAGTTACAAATTTGTTGCACATCGTTGCCGAAATGGGCGCGAATTACAACATGTGAGACAGGATCGAACTTTGGGAATGGGCGATAAGTGGCTGATAAACATAAAGAAACCAAGGGTTTGAAAATGCCCCTTTTGGCGGTCGCCCCGATGATGGACTGGACGGATCGGCATTGCCGGTATTTCCATCGCCTCATGTCACGTGAGACGCTTCTGTATACGGAGATGGTCACGTCGCCGGCGCTGGTGCGGGGCGGGGCGCTGCATCTTCTGGACTATAGCCCCGAGGAGCACCCTGTCGCGCTTCAGCTTGGCGGGTCCGATCCCAAAGAACTTGGGCAGGCTGCGCGGATCGGCGCGGATGCGGGCTATGACGAGATCAATCTCAACGTCGGATGTCCGTCGGACCGGGTTCAGTCGGGCACGTTCGGTGCGGTGCTGATGCGCCAGCCGGAGCTTGTTGCGGACTGCGTGGCCGAGATGATCGCGGCGCAGGGCAAGGAGGTCACGGTCAAGTGCCGGATCGGGGTTGACGATCAGGAGCCGCGCGAGGTCTTGCCGCGGTTCCTCGAGACGGTCGCCAAGGCCGGGGTGTGCCGGTTCACGATCCATGCGCGCAAGGCGTGGCTTCAGGGTTTGTCACCCAAGGAAAATCGCGATATCCCGCCGCTCGACTACGGGTTGGTGCAGGAGATGAAGGCGGGCTTTCCGGATCTGCACCTGTCAATCAATGGCGGGATCGAGACGCTCGATGCGGCAGAGGGGTTCCTTGCGACCGGATTGGACGGGGTCATGATCGGGCGGGCCGCCTATCACACGCCGGCGGCGATCCTGCTCGAGGCGGATGCCCGGATCTATGGCAAGGCCCGTGCCACGACCGCGCGGCAGGCCGTTTTGGACATGCTGCCCTATATCGAGCGCCACTTGTCGGAAGGTGGTAAGCTCAACCAGGTGACGCGGCACATGCTGGGCGTCTTCGCCGGGAAACCGGGTGCGCGGGCGTGGCGGCGGCACCTGTCGGAAAACGCCTCGTGCCCCGGTGCGGGGCCCAAGGTTGTTCTGGATGCGCTTGCGCATGTGGACGGCGCATTGCAACTGAAGGAAGTGGGAACGGCATGATGCCATCAATTGCAGAACTCTGGCCGCTTGCGGTCATGCTCGTGGTGATCGGCGGTTTCGCCGGGGTGTTGGCCGGGCTTTTGGGCGTGGGCGGGGGGATCATCCTCGTGCCCGCCTTTTTCTATGCCTTCCAGGGGCTGGATTACGGCGGGCCACAGATCATGCAGGTCTGCCTTGCGACTTCGCTGGCCACGATCATCGTGACCTCGGTGCGCTCGGTTCTGAGCCACAACAAGAAGGGCGCGGTGGATTGGGCGATCCTGCGCGCCTGGGCGCCGGGTATTGCGGTTGGCGCGGTGCTCGGGGTGTTGGTGGCCTCGTCGCTGCGCTCGGTGACTCTTCAGGCGATCTTTGGCTGCCTCGGGATCGTGATCGGCCTATACATGGGGTTCGGTCGCGCGGAATGGCGGCTTGGGCAGGCGATGCCGGGCGGCGTGCGCCGTGCGGTCATGAGCCCGGTGGTCGGGTTCCTTTCGGTGTTGATGGGGATCGGTGGGGGCAGTTTCGGCGTGCCCCTGATGAGCCTTTACAACACGCCGATCCACCGCGCGGTGGCGACGGCGGCGGGCTTTGGCGTGTTGATCGCGGTGCCGTCGGTGGCGGGGTTCCTGCTCATGGATGTGGCGCCGGAGTCAAAGCCGCCCTATACGATTGGCGCGGTGAATATCCCGGCCTTCCTTCTGGTGATCGCGATGACGCTCTTGACGGCGCCGATCGGCGTGCGGCTTGCACATGCGCTTGATCCCAAGCCGCTCAAGCGGGTGTTCGCGGTGTTCCTGACGCTCGTGGCGCTGAACATGCTGCGCAAGGCGTTCGGATGGTAAACGCCCTCATGCAACATGGCTGGTGCCGTTTTGCATGGGATGAAGCGGTGTGCGCATGGGCCGAGGCGGTCTTGCCAGCGGCGCGCATGGCGATGGCCGATCCGGAGCTGGCGCATTGGTGGCAATGCGAGGGCACGTGGTTTGTCGGGGTCGATGCGCTCGACAATGATACGCGGGGCGCGGTGTCTGATGGGCCTGTCCTTGACGGGGCGCCGGTCGATTTCATTTCAGAGACGTTCGGCGGTCTGCCCGACTTGCACAAGGGGCAAGTGTCGGTGGTGCGGGCGGGCTATCCCAAGCCGCGCGCAGGCGAGAGCGAGGCGGCGTTCGGCTATCGGTTGCGCCGGGACGCGGCGCATGTGGACGGCATTCGCGCCGAAGGTGCGGAGCGGCGGCGCCGGATCGCGGAGCCGCATATGTTCATCCTCGGCCTGCCGCTCACGGATGCGGGACCGGAGGCTGCGCCGATGGTCGTCTGGGAGGGCAGCCACGAGATCATGCGCGCACGGCTTCGCGCGGCGATGTCAGGCCATGCGCCGCAGGAGTGGGGGCAGGTGGATATCACCGAGGCCTATGTCGCGGCGCGGCGCGAGGTGTTCGAGACCTGTAAACGGGTCGAGGTCCATGCAAGGCCGGGGGAAAGCTATCTCTTGCACCGGCTGACATTGCATGGCGTGGCGCCCTGGCGCGCGGGCGCTGGGGATCGGATCATCGCCTATTTCCGCCCGGAGACAGACAGCGTTCGGGACTGGATCGAGGCGGATTAACGTTTCAGCCGCGCGGTGCGCCCGCCACGACGTTTCGCGAGGCGCGGGGCGCGGGTGGGCAGTTCCTGCATGATGGCGTGGCGTTCCGCCTCGGACTTGCGCGCCCAGCCGGTGATTTCCTCGATCGAGCGGTAACATCCCGTGCAGATGCGCTCCTCGGGATGGATCACGCAGATCTTGATGCAGGGGCTTTCGATCTCGTCACGTTTCCAGACCTTGTCTGTCTCGGATGATCCGCTCATGTCAGGCTCCTTAGATGGCGCAGGCGATCCAGCGCTCCTTGAAGGATATAGGATGCCGCCACATGGTCGATCACCTCTGCGCGACGTTTTCGCGACGTATCCGCCTCGAGCAGCGCACGTTCGGCGGCCACGGTCGAGAGGCGTTCGTCCCAGTAACAGATCGGAATCGCGGTCAACTGCGCGAGGTTACGGGCAAAGGCGCGGGTCGATTGGGCGCGCGGGCCTTCGCTGCCGTCCATGTTGCGGGGCAGGCCGAGAACGATGCCACCGACGCTTCGGGCGTCGATGATTTCGAGCAGGCGGGCTGCGTCGATGCCGAATTTCTTGCGCTTGATGGTTTCCATCGGGGTCGCGACGGTCTGGAAGCTATCCGAGAGCGCGACGCCGATGGTCTTGGTGCCAAGGTCCAGCCCCATGAGCGTCTGGGTGTCCGCGATGGCAGACATGAAGCCTTCGACGCTTTCATGGAGGTGGATCATTCCGCCACCCCGGCGCGGGCCGCCCCGTTGAGGAGGATCGCGAGGGCGGCATCGTCGCCGGCAAAGATCTCCTGGGCCTGGACATAGGCCGAAGCCGCGCGGGCCTTGTCGCCGAGAACGCCATAGGCGCTGATGAGTTGCGACCATTCGAGCGCCGTGCCGCCGTCTTCGGCGAGGCGTTCTGAGAGTTGCGAGACCATGTTCTCAATCATCGCCTTTTGATCCTCGGGGGCCATTTCGGCGGCGTTGTCCATGTCTTCCTGGCTCGGGCCGCGCAGCATCGGAGCGTTGGCGACGGGTTGTTCGGGCGGCAGGGTGAATTTCTCGCCCGCGCGCCATGCGAGTTCCTCGATGCCGCCGCGGATCGCGGGAATCCACGGTGCGTTGGGCGGGCCTTCACGCAGGAGGCGTTCCCACAGGTCGAACGCAAGGTCGGGGCGGTCGCTCTGGATGAGCATCAGCCCCCAGTAATAGCGCGCGACCGGGTGGCGCGGGTTCTTCTCCATCGCGGCGCGCAGGGAGGCCTCGGCCTCGGGGGAGATATACCCTTGGGCGGCGTTGATCAGGAGCTCGGCATGGAACAGGTAGTCCTGCACATCGGCCTCGTCCCCCTTGAGGCGCAGCACCTCGGCCTGGGCCTCGTAGGCGGCGCGCAGATTTCCGAGATTGGCCTCGTTGCGGGCCAGAAGCTCGTGCCCCTGAAGATCATCGGGGCGTTGGGCCACGGTTTCACGGAGCTTGGCGAGCAGATCCTTGAACTGGCCTTGCGGTTCGTTGACGACCACCGGAGGCAGGTTGGCTTCGAACTGCGCCTGGCCTTGGCGGGTGTTGTGCCGTTCCTCGGCTTCGGCAATGCGGGTTTGCAGCGGCAGGTCACGCAGGCCCGGCGCGCCGATGGCAAAATAGAGACCGGCCCCGCCGGCCACGATGACGAGCGCGACGACCGCGGCAAGGGGGGCGTCGCCGCGGATGTCGGAAGCCTTGCCCTCCTGGGCGTTGCGCAGCTGGGCATCGGCGGACAGGATGCGGCGGGAGACCTCGGAACGCAGGCGCTCACCGTCCTCCTGGCCGATCACGCCGCGCGCGACGTCCTTGTCGATTTCCTTGAGCTGGTCGCGGTAGACGCGCAGGTCATAGGCGGCAGGGTGTTCTTGCCCTTGGTGGCCGCGTGTCAGCGCCCGACCGAGAATAGCCGCGACGATCAACGCGAGAACGAGAGCAATAATCCAGAATGCCATGGTGCCTCCTTGGGGTGCCAGCAAAGATATTTCGCCCCTTCATCTATAGTTTCGCGGCGTTGGGAAAAAGGGCAAATGGACGCGGAAGACACAGATGTCGCAACCGTGATGAAAACTGACGGTTTACGGTCGTTGTTTTCCTACGTGACAGTCCAATACAGGATCAGACCCGTTTCAGATCGGAATCAGCTGCACATGAGACGTTATTCAGCCTTTGCCATCGCCCGAGAAGCCGCCCGCTATCATACCGGGTGGGAACGCGCATGGCGTTCGCCAGAACCGAAAAAGAAATACGACGTGATCATCGTCGGGGCCGGGGGGCATGGTCTTGCGACCGCCTATTACCTTGGCAAGAACCACGGCATCACCAATGTCGCGATCATCGAGAAAGGGTGGCTTGGCGGCGGCAATACCGGCCGGAACACGACGATCATCCGCTCGAACTATCTTCAGGACCCTTCGGCGGCGCTTTATGAAAAGGCGCGCTCGCTCTACGAGACGATGAGCCAGGACCTGAACTATAACGTGATGTTCTCTCCGCGTGGCGTCATCATGCTGGCCCAGACCCAGCACGAGGTGCGCGGCTATCAGCGCACGGCCCATGCCAACGCGCTTCAGGGTGTGCAGACCGAGTTCATCGGCCCGGAGCGCGTCAAGGAGTTGGTGCCGATCATCAATATCGACGGGCCGCGCTACCCGGTTCTCGGCGGGTTGTGGCAGGCGCGCGGCGGCACGGGCCGTCACGACGCGGTGGCCTGGGGCTATGCGCGGGCGTGCTCGGACATGGGCATGGACATCATCCAGAAATGCGAAGTCACCGGCGTGCGCCAGGAGGGCGGCAAGGTCAAAGGCGTCGACACCACCAAGGGGCCGATCGACTGTGACAAGCTCGGCCTCGTGGTTGCGGGCAACTCGGGCGATCTTGCCAATATGGCGGGCTTCCGGCTTCCGATCGAATCCGTGGCGCTTCAGGCGCTTGTGTCCGAACCGATCAAGCCCTGCATGGACGTGGTCGTGATGGCCAACACGGTGCACGGCTACATGAGCCAGTCCGACAAGGGCGAGATGGTCATTGGCGGCGGGACCGACGGGTTCAACAACTACACGCAGCGCGGGAGCTTCCACCACGTGGAGGAAACGGTGCGCGCGCTTTGCGAGACCTTCCCGATTGTCAGCCGTCTCAAGATGCTGCGCCAGTGGGGCGGGATCGTGGACGTGACAGGCGACCGTTCGCCCGTCATCGGCAAGACGCCTTTGGGCAATTGCTTCATCAACGCGGGCTGGGGCACCGGCGGGTTCAAGGCGATTCCCGGCGGCGGCTGGGCCACGGCGGAATTGATCGCCAAGGGCGAGCCGGGACCGCTATGTGCCGAGTTCGGCATGGAACGTTTCATCGAAGGCCGCTTTATCGACGAGAGCGTCGCGGCCGGCGTGGCACATTAAGGAGAGGGCAAGAACATGTTGACACTTCAATGCCCCTATTGCGGCGTTTGGGCCGAGGAAACGGAGCTTCACGGCGAGGGCGAGGCGCATCTGAAGCGTTTCGGGCCCGGTTCGGAAGACGAGGATTTCGAGAGCTATCTCTTCATGCGTGAAAACCCCAAGGGCGTGCATTTCGAGCGCTGGCGCCATTCGAACGGCTGCGGCAAGTTTTTCCACGCCGCACGATCCACGACGACGCTTGAGGTCTTCGGCACCTATCCGGCGCAAACGCTCGAGCCGCCGCAGGAGATCAAGGACAAGATTTCGGCCAAATATCCCGGCTGGACCTGGAGGGAATTCGCATGAGCACGCGTCTCGCAACGGGCGGTCGTCTGCTGAACAAGGGCAAACAGCTCCATTTCAGCTTCAACGGCAAGCAATACACCGGCTACGAGGGCGACACGCTCGCCTCGGCGCTTCTGGCCAATGATCAGCTCATGATGGGCCGGTCGTTCAAGTATCACCGCCCGCGCGGCCCTGTGGCAAGCGGGGCCGAAGAGCCGAACGCGCTCGTCAACCTTGGCAAGGGCGGCCATTTCGAGCCGAACCAGCGCGCCACAACGACCGAGTTGTTCAACGGGCTGACCTGCGAAAGTCAGAACCATTGGCCGAGCCTCGAATTCGATGTGGGCGCGGTCAACAACTACATGACGCGGTTCTTCCCGGCGGGGTTCTATTACAAGACCTTCATGTTCCCGCGTGCGGCGTGGAAACATCTCTTTGAACCCATCGTGCGCCAGTCGGCGGGTCTTGGCAAAGCGCCGAAGGATCGCGACGCGGACACCTACGAGCATTTCTATGCCTTCGTGGACGTGGTCGTCATGGGTGGCGGTGTGGCCGGACTTCAGGCGGCCAAGGCGGCGGGGCTTTCGGGTGCCAAGGTCTTGCTCATGGAGCAGACGGCTCATTGGGGCGGTCGCTCCATGGTCGATGGCGGCGAGGTCGATGGCAAGCCGGTGGCGGAGTATGTCGATTCCCTGGTGGCCGAGCTTGAGGCGATGGAGAATGTCACCCTGCGCAACCGGATGATGGGTGCGGGCGTCTATGACCACGGCTATGTGCTTGGCTATGAGCGGGTGCGCGATCATGCGCCGCTCGAGTCCGGGCCGCGCCATCGCCTGTGGCGCATCCGGGCCAAGCAGATCGTGACCGCAACCGGCGCGATTGAGCGGCCGCTCTCCTTTGCGGGCAACGATATTCCCGGCGTCATGCTCGCCTCGGCGATCCGCGATTACGTGGTCGATTACGGCGTGTCTATCGGGGATCGCACCGTGGTCGTGACCAACAATGACGATGCCTATCGCACGGCGATTGCCATCAAGCAGGCAGGTCTCGAAGTGCCGGTCATCCTTGATGCGCGCGCCGGTGGCGGCGGGGCGCTGGCCGAGGAGGCACGGGCGCTTGGCATCCGGGTCGAGAACGGCAAGGGCATTGCCAAGGTCAAGGGCGGCAAGCGCGTCACCGGCGTGGCGCTCTGTGCCCAGGCCGGGGAAGGCGCGGTTCTGGAAGAGATCAAGTGTGATGCAGTCGCCATGTCGGGCGGCTGGTCGCCGGTGGTCCACCTGTGGTCTCATTGCGGTGGCAAGCTCACATGGGACGAGGCGCAGGCGCATTTCCGTCCCGATCCGTCGCGCGCGCCGACGAGCCATGATGGCGCGGCCTTCGTCACCGTGGCCGGGTCTGCCAATGGCTATCTCGACCTTGCGCAGGGGCTGAAAGATGCGCATGACGCGGGCAAGGCCGCGGCCAAGGCCGCCGGTTTCACCGCGACGCGCAAGGCGGCACCTAAAGCCGCGGAAGCGCCCGAGGCGGCGATGGAGCCGGTCTGGCTCATGCCGCAGGGCGCGGGGCCGGAGCTTCGGATCAAGGCGTGGCTCGATTACCAGAACGACGTGAAGGTTTCGGATGTGCGGCTTGCCGCGCAAGAAGGCTATGAGAGCGTTGAGCACACCAAGCGCTATACCACGCTCGGCATGGCTTCGGATCAGGGGAAACTCAGCAACATCAACGGTCTGGCGACGCTTGCCGGGCAGTTGAACGCGCCGATCCCCGCAGTGGGCACGACCACGTTCCGCCCGCCCTATACGCCGATCTCCATGGGGTCGATTGCGGGCGAGGCACGGGGCGACGTGTTCCAACCGCTGCGCCGCACGCCGATCCACGCATGGCACGAAGAGCAGAAAGCCTTCTTTGAGCCGGTGGGCCATTGGCGCCGTCCATACTGCTATCCGCGCAATGGCGAGAGCCATTCGGAGGCGGTCAAACGCGAAATTTTGCAAACGCGTAACAGCCTCGGGATGCTCGACGCCTCGACCCTTGGCAAGATCATCGTCAAGGGCCCGGATGCGGGCAAGTTCCTCGACATGCTCTACACCAACATGATGAGCACGTTGAAACCGGGGCGCTGTCGCTATGGTCTCATGTGTAACGAGAACGGCTTCCTGATCGACGATGGCGTCGTGGCGCGCATCGACGAGGACACGTTCCTGTGCCACACCACCACCGGGGGCGCAGAGCGCATCCATGGCTGGATGGAAGACTGGCTTCAGTGCGAATGGTGGGACTGGAAGGTCTATACCGCCAACGTGACCGAGCAATATGCGCAGATCGCGGTTGTCGGCCCGAACGCGCGCAAGGTTCTCGAAAAGCTTGGCGGGGATATGGACCTCTCGAAAGAGGGGCTGACTTTCATGGGCTGGAAAGACGGCAAGCTCGGCGATTTCGATGCGCGGGCCTACCGGATTTCCTTCTCGGGCGAACTGTCTTACGAGATTGCCGTGCCGGCAAGCCAGGGCCGCGCCTTCTGGGATGCGCTTCTCAAGGCGGGCGAAGAGTTCGGGATCATGCCCTATGGCACCGAGGCGCTGCACGTGATGCGGGCCGAGAAAGGCTTTATCATGATCGGGGACGAGACCGACGGGACGGTGATCCCGCAGGATCTCAACATGCAGTGGGCGATTTCCAAGAAGAAGGAAGACTTCCTTGGCAAGCGCGCGCAGGAACGCCCCCACATGGCGAGCCCGGAACGCTGGAAACTCGTCGGTCTTGAAACGCTTGACGGCTCGGTCATTCCCGATGGCGCCTATGCGATTGCCGAAGGGCAGAATGCCAATGGCCAGCGCAACACCCAAGGGCGCGTGACCTCGACCTATTATTCGCCGACGCTCGATCGCGGTATCGCGATGGCGCTTGTCCATCACGGGCCGGATCGCATGGGCGAAGTCATCGAGTTCAACAAGGTCGATGGTGGCACGGTCAAGGCCAAGATCGTTGACCCGGTCTTCTACGACAAGGATGGAGAGAAGCAGAATGTCTAATGTCGTCAGTGCATTGAATGGCGTCTCCCGGTCCGGGATCGCATTGGTGGAAGAAACCGGCCTGCGCGGCATGGTGACGGTGCGGGGAGACCTTGGATCGACCCCCATGGCCAAGGCGCTCAAGGATGTGGTCGGTGCGGATGTGCCGGCCCAGCGCGAGATGGTCGCCGGGGACAGGGGCGCGGTGGCGTGGATGTCGCCGGATGAGCTTCTCGTGATCTGCGATCATGGGGCCGCAGAGGAGATCGTCGCGGCCTTCAACGCGGCGCTTGCGGGTGAGCATGTGCTTGTCGTCAACGTTTCGGATGCGCGGGCCGTGTTCAAGGTCTCGGGCGAGAGCGCGCGCGAAGTCATTGCCAAGCTCGCGCCTGTCGACCTTGCGCCGGGGGTGTTCGAGCCGGGCATGATGCGGCGGACGCGCTTTGCGCAGGTGCCGGCGGCGTTCTGGATGAATGCGGATGGCAGTTTCGAGATCATCTGCTTCCGGTCGGTCGCGCAATATGTCTTCGATCTCCTGGTCGTGGCAAGCGCCGAGGGCAGCGAAGTGGGCTTTTTCGGATGAGACGCCCGCCATTTGTTTGAAATTGCCGCGCCGCCTCCTTGTGGGGCGGCGTTGTTTTTGCGGCATGTGCATCACAATCGCGCCAAGCCGTCACGGCGCGGTTGCGAACTGGTTGAGATAAGCGGGCAGGACGCGTAGATCATGGGGCAAATGAGTTTAGAAGGACCGTTGCCCGTGTTCACATCCATTCATCGTTCTTTCCTTGCAGCGGGGGGGCTTGTTGTCCTGGCCACAGCCCCTGCGCTGGCGCAGACCTATGATTGCAATATCCGTCAGCGGAGTTGGGCGGGGTTGATCTCGGAGAGCTACCGCTTCGAGATCGACGTCGAGAAAGGCCGTGTGAGTGTTCTCGATCCGATCATCCGCTTTGCCTATGGCAAGCCGGTCAAGGGCGCGTTCGAGGCCGTATCGGAGGGTGAGACGCGGGTGATCTGGCAGGTTGAGGACGTGCCGATCGCACCCGAAGGCGGCCCGACGGACGCCACGTTCGAAGCGATGCTGGTGACGGGCGAGACGCTTGATGTGGAACTCAATGCGCTTTGGTCGGATGAGAGCGACGCGGGGAACGGCAAGGGCCGCTGCACGCTTGCCGAGTAAGGAATCGGTTGAATTTTCAATGTGAATTCCGGGCTTTCCGGCGCTTTGGGGTTGACCTTCCGGCGTGAAAACTCACATCTGTAGCACAGGATAACCGCTCGAACACAGAGGATAGTCACCATGGCTTTTGAACTTCCCGATCTTCCCTATGCACATGACGCACTTGCCGAATTCGGCATGTCGGCGGAAACGCTCGAATATCACCACGACCTGCACCACAAGGCCTATGTCGACAACGGCAACAAGTTGATCGCTGGCACCGAGTGGGAAGGCAAGTCGCTCGAAGAGATCGTCAAGGGCACCTACGAGGCTGGCGCGGTTGCGCAGAACGGTATCTTCAACAACGCCTCGCAGCACTGGAACCACGCGCAGTTCTGGGAAATGATGGGGCCGGGCAAGACCGCCATGCCGGGTGAACTTGAGAAAGCGATTACCGAGAGCTTTGGGTCGGTCGACGAGTTCAAGTCGCAATTCGCAGCCGCGGGCGCGGGGCAGTTCGGCTCGGGCTGGTGCTGGCTTGTCAAGAATGCCGACGGATCGCTCGCCGTCACCAAGACCGAAAACGGCGTCAACCCGCTCTGCTTTGACCAGACCGCGCTTCTGGGCTGCGACGTGTGGGAGCACAGCTACTACATCGACTTCCGCAACAAGCGTCCGGCTTACCTCACGAATTTCCTCGACAATCTCGTGAACTGGGAGAACGTGGCCTCGCGCCTCTGATCCTCCTGGCGATGGATTTGACAAACCCCGCGGCCCCGTGCCGTGGGGTTTTCTTTTTGTCCCTTGCCAATCCGCTCCGGTCTCGTCAGCAATGGAGGCGCGAGACGAGGGGACAACGCGATGAACGAGACACGGGCCGGTGTGCTGGCGATGGTGGCGGCCTGCATGATCTGGGGGCTGTCGCCGCTTTACTATAAACTTCTGGCCCATATTCCGCCCATCGAGGTTCTGGCGCATCGGACCTTCTGGTCGGCGGTGATCTTCAGCGGGCTGCTTTTGCTTCAGGGCCGGTTCGGGCTTTTGCGCAAAGCCCTGGGCACATGGCGGTCTTTCGGCATCGTGGCGGCGGCGGCCCTTGCGATCTCGACGAATTGGTTCGTGTTCATCTGGTCGATTGGCGCGGGTCATGCGACCGAAGCCTCGCTTGGCTATTTCCTGTTTCCCCTGGTGGCCGTGCTGATCGGGCGGGTGTTCTTTGGCGAGAGCATGGTGGGATTGCAAGGCGCGGCGATTGTCATCGCGGGGGCGGCGGTCGCGCTTTTGACCTATGGATTGGGCGTTGCACCCTGGATTGCGCTGATCCTCGCGTTCAGTTTCGGTATTTACGGATTGGTCAAGAAAGGGCTTGATGTCGGGCCGGTGGTCTCGGTCACGGGCGAGGTCGTGGTGCTGGCGCCGATTGCGCTTGTCGTGTTCTGGCTTCGGTATAGCGCGGGCGAAGCGGCCTTTGGCGCGAATGCCGGGGATACGGCATTGCTCGTCTTTTCAGGCGCCCTGACGGCGACGCCATTGATGTTGTTCAGCTTTGCGGCCAAGCGGGTGGCGATGGCGACGGTCGGGTTGATCCAGTACCTGAACCCGAGCTTGCAGTTCTTTTGTGCCGTGCTGGTCTTTGGCGAACCTTTCGGGCTTTGGCACGGGATCGCTTTCCCGCTGATTTGGACCGCGCTCGCGCTTTATACGCTGGCTTCCTGGCGTCAGGAAAAGGCACGGTCGAGAGCGCTTTCCAACGTGGCGAGATCGTCGACCACCTGAATGAAATCCTTCAGCGAGGCATCTGCGAATCCCTGGTCGATCACATGGTCGACCAGCGTCACGAGCGGCTCCCAAAAGCCGTTGATATTGGCAAGGATGATGGGCTTTTCGTGCAAGGCAAGCTGGCGCCAGGTCAGGACTTCGAAAAACTCGTCAAGCGATCCGGCGCCGCCGGGCAGCACGACGATGGCGTCGGAGTTCATGAACATGACTTTCTTGCGCTCGTGCATGTTCTCGGTCACGACAAAGCGCGACAGATCCACCTTGCCGACCTCGCGTCGCATGAGGTGGACAGGGATCACGCCGAAGGTTTCGCCGCCCGCTGCCTGGGTCGCATTGGCCACGGCGCCCATCAATCCGACATCGCCCGCGCCATAGACGAGACGCCAGTTCCGGGCGGCCAGACGTGCGCCGAGATCGGCAGCGAGGTCATGAAATGCCGGGTCCAGACCCGAACGTGAGCCGCAAAAGACACAGATCGACGGGTTGGCCATGGTGTTCTCCATTATTTTCAATGCTGTTTTGACCAGTGTTAACGGGGTTGATATGGTCGCTCAACCGATATGGCAGGCTGAATCTGGGGAAAGGCTGGCATGAGCAAATTTGCATCGCTCCTGAGTGGGAATATCGTTGCGGTCGGCGGCGCGGTGGCGATTGTCGTGGCCGGAGCCGCAGCTGTCATCATCGGGGGTGTTTTCGACAAGGAGACGCCCGCGCCGAACCCGGAGGTGCCGGCCGTCGCAGCGCCCGAAGCGGCGACTCCCGAGCCTGTGGAACCGGAACCGACACCGGAGATCACGCCTGCACCGACGCTGCCGGCCTTTGATGTCGTGCGCGCCGAGGTCGATGGCACGACGCTCATAGCCGGGAACGGCGCACCGAAGAGCGAGATCACGGTGCTTCTGGACGAGGTGGACCTGATCGTCGCGACGACCGACGGCGCCGGGAAATTCGCGGCCTTTACCACGATTGCGCCGAGCGACGCGCCGCGTGTGCTTCAGCTTGTGCAGCGGCGCGAAGAGGGCGACCTGTTTTCGGATGCGACGGTGATCCTTGCGCCGACACCGGAACCGGAGGTTGTTGCCGAGGCTGAGGTCGGGGCTGAGGTCGAGGCCGATCCCGCGGCAGAACCGGAGGGAACGCCTGCGAAAGCACCTGCCGCGCCGACGGTGCTTGTGCAGACCAAGGACGGTGTCAGCGTCATGCAATCCTCGTCGACGCTTGAGACCGCTCCCGAGATCATGGCGAATGTGGCGCTTGACGCGATCAGCTATTCCGAGAGCGGCGAGGTCGAGCTTTCGGGACGGGGCGGCGAAGACCGCTTTGTGCGGGTCTATCTTGACAACACCCCCGTCACAACGTCGCGGATCGAGGAGAACGGTAATTGGCGGATGCAGTTGCCGCGGGTCGATACCGGGATTTATACGTTGCGTGTTGACGAAGTGGATGATGCGGGGACGGTTGTCTCGCGCGTGGAAACCCCCTTCAAGCGCGAAGACCAGGCCAAGCTGCAAGCCAATGCCGCGCCGGACACGCCCGCCAAGGTCGTCACGGTGCAGCCGGGATCGACCCTTTGGGCCATCGCCGCCGAGCGCTATGGTAGCGGCACGTTGTATGTGCGGGTGTTCGAGGCCAACAAGGACCGCATTCGCGATCCCGACCTGATTTTCCCCGGCCAGGTGTTCGACATCCCCGAGTGATCCATTTCCGGTGAACGGGAAAAACACCGGCTGCCTCTGGTCTTTCCGCGGAGGCAGGGTTACCTCCTTGGCAAGGATATCCGAAAGGCTTTGCATGAGTAATTGGCACACCGCCTCCGCCGAGGAACTGGCACGGCAGGAACAACGTTCGGGGATGCGCACCATCCGCAGGGTTATGCCGTATCTCTGGAACGATGACGCGCCTTGGGTGAAGCGGCGGGTGGTGTTCGCGCTTCTGGCGCTGTTGGTGTCCAAGCTGATCGCCGTGTGTGTTCCCATGATCTACAAGGCCGCCGTGGACAGCCTTGCCGGGGAAGGGGTCTCTCCGATGCTGCTCGGGGCTGTGGGGCTGACGGTGGCCTACGGGATGGGGCGGTTGATGACCGTCGGGTTCCAGCAATTGCGCGATGCGATCTTCGCGCGGGTGGGGCAGCGGGCCTTGCGTTCTCTTGCGCTCGAGACCTTCGAACATATTCACCGGCTGTCGATGCGCTATCACCTCACCCGCAAGACAGGGGGGCTGAGCCGCATCATCGAGCGCGGGGTGAAGGGGGTCGATTTCCTCTTGCGCTTCATGCTGTTCTCGATCGGGCCGCTTGTGCTTGAGCTTCTCCTCGTGGCGGTGATCCTGTTCTGGCTTTTCGATGCGTGGTACCTGGCGGCGGTGGCGCTGACCATCGCGCTTTATATCTGGTTCACCTTCAAGGTCACGGAATGGCGCGTGCGGTTGCGCCGCGAGATGAATGACCAGGACACGGATGCGAACCAGAAGGCCATAGACAGCCTTCTGAACTTTGAAACCGTCAAGTATTTCGGGGCCGAGGCGCGTGAGGCGAAACGCTATGACGCCTCCATGGAGGGCTATGAAGCGGCGGCGCTCAAGACCTCTTATTCGCTGGCCTTCCTGAATTTCGGGCAATCCTTCCTCATCACCAGCGGGCTTGTCGCCGTTATGGTCATGGCGGCGATCGGCGTGCAGGATGGCAGCCTCACCGTCGGCGATTTCGTCATGGTCAATGCCTATATGGTGCAGATCACGATCCCGTTGAATTTCCTGGGCACGGTCTATCGCGAGATCCGGCAGAGTCTTGTGGATATGGGCGAGATGTTCGACCTTCTGGAACAGCCAAGCGAGGTCGAGGACAAGCCCGGCGCGCCGGATTTGAAGGTTGCGGGCGGGGCGATCCGTTTTGACAAGGTGAAGTTCGGCTATGACAGTGTGCGGCCAATCCTGCGGGGGATCAGCCTTGATGTGCCGGCCGGGCATAACGTGGCGATCGTGGGGGCGTCCGGGTCGGGAAAGTCCACCATCGCGCGGCTCTTGTTCCGGTTCTACGACGTGAGCGGCGGGGCGATCCGGATCGACGGGCAGGATCTTCGGGACGTGACCCAGGTCAGCTTGCATGACGCGATTGGCGTGGTGCCGCAGGATACGGTGCTGTTCAACGACACGATCCGCTACAATATCGCCTATGGGCGGGACGCGGCCACCGAGGAGGATGTCGTTGCGGCGGCCAAGGCCGCACGGATTCATGATTTTATCCTGAGCCTGCCGGATGGCTATGACACCATGGTGGGCGAGCGGGGGCTGAAGCTCTCGGGGGGAGAAAAACAGAGGGTCGGGATCGCGCGCACCCTTCTCAAGAATCCGCCGATCCTCCTTCTTGACGAGGCGACCTCGGCGCTTGACACGCAGACCGAGGGCGAGATCAAGGAGGCGCTCGCACGGGCCGGGCAGGGGCGCACGGTCATCACCATCGCGCACCGGCTTTCGACGATCGCCGAGGCGGACCGGATCATCGTTCTCGACAAGGGCGAGATCGTGGAGGAAGGCACCCATGACGTGCTTCTTGACAAGAAGGGGCGCTATGCGGCGATGTGGACCCGCCAGGCCGCCGCCGAGGATGATGCGGCGTAGGCCTTTCGCGACACGTTTGCGGCAAGACCCGTGGAGATGAAAAAGGGCGGCCCTGATGAGGGCCGCCCTTGGCGTCTCAAAGTTATTCCGCCGCGCGCAGATCCTTGGGGGGCTGAACGCCGTCCTGCAAGACCTGTGGTGTGTCTGCGGCAATGTCCGGATCGTCCCACATCAGAAGCGGCGCTTTTACCTTCTTGGCCTCTCGGCGCAGCGCCCAATCGCGGGCGGCCTTGCTGCCACGGCCCATGGAGAGGCGCGCGAGAACAGAGGCGATCCAGTTGGCGTAGGTGCTGAGCCAGACGCGCAGCGCGAGCATGGACGGGGTAAAGACCAGCGTCAGCACCGTCGCGATCCCGAGGCCGAACACCACGGCGGTGGCAAGCTGTTTCCACCAGAGCGAGGTCGGGCTGTCGATGGCGTAGCCGCCGTTGATGAAGTCGAGCGAGAGCCCGAACATCATCGGGGCGAGGCCAGCCATTGTCGTGACCGTGGTCAGGAACACCGGACGGATACGGGCCTGTGCCGTGCGTGCGATGGCCTCCAGCCGGGGCATGTATTGCGAGTATTCCTGGTAGGTGTCGATCAGGACAATGTTGTTGTTCACCACGATCCCGGCCAGCGCCACGATCCCCGTCCCGGTCATGATGATCGAGAAGGCCTGGTCCATCACGAGCATCCCGATCAGGACACCCGTGGTCGAGAGCACCACGGCCAGAAGCACGAGCACGGAGTTGTAGATGCTGTTGAACTGCGCCAGCAGGATGATGAACATCAACCCCAGGGCCCCGGCAAAGGCGCTGCCGAGGAAGGCCTGGCTCTCGGCTTGTTCTTCCTGGTCTCCTGTCCATTCCCATTCGATGCCGCGAGGAAAGGGGTCACTTTCGAGCCACGTGGTCAAGGCCGCGATACGTTCATTGGGGTTGAGGGGGGTGGCGGTGAACCCCTGGGCGGTCAGATCGTCCTTGAGCGCGGCATCATTGGCCCAGGCCTCGCTGGTCACCATCCGCGTGGCGCCGGTTTCGGCGTTGGTCAGGATCATCTGCCCGCTCTTCACGTCCGCCTTGACGTCGAAATAGCGTTTCTGGTTGCTGCGATTGATCTCGGCCAGTTTGGCAACTGGGGTGCGGGTGATGAAGTTCGACAGCGGCACGAGACCGTCTTCTGTGCGCACCTTGAGCGTATCGAGGGTCGAGAGAACCCGGTCGGCCTCGGGGAGGCGGACGCGGATTTCGATTTCCTCGTCCGAGCTGTCGACGCGCATCGTGTCGAGCAGGATGCCGCGCGTGACGAGCTGTACCATGGCGCCGACCGTGGCCACGTTGGCGCCGTAGCGTCCGGCTTTCTCGACGTCGACATTGATCTGCCAGTCGATGCCGGGCAGGGGGCGGGTATCTTCGATCAAGGTCAGGCCTGGGGTTGCGTCGAACTTGTCGCGCGCCATGCCGGTGGCCGCGATGAGCGTGTCCCAATCATCGCCCAGAAGGCGCAGGTGCACGGGCTTGGCCGAGGCCGGACCACGGCTCGACTCGAAGATCTCGATCTTGGCGCCGGCAATGCGCGAGAGCGCGGTTTCAAGCTCGTCAATGACCGTGTTGCCATCAAAGGCCGGGTCTTTCACGTGGCGATAGACCTGGTGGTTCACGATGGGAACCGTGAACCATGGTTCTTCCGTATCGGGGCGATCTTCCCAGGGAATGGTTTCGAGGTTGATCTGTCCGATGGCGTCCTTGGGCGCCTGCGCTCCGCCGGTGTTCTGGTCGAGACCGCCTTCGCCGGCAAAGGCAAAGGCCGTATCCACGCCGGGATGGGCGAGGACGATGTCTTCGGCCTGTTTCATCAGGTGGTCTTTTTGTTCAAGCGACAGGTTGCCGCGCGCCAGAACGTAGACGATGGCCTGTTCCGGTTCGGATTCGACGAAGAACTCGGTCCCCTTGTTGTTCTGGCCGTAGTAGACAAAGACCGAGACCACGAGGAAGATCACCGCGCCCACGGTGACTAGCGGCAGGATGGGGTTGCCGGTCAGGAAATGGATCATCCGACCGAAGGGCGAATAGCCGGTGGCGATTTCGATCTTGGTCTTGCGTCGTTCGATGCGGGCGGCGTCCAATGTGACGGAGGCGGCGAAGGCGCCGAGGACGAACAGGGCAAACCCCGGCAGGAACCCGGCAAGACCACCGCTTGGTGCGGCGGCGCCAAGCAGCAGCGCGGGGTTCAGCGTTACCATGATGCCGAAGAACAAGAGTGCAATCGACGGGACGACCAGCAGGGCGCGCAGCCACCAGGAACTCCGCGCACGGAGCCATTCCGAGGCCAGGTGGAACTTGCGGCTCAGGCGACCGGAGACGCCGCCCATCACCGGCAGGTAGATAAGCGCCACCACGAGCGAGGCGGACAGCACGAAGATCAAGGTCACCGGCAGCATTCCCATGAACTGTCCCGGCACACCGGGCCAGAAAAGCATGGGCAGGAAGGCGCAGAGCGTCGTCGCCGTCGAGGAGACGATGGGCCAGAACATGCGGCGGGCGGCCTCGACATAGGCGTGCATCGGGCCGGAGCCTTCCGAAATCCGCTTGTCGGCATATTCCACCACGACAATTGCCCCGTCGACCAGCATCCCCACGGCGAGGATCAGACCGAACATGACGATGTTCGAGATGGAGACATCCATCAGCGCCAGGAAGGCGAAGCAGAGCAGGAACGAGGTCGGGATCGCGAAACCGACAAGCAAGGCCGCCCGCGAGCCGAGTGCCGCAAGCACCACGATCATCACCAGCGCGATGGCGGTCATGACAGAGCCTTCGAGCTGGCTCACCATGGATTTCACGACGCGGGATTGGTCATTGGAGGTGCCGACTTCGATGGCGGCCTGAAGACCTTCGGGCCATTCGGCGGCTTCCTTGGCGACTTCTTCGCGCACCAGGGCGGCGGTTTCGATGAGGTTGAAGCCCTTGCGTTTGACGACTTGCAGCGCGACGGTGGTTTCCCCGTTGAACCGGGCCGTGCCCTCGCGGTCTTCGAAGGTCAGCTTGATCTCGGCGAGATCGCCCAGCGTCACAACGCGGTCGCCGTTGGTCTTGACGGGCAGGTTATAGACATCCTGTGGCTCATTGAAGGAGGAGGGAATCTTGACCGAGAATTTACCCTGCGCGGTTTCGACCTCGCCCGCCGCGATCAACTGGTTGTTGTTGACAACGACATTGATCAGCTCGGTCGCTGTCACGTTGTAGGATTCAAGACGCAGCGGGTCGATCGTCACCTCGAGCATCTCGTCGCGCCCGCCCGCGATCCCGGCTTCGAGAACCGGTTCGAGCGCCTCGAGGCGGTCCTGAAGGCCGTTGGCGATCTTGGTCATCGTGCGTTCGGGGATATCGCCACTCAGGTTGACGATGACGATGGGAAATTCAGAGAAGTTGATCTCGTTGATGGAGTATTTCTCGAACCCGTCGGGGAATTTCGATTCCGCCGTGTTCATCGCGTCGCGCACGTCGGCGATGGTCTTGGACTTGTCCCAGCCGAAATCGAACTCGAGGAAGATGCCCGCATAGTTTTCCTGTGCCAGGGCGTTCATGGTGTCGAGCCCGTCGAGGTCGGCCAGTTCGGTTTCCATCGGCTTGATCAGCAGGGTCTCGGCATCGGTCGCAGAGATTCCGGGGAAGGGGACGGACACGAAAAGGGCCGGAATCTGGATATCCGGCTCGCCCTCCTTGGGCAGGTTCATGTAGGAATATCCGCCCACGAGGATCGAGAGCGCGATAAAGGCGAGGATCATGCGGGCGCGCGAGGCGGCCCAGTCGACAATCCCGATCATTGTGTCGGCTCCCCTTGCCCGAAGACCGGTTCAACCCTGACCCCGCGCACGACGAATTCCTGTCCGACGGTGATGATATTGGCCGTGTCGGGCAGCCCGGAGAGCCAGATCCCGTCCTTGGTGTCGCGGATGATGTCGACGGCGACGAAATCCACGAGGCCATCATCGCCCACGGTGCGCACACCGAGCGTGCCATCGTCATTGAGTGTCAGCGCCGATTGCGGCACGAGATGCGCCTTGGTGCCTTCGGCTGCGATCACGAGCTCGGCGGTTTGACCGTCGCGAATTTCGAGATCCGGGTTCGGCACGTGAAGTTCAACGCGGAAGGTGCGAGTCTGGGGGTCAGCCGAGCGCGACAGGAAGCCCACGGTGCCGGTGATCTCCTGGCCCGTGGTCAGGCGTGCGCCCGCCGCCGCCCCGAGCTTGACGCGCCCGACCTCGGTTTCGGGCACGAAGCCGACGACACGGATCGGATCGAGGCGAATGACCGTGGCGCAGAGCGAGCCCGGTTGCAGCAGGCTGCCGCGTTCCGCGCTGTCGGTTTCGAGCAGGCCGCCGAAAGGTGCAGTGATGGTCAGACGCTCGATTTCCCGGCTTGCAGAGGCGACGGCAGCTTCGGCAGATTCGATGCCGGCCTGTGTGGATTGCAATCCCGATTGTGCCGCGGCGACGCCCGCCTGGGCCGACCGCACGGCGGCCTGTGCCGAGGCGACACGGGTTTCGGAGGCAAACCCACCCTCGGCCAGCTTGGTCGCGGCATTGAAATTGATCATTGCCTCATCCAGCTTGGATTTCGCCTCGTCGAGCCGCGCCTCGGTTTCGGGCTTCCGGGCGCGGGCTTCGAGAAGGCGGGCCCTGGCTTCGGCCAGGGCGGCCTCGCGGGTGCCGGGGTCAAGGCGGCACAGGACATCGCCTGCTTCGACCGTGCTGCCGCGGCTCAGTGGTTCGGACATCACCTGTGCGGAGGTTTCGGCACGCACATCGACCTGGCGGTCGGCCTCGGTCTGGCCACGAAGCACAACGGCGCTGGCGATGGTCGTGGCCTCGGACTTCAGGGCGACGACGCGCAGCAGGTCGGGCGTGTCCTGATCGTCGGACCCAGATGGCGCGGTGCTTTCGCTCTTTTCATCCGGGGTTGCGGCGGCAAAGGCCAGAAGCGTGTCACGTTCGACCACGACATAATACAGGAAAAGCGTAACTAGGATGGCCGTAAGGATAGGAATGGGGCGCATGTCGCCTCGCCTCGCTAATGGGTTTGGATCTTGTTGAACGCTGGTTTATCTTATCCGGGAAATAAATGTCTCGTGCATGATTGCAAGCGTTCACGTTGATTTTCTGAACTGTTCGGTTCAGTTTATGGGCATTGTGCCTGTGTGGCAAGCTTCTGCACGCTCGATGAGCGGTGAGTCTTGGCACTTGAACGGCTTCGGGTTAAGAGGGGGCAAATCAAGGGAGGCCGGGCGTGAGCGAGACCGACAGTTTCATCGAAGAAGTCACTGAAGAAGTGCGCCGCGACAGGCTTTTTGCCGTGTTGCGCAAATATGGCTGGATCGGCGTTCTTGCCGTCTTGCTGATCGTGGGCGGGGCTGGGTTCAAGGAATGGCAGAAGGCGCAGGCCCGTGCCAAGGCCGAAGCCACGGGCGACATGCTCTTTGAAGCCGTGGAAAAGAACGACGATGCCGCGCGCGTTGCCGCCCTGAGCGCGACCGATGTGCCTTCGGACGAGGCCAAGGTGGTCGTCGCCTTCCTCACCGCGGCGCATCAGCTTGCCGATGGGCAAAAAGAGGCCGCCTCGGCGACGCTTGAGGGGATTGCCGGAAGTGACGCGGAAACCCTCGAAATCTATCGCCAGATCGCGCTTTTCAAATCGGTGGTGATCCAGGGCGCTGCCATGCCCATCGAGGAGCGCCGCGTCCGTCTCGAGTCACTGGCGACCCCGGGGGCACCGCTGGCGCTCCTGGCGCAAGAGCAGCTTGCCCTTGTCGATATCGAGGCAGGCAATCGCGATGCTGCGCTTGACCGTCTTCAGGGCGTGATTGCCGATGCCGCGGTCACGGCGGGCTTGCGTCGGCGCGCTTCTCAGTTGATTGTAGCGTTGGGCGGTACGCCACAGGCGGCGAACCAGTAACACAGTAACGGCGGGGGCCCGGGCAGTGAAACGACAGACTTGGATTATGGCATTGGTCGGAGCGGCTATACTTGCTGGCTGCTCGGAACGCGAATTCATCCTTCCCGGCAAACGCGAGAACCTGCGCGGCGAGGACACCAAGGCCGTTGAGATCGTCAACGAGACCCGCGCCATCCGTCTTCCGGGGCAGACGCGCAATGCCGAGTGGACGCACCGGATCGGGTCTCCGTCCACCCGCGTTGCCAACGCATCCTTGTCACAGACGCCCGCCCTTGCCTGGACGGTCAATATCGGGTCGGGCAATGCCAAGCGCAACCGTATCACGGCGGACCCTGTCGTCGCGGATGGGCGTATCTACACCATGGATTCCGAAGGTCAGCTTGCTGCGGTCACGACCAGCGGCGAGGTGGCCTGGACGCGCGACCTCACGCCTCCGGGCGATAAATCCGACGACGCCTCGGGCGGCGGTCTGGCCTATGGAGTGGGAACGCTCTTTGTCACGTCTGGCTTTGGGCGCCTTCACGCGATCAATCCCAAGGACGGCTCGCTGATATGGGAGCAGCGGCTTGGGGCCATCGGCAACGGCACTCCGACGGTGTATGGTGACCTCGTCTATGTTGTGTCGGGTGGCGACAAGGGCTGGGCGCTTGACGTCAAGACCGGCAAGGTCGCGTGGCAAATCAATTCCATCCCCGATGTGGCCAATGTGCAAAGCCCGGCGGCCCCGGCGGTCAACGAACGTGTCGCGATCTTCCCGTTCGGTTCGGGCGAGGTTCAGGCGACCTTCCGTCGTGGTGGGCTGCGTCTCTGGGATGCCGCCGTCGCGGGCGAACGTCTTGGCCGCGCGGCCAACAAGATCGGTGACATCACGGGCGATCCGGTCATTCAGGGGCGTGTCGTCTATGTGGCGAACCATTCCGGCCGTCTCGTGGCGATGGATAGCGAAACGGGCGAACGGAAATGGACGGCAGAGCAGGGTGCGCTTGGGCCGGTCTGGCCGGTTGGCGACTCGGTGTTCCTTGTCAATGACAAGAACGAACTTATCCGTATCGACGCGCGCGACGGTCGCCCTGTCTGGGCCGTCGATCTGCCGCTCTTCGTCAAGAACCGGCCCAAGAGACAATCGGCGATCTACTCGCATTACGGGCCGATCCTGGCCGGTGGTCGCCTGGTCGTGGCATCCTCGGACGGGCTGCTGCGCAGTTTTGATGCGGCTTCGGGGGACTTGCTGCACAGCGTGGAGATTCCGGGGGGCGCAAGCTCTAACCCGGTCGTCGCAGGCGGTGTTCTCTATGTCGTGGGCGGCAAGGGGCAATTGCACGCTTTCCGTTGATGCGGAAATGGTATATCGGGGCGTCTTCTGACGTGTCGGAGGCACAAGATGAGTTTCACTCTCGCCATCGTGGGGCGCCCCAATGTGGGCAAGTCCACTCTTTTCAATCGCCTTGTCGGCAAGAAGCTTGCGCTGGTTGACGACCAACCGGGCGTGACGCGTGACCTGCGCGAGGGCGAGGCCCGGCTTGGCGATCTGCGCTTTACCGTGATCGACACGGCGGGGCTTGAAGAAGCCACCGATGACAGTCTCGAGGGCCGTATGCGGCGCCTGACCGAGCGTGCGGTGGATATGGCGGATATCTGTCTCTTCATGATCGACGCGCGCACCGGTGTGACGCCGACCGACATGGTCTTTGCCGAAATCCTGCGCAAACGCTCGGCGCATGTGATCCTTGCCGCGAACAAGGGCGAGGGGTCGGCGGCGGATGCGGGCGTTATCGAGGCCTATTCGCTTGGCCTTGGTGAGCCGATCCGCCTCTCGGCGGAACACGGCGAGGGGCTCAACGATCTTTATGCGCAGTTGATGCCGTTGGCCGACAAGTTCAGCGAGGCCGCTGCTGCACATGCACCCGAGGTCGATATCGCGCTCGAGGAGGACAGCGAGCACGAAGGGGATGAAGTTCCCCAGCCAACTGCCTCGAAACCCTTGCAAATTGCCGTTGTCGGGCGACCCAATGCCGGCAAGTCCACGCTCATCAACAAGATCATTGGCGAAGACCGTCTGCTCACTGGCCCGGAGGCCGGAATCACCCGTGATGCGATCTCGCTGCGCACGGAGTGGAACGAGACGCCGGTACGGATTTTCGACACCGCCGGGATGCGCAAGAAAGCCAAGGTGCAGGACAAGGTCGAAAAACTCTCGGTCTCCGACGGCCTGCGCGCGGTGAAATTCGCCGAGGTCGTGGTCGTGCTGCTTGATGCGGCGATTCCCTTTGAACAGCAGGATTTGCGCATTGCCGACCTGGCCGAGCGCGAAGGGCGGGCCGTGGTTGTCGCGGTCAACAAGTGGGATGTCGAGGGCGAAAAACAACAGAAATTGCGGGATCTTAAAGAGGCCTTCACGCGCCTTTTGCCGCAGCTGCGCGGGGCGCCGTTGATCACGGTGTCGGCCAAGACCGGGCGCGGGCTTGATCGGCTTCACGATGCGATCCTGAAAGCCTATGACGTGTGGAACCGCCGCGTACCGACATCGCAGCTCAACCGCTGGCTGACGGGGATGCTTGAACAACACCCGCCGCCCGCACCGCAGGGCAAGCGGATCAAGCTGCGCTACATGACCCAAGCCAAGACCCGCCCGCCGGGGTTCGTTGTCATGTGCTCGCATCCCGACAAGATCCCGGACAGCTATTCTCGCTATCTTGTCAATGGGTTGCGGGAAGATTTTGACATGCCCGGCACGCCGATCCGTCTTTACATGCGCGGCCAGGGGGATCAGAACCCCTACAAGGGCAAGAAAAAATCGACCCCCTCGCGCCTGCGCAAGCACCTCAAGGGCCGCGCGTCGGACTGAATTCACGCGTTACGCATTCTGCGCTATACTCCGTTTCGCAGGCAGCCTGTCATGCGGATGTTACGCCTGTGTTTCACTGTCCCAAGGGGGTGATGAGAGCGGGAGTTTCGATGGATATTCGCGAGCGTTTGAAAGCCTATACAGCGCAGGATGACAGGATCGGGGCAGCCAGTTTCCTTGGCACGTTCGGTGTTTATTTCTTGTCGCTCTATCTTGCGATAACCTATGTAGATCAATGGCTTGTCTTTATTCCGGCGGGGATCGTCAGTGCCTTTGGCGCGGTGCGGCTCTACGTGTTGCAGCATGATGCAGGGCATGGGACGCTATTTTCCAAACGCTGGATGAACGTTGCGGCGGGCCATGCGCTTTCGGTGTGGTCGATGGCGCCGTTCGCGATCATGCGGCATAATCACAACCTGCACCATTCGCATGTCGGTAACCTTGAAGAGCGTGACACGGGCGAAGTGCATACGATGACCGTTGCGGAATGGCGGGCGGCGGATTGGAAAACGCGGCTTGTCTATCGGCTCTATCGCAACCCGTTCATCCTGATTCCGCTCGGGTCGGCCTTTACCTATTTCATCCGCTACCGTTGGCCCAAGAACGCCGCCGAGATTGGCCTTGGCGGTTTGGCGCTGCATAACCTTGCCCTTTTGGGTTGGGTTTTTTTTCTTTATATTTCAACGGGTTGGATAGGGATTTTCGTGTGGCTTGGCTGGGGGTTCGTGGGTGGAATGATCGGGGTTTTCCTTGTCTATCTCCAGCATAATTTCGAAGATACGCATTGGGATCGCAAGCCTTCCCTGAACCCGCGCGTGGCGGCGCTCGAGGGGGCGTCGGCGCTTGATCTCGGCTGGTGGATGGATCTTGGATCGGCCAATATCTCCTATCACGATATCCATCATTTCAACGCCCGTATTCCGCATTACAACCTGCGCCGGTGCCATCAGGACATCCGCGAGGAGTTCGGGCTGCGGGTGATCCGGTGGCCGGAAGCGTTGCGCAGTTTCACGCTCAAGCTCTGGGATGAGGAGCAAAAGCGGCTTGTGCCCTTTCCGAAACCGGAGCGCCCGAACGCGCCGGTCGCGGCGCAATAGTTAACGGCGAAAACCCGCGTCGGTATCACGTCGGTATTACGTCGGTATCGCGTCGGTGGAGAATGTGGCGGCGGGGTGCGTGGTCATCTTGATGAAGGGGGGCTTGCCCCTGCGCCCGGTCAGGCGCGCAGCGTGTCCACGGCGCGCAGCACGGGCAGGGCGAGGAGCGCGATGCCCAAGGCGCAGAGCGCGACGATGGGCCAGTTGGCCGTGGCGATATTGGCCACGATGATGCCGACCACGGCCCAGATCACGGCGATGCCGTATTCGGGCGTGTCCTTGCGGGCGATCTGCACGGCAAGCGCGATGGCGAGGCTCAGCACGATCATCAGCATGGCGGCGATTTGCTCGGACATAAGACCATAGCCCGCCAGAAGAAGCCCGAGTGCCACGCCCGACGCGGCGGTGAGCCAGCCGGTATAGAGGCCGATGGGCGCGCGCAGCCACCAATGGTCGCGGTGTCCGGCACGCAACAGCGCAAGAAGCCCCGCGCCGAGCATGAGCCAGATCATGACCGTGGCCGAGACCGGGTCCATGTTGGCGACGGGAATCCAGGCTGCACCCACGACAAGAGACAGGATCAGCGGCCAGCGCATCGCCGCCCAGCCCGGGTCCCGGTCGCGTTTGAGAAGGCCGAACAGGGCACCCGCCATCAGCCAGAGATAGATCACGCCCCAGATCGAGAAGGCATAGCCTTCGGGCTGGACCGGGGGATCGACCTGCGGAATGGGGAATTGGTTGGCGGTAAAGCCGTTGAATCCGGAGGTGGTAAACGGCGACAGCAGGAAGGCCAGTGTCGCCGTGACCACGAAGATCGCTTTCATGCGTTCCATGAGTTTTGTCCCCTTGCCATGTGTCTACATGACAAGAGGTAGGATTTTATTAAGAAAATGAAAGGGTCAGGCCAGTGTGCCGTCCGCGTTCAGGACGGTCTTGCCGCCAAGATAGGGGGCCAGGACGTCGGGCAGGGCGACGGAGCCGTCTTCGCGCTGGCCGTTTTCCAGAACTGCGATGAGGCAGCGCCCCACGGCGAGGCCGGAGCCGTTCAGCGTATGGACGAATTCCGGCTTGCCGCCCTCGGCCGGTTTGAAGCGGGCGTTCATGCGCCGGGCCTGGAAATCGCCACAGACGGAAACGGAAGAAATCTCGCGGTAGGTATCCTGACCGGGGAGCCAGACCTCGATATCGTGGGTGCGTTGCGCGCCAAAGCCCATATCGCCGGTGCACAGGACGACGGTGCGATAGGGCAGGCCGAGACGTTCAAGGATGCCCTCGGCGCAGGCGGTCATGCGGTCAAGCTCGGCGCGGCTCTGGTCGGGGTGGGTTACGGAGACCATCTCGACCTTCTCGAACTGGTGCTGGCGCAGCATGCCGGAGGTGTCGCGGCCCGCGCTGCCCGCTTCGGAGCGGAAACATTGGGTATGGGCGACATAGCGGTGGGGCAGGGTCGCCTCGTCCACGGTTTCGCCGTTGATGATATTGGTCAGCGTCACCTCGGCGGTCGGGACGAGCCACCAGCCATTGGTCGTCTGGTAGGAATCCTCGCCGAATTTCGGCAATTGGCCGGTGCCATACATCATCTCGGGCTTGACGAGGACCGGGGTCCAGGTTTCTTGCAGGCCGTTCTTGTCGACATGGGTATTGATCATGAACTGCGCCAGCGCCCGGTGAATGCGGGCGACGGCGCCGGAGAGGACGACGAATCGCGAGCCGGAGAGCTTGGCGGCGGTCTCGAAGTCCATGCCCGGTTTCACCCCGGCGAGGTCGTAATGTTCCTTGGGGTGGAAGGGGAACACGGCGGGCGTGCCCCAGCGTTTGATCTCGACATTGTCGGCCTCGTCGGCCCCCTCGGGCGTGTCGGCGAAGGGCAGGTTGGGGATGCCCATGAGCATGTCGGTCAGTTTCTGGTCGAGGTCCTTGGCCTCGGTCTGCATCGCGGCGACCTCGGCTTTCTTGTCGCCCACCAGCGCGCGCAGGCGTTCGAACTCGGCCTCGTCGCCGCTGGCCTTGGCGGCGCCCACGTCCCTGGCGGCTTTCTTCTGATCGGCCTGGGCCGCTTCGGCGGCCTGAATCTTGGCGCGGCGCTCGGCATCAAGGGCCAGGATCTCGGACGACAAGGGCGCGGCCCCGCGGCGGGCGAGGGCGGCGTCGAAATCGGCCGGGTTTTCGCGGATCGCTCGGATGTCGTGCATGGGTCTGTCGTCCTGTTGATTGGTGAATCACTTTTCAGGGCCAGCTTATGGCGCATTTTTTGCCGGATCGTAAGCGGCTCCGGGCCTTCGCGGCGAAATCTCTCAGGCTTGGGGCATTTTCCGAACCGTTCCCGCCTTGCAAGTGCGCCCAATGCCTCATAGGTTCCCTGCGACTTGGCGGGGGGTGGCCCCGCACGACAACGAGGAACGCCCACATGGAACAATTCGGCCAGTTTCTGCCGCTCATCCTGATCTTTGCGATCATGTATTTCCTGCTCATCCGTCCGCAGCAGAAGAAGATGAAGGACCATCAGCAGATGGTCGAGGCCCTGCGCCGGGGCGACCAGGTTGTCACGCAGGGCGGTCTGATCGGCAAGGTGGCCAAGGTCAAGGACGACAACGAGATCGAGGTCGAACTTGCCGAAGGCGTCAAGGTGCGCGTGGTCAAGTCGACCATTGCCCAAGTCCTGAGCAAGACCGAACCGGCAAGCGCCGAATAAATCTCCTGCTGACAGGGTTCTGACGATGCTGCAAATCGACCTTTGGAAACGTGTCCTGATCTGGGCCACATGTGCGTTCGGCTTGCTTCTTGCGATGCCGAACGCGTTTTACGAAAGGGTCGAGGCGCATAATGACGCCGTGGCCTCGCTCGAGCTTGGCTATAGCGGCAACGGGCTTGAGGAACAGGCGGCGCTCTGGCCGTCTTTCCTTCCGTCTTCGCTTGTCAATCTTGGCCTCGACCTGCGGGGTGGGGCGCATTTGCTTGCCGAGGTGCAGGTCGCGGATGTTTATGACACGCGGATCAAGGCCATGTGGCCGGAAGTGCGCGATCTCTTGCGCGAAGAGCGCGCGACGATCGGCACCATCCGCCTTCAGGATTCGGCGCCGGGGATGATGCGGGTGCGTATTTCCAAGCCCGACCAGATCCAGCGCGCGGCCTCTCTTGTGCGGGGACTGGCGCGTCCGGTGGCATCTGTCACGGCGGCGGGGCAGTCGGACATTGTCGTGACCGTGGACGGTGCGGATATCGTCGTGCAGCTTTCGGATGCGGAGAAGCTTGCGACCGATGAACAGACCGTGCGCCAGGCGCTCGAGATCATCCGCCGCCGGATCGACGAGGTTGGCACACGCGAGCCGACGATCCAGCGCCAGGGGGCGGACCGCATCCTGATCCAGGTGCCGGGCATCGGCTCGGCGGCGGAGCTGAAGGAAATCATCGGCACCACGGCGCAGCTGACCTTTCACCCGGTGATCGGGCGCGGCTCGGACGCCGAGGCCAATCCCGGACCGGGCAACCAGATTTTCCCGGCGTTGGATCAGGACGGCGTATTCTACACCGTGGAGAGCGCGGCGGTTGTGACGGGCGAAGAGCTTGTGGATGCACAGCCAGCCTTTGACCAGAATGGCCAACCGGCGGTGTCGTTCCGTTTCAACGTGGGGGGGGCGCGCAAGTTCGGCGACTACACCGCCGAAAACATCGGCTCGCCCTTTGCCATCGTGCTTGACGGCGAGGTCGTATCGGCGCCGGTCATCCAATCGCATATTCCGGGCGGCTCGGGGATCATCACCGGCAGTTTCACGGTCGAGGAATCGACCAACCTTGCGGTTCTCTTGCGCGCGGGTGCGCTTCCGGCGGGGCTTGAATTCCTCGAAGAGCGCACGATCGGCCCGGAGCTTGGGGCCGACAGTATCGAGGCGGGCAAGATCGCCTGTATCGTGGCCTTTGCCGCGGTGCTCGTGTTCATGGTGCTCAGCTATGGCAGTTTCGGGATTTTCGCCAATATCGCGTTGATCATCAACGTCGGCCTGATCTTTGGCCTTCTGAGCCTTGTGGGGGCAACGCTGACCCTGCCGGGGATCGCGGGGATCGTGCTCACCATCGGTATGGCGGTGGATGCCAACGTGCTCGTGTTCGAGCGTATCCGCGAAGAGGCCAAGGCCGGGCGCGGTCCGGCGCGGGCCATCGACCTTGGTTATGAAAAGGCGCTTTCGGCGATCCTGGATGCCAATATCACCACATTCATCACCGCGGCCATCCTGTTCGCCGTGGGCTCCGGCCCGGTACGCGGCTTTGCCATCACCCTCGGCCTCGGCATCGTGACCTCGGTCTTCACCGCGATCTTCGTGACGCGCCTGATGATCGTGATGTGGTACGAACGCCGCCGCCCCAAGACAATCGAGGTATAAGCCATGCGTCTGAGACTTGTTCCCCAGGACACCAAGTGGGATTTCTTCAGCCGGCCCGTGCTCTGGCTTGGCATCTCGGGCTTTCTCATGGTGCTCGCCATGGTCAGCTTTTTCGTGCAAGGCCTCAATTTCGGCATCGACTTTCGCGGCGGCACGACGATCCGCACCGAGAGCGCGCAATCCGTGGATGTCGGGGTGTATCGCGATGCGATTGCGCCGCTTGAGCTTGGCGATGTGACGATCACGGAAGTGTTCGATCCCAATTTCGATGCCGACCAGAACGTCACCATGATCCGCATCCAGGCCCAGGACGGGCAGGAATCGGTCACGGCCGATGTCATCCAGCGGATCGAAACCGCGCTTCAGGCGGTGATTGCCGATATCCGCTTTGTCTCGGTGGAATCGGTCGGCCCCAAGGTTTCGGGCGAATTGATCCAGACGGCGGTGATTGCCGTGCTGCTCGCGATCGGGGCGGTTCTGATCTATATCTGGCTGCGCTTTGAATGGCAGTTCGCGCTTGGTGCGGTGGCCGCCCTTGTGCATGACGTGGTGCTCACGATCGGGGTTTTCTCGGAGCTTCAGATCCGGTTCGATCTTGCCATCATCGCGGCACTTCTGACCATCGTGGGCTATTCGCTCAACGATACGGTGGTCGTGTTCGACCGGGTGCGGGAAAACCTGCGCAAATACAAGAAGATGGAGTTGAAAGAGGTTCTCAACATCTCGATCAACGAGACGCTGAGCCGGACGGTGATGACCTCGGTCACGACGCTTCTGGCGCTGATCTCGCTTTTCGTGCTGGGCGGGGACGTGATCCGGGGCTTTGTCTTCGCGATGATCTGGGGCGTGATCGTGGGCACCTATTCCTCGGTCTTCGTCGCTTCTGCCGTGCTTCTCAAGCTTGGCGTGAAACGCGACTGGTCCAAGCCGTCGAACACGTCTGGCAACCAGTTCGCCAACATTGATGCCTGATCTTTTCGCCGGGGTGGCCTCTGTCGAGGGGCTGCCCTGGCTGATCGCTGCCGCTTTCGTGGCGGGCACGGTGCGGGGCTTTGCAGGCTTTGGCACGGCGATGATCTACCTGCCCATCGCGGGGCGTTTCATTGATCCCGTCTGGGCCATCCTCACATTGGCGGTCATGGACATGTTCGGCCCCTTGCCGAACCTGCGCGGTGCGTGGCGCAGCGGTCATCCGCGCGATGTGCTGCGGCTCTGGCTCGGGACATTGGTGGCGCTGCCGGTCGGACTCATGGTGCTTTACGCGGTGGACCCGGCGGTCTTTCGCTACGTGGTCTCGGGGCTGACGCTGGCGATGTTGGCGGCGCTGGTGCTTGGGCTGCGCTATCACGGGACGGTCACGCCGCCGATGGTCTATGGCATTGGCGGCGCGGCGGGGTTCCTTGGCGGGGTGGCGGGATTGCCGGGGCCGCCCGTGATCCTATTCTACATGGCCAGCCCGCACGGTGCGCGCGTGGTGCGGGCCAACACGATGATCTATCTCTTGGGCTTTGACTTGTTGCTTCTCGGGGTGCTGGCGGTGCAGGATCGCCTGACGCTGACCCCGGTGCTTTTGGGCTTTGCGCTGGCGGTGCCGAATATCCTTGGCAATCTTGTCGGGGCATGGGTTTTTGACCCGGAACGCGAGCGGCTATATCGATGGGTGGCCTATGCCATCATCGCCGCCTCGGCGCTTGGCGGTTTGCCGTTCCTGTCAGGAGGATTTTGACCATGAAAATGACCGAAATGCACTATGAAGAGGCCGTGCCGATCGAGGGCTACGGGCCGGGGTTCTTCCGCGTTGGCGGCGAGGTGATCGAGGGCGGGGCCATCATCCATGCCGCGGGGGCGCGCAGTTGGGGCGGCTATGACGACCTGGCCCCGGTCCTGGCATTGCGCGAGACGGTCGATGTCGTCCTTCTGGGCACGGGCGAGACCATGACGCCGGTGCCCGCGGCTTTTCGTGACCCGCTCGAGGAGGTCGGGATCGGGGTCGAGCCGATGGCCTCGGCCTCGGCCTGCCGGACCTATAACGTGCTGGTCTCGGAGGGGCGGCGCGTGGCGGCGGTCGTCCTGCCGGTGCCGCAGACCGAATGAGCGTCCTGCGACATGGGTGCCAAAGGGGTGCATTTCCCTTTTGTCAGGGGGCGTGATGGGGTAAGCGATGGCCATGACTTTGACGGTGACAGACCTGACCATTTCCCGCGGCGGCATCCCGGTGCTGGAGGGGCTTAATTTCACGCTTGATGCGGGGCGGGCGCTTGTGCTGCGCGGGCCGAACGGGGTTGGCAAGACGACGCTTTTGCGCACCGTGGCGGGGTTGCAACCGCCGGTGCGCGGCACGGTCGGGGCCGATCCCGAGAGCATGGCCTATGCCGCCCATAGCGACGGGCTCAAGGCGACGTTGAGCGTGCGGGAAAACCTGCGGTTCTGGGCCGATGTGTTCGGCACCGGGGATATCGAGGCGGCGCTGGACGGGTTTCACCTGCGCGCGTTGATGGATCGCCCGGCGGGCGGGCTTTCGGCAGGGCAGAAACGGCGCCTCGGTCTTGCGCGGCTCCTGGTGACGGGGCGGCCGATCTGGATTCTCGACGAGCCGACCGTTTCGCTCGACGTGGACTCGGTCGCGCTTTTCGCGGATGCGGTGCGCGCCCATCTTGCGGCAGGCGGCAGCGCCCTCATCGCGACGCATATCGACCTTGGGCTTGAGGCGGATGTGCTTGACGTCGGGCCATATCGCGCCAGGGCCAGTTCCAACCATGATGCGTTTTCGGGCGATTTCGACGAGGGCTTCTTATGATTGCGCTCCTGCTGCGGGATTTGCGGCTTGCCATGCGGGCCGGGGGCGGGTTCGGGCTTGGCCTTGCCTTTTTCCTCATCGTGACGGTGCTCGTGCCCTTTGGCGTCGGGCCGGAGAGCACGCTTCTGGCCAAGATCGCGCCGGGGATTCTCTGGATCGGGGCGCTTCTGGCGTGCCTGCTGTCGCTCGACCGCATTTTCGCGCTCGACTGGGAAGATGGCTCGCTTGATCTTCTGGCAACCTCGCCCTTGCCGATGGAGGGGGTGGTGTCGGTCAAGGCGCTGGCGCATTGGGTGACGACGGGGCTGCCGCTCTGCCTTGCGGCGCCGGTGTTCGGGGTTCTTTTACACCTGCCGGACCAGGGCCATAAATGGGTGGTGCTTTCGCTGCTGATCGGCACACCGGCGCTTTCGGTGATCGGCACCTTCGGCTCGGCGCTGACGGTGGGACTCAAGCGGGGGGGATTGTTGTTGTCGCTTCTTGTCTTGCCGCTTTACGTGCCGACGCTGATCTTCGGTGCCGAGGTGGCGCGGCGCGGCATCGACGGGTTGAGCACCACGACGCCGCTCTTGATGCTGGGCGGGATCACGTTTGGCACCATCGCGCTCTTGCCCTTTGCAAGCGCCTTGGTGCTCAGGGTCAATCTTCGGTAGGGAAACGTAAATTTGATCCGCATCATTTGATCCGGATCAGGGACGCGGGATCGGCTCACTGTCATGTGAGATGCAAGAGGCGCAAAGGCGCGTTAGGAGACGATATGGGATCACTTTGGGAATATGCGAATCCGGTCAAGTTCAGCCGGACGGCGGAAAAGGTTCTGCCGACCGTGTCTGTTCTTGCCACTGTGACGCTTGTCGTGGGGCTTGTCTGGGGGTTTTTCTTTACGCCGGATGATTACCGGCAGGGATCTACGGTCAAGATCATCTATATCCATGTGCCGGCGGCGTTGATGGCGATCAACGTGTGGTTCATGATGCTGGTCACCTCGCTGATCTGGCTCGTGCGGCGGCACCATGTCTCGGCCCTGGCGGCCAAGGCGGCGGCCCCGGTCGGGGCGATCATGACGGTGATCGCGCTGGCGACGGGCGCGATCTGGGGGCAGCCGATGTGGGGGACATGGTGGGAATGGGACCCGCGCCTGACCTCGTTCCTGATCCTGTTCCTGTTCTATCTCGGCTACATGGCGCTCTGGGAGGCGATTGACAACCCGGATACGGCGGCCGACCTGACGGCGGTCCTCTGTATCGTGGGGTCGGTGTTCGCGGTCCTGAGCCGTTATGCGGTCAATTTCTGGAACCAGGGGCTGCATCAGGGCGCGTCGCTGTCGCTTGACAAGGAAGAGAACGTGGCGGATGTGTTCTCGACCCCGCTCTATGTCGCGATGGCCGGGTTTGTGTTGTTGTTCATTGCGCTGGTCTTCCTGCGCACGCGGACCGAAATCTACAAGCGGCGCACGAAGGCGCTTCTGGCGCGGGAGAGACTGGGATGATGCCGGATCTTGGAAAATATGCAGAGGCGGTTCTGTCGTCATATATCGTGTCGATCCTCCTTTTGGTTGCCCTTGTGGTGATGAGCCTGCGCGCGTCGCAAAAGGCGCGCGCCGAGTTGCAGAAACTGGAGGATCGCCGTCGTGGCTAGGATTTCCCCCCTGATGATTGCCCCGCCCGCGATTTTCGCCGGGCTTGCGGCGCTGTTCTTCATCGGCATGCAACGGGAGAACCCGGACGAGTTGCCCTCGATGCTCATCGGCAAGCCGGCGCCGACGGTGGAGGGGCTTGAGCCGCTGTCCGGCACGGAATTGCTGACCGACGAGGTTCTCAGGGGGCCGGGGATCAAGCTGGTGAATTTCTGGGGGACATGGTGTGTTGCCTGCCGGGCCGAGCATCCGACGCTGCTTGTCATCGAGGATATCCTGCCGGTGACGTTGCACGGGGTGAATTTCGACGACACCCGGGCCAAGGCCGAGAAATACCTCGAGGAAGAGGGCAACCCGTTCACCACGCTGGGCGAGGCGACCACGACGCGCACCAAGATCGACTGGGGCGTCTATGGCGCGCCGGAGACCTTCATCGTCGATGAAGATGGCACGGTGCTCTATCGTTATGCCGGGCCGATCACCAGCCGGGTGATCGAAAGCACGATCGGGCCGATCGTGGCCAAGGCGCTGGCGGACTGAATCTCGCGGACAGTGTTATTCAGTGGAGTGGCCCCGTTTCGGGGCCACGCTTTTTTGAGCCACGGCCTTTCCTTTGGAAAGGCGCGCGGCGGTGGGGCGGCTCGGAGTCACCAAAGCAGCAGCTTCAGATCCCTCCTCGTCAGAGCCTTGCCTGACAGCCCCGCGACCCGCCGCCAAGAGCAATAGCGGTATCCACCGCGTTGCGGCGGAGCCTCCGCGATTGCCTCTTGTCTGCGCGCCCCGGGGCCGTCCGACCTGTCTCAGGCGAGGAGGGCTCCGAAGCAGCAGCTCAGGATTTGGCGAGGTTGCGCAGCACGTAGTGCAAGACGCCGCCGTTCTCGACATATTCCTTTTCCGGCGCGGTATCTATCCGGCACTGGAGGGTGATGGTCTTGGTGGTGCCGTCCGGGTAGGTGATGTCGCAAGGCACCTGATCCTGCGGCTCGATCGTGTCGAGGCCACGGATGGAGACGGTTTCGTCCCCTGTCAGGCCCAGCGTCTTGCGCGTGTCGCCGCCGGTAAATTCGAAGGGGATCACGCCCATGCCGACGAGGTTGGAGCGGTGGATGCGTTCGAAACTTTCGGCGATCACGGCCTTGACCCCCAGAAGCGCGGTGCCCTTGGCGGCCCAGTCGCGCGAGGAGCCTGCGCCATATTGTTCGCCGCCGAAGACGACGAGGGGCGTGCCTTGTGCCTGGTAGGCCATGGAGGCGTCGAACACGGAGGTCTGTGCGCCGTCGGGGCCCTTGGTGTAGCCGCCCTCGACACCATCGAGCATCTCGTTCCTGATGCGGATATTGGCGAAGGTGCCGCGCATCATCACCTCGTGGTTGCCCCGGCGCGAGCCGTAGGAGTTGAACTCGCGCGGCTCGACCTGACGCTCCATCAGGTATTGGCCGGCGGGCGAGGATTGCGCGAAGGAACCCGCGGGAGAAATATGGTCGGTTGTGACCATGTCGCCGAGGATCAGCAGCACCTTGGCGCCTTCGATGTTCCGGATCGTCCCTTTCTCGGCGCTCATGCCCTGAAAATAGGGCGGGTTCTGGATATAGGTCGAGGCCGGGGGCCAATCATAGGTTTCATCGCCGGAGGTTTCGACGCCGCGCCATTTCTCGTCGCCCTTGAAGACATCGGCATATTTCGACTGGAACGCCTCGCGGGTGACGGTTTCCTCGACCAGGGCGGCAATCTCGGCCTGGGTCGGCCAGATGTCCTTGAGGTAGACATCCTTGCCCTCGGGCGTCTGGGCGATGGGGTCGGTGGCGATGTTGATGTTCATGTCACCGGCCAGCGCATAGGCGACGACGAGGGGCGGCGAGGCGAGGTAATTGGCGCGCACGTCCGGGCTTATGCGGCCTTCGAAGTTGCGGTTGCCCGAGAGCACCGAGGTGGCCACGAGGTCGCCCTTGGAGATCGCCTCGGAGAGTTCGGTCTGAAGCGGGCCGGAATTGCCGATACAGGTCGTGCAGCCATAGCCGACGAGGTTGAAACCGATGGCATCGAGATGCTCCTGAAGGCCGGCAGCCTTGAGATATCCGGTGACCACCTGCGAGCCGGGGGCCAGGGAGGTCTTGACCCAGGGTTTGCGGTTGAGGCCGAGTTCATGGGCTTTCTTGGCGACGAGCCCTGCGCCGATCATCACGTAGGGGTTCGAGGTGTTGGTGCAGGAGGTGATCGAGGCGATCACCACCGAACCGTCGCGCAATGCGTAGTCTTCGCCCTCGACGGGGACCGATTTCAGGACGCTTTTCTCGGCGGTGATCTGGTCGCCTTCGGAGGCCATGTCGCGCGCTTCTTCGGAGATATCAATCCCGCGAAATTCGCTGACCACGTTGTAGAAGGCCTGTGCCGCCTGATCCAGGGGGGTATAGTCCTGTGGTCGTTTCGGTCCCGAGATCGCGGGCACGATCGTGCCCATGTCGAGCGTGAGCGTGTCGGTATAGATCGGGGCATAGCTTGCGTCGCGCCAGAGGCCGTTTTCCTTGGCATAGGCCTCGACCAGCGCGATGCGGTCCTCGTCGCGGCCCGTGTTGCGCAGATAGCGCAGGGTCTCATTGTCGATCGGGAAGAAGCCGCAGGTTGCGCCATATTCGGGCGCCATGTTGGCGATGGTGGCGCGGTCGGCGAGCGGCAGGCGGTCGAGGCCGGCGCCGTAGAATTCGACGAACTTGCCGACAACGCCCTTGGCGCGCAGCATTTCCACGACCTTGAGCACGAGGTCGGTGCCTGTCGTGCCTTCGACCATTTCGCCGGTCAGCTCGAAGCCGACCACTTCGGGGATCAGCATCGAGATCGGCTGGCCCAGCATGGCGGCCTCGGCCTCGATCCCGCCAACGCCCCAGCCGAGCACGGCGGCGCCGTTGACCATGGTGGTGTGGCTGTCGGTGCCGACGAGCGTGTCGGGATAGGCGACCATTTCGCCGTTCTGATCCTCGTCGCTCCAGATCGTCTGGGCGAGGTATTCGAGGTTCACCTGGTGGCAGATGCCGGTGCCCGGCGGCACGACGCGGAAATTGTTGAAGGCCGACTGGCCCCATTTGAGGAACTGGTAGCGTTCCATGTTGCGTTCATATTCGCGGTCGACATTCATCTGGAAGGCGCGGGGGTTGCCGAACTCGTCGATCATCACCGAGTGGTCGATGACGAGATCCACGGGGTTCAGCGGGTTGATTTTCTGGGCATCCCCTCCGAGCGCCTTGATCCCGTCGCGCATGGCGGCGAGGTCGACCACGGCGGGCACGCCGGTAAAGTCCTGCATCAGAACGCGGGCCGGGCGGTAGGCGATCTCGCGGGCGTTCCTGCCGCCGTTCGCGGCCCAGTCTGCGAAGGCCTTGATGTCATCGACGGAGACGGAAAAGCCGTCATCCTCGAAACGCAGCATGTTTTCGAGCACCACCTTGAGCGCGGCGGGCAGTTTGGTGAAATCCCCGAGGCCGGCCTCCTGGGCGGCGGTGATGGAATAATAGGAGATCGACTTGCCGTTGACGCTCAGGGTCTTGCGCGTCTGGGCGGTGTCTTTGCCTACCTGGATTGTCATGGAAAAAGCCCTCCGAATCAACATGAAGCCGGGCAGCGATAGATGCGGTGCCACCCATTGGCATATAGGCAGTTCTTAGCATATTAAAAGCGATCACGCATGGGGCGACCAGCCCCTGTCCCGGGGCGTGGGAAAATAAATCCGGCCCTGCGGCAATCTGCAGATGCGATTTAGGGCACCATATGGAACATGATGGCGGGACCGGGATGCCTTGCAACCAAAATAGAGTTGGTATACTGCCGCATACAATTACATGCGAGAGTCGGATCGCGCCGCCTTGGCCCCTGACTTTCCAGCTTTTCAGACACTAGACCGTAGGGACCGTCATGAGCCTGTACACAGACTACCTAACCGAGATCGAGACCCGCAAGGAAGAGGGGCTGCACCCCAAACCCATCGACGATGGCGCGCTGGTCGAGGAGTTGATTGCGCAGATCATGGACAGCAGCAACGCCCATCGCGAAGACTCGCTCAACTTCTTCATCTACAACACGCTGCCCGGCACCACGAGCGCGGCGGGCGTGAAGGCGGCATTTCTGAAAAAGATCATCCTGGGCGAGGCAGAGGTTGCGGAAATCACGCCGGATTTCGCCTTTGAGCTTCTGTCGCACATGAAGGGCGGGCCGTCGATCGGGGTTCTGCTTGATATTGCGCTCGGTGATGATGCAGCGCAGGCGGCGCAGGCGGCGGACGTGCTCAAGACGCAGGTCTTTCTTTACGAGGCGGATATGGAGCGCCTTGCCGAGGCCCATGAGGCGGGCAATGCCGTGGCGACGGATATCCTTGAAAGCTATGCCAGGGCCGAGTTCTTTACCAATCTTCCCGAGGTCGAGGACGAGATCAAGGTCGTGACCTATATCGCCGCGGAGGGCGATATTTCGACCGACCTGCTGTCGCCCGGCAACCAGGCGCATTCGCGTTCGGACCGCGAGCTGCACGGCAAATGCATGATCACGCCCGAAGCACAGGCGGAAATCCAGGCGCTTCAGGAACAGCACCCGGATGCCCGCGTGATGCTGATCGCGGAGAAGGGGACCATGGGCGTTGGCTCGTCGCGCATGTCGGGCGTCAACAACGTGGCGCTTTGGACCGGCAAGAAGGCCTCGCCCTATGTGCCGTTTGTCAACTATGCGCCGGTCGTGGCGGGCACCAACGGCATTTCGCCGATCTTCCTGACTACCGTGGGTGTGACCGGCGGGATCGGTCTTGACCTCAAGAACTGGGTCAAGAAGCTCGACGCGGAGGGCAAGCCGGTTCTGGACGAGAATGGCGACCCGGTTCTCGAGCAGAAATACTCGGTCGAGACCGGCAAGGTTCTCACGATCAACACCAAGGAAAAGAAACTCTACGACGCGGACGGCACCGAGTTGGTGGACGTGTCCTCGGCCTTCACGCCGCAGAAGGTCGAATTCATGAAGGCCGGTGGCTCTTATGCCGTGGTCTTTGGCAAGAAGCTCCAGACCTTTGCAGCCGAGACCCTTGGCCAGGAGCTTCGGTCGGCCTATGCCCCGGCCAAGGAAGTGTCGGTCGAGGGACAGGGGCTTACGGCGGTCGAGAAGATCTTCAACCGCAATGCCCGTGGCGTGACGCCGGGCAAGACCCTGCATGCCGGGTCTGATGTGCGGGTTCAGGTCAACGTGGTCGGCTCGCAGGACACCACCGGCCCGATGACGGCCCAGGAGCTCGAGTCGATGGCGGCGATGGTGATTTCGCCGACCCTCGATGCGGGCTATCAATCGGGTTGTCACACGGCGTCGGTCTGGGACAAGAAGGCGCAGGCCAATATCCCCAAGCTGATGGCGTTCATGAACAATTTCGGCCTCATCACCGCGCGTGACCCGAAGGGCGAATACCACGCGATGACCGACGTGATCCACAAGGTGCTCAATGATCTCACGGTCAGCGATTGGGACGTGATTATCGGCGGCGACAGCCACACGCGCATGTCCAAGGGCGTTGCCTTCGGGGCGGATTCGGGCACGGTTGCGCTTGCGCTGGCGACGGGCGAGGCGTCGATGCCGATCCCGGAATCGGTCAAGGTCACCTTCAAGGGCACCATGGCCGACCACCTCGATTTTCGCGACGTGGTGCATGCGACGCAGGCGCAGATGCTCAAGCAGCATGGCGACAACGTGTTCCAGGGCCGCGTCATCGAGGTTCATATCGGCACGCTTCTGGCCGACCAGGCCTTTACCTTTACCGACTGGACCGCGGAGATGAAGGCCAAGGCCTCGATCTGTATCTCCAATGACGAGACACTGATCGGATCGCTTGAGCTTGCCAAGAGCCGTATCCAGGTCATGATCGACAAGGGCATGGACAACGAGGCGGGGACGCTTCAGGGCCTGATCGACAAGGCGGATAAGCGCATTGCCGAGATCACGTCGGGCGAAAACCCGGCGCTGACCCCGGATGACAATGCCAGGTATTTTGCCGAAGTGGTTGTCGACCTCGACCAGATCACCGAACCGATGATCGCGGACCCGGATGTCAACAACGCCGACGTGTCCAAGCGCTATACCCATGATACGATCCGCCCGGTGTCCTACTATGGCGCCGAGAAGAAGGTCGATCTTGGGTTCGTGGGGTCTTGCATGGTGCACAAGGGGGACATGAAGATCGTCGCCCAGATGCTCAAGAACGTTGAGAAAGCCAAGGGCAAGGTCGAGTTCAAGGCACCGCTTGTCGTGGCGGCCCCGACCTACAACATCATCGACGAGTTGAAGGAAGAGGGCGACTGGGAAATCCTCGAACGCTACTCGGGGTTCGAGTTCGACGATCTTTTCCCCAAGGCGCAGGCGCGCACCGAGTATGAGAACATCCTCTATCTTGAGCGCCCCGGCTGTAACCTCTGCATGGGCAACCAGGAGAAGGCCGCGAAGGGCGATACGGTTCTGGCCACCTCCACGCGCCTGTTCCAGGGGCGGGTCGTGGAGGACTCGGAGGAGAAAAAGGGCGAGTCGCTTCTGGCCTCGACCCCGGTTGTTGTCCTGTCGGCCATCCTTGGCCGCACACCGACCATGGAGGAATACAAATCCGCCGTGGAAGGCATCGACCTGACCAAGTTCGCACCGCCGCTTGAAAAGCCGGCAGGCACGCGCTCGGCGCATTTCTAAGCCAGCTGCCCGGCAACGGGCGGCTCCGGGATCGGAAGGGGCGGCACGGGTTTTCGTGGCGCCCCTTTTCATGTTTTCCAGATGTTTGTTTGTAACACAGTGCTCTCGAAACCTTTATTGGCTATTGGCGTCGTGTCGGCCTAGGTTTCCGGTCGGTAAGGCAAGGGGTGCCACGGCTATGAAATCGCTCTTCACATACATGATGCTTGGCTGGGTCGCGCTTGCGGGCGGGGCGTCTGCCCAGTCCGGGCCGGTTGTGGTCGAGCTTTTCACCTCGCAGGGCTGTTCCTCCTGTCCGCCGGCGGATGCCTATTTCAAGGCCGAACTGGCCGGGCGTGAGGATGTGATCGCGCTGGCCTTGCATGTGGATTACTGGGACTATCTTGGCTGGAAGGATCATTTCGCCAATCCCGCCTTCACCAAGCGCCAGAAGAGCTATGCCCGCGCGGCGGGGCATCGCATGATCTATACCCCGCAGATCATCATCGGCGGGCGCGATCACGTGGTGGGCAATCACCCCAAGGAGGTCGAGGCCTTGCTCCGGGCGCATCGCGCGTCGCCTTCGCCGGTGCGTGTCGAGATCACGCGCGTGGGTGAGCGGGTCGAGATCGAGGCCGAGGCAAGCCGGACGCCGGGCGCGATGATCGTGCATCTTGTCCGATACGAGCCGGAGCGCGCGGTTTCGATCAAGCGGGGCGAGAATGCGGGGCGCGAGCTCAGCTATGCCAATATCGTGACGGATTGGCATGTGATCGCGGAATGGGACGGGCATGCGCCGCTGCATATCGAGGCCCCCGCGGCAGGGGCGTCGCCGGTTGTGGCGCTTGTCCAGGGCAAGGGCAATGGGCCGATCTTTGCCGCGGCCCGGATCGACTGACGCTCAGGCCTGGAGGCCGGGCTTCTTGCGCAGGTCGAGGTCGGCGTATTTCCAGCGCCGGTGAATCCAGAACCATTGATCCATATTCTCCCGCACGAGGCTTTCCAGCCCGTCATTGACGGCCTGTGTCATGGTGATCGGGTCGGAATGGGGGATCTCGTCCTGGGCCACGATGCGAAAGCCGAGACCGTCGGGATCGCGCAACCCGTAGACCGGGATCAGGGCGGCGTTGAACTTGAGCGCAAGCTCGGCGGTGACGAGGGACGTGCGGGCCTTCTTGCCGAAGAAGGTAAGCGCCTCGCCATCCTGCACGTAGAGATCGGTCAGGATGCCGAGAATGCCACCCGAGCGGATATGGCGCACCATCTCGATCATGCCCTTGCGGCCCTGTTCGAAAAGCGGCGTGCCGATGCGCGAGATGGAGCGCACGTAATGGGCGTTGAAATAGGGATTGGACATGCGCCGGTAGAGCGCGCCCATGTCATAGCCGCGATGGATCAGGTTGGCGCGCACGGCGTCGTAATTGCCCATATGGCCGGTGACGAGGATCACCGGGCGGCCTTGGGCGCGGGCGGCTTCGAGCCGGGCGAGGCCGGGGCCTTCGATCGGGGCCTCGATCGCGCGGGCGACGAATTCGGGGCCGGAATAGATCTCGATCAGGGTCCGCCCGACATTGTTGGGCACCGCGCGACAGAGGCGGGCGACCTCGGCCTCTGACAGGTCGGGGCAGGTATGGGCGAGGTTTTCACGAATGCGGCGGCGGTAGCCCGCAAGGGGCGCGATCACGCGCGAGACCAGTTGGCCCATGAGGCGCACGCGCGTCTCGTAGGGCAGGGCAAGCGCCAGCCGGATGGCCCCTTGCAGGACAAGGTTGCTCAGGTAGTCGGCACGGTGGCCTTTGAAGGCGGGCTTGGGGTCGGTCATCAGGAGGTGAACTAGCGGAAGGTTTCGCGGTGCCAGACATATGTCCCTGCACCCGCGATCACAAGCGCGCCGATGATCGTCCAGAGGTCGGGCACTTCGCCATAGAAGATCAGGCCCCAGATCGTTGCGAAGATCAGGCCGGTATAGGCGAAGGGGGCGAGGAGGCTTGCCTCGCCCTCGGAGAGCGCGCGGATCAGGAGAAGCTGGGACAGGGTGCCGAAGGCGACGAGCAGGCCCATCAGGGCGAGCGCGGTCAGGTCCGGGGTCTGCCAGTCGGGCAGGACCAGCGCGGAGAGCACGATGGCCCCGAACAGCGCGGTGTAGAGCATCGAGGTCCAGACATCCTCGTCCTTGCCGACAAAACGGGTGGCCAGCGCATAGCCGGAATAAAATAGCGCTGCGCCAAGGGGATAGATGGCATAGGGCGAGAACACGTCGCTTCCGGGGCGGATCACGATCAGCGCGCCGATGAGAGAGACGGCAATCCCCGCAAGGCGGCGCGGCCCGAGCCGTTCCTGCAGGAAGAGCGCCGCGCCGAGGGTGATGAGGACGGGGTTCACATCCATGATGGCGGTGGCCTCGGCCAGGCCGATATGGGTAATGCCCGTGAAAAAGCAGAAGGTTGCGCACATCAGGAACACCGAGCGCATGAATTGCAACTTGGGGTAGCGGGTCTTGAGGACGCGCGGCATGTGGCGCGCCACGAGGATCAGGACAATCAGGGTTTGGCCCGCATAGCGCGTCCAGAGGGCCTGCATCACGCCAATCCGGGGCGAAAGCGCCTTGGCGGTGGCATCCATCAGCGAGAAAAACAGGATCGCGCAGATCATCAAAAGGATGGCGCGCGCATTGGGGGACAGGTTTTTCATGGCCTATTCCCTATGCCGGGGCGCGCGGTCTGTAAACTGTTAAGCGGAGTCGACCGCCTCTTCGTTCTCGGGCAGCAGGAGCGTGATCTCGCCGGCGTCCGCAAGGGTTCGGATGGCGCCCACGACCTCGGCCATGGCCGTTTCGCCCTCTTGCGGCGGGATGCGGCCCCGTTCCTCGATCTCTTCGCGCAGTTGGTCGGCCATGCGATTTGACATGTTTTCAAGGAGAAAACCGGCGACCTGCTCGGTTTCGGGGGTTATGGCCGCGCCAAGGGCGACGATGAGGCGGGTCTGATCCACCTCGCGGATCACGCGCGGCACATCGCGCGGATTGAGGCGGTCGGGGATGTCGGGGAAGGTAAAGATCGCCTTGCGCACGGCCTCGGCAAAGGCGGCATCTGCTTCGTCCAGCCCGCTGAGCACGTCATCACGGGTTGTCGAGCGGGAATAGTTCAGGATCGCGCCCACGCGCGAAGAGGGATCGTCGGCAAAGGCGCGGGGCGGCGTGTCGTCGAGTTGGGCCACGAGGGAGAGGCCGATACGATCGACGGCGTCCGGCGTCACGGCGCCGGTGAGGGACATGGCATAGGTGATGCGGCGCGCCTTCTCGCCGGGCAGGGCGCCGAGCAGTTCGGCGGCCCGTGCCACGTCGAGCTTGGCCAGCATGACGGCGGCGACCTCGGTGCTTTCGCGATTGCAGATCTCGACGAGTTGGTCGGTGGAGAGGGTGCGCAGGCGTTGCCAGGGATCGCCCGCCTGGCGCACCCCGGCCTCCTTGCGCAGCCGCGCGGCGGTCAGCGCCGAAATCCGCCCCTCGAGCGCCGAAAGCGCGCCACCGATCCCGGCGGGGAAGGTCAGGCCCACGGCCTCAAGCTCGCCCGCGAATTCCAGGACCACATTGGCCAGTGTCTCGCGGTCGACATAGCGCATGTCGCCCATGAGCTTGGTCAGGTCGGCCTGCATGTCATCGGGAAGGTCGGCCAGCGAGACATCCGCCCCCTCGTTGAGAAGAAAGCGCACGATGATTGCCGCTTTTTGCCGTCGCGACAGGCGGGACGAAGGCGGCGCGGCCGACCGCGGGGTGGCCACGGGAATGGGCGCTGTGTCGCTCGTCATATGGCTGCCTCCTTTCCTGTCGGAGGCAGTTAACCCGCCAAGGGTGAAGAAACTCTTAGGGGCTGTGCCCCGCAGAGGAAAAGATCAGCTCGAGACCTGCTTGATGCAGCTTTGGCTATCGTGGTCCCACACCAACCCGGTGGCGCAGGACATGGCCTGGTGCTTGTCCTGGCACATGGCCGAGGCAAGGCCCGGCGCGCCCAGGAGGGTGGCGATGACAAGAAGTTTCGCGGTCTTCATCATGGTCTCCCGTCTATGGATGCACCGAGAATACCATGAAACACGTGGTTTTCGAAATATTTTGCGTCTCAGCGGCGCAGGGTATCGGCGATACACATTTTTTCCTTGGCATCCCAGTAGTAGCCATCGTTGCAATTTTCCCGGTTCTCGTCAGAGAAGATCGTCAGGGTGCTGAAATGGCCCTTGGGCATGGCGGCGGCAAAGGAGGGCAGGGCGCAGAGGCTGGTGATGAGGATGAGGCGGGTCATATCTGTCTCCGTGAGTGATGGTTCGAAACCATGTAGCGGGGTGGGCGCGGCCTGCCAGAGCGGGCGTTTCACATTCATGTCAGGCCTTGTGCCAGTATCCCTGCATTGCTTTTGCATCGCCGCCTTGGGCATAGTGGGAGCGGTGTTCGTTGCGTTGCGCCGAGGGAGTGGCATGCGGATCTTTCAAATTCTGATTTCGGATGGGCCTGTGCCCGAGTCCCGGTTTTCGCCGGATCTCATCCGCAATATCGCCTCTCTCAAGGCCACATACCCGGATGCGCAATATGACCGGTTCGAGGATGATGACATTCGCCAATTCCTCCTCGAGGAGTATCCGCAAGAAGTTCTGAAGGCCTATGAGGCCTTGACCGCTTTCGCGTTCAAGGCTGATTTGGCGCGGCTTTGCCTGCTTTACACCCATGGGGGAGTTTATTCCGATCTCTCGTATCTTCACCTGCGCCCGATGGCGCTTGCGAAGGGCAAGGACATGCTGGTGTTTCGCGACATCGCCGGGCATCCCTCCTGGGCGACGAGCAATGGTGTGATCTGTGCCCGGTCGGGAGCGCCGCAGCTTGCACGGGCGATCGACCGGATCGTGGCGCATCACAAGGCGCGCTATTACGGGCTGCATCCGCTTGATCCGACGGGGCCGTTCATGCTCGGCCGTGTTCTTTGCGAGGGGGAGGACTGGCAGCAGGTCGCGTTTGGGGATTCACGGTCCCTGTCCATCGACCAGGGCGGGCGCAACCAGATCGCCAAGATCATGCCCGGCGGCGAGATCGTCGCCATGCGTAACAAGGACCGGGATTGCTGTATCGACGAGATGGTGAAGGGCCATTCGAACCATTACGTCAAGATCTGGGAGTCGGGGCGTATGTGGGGCGAACCGGGGATCGTGAACCGGATCAGATCAAGAATCCTGCCTTGAAGCACGGCCCGTCCTGTGTTTGGGTTCGGGTTCTGGACCGAGTTTTGTATATTGGAATCAGGGATATGGGGGGGAATCGCGACAAGGGGGCATTGATCGAAGCGCTTGACGTCGATGGTGTCTGCGTATTGCGCGGGGCGTTGAGCGCGGAAGCGATCGGCGCGCTGCGCGAGGCTTGCCTTGGGCAGACGACGCTTATGGGGCAGACCCGGCGTGTGGCCCATTCCCATCATCTTGCCGGATTCCATCGCTTTGCCGCCTTTGCCGGGGTGGACCGGACGTTTCACGAATGTGACGCGATCACCGGCTTCCTTGACAGCTATTTCGGTGCCGGAGAGCATGCGCCCATCGGGCTGAGCGACATCACGATCAACCGTTCGCAGCATTGGCATACCGACCTTTTGCGCGGGCCTTATGCGCGGTTCCTTGAGGGGGTGGACCCGTGGGCCTCAACGCGAGGAGAGTGTCTCAAGGCATTGATTTACCTGCAAGATGGCAAGAGCCTTCGGTTTGCGAAGGGATCGCACCGGGCGCCGACGCCGCTTGATGATGTGGCGTTGGAAGACTTGGCGCGGGAGCAGCAGGATACGCAGCTCGATATCAAGGCAGGCGATGTGGTGATGATGGATATTCGCGGGCTGCATCGCGGCGCGACAGATGAAGAGATGGCGCAGGAGGCGATGGTCGAAAAGCCCAAGATCCTGTTGGCGCATGTCTTCGGCAAACGCGGTGCGCCGTTCGCGCAGGCCATGGCCGAAGGCAATGCCGCGCGCATGGCCGATTGGGACGCCAAGTTCCTGCCCGAGGGGCTTTGCCCGGTGTGAGACCATGAAAAAGCCGACCTGCGGGACAGGTCGGCTTTGACGATCAGCGCAGAGTGGACGGCTTAGCCGAAGACGCGCTTGAAGATCGTATCGACATGTTTGGTGTGATACTCCATGTCGAATTTTTCCTTGATGCCATCGACGCCGAGCGCCTTCACGACATCCTCGTCGGCGAGCAGCTGCTCCTGGAAATCGACGCGCTCTTCCCAGACCTTGAGGGCGTTGCGCTGGACCATGGCATAGGCGTCTTCGCGGCTTACACCGGCCTGTGTCAGGGCGAGCAACACGCGCTGGGACATGACGAGACCGGGGAACTTGTTCATGTTGTCGAGCATGTTCTCGGGGAAGATCAGCATCTTCTCGACAACACCGGCGAGGCGGTTGAGGGCAAAGTCGAGCGTCACGGTGGCGTCCGGGGCGATGCCGCGCTCGACGGAAGAGTGCGAGATGTCGCGCTCGTGCCACAGCGCCACGTTCTCCATCGCCGGGATCACCGTCATGCGCACAAGGCGGGCGAGGCCGGTGAGGTTCTCGGTCAGGACCGGGTTCTTCTTGTGCGGCATGGCCGAGGAGCCTTTCTGGCCCATCGAGAAAAACTCTGCCCCTTCAAGGACTTCGGTGCGCTGCATGTGGCGGATCTCAATAGCGATATTCTCGATCGACGAGGCGATGACGCCGAGCACGGCAAAGAACATGGCGTGGCGGTCGCGGGGGATAACTTGCGTCGAGATCGGCTCGGGGCGCAGGCCCATTGCCTTGCAGACATGCTCTTCCACTGCCGGGTCGATATTGGCGAAGGTGCCGACCGCACCGGAGATCGCGCCGGTGGCGACCTCTTCGCGCGCGGCTTGCAGGCGGGCCTTGTTACGGTCCATCTCGGCGTAGAAGCGGGCGAAGGTCAGGCCCATGGTGGTCGGCTCGGCATGGATGCCGTGGCTGCGACCGACACGCACCGTCATCTTGTGTTCCATGGCGCGGGTCTTGAGGGCGGCGAGCACCTTGTCGAGATCGGCCAGAAGGATGTCGGCGGCGCGCACGAGTTGGACGTTGAGGCAGGTGTCGAGCACGTCCGACGACGTCATGCCCTGGTGGACGAAACGGGCCTCGTCCGAGCCGACATGTTCGGCCAGGTGGGTGAGGAAGGCGATCACGTCATGCTTGGTCACGGCCTCGATCTCGTCGATGCGGGCGACGTCGAATTCCACGTCCCTGGCCTTCCAGACGGCCTCGGCATTTTCCTTGGGGATCACGCCAAGCGCGGCCTGTGCGTCGCAGGCATGGGCCTCGATTTCATACCAGATCTTGAACTTGGTTTCCGGCGACCAGATGGCGACCATTTCGGGGCGGGCATAGCGGGGGATCATGTCTCGGGCTTTCCGTATTGTGTGCGTGAACCTGTTGCGCGCGGTTTAGACCGAAGGGAGGCCGCGGGCAAGGTGCGGGGGGCGGGCTGCGGCGAAAGACCCGTATAAAAGGCGTTTTGCGGGGGTCGGTATCACGTCGGTATCACGTCGGTATTGCGTCGGTGCGGAATATGACAGCCCTCAACTCAAGTTACGAAGATGACCGAAAGCCAACCCCTGCGCGCTCAGCGTGCCGCGAGCTCGGTCTCGATGTGATTGCTGCGCTCCAAGGTTTGGTGCACGGGGCATTTGTCGGCGATTTCGCGCAGGCGGAGGCGTTGCTCCTCGGTGAGATCGCCGGTGAGGTGGATCACCCGGCGGAAGCGGTCGATCTTGTCGCCGCGGCGGGCGTCGGCGTCCTGGGCATGGACCTTGTCGTGACTGATCTCGACGCGCACATGGTCGAGCGGCCAGCCCTTGCGGCGGGCATACATGCGGATGGTCATGGACGTGCAGGCGCCAAGGCCCGCCGACAGGAACCCGTAGGGCGACATGCCCTTGTTGGTGCCGCCATAGGTCACCGGCTCATCGGCGAGCGCGTGGTGGAGGGAACCCGCATTGACGTCCTGGAGAAAACCGTCCGGGTCGGCCTCGGAGACCTGCACGATGCCTTCGGGGATGGCGGGCGCCGGGGCCGGGGCGCGCAGGTCGAGATAGCGCCCGGCCCAGGCGGCGATCACCTCGGCGGCATATTCGGCATCCTCGGGGCGCGAGACCAGGTGGTCGGCCTTGTCGAGGGTGACAAAGCTCTTGGGGTGTTTGGCGGCGGTGAAGATGCGGCTTGCATTGTCGATGCCGACGATATCGTCCAGCGGTGCGTGCAGCACGAGCAGCGCCCGGTTCAGTGATCCGATGGCCGGGGCGAGATGGATGGCGGCCACGTCCTCGACAAAAGCCTTGCGGATGGTGAAGGGACGTCCGCCAAGGCAGACCTCGGCCTCGCCCGTGGCGGCGATGTCGGAGAGCGCGCCCGCGAAATTATGCGTGACGTGATCGGGATCGAAGGGTGCGTTGATCGTGGTCACGGCCCGGGCGGAGGGGATGTCCTGTGCGGTGCGCAGCACGGCGGCCCCGCCAAGGGAATGCCCGATCAGGAGGGCGGGGGCCATGTCGCGGCCTTCGAGGTAGCGGGCGGCGGCGCGCAGGTCTTCGACATTGGAGGAGAAGGTGGTGTTGGCGAATTCGCCCTCGGAATGGCCAAGCCCGGTAAAATCGAAACGCAGCACGGCGATGCCCATCCGTGACAGGCGGGCGGCGATGCGGCGGGCGGCGGGGATGTCCTTGGAACAGGTGAAGCAATGGGCAAAGAGCGCCGTGGCGAGGACCGGCCCGTCCGGCATGTCGAGCCGGGCCGAGAGGGGCGTGCCGCCATGGCCGGGGAATGTGATGCGTTCTGTGGGCATGGGGAATCCTTTCGTCCGGTCCTATGCGCAGTCTCGCGCAGAAGGGGGCGGGACGCCAAGGGCGCGCGGGGGCAGGTCACGCGAAGGTGACAGGGGGCCGGGGAAACCGGCGGGCACAGATATCGGGCCTCCGCCGTCCTTTTGAACGAGGCGACCTCATTTTAGGGCTGTCGTGGGAATTTGGCGGTGCTAGGGTCCGGCCCATGAGCGAGATTTTACAGAAGACGATCCCCTATGACGCGCTGTCGCAGACGCGCTTGCCGGGGATTGCGCCGCTGGACCCGGCGGATTGGATCGTGGTCGACGAGGCCTATGGCGGACAGATGGCGCGGCGTGAGGCCTTGCTTTCCCGGCAGCGGGCGGAGGTGCTCGCGCTGGACGAGAGCGCGCGGGCGGCAGCGGAGGAATTGCTCGACATGGTGTTGGGCATTCTTGAGGCGCGCGCGGATTTCGCACGTGAGGGCGACGTGGTGACCTGCCCGGATGGGCGGGCGGTTGCGGTGGATCGGGGCGATCCGATGGGCACGCTGGGCCGTTTGGTGCAGGAGGATTTCTGTCTCCTCGAGAAGCGCGGCGAGGAGCATGTGTTGATTGGCGCGGTGCTGTGTTTCCCGGCGAGCTGGACCCTTGCGGAGAAGTTCATGCAGCCGTTGATCGGCATCCATGTGCCGGTGCCCGAATATACCGGGGATATCGCCAAGCGCGTGCAGCGGCTTTTCGACGGGGTGCGCCCGGAGCGGCCCATGTGGCGGTTCAACGCGCTTTGGTATGACGACCCGGAACTGCATCAGCCGCGCTCGGCCAAGGAACCGAGGCGGGTTTCAGCGGGAGAAACTGGCCCGTATTTCAGGAGCGAGAAGCAAAGCATCCTGCGTCTGCCGGACACCGGCGTGGCGGTGTTCTCGATCCATACCTTTGTCGTGGCGCAAGCCGATATGGTGGCGGGCTAGAACACGCCCATGGCCAGCCCCGCGCCGAGCGCCTGACCAAGCTCGCGGCATTGGGCGAGGGCGTCCTTGGGGATGGTTTTCTCGGCGAGGATCTCTTCGGGGGTCTGGGCGGCGGTGTTGATGATGAAGCCGGGCTGCACCTCCTTGAGGCGCCAGCCGGTGGCGATGCGGGCCAGTTGCCGCCGGGCGTTCTCGCCGTCGGAGCCGGCACAGATCATCAGCGCATAGGGGCGGCCTTCGAGCTTGCCAAGGACCGGGTAATAACAGCGGTCGAAAAACTCCTTCATCGCGCCGGAGAGCGCGGCGAGGTTCTCGGGGCCGCAGAAGATATAGCCATCCGCAGAGAGGAGATCGTCGGGGTTCGCGTCCTCGGCCTTGAGCAGGGTGGTCTCGACCTCTTCCTTGGCAGCCGCGTAGGCCGCTTCGGCCATCTGACGGCTTCCGCCGGTGCGGGAATGATAGACGATCAGCAGTTTCGGCATGGGGCCTCCGTTTGAGGCGAGCCTAACGGGATTGGGGCGGCGAGGGGAAGGTGGGAATTTGGGGGATTGTGGGAGAGGAAGAATGCGGGTGGCGGTCAGGAGTGCTTGGACTTATCTTTGGTTGAACGATTTGACTGGATTCGGCCTGTGAATGAGGCGGTTTGAGGAGAGTGCTATGAGAGTTTTGTGTGTGATGTCGATTGCAGCCTTCTTGGCGGGGCCGGTCCAAGCTCAGGCTATGGAAGAGGAGCAATTTGACCACGCGATCTCTGCCTGCATGTCATGGATGCAGTCTGAGGCAGAGTTTTCACCGCAAGGGGACTGGAGCATAGCTATAGATCGGGAAGGCTATAAGGTTTTGCTGAATCGTAGGGTTCGGCTGGCAATGATCACGAAAGCAGAAACGGTCGGTAGCGGCGCGGATGAGGTCTTTCAGCAGAAAGAATGCTCGGTGTCAGGCTTTGAGCTATCAGACAATCCATTTATCGTGGATAGTTACGCAGAGTATGGGTTTGATCTGGAAGACTATTGGAAGAAGACCCCGAGTTTTCCTCAGTCACTCGCATTGAGACTGGCCGAAGAGTTTGCTCTATCTTTGGACAAGCTTGGGGACTATGTCATGCACTCACAGAACACGTTGGGTTGGGAAGCGCTTAAGTGCGACCCAGAAACAATGACAATCATAGGAGGCGCACGGAATGTGCCTCCCAGGCACCCTCGTTTTCCGTTCAGCATTGAATTCTTATACGCGGACACACCACCAACGATGTTCAGCAAAGAGCTTGCCGGGTGTGTTTTCAGCTAAGAGGACAGGTGATCTTCTTATCACCTTAGCCCCGTATCGAATGTGACGTGTTGGCTGCGACGGCATATGAGATCATCAATTTAGCGGCCAACGTATCTCCAAAAGAAAAAGGGCGCCCGGAGAGGCGCCCTTTTGTTTACTGTCCCGAAGCTGATTAGCAGCTGTAATACATCCCGAATTCGACAGGGTGCGGGGTGTGCTCGAAGAGCTCGACCTCTTCCATCTTGAGGGCGATGTAGCCGTCGATCTGGTCCTTGGTGAACACGTCGCCTGCGAGCAGGAAGTCGTGATCGGCGGCCAGGGCGTCGAGGGCCTCGCGCAAGGAGCCGCAGACGGTCGGGATGCCTTCGAGTTCCTCTGCCGGAAGGTCGTAGAGGTTCTTGTCCATGGCTTCGCCGGGGTCGATCTTGTTCGAGATACCGTCGAGGCCAGCCATGAGCAGGGCTGCGAAGCAGAGATAGGGGTTCGCCGACGGATCGGGGAAACGGGCCTCAACGCGCTTGGCTTTGGGCGATTCCGACCACGGGATACGGACACAACCCGAACGGTTGCGAGCCGAGTAGGCGCGCAGAACCGGGGCTTCGAAGCCGGGGATCAGGCGCTTGTAGGAGTTGGTCGATGGGTTGGTGAAGGCATTGAGCGTTTTCGCGTGCTTGAGGATGCCGCCGATGAACCACAGGGCCTCGTTGGAGAGATCAGCATATTTGTCGCCGGCAAAGAGCGGCTTGCCGTCTTTCCAGATCGACATGTTGACATGCATGCCGGTGCCGTTGTCGCCGTAGATCGGCTTGGGCATGAAGGTGGCCGATTTGCCGTAGGACTGGGCCACGTTGTGGATGATGTACTTGTATTTCTGAAGCTCGTCCGCCTGTTTGGTCAGCGTGTCGAAGATCAGGCCAAGCTCGTGCTGGCAGGAGGCCACCTCGTGGTGATGCTTGTCGGTCTTCATGCCGATGCGCTTCATGGTCGAGAGCATCTCGGAGCGGATGTCCTGCGCGTCGTCGATCGGGTTCACGGGGAAATAGCCGCCCTTGACGCCCGGACGGTGGCCGGTGTTGCCCATCTCGTATTCGGTGTCGGTATTCCAGGAAGCGTCGATCGCGTCGACTTCGTAGGAGACCTTGTTGATGGTGTTGGAGAAGCGCACGTCGTCAAACAGGAAGAATTCCGCTTCGGGGCCCATGAAGGCGGTGTCGCCGATGCCGGATGCCTTGAGATAGGCCTCGGCCTTCTGGGCGGTGCCGCGCGGGTCGCGCTCGTAGGCTTCGCCGGTGTCCGGCTCGACGATCGAGCAGTGGATGGCGATGGTCTTCTCGGCATAGAACGGATCGACATAGGCCGACGTCGTGTCGGGCATGAGCTTCATGTCGGAAGCCTCGATGGATTTCCAGCCCGCGATGGAGGAGCCGTCGAACATGAAGCCTTCTTCGAGGAAGTCTTCGTCGACGAGATCCACGTCCACGGTCACGTGCTGAAGCTTGCCGCGGGTGTCGGTGAAGCGGATATCGACATAGGCCGCTTCTTCGTCTTTGATCATCTGGAGAATTGCGTCTGCGCTCATTCTCTTTGTCCTTCTGTTACGTATGGAATGGGGTTGCGACTTAGAGGGCGTCCGAGCCGGACTCGCCGGTGCGGATGCGGATGGCCTGTTCGACCGTGCTCACGAAGATCTTGCCGTCACCGATCTTGTCGGTCTTGGCGGCATCGACGATCGCCTCGATGGCGCCGTCGACCTGATCGTCGTCCAGAACCACCTCGATTTTGACCTTGGGCAGGAAGTCCACGACGTATTCCGCGCCGCGGTAGAGTTCGGTGTGACCCTTCTGGCGACCGAAGCCCTTGACCTCGATCACGCTCAGGCCCTGGATGCCGGCGTCTTGCAGGGCTTCCTTGACCTCATCGAGCTTGAACGGCTTGATGATTGCTTCGATTTTTTTCATCCGGGAACTCTCCTCACCTGACTTGTTGCCCCCGACAGATCACTTTCCCCTTGGGGCCTCAATTGACTAGGCTTTGTGCACGGGATGTCGGCAGGCGATTCCAAGGTGAGTGATTAAAATTTAGGCAGTAAGCGCAAAAATGGCGCTGAATTGAATCGCGAAAGGTCAGGGGATGGGCGAAATACTGACAGCTGCACAAATGCGCGCCATTGAAATGGCCGCGATTGAGTCGGGTGAGGTCACGGGACTTGAGCTGATGGAGCGCGCCGGGCGGGGCGTTGTGGAGGCGATTTTCGAAGAATGGCCGGAGTTCGCGCAGACATCGCATCGGGCGGTGGTTCTGTGCGGGCCGGGGAACAATGGCGGCGACGGGTTCGTCGTGGCGCGGTTGCTCAGGGAATGGGGCTGGGTGGTTGAGGTGTTTCTTTATGGGGACGCCGGGAAGCTGCCGCCGGATGCGCGGGTGAATTACGAGCGGTGGTGCGCGGTGGGGGAGGTGGCGCCGCTTGAGGCGGCACCGAGGTTCGCCCATGAGGCGGATCTCTTTGTCGATGCCCTGTTTGGCACGGGGCTGGGGCGGCCTCTTGAGGGCGCGGCGTTGACATGGGTGGCGGATCGGGAGGCGGACCCGGAGGTGCAAGGCAAGACCGTGGCCGTGGATATCCCGTCGGGCCTTTGTAGCGATAGCGGGAGAGAACTGGGGCGCAATGGCGCGACGGTTCGCGCGGCGCTGACGGTGTCGTTCCACGCGGCGAAGCTTGGACATTACCTCAACTGGGGGCCGTTCAAATGCGGGCGGACGGTTGTGGCGAATATTGGTCTGCGTCCGGATACGCAGCGGGATAGAGTGCGCCTCGCAGAGGTGGCACCCGTGTTGGGCAAGGCAGATGCCGCGCACAAATTCTCACACGGTCACGCCTTTATCCTCACGGGGAGCTTGGGGCGCACGGGCGCGGCGCGGCTGGCGGCGCGGGGGGCGTTGCGCGTGGGCGCGGGGCTGGTGACGCTTGGCGTGCCGGGCGAGGCGATGGCGGAGGTCGCGGCGCAGGTCACGGGCATCATGATGCGCGAGGTCGTGGATGGGGCGGCATTGCGGGAGCGGTTGCAGGATGCGCGGATCAATGCGCTTTGTCTGGGGCCGGGATTGGGCCTGCGTCAGGCGGAGGAGCTGGTGCCGGTGGCGTTGGAGACCGGGCGCGCGACGGTGTTGGATGCGGATGCCTTGACGGCGTTCGAGGCGGAGCCGGGGGCGTTGTTCGACATGCTGCATGAGCATTGTGTGCTGACCCCGCACGGAGGCGAGTTTGCACGGCTGTTCCCGGATATTGCGGAGAAACTGGCGGCCCCGGCGGCCAAGGGGCCGGCCTATTCCAAGGTCGATGCCACCCGCGCGGCGGCCAAGCGGGCGGGGTGTGTCGTGCTTTATAAAGGGGCGGATACGGTGATTGCGGCGCCGGATGGGCGCTGCGCGCTCCATGCGGCGGGGTATGAACGGGCCGCGCCGTGGCTTGCGACGGCCGGGGCAGGGGATGTGCTTGCCGGGATCATCACCGGGCTTCTGGCGCGCGGCTTTCAGCCGATGCAGGCCGCAGAGACGGGGGCATGGCTTCATGTGGAGGCCGCGCGGGCGTTCGGGCCGGGGCTTGTTGCCGAAGACCTGCCCGAGATGTTGCCGAAAGTCTTTCGCGCGCTTGGGGTTGCCTAAATCCATTGTTCGCCTGGTGTTTTCCACCTATGGTGACACCAATATAAAAAATGCAGGTCGAGCAGGCCCTGTCACATGGCAAAATATAGTTTCTGGGCTCTGGGTGAGTCCCATATTTCCGTGTCCGGTGGTATTACGCTGGATGGCATCACGCAGGGGGATGGCTCTCACCTCGTGGGCAAGACCATCACGCTCAATGACAATGCATGGGAAGAGATTTCGATCAAGGATGGTGGCCAGGACACCACTTTCGATGACAATGACAGCAACCAGCGCCTTGACGGCGGGCAGAGCTTTGACGGTGTCAGCTATGGCCACAATACCGGGATCGAGGCGGAATACGAAATCCTGTTGCAAGATCCGTCCACGGGGCTGACCTATCGCGCTCTTTCGGTCAATTTCAACAATTCCTCGCCCGCCTATGGCACGATCGAGGGGCTTGCCTTCATTGATGAGTTTCCGCCGATCGGGATTGCACTCAACGTGGTGTCGGCGACGGAAGGGCCAAGGGGCGGCTCTGCGGTGGATAACGTGGATATTGCCGCGCCACCCTGTTTCACGCCGGGGACGTTGATCCTGACGCCCGAAGGCGCGCGGGCGGTCGAGACGCTCGGGCCGGGCGACCTGGTGCTGACGCGGGATCGGGGGGCGCAGGAAATCCGCTGGGTCGGACGCTGTCCGGTGTCGGAGACGCGGATGCGGGCCGAGCCGCAGTTCTGGCCGGTGCGAATCCGGGCCGGGGCCTTTGGGGCCGGAGCGCCGGAGCGGGATATGCTTGTATCGCAGCAGCACCGCATCCTGATCTCTGGATGGCGGGCCGAGCTTTTCACGGGAGAGGCGGAAGTTCTTGTCGCGGCGGCGCATCTCGTGGATGACAAGATGGTTCATATTGCGCGCGATGTGCGCGAGACCGAATATATCCATCTGCAATTCGACCATCATGAGATCGTGGTGTCGGATGGGCTCGAGACCGAGAGCCTCAATCCCGGCCCCATCAGCCTCAGCACCATCCCCGAGGCAAGCCGGCGGGAATTGGCGGCGCTGTTCCCGGAGGTTGACCTTGGGCGCGAGGCCGCGCTTTGTGCGGCGCGGATGATGGTGAAACGCCACGAGGCCGCGGTTTTGCGCCCCCTTTGAGCCGGTCAGCACGATTTCCTCTCGCATCCGGTCAAAGGCTTTGCTAAGAGGCCGCGCAGTGCGGGTGTGGCGAAATTGGTAGACGCACCAGATTTAGGTTCTGGCGCCGCAAGGCGTGGGGGTTCAAGTCCCTCCACCCGCACCATGATATGTTGATAAGCTCCAGCAATCATTCAAAAAATGAAAAGGGCGACCAAAGCCGCCCCACATTTTACCCCACACTTGCCGCTCGCTAGGGCGCATTGGATTCGATGAGGCTTCAAACCGGCCCTGCTTCACAAATGGGTTGAAGAGCGCACCGCACCTTTCTCCAAGTGGATTTATCCTACGGCCTCGGTGACGGGTATGCTGAGGGAGGCGTAGCGGTTCAGGGCGGCGATGCGGTCCGGTGCCGCCGCGGTATGACAGGCTTGCGTTCAGTGCTTTTGACGGCGGAAAAAGTGCTGGAATCTCGCACGGCCCAGTTCATCCCGATCCACCTCAACAAGCTTTGCACGAACCCGGTTACCTGCCTGCGTGGCAGGCCGCACAGCACCATCAAGGTAGGGCAAGTTTGACGGTATGGGCGGGGAGCGGAGTTTCGCTGTCAGCGTACAAGAAACACTGAAAGGTACAGTTGCTAAATTTGCTCGACTTTCGAAGGTAAACTTGTCACAAACGAACACCTGAGCTCCGGCATCTTTTGATGTTCGAGCCGCGATAAGCACCGGATCGTCCAAATCAGCTTTGCTGGCAAAAAGGTTTTGGATGATGCTGAGTTGATCTCATCTGCCTTTTGAGGGGCGTGCATTTTGAGTGAAAAGAAATATCTGAGGCTACCTAGTGCCTGAATTGAATTCACACGTTGAAAACACAGACAACTCGCAATCACTTTGCGAGCTAGAACTATGGAAGCCACCACAGGGAACCATCGCCGAAGCAATTCCGCTATCCATCGATTTAGACTTCGATTCCGAAACTGTTCATTTTCACACAGCTTCATTCAGTGTGCGCGCAAGGCGAGCTACACTTCAGTTGCGAGTTACTGATGCAGGCATAGTCCGTGGATCGAGGCTCGGTGAATACGCGTTAGATACGCAAATGACGGCCGAGGTTACTCAGAGCGTGAGGCATGCGATCGAAACCGAAGTGGGTGCCGAAGGACATATTGAAGTCGATGTAAAACCCAACGTTCTTGGCCGCTTGATGGCATCAGTATCTTGGAAGAAGCGACGCTCAAAAAGGGCTGAGCACGACCATATCATCAAATCTTCTTTACGAGTATCGCGGATCATTCCTCGGAATAAGGGGAAGTGGGCTGTCGTCGAACCGGTTAAACCTCACATACTTTCTGGCCGGTTTATCGGAAGTGACGGAGACAAGGAAGTTGGCCCACTTTGCTTGCTGACAATGCATGGGGCCAGCTGTGTCTGCCAAATAACAGTTACGGTGAACCGGCATGACTTGGACATTGAGGCAGCCGCCGGTGGACTGCCAGCCTCTCGAAACAAAGCTATGATTATTAAGGAGATGGCCCGAAGAGGCATTTCCTCAAACCAAGTCGTGAATTTCGCGTTGCCCCCCAATATTGGCAATGACGATATAGTCCTTGCACGTTCAGTCATGGAGGTCTCAATTGAAGACGAATGACGTACAAAGCACCGCCTTTTCCAGCGTCATAGAAGCCGAAAGTGATGTGTTTTCAGACTTGGTCGAACTGTCTGGACTGCGTCCTCAAAGTGATTTTCAACATTCAAGACTTACAGGTGTTGACTTCGCGGGGTCGAATCTTTCCCAGTTCAACTTTGACTATGCTGACCTTCGTGGTGCTAAATGGGACAACCGGGCTTCAGACCCTCTAAGCTTGCGCTATTCCATGCGCGGCAAAGGAGCCGACGAAGTTCGTGGCGACGACTTCAACGATCTTTCGGCCATAGTTCTGTCAAAGTCACTATGGGCTGAACGATTTTTTGCGTTTCGCTTACTGGTCGATAATTGGGGAGAAAATTCCGACACTGCTGACGTTTTGTCAAAACTACTGGCGAGCTCGAGCGATACTTACCTTCCACTTTGTTCTGTGCTGTATTTTTCCGCTTCGTACATAAATGATGGTGAAGCAATGGCCCTTTGTAATGACATGGCGAATGCAGGGAGGTCGCAGGTAAACATTTATCGGCTGAGAAAGCTGCGGCAAGCTGTCAAAGAAAATCTGAATTATCTTCAACGCCTCAATTTGAGGCAAAGGTATCCAAACGACCTTTCGGAAAAAGAGATTAACTCATTTAGACGTGAATTGTCCGCGTGGTTACAAGTCACGGCTTCAGATTAACAGGATTTTACATGAGTGGAGGGCGGCCTACGCATCAACATGGAGCTCCTGAATGTCCGTTTCAGGGAAGCTGCGTCGCGGCGAAGGTGAACCCGGCGAATGTGCGCTAACGGCCGTTCACTCCCCAACAATCCGCCTAGGCTGCGATCTGGCATGACCCGAAGAACGGATACTTCGTGAATACAAGGTCAATTTCTTTCATCATTTCCAACGTGTCAGGGTCGATCCCGACCGGCGTGTAGTAGAATGCAGACCGGCTCAAGCTCACCAGCTTGCACTGTTGGCTTATGCTCAGCTTGGGATGACCGCGCTGGATCATCGACCGCTTCTTTGCCGGGCTCACCTTTTGAGCCCTTCCGACAAAAAATCGTTTTCAACCGCCAGCCTCCCGATCTTGGCATGCAGCTCCTTGATATCGGCTTCGGTCGGGCCACTCTGATATCGGCTTCGGTCGGGCCACTCTGCTTCCCGCCTGAGAACACGTCTGCCATTCCGTCGATGGCCTGCCGCTTCCAGGTGCTGACTTGGTTCGGGTGCAGTTGATGCTTCGCGGTAATCTCCTGCACGGTCTTGTCGCCCCGCAGCGCTTCCAACGCCACCTTGGCCTTAAACTGATCTGTAAAATTCCGGCGCTTTGCCATCTTCGTATCCCTTCAAAGGTTTGGGATACACCTTAGCCGACTGTCCAGTTTTTTGGGACCACTTCAGTCGTTCAGATCGAGACGGCAAAACCAGCGATAGGCGAGGTTCAGATGCACCTCTTCGCAGAGTTGCCGTTCCGACCGGATGCCAAAACAATAGCCCACTAGCAACATCCGGATCAGCAGTTCCGGATCGACCGATGGACGCCCGGTGTGGTTGTAGAACTCAGCCAGATGCGCGCGAATTCTGCTCATCTCGACGAACCGATCAATCGACCGTAGCAGGTGGTTCTGGGGAACGTGATCCTCCAGCGAGAACTCATAAAACAGCGCTGCCTGTGCTTCCTGCCTTGGTCCCATCATCGGTCAACCACCTCCCGGTGGGAAGAAGTGAATCAGCGACTTACCCACCGATCAAGGAATAGTTTTTCCACAAAATAAGCCTTCAGTGGGGGAGGACCAGTTTGATTTCCGCCCCACACTTTGCCCCACACTATACATGCGTCATGTAGCAACAATCTGAGACGAATATCCCGCCGCAAGTGTTGCGCCAAGCAACGATAGCAGGGCTTTGGGACAATCTGCAACGGGTTGCAATGCGAAACATGGTCCCTCCACCCGCACCACGCTTTCCTCGCATGATTGTCTGTTTCGCTTGGTTTTACTGGGTTTCAGCGCCGTGACGGGCGTTACACGGCGAGAAAGGCGAAACCTCACGCCGGGGCACGGGATTCCGCTTGCGTCCGGGCGCGGCGCCCAATAGAACGGCGAAAATTTTTGCCCGCGCGCGGTTCATGCGCGCCGTAACCTATGGGGAACTGAAATGCAGGTCACCGAGACTCTGAATGAAGGTCTGAAACGCGCGTATCAGATGATGCTGACCGCGCAGGAGCTTGACGACAAGGTCAATGCCAAGCTGGCCGAGGCCCAGCCGGAAATCGAAATGAAGGGTTTCCGCAAAGGCAAGGTGCCGATGCCGCTCCTGAAGAAACAGTTCGGTCAGCGTCTTCTTGGCGAAGCCATGCAGGAAGCCATCGACGAAGCGATGAGCGCGCATTTCGAAGCCTCGGGCGACAAGCCGGCGGCCCAGCCGAAAATCGAGATGAAGAACGGCGAAGAGTGGAAAGAGGGCGACGACGTCGAGGTCGAGATGTCCTACGAGGCGCTGCCGGAAATCCCGGAAGTCGATCTCAAGTCGATCTCGCTTGAGAAAATGGTGGTGAAGGCCGACGAGGCGGGCGTTGAAGAGGCGCTTGGCAACCTTGCCGAGACCGCGCAGGACTTCAAGGCGCGCAAGAAAGGCGCGAAGGCGAAAGACGGTGACCAGGTCGTCATGGATTTCGTCGGCAAGGTCGATGGCGAAGCATTCGAGGGCGGCTCGGCGGAAGATTTCCCGCTCGTGCTTGGCTCGAACCAGTTCATCCCCGGTTTTGAAGAGCAGCTTGTCGGTGTGAAGGCCGAGGAAGAAAAAGACGTCACCGTCACCTTCCCGGAAGAATACCAGGCCGAGCATCTTGCCGGTAAGGAAGCCGTGTTCTCCTGCACCATCAAAGAGGTCAAAGAGCCGGTTGCCGCGGAAATCAACGACGAATTGGCGCAAAAATTCGGCGCGGAAGACCTCGACGCGCTCAAGGGCCAGATCAGCGAGCGCCTTGAGGCGGAATATGCCGGTGCGGCCCGCGCGCTCATGAAACGCGCGCTGCTGGACGAGCTTGACAAGATGGTGTCTTTCGACCTGCCGCCGAGCCTTGTCGAGGCGGAAGCCAGCCAGATCGCGCACCAGCTCTGGCATGACGACAACCCGGACGTGCAGGGCCACGATCACGGCGAGATCGAAGCCACCGACGAGCACAAGACCCTTGCCGAGCGCCGCGTGCGCCTTGGCCTGCTGCTTGCCGAGCTTGGCCAGAAAGCCGAGGTCGAGGTGACCGATGCCGAGATGACCCAGGCGATCATGAACCAGGCCCGCCAGTATCCGGGCCAGGAGCGCGAATTCTTTGAATTCGTGCAACAGAACGCCCAGATGCAACAGCAGATGCGCGCGCCGATCTTCGAGGACAAGGTGATTGATTATGTCTTCGAACTCGCGCAGGTCAGCGAGAAGGAGGTCTCCAAGGACGACCTCCAGAAAGCCCTGGAAGCGCTTGAAGAAGAATAAGACCTTGCGTCATTTCAACGACAAAGGCCGCCTTCGGGCGGCCTTTTTTATTGGCTCCGAGAGCGGGCTGTTCCAGTGTTCGGGAGACGGAACAGGGAGGACAAGATGAGCTATACCGCGTTTGACAAGGATGATTTCGAGGCGTTCAGGGCCAATGACCGGCCCGGGCCGATCCATATGCTGAACCTCGTGAAGCTGCGCGAGCGGGCGGAATACGAGGATGGGCGCGTGGCGAGCGGCAAGGAGGCCTATGCCGCCTATGGGCGCGAAAGCGCGCCGGTGTTTCAGCGGCTTGGTGGGCGGATCGTCTGGCGCGGGCGGATGGAGCAGATGGTGATCGGGCCGAAGGAAGAGGCGTGGGATTTGTGCTTCATCGCGGAATATCCAAGCCCGGAGGCCTTTGTCGAGATGCTCAAAGATCCCGGCTATCGCAAGGCCATGGCGCATCGTCAGGCGGCGGTGGCCGATAGCCGGCTTGTGCGTATGGGGCCGCTGGACACGGGCGGGAATTTCGGAGAGTAGCGGGACGCCAATTCAGGCAGAACTGCCGGACCCCGAAAACAGAAAACCGGCGCCGCGGGGGCGCCGGTTTCGATCTTGTCCGGGAAGCGGAGGGGAGGATCAGTCCTCCTTGGTCTCTTCTTCTTCGCCTGCGTCTTCTTCGACAGCTTCGGCCAGCTCTTCGTCATCCGACGCGGCAGCGCCGATGTCGTCGAACAGTTCCGAGATCTCGAATTCGGCTTCGGCTTCTGCCTCGGCCGCGAGTTCCTGGATCGACTTGCCGGAGGCCTGAAGTTCGGCCTCTTCCGGCGAGCGGGCGACGTTGAGCTTGATCACGACGTCCACTTCGGGGTGCAGGTGCACTTCGACGTCGTGCAGGCCGAGGGTCTTGATCGGCTGGCGGATGAGAACTTGCTTGCGGTCGATCGAGAAGCCGGCCTCGGTCGCAACGTTGGAGGCGTCACGGGTCGAGACGGAACCGTAGAGGTTGCCGCCATCCGAGGCAGAGCGAATCACGACAAACTGTTGACCGTCGAGTTTCGCGCCGAGGGCTTCGGCTTCTTTCTTGGTCTCGAGGTTGCGGGCTTCGAGTTGGGCTTTCTGCTCTTCGAACTGGGCGATGTTGGCCGCGGAAGCGGTCAGCGCCTTTTTCTGGGGCAGGAGGTAGTTGCGGGCGTAGCCGGGTTTGACCTCGACCACTTCGCCCATCTGGCCGAGCTTGGCCACACGTTCCAGAAGGATAACTTGCATCAGTTCTCTCCTTATTTCACGGCGTAGGGAAGCAGGGCGAGGAACCGGGCGCGCTTGATGGCACGGGACAGTTCACGCTGCTTCTTGGCGGAAACGGCGGTGATGCGCGAGGGCACGATCTTGCCGCGTTCGGAGATGTAACGCTGAAGGAGCTTGGTGTCCTTGTAGTCAATCTTGGGTGCATTGTCGCCCGAGAAGGGGCAGACCTTGCGGCGGCGGAAAAACGGTTTTGCAGCCATGGTTTAGTGTCCTTTCTTCAAGCGGAGATCAGCGGCGCTCGCGACGGCTGTCGCGTTCGTCACGTTTCTGCATCTGGACCGACGGACCTTCGGCGTGCTCGTCCACCTTGATGGTGAGAACGCGCATCACGTCGTCATGCAGGCGCATCAGGCGTTCCATTTCCTGAACCGCAGCGGCGGGCGCGTCGGTGCGCAGGAAGGCATAGTGGCCCTTGCGGTTCTTGTTGATCTTGTAGGCCATCGTCTTGACGCCCCAATACTCGCTGTCGATGACGGTGCCGCCATTGTCCGCGAGGACGGTGCCAAAATGTTCGATGAGGCCTTCGGCTTGCGCGTTGGACAGGTCCTGGCGCGAGATGAATACATGCTCATAGAGGGGCATGTGTGCTCCATTCATTTTCAGGCGCATTTCAAAGAGCGGGGCGTTGATATCCTTTCGCACCCCAACTCACGAGAGACTGCGCGGTTCATGACTTCCGCGAAAGGATGGCGCTGTATAGCGGTTTGAGCGGCTGGCGCAAGGCTTGTTTTCGGGCATTGGACGGCGCAAGGGCCGTGGTGGCAAGGATATACCCCGTCCGTGCCGCATTCTCGCCCGAATCTCCGCCGACCATAGGGCATCAGAGAAATGTCTCATCAGTGGGAGTGAGAAAAATGGCTGTCGCAGTTCAGGGGCTTTCCGCCGCATCAAGCGTCCAGTCCGAGGAATTGAAACGCGCGCAATCCTTTCCGGTGCGCGCGGCAGCGGTGCTGTTCGGCTTTGGCTTCATCTGGGCCGGGGCGGGGCTTTGGCTTGTGCCGGGACAGGATCTTGATCCATCGACCCTTCTTGCCAAGATGTTCCTGTCGATCATGATGGTGACCGCCGGGGTCGGCATGACCCAGATCGCCACCGACAAGCCCCGTTTCGAGCTGCATTTCGACGCTCGTAACCGCCAGGCGCTTCTTGTGCAGGGGCTTTCGCGCGGGCGCAGCCACGTGGTGCGCACGATCAACTACGAGGACATCGCGCGGATCAAGGTCTCGGACGAGGATCTCACGATGTATAGCGATGAGGGCAAGATCCTTGCGGAATTGCCGCTTGACGGGCCGAATGCGCGCCTCGATGCCATCGCGCAGCTGCGGAGCCAGTCGCTCTCTGTTTCGTGATGTGCAAGAATGCACAGAACATGTTGGAGCGTGGCGAATTGTGCGCGCCCCGGTTGGGATAGACAGTCAGCCCATCTGAAACCCAACCGGAGCTACATTAATGAAGACCTCTATGATCGCCGCTGCCCTTGTTCTTGGTGCCGGTGTCGCGACGGCCGAGCCTGCCGCCTATACGCTCGACGCCAGCCACAGCCAAATCGTGTTCAGCTATAACCACCTTGGCTTTTCGACCACCTACGGGATGTTCTCGGGGTTCGAAGGTGACATCCAGTTTGACAAGGAAGATCCGGCGGCCTCTTCGGTCAACGTCTCTTTCCCGGTGCAATCCATGCTGACCGGATGGGAAGCGCGGTTTGCGCATTTCATGTCGGAGGATTTCTTTGCCGCGGCAGAGGACGAGATGGTGACGTTCACATCGACGGGGATCGAGGTCACGGGTGAAACCACGGCGCGGATCACCGGCGACCTGACGCTGAACGGCGTGACGAAATCGGTCGTGCTTGACGCGCAGTTGAACCAGTCGGGTGAGCATCCGATGGAGGGCAAGGACTGGGCCGGCTTTGACGCAACCACGACCCTTGTGCGGTCGGATTACGGGCTTGGAAAGTTCGCACCTTACGTGTCGGACGAGGTCGAGGTGATGATCTCGGTCGAGGCGATGAAGGCGGAGTAAGACGCTCTGATATTTGAAGAAAGAAGGGGCCGCCGGGATTTCCGGCGGCCCTTTTGCCATGCGGCGATCAACTATTGCCCGCCGGACCGGCGCGCGTGGCGGTCAGCGAAATCGCGATGACGACCGAAAAGCCGAGCGTGTCTTGTGCGTCGATGGTTTTGCCAATGGCGAAATCGCGCCGGTCGAGGGAAATTTCGCTTTGCATCAAGGCGGTGTCGCCGTCGAGGACGAGGGTGAAAGGCAGGTCGAGCGGTTGCTCCGCGCCGCGCAAGGCCAGGGTGCCGCGCGCGACATAGCCCGTTGCGGCGGGGAGGATGTCTGCCGTGAAGATCGCCGTCGGATGGGTGTCGGCGGCAAGGAAATCGGGGCCGAGCGCCTGATCCGTGACCGAGCCGAGGGCCAGGGAGGGAATCGCGATGCGGGCCTCGACGGTGCCGTGGCTGCCGTTTGTCGGGGTCTCGTCAAAGGCGATCTGTGCGTCCCATGTCCCGAACTGCCCCGAGATATCGGAGCCGAATTGCGACACGGTCAGGGCGATGGTGCCGGTTTCGACCTGCCAGTTGGCGGGGCTGTCGGATGCGGCGGCGGGGCCGGGGGCTTGTGCCTGTGGTGCGGTGGCCGGTGCCTGCGCCGTGCCGAAGGCGCCGAACGCGAGGACCGCGGCCCAGGCGAGCGCGGCGGCAAGCGGCGGCAGCAGATGACGCCCTGGCGCGGTGGCGGTGGCGGTGGTTCTGCCCGGAAGCATCCGTCTCAGCGTTGCGTCGCGGTCGATCAGCGCGTGTTTCAAGGCTCCCGCGACATGGGCGAGGATCGCGACGGCCAGCACCAGGAAACCAAGGTAATGCACGGTCGAGGCGATTTCGGCCAGGCGTTCGGATTTCGGCACGAAGGGCAGGGATTGGCCGAAGGGCCAGAGGATCGGGGCGAACCCGGTTGTGGCCGCGTGGTGGACCCAGCCGGAGAGCGGCACGATGACCATGGCGCCATAAAGAAGCCAATGGGCCATGTGGGCGGCGAAGGCTTCGAGCTTGCGGTCGGGATGCAGGAGACCGGGGCGCGTTTGGGTCACGGCCCAGACGATGCGCAGAAGCGCCGTGAGGAAGGCGGCAAGGCCGACGGTCTTGTGGATCGAGAACAGCAGGGCCTTGCGGGCGAGCTCGTCGCCTGTTGCATAAGGCGCGTTCTCGGCAACCAGGCCAAGGGGAATGGCGGTAAGGATAAGGAGTGCCGTCAGCCAGTGAAATATCTTGGTCAGGCTGCCATAGCGGGCGGTCGTGTCGTGTAGGGGCATGGGGGAGTCTCGCGTGTTGGTGTCGGGTGCGACCCTAAGGCGATTGCCGGGAAAGCGGAACGCGTGGGGCCGCACAAGGACCGTGCGCAAATGCGCTATGGCGTTGCGCCCGTGGGGCGGTCGGGGTATCCCCGTTCGAAACGAGAAGGCATATGGGAGACCAGTTTATGAGCCGAGCATTCGTATTTCCGGGCCAGGGTGCACAGACCATCGGGATGGGCAAGGCGCTTGCCGAGGCCTACCCTGCGGCCAAGGCCGTTTTCGACGAGGTGGACGAGGCGCTTGGCGAGTCCCTGAGCGCGCTGATCTGGGAGGGGGAGCAGGACATGCTGACCCTGACGCAGAATGCGCAGCCTGCACTCATGGCGACATCGCTGGCGGCGATGAAGGCGCTTGAGGCGGAAGGGGTGACCATCGAGGCGGCGTCCTGCGTGGCGGGCCATTCGCTTGGGGAATATTCGGCGCTGGCGGCGGCGGGCGCGTTGACGATTGGCGATACGGCGCGGCTTTTGCGGGTGCGTGGCGAGGCGATGCAGGCGGCGGTGCCGGTGGGTGTCGGGGCGATGGCGGCGCTTCTCGGGCTTGATTTCGAGGCGGCGCGCGCGGTGGCTTCCGAGGCGGCCGAAGGCGAAGTGTGCCAGGCGGCGAATGACAATGACCCCGGTCAGGTGGTGGTATCGGGCCACAAGGGCGCGGTGGAACGCGCGGTGGAGATCGCCAAGGCCAAGGGCGCGAAACGCGCGGTGCTTCTTCCGGTGAGTGCGCCGTTCCATTGCGCGCTCATGCAGCCTGCGGCGGATGTCATGGCGGAGGCGCTGGGGCAGGTCACGATCAACGCGCCTGCGGTGCCGGTGATCGCCAACGTGGTGGCCGGGCCGGTCGATGATCCGGACAAGATCCGGGCGCTTCTCGTCGATCAGGTCACCGGGTCGGTGCGCTGGCGCGAATCGGTGCAGTGGATGTCGCAGAACGGCGTCACGGAAGCCTGGGAAATCGGTGCGGGAAAGGCGCTTTCGGGGATGATCCGGCGGATCGACCGGGCGATTGCCTGCAAGGCCGTGGGCACGCCCGAGGACGTGAAGGCGGCGGCGGAAAGCCTCGGTTAAGCGGGGCAAGAGTTTTCCGGGCCGATTCCATGCAGAGGGATCGGCGCCGGGCCAAAAAGTGAAGGATTTTTGAGATGTTTGATCTGACAGGAAAATGCGCCCTTGTGACGGGGGCGTCGGGCGGTATTGGCGGGGCCATTGCCAAGGCCTTGCACGGGGCCGGTGCCACGGTCGGCCTTTCGGGCACCCGTGTCGAGCCGCTCGAGGCGCTTGCGGCGGAGCTGGGCGAGCGGGCGCATGTGCTGCCTTGTAACCTGAGCGATGCAGAGGCGGTCGATGCGCTGCCCCGGCAGGCGATCGAGGCGATGGGCGCGGTTGATATCCTGGTCAACAATGCCGGGATCACCCGCGACCAGATATTCATGCGCATGTCGGACGAGGAATGGCAGTCGGTGCTCGATGTCAACCTGACCTCCACCATGCGGCTTTGCCGGGGCGTGATGCGTCCGATGATGAAGGCGCGTTGGGGGCGGATCATCAATATCTCGTCCATCGTGGGCGCCATCGGCAACCCAGGACAAGCGAACTATGCCGCCTCCAAGGCGGGGATGGTGGGGCTCACGAAATCCATCGCTTACGAGGTTGCGAGCCGTGGCATCACCGCCAACGCCGTCGCGCCGGGCTTTATCGCCACGGCGATGACCGACAAGCTTACCGAGGATCAGAAATCCAAGCTCAGCGCCCAGATTCCGGCGGCGCGGATGGGCGAGGCCGAGGAAATCGCGGCGGCGGTGCTTTATCTTGCCAGCCCGGAAGCGGGCTATGTCACGGGCACGACGCTGCATGTCAATGGCGGCATGGCGATGATATAAGAGACCGGGGCAAGGGGTGGCGTTGCGACATCGCCTCTTGCGCCACGCTCTTGCAAGGCCCAGTTTCAACGGGACACGAGGGGCGGGAAAACATTTGCCATTCAGTCGCAGTATGCTATAGCGCGCCAGAGTTTGCCGATGGGGGCTGTTCCGCGGCACGCATTTGCCTATAAAATGGCGCAGGATCACAAGACGGGACATGCTCCCAAACAAAAATGAGGAATGAACCATGAGCGACATCGCAGATCGCGTTAAGAAAATCGTTGTCGAGCACCTTGGTGTTGAGGAAGACAAAGTTGTTGAGAACGCATCGTTCATCGACGATCTCGGCGCTGACAGCCTCGACACCGTGGAACTCGTGATGGCTTTCGAGGAAGAGTTCGGCATCGAGATCCCGGACGACGCAGCCGAAACGATCCAGACCTTTGGCGACGCGGTGAAGTTCATCTCCGAGGCGTCCTAAGTCTATTCGACCTTGTGCAAGAGGTCATGGAACCCCTGCCGTTTCGGCGGGGGTTTTTCTTTTGCCGGATCGTGCCGATCGGGCGTCAAACTCTTGCCCCATGGGGGCAAGGCGGGCTAAGAGCTTTCGGGACTATTGAGGAAAGGGCATAAGCATGCGTCGTGTTGTCGTTACCGGACTGGGACTTGTGACTCCGCTGGCAAGCGGGGTGGAGGACTCCTGGTCGAGACTGCTTGATGGGCAATCGGGCGCCGGGCCGATTACCCGTTTCGATCCTGAGCGCGTGACGACCAAATACGCCTGTGAAGTGCCTTATGGCGATGGCAGCGACGGCACGTTCAACCCGGATGACTGGATGGAGCCGAAAGAGCGCCGCAAGGTCGATGATTTCATCCTCTACGGTCTAGCCGCCGCGCAGCAGGCGGTCGAGGATTCGGGCTGGATGCCGCAAGACAACGCCGACCGTGAGCGCACCGGCGTGATGATCGGTTCGGGCATCGGCGGATTGCAGTCGATCGAGCAGACCACGCTCATGATGGCGGAAAAAGGTCCGCGGCGCGTGTCGCCCTTCTTCATTCCCGGCGCGCTGATCAACCTGATCTCGGGGCAGGTCAGCATCAAGTATGGTTTCAAGGGGCCGAACCACGCGGTTGTCACGGCCTGTTCGACGGGGGCGCATGCGATTGGCGATGCAAGCCGGATCATCATGTTCGGCGATGCCGACGTGATGGTGGCGGGCGGCGCCGAGGCGGCAATCTGCGAAATCGGCATCGCGGGCTTCAACTCGGCGCGGGCCTTGTCGACCAAGCGCGAGGATGATCCCAAGGCGGCGAGCCGCCCGTGGGACGCGGATCGCGATGGTTTCGTGATGGGCGAAGGTGCGGGTGTTGTGGTTCTGGAAGAATACGAACACGCCAAGGCGCGCGGTGCGAAAATCTATGCCGAGGTGATCGGCTATGGCATGTCGGGCGACGCCTATCACATCACGGCCCCGTCAGAGACCGGCGAGGGCGGTGAGCGGTCGATGCGCGCGGCGCTGCGCAATGCCGGGCTTGAGCCCAAGGACATCGACTATGTGAACGCGCATGGCACATCGACCATGGCCGACACGATCGAGCTTGGCGCGGTGGAGCGCATGATGGGCGATGCGGCGGGCAATCTCACCATGTCGTCGACCAAGTCGATGACCGGGCACCTTCTTGGGGCGGCGGGCGCGATCGAGGCGATCTTCTCGATCCTTGCGATCCGCGACCAAGTCGCACCGCCGACCATCAACCTTGATAATCAGGCGGTTGAGACGGTGATTGATCTTGCGCCGAACAAGAAGGTGGAGCGTGAGATCAACGTGGCGCTTTCGAATTCCTTTGGCTTTGGCGGCACGAACGCGTCGGTGCTGTTCGGAAAGGTGAGCTGATGTGGCGACATATCGCCTCCAATGCGATCATGCTTTTGATCGTTGCGTTGTTCTTGATTGGCGGGCTCGTTCTCTGGGGGAAGGCGGAATATACCGCTGAAGGCCCGCTGGACGCACCGATCTGCCTTCGGGTCGAGCCGGGCATGACCATGGACCGAATCTCGCGTCAATTGGACGAGAGCGGCGCGATCAGCAGCGGGCCGATCTTTCGCATCGGTGCCGATTACACGGAGAAGGCCAGCCAGCTCAAGGCGGGTTCGTTCCTTGTTCCGGCGCATGCTTCGATGGAAGAGATCACGGAGATTGTCACGCGGGGCGGGGCAAGCACCTGTGGCACGGAGATCGTCTATCGCGTGGGCGTCACCCGTCAGGTCGTGCAGGTGCGCGAGCTGGACCCGGAGGCGGAGGCCTTTGTCGAACTGGCCTCGTTCAACCCAGCAGAGACCGAAGAGGCGCCGGAGGTCTATACCGACCGTCGCCAGCGCCGCGATACGCGCTATCGCATCGCGCTGGCCGAGGGGGTCACGAGCTGGCAGGTGGTCGAGGCGCTCAAGGCGATTGATCTATTGTCCGGCGAGGTCGAGGTGCCGGCGGAAGGCACGCTCGCGCCAGATAGCTACGAGGTGCGCGTGGGCGACAGCCGCGCCTCGGTCATCGAGCGGATGGCAGAGGCACAGGCCGTGCGCATCGCCGCCGCTTGGGAGGGGCGGTCGGAAGATACGGTGCTCGAGTCGCCGGAAGAGATGCTCATCCTGGCCTCGATCATCGAGAAGGAAACCGGCGTGCCGGAAGAGCGTCGCCAGGTGGCGAGCGTGTTCACCAACCGGCTTGAGCGCGGCATGAAGCTTCAGACTGACCCGACGGTGATCTATGGTATCACGCGGGGGCAGGGCGTTCTTGGCCGGGGCTTGCGCCAGAGCGAATTGCGCGGCGAGACGCCCTGGAACACCTACGTGATCGAAGGCCTTCCGCCGACGCCGATTGCCAACCCCGGCATGGCGAGCCTCGAGGCGGCGGTGAACCCGGACACGACGGATTATATTTTCTTCGTGGCCGATGGCACGGGCGGGCATGCCTTTGCCGAGACCTTGGCCGAGCATAATCGCAACGTGGTCAAGTGGCGCCAGATCGAAGCCGAGCGCAACAACCAGTAAGACACATCACGAGACCAGCAGGAGGGCGCCTTTCGGGGCGCCCTTTTTCGTGTTTCGGGCACCGTGCGCCGCGTTCACGCTTTGGCGGGGGCAGTGGTTTAGGTCTTGTGGCTGCTGGACGCCCTTTTGCGGGCGCTCGTGCGGAGGGGCACACCACGCATGAGAGGCGACGAGCACAGATGACCACACCCCACCCGCCTACGGGCGAGCCATCACTGGATCGCGAAATTGCGCAGATACGCCATCTTCTTTTCGGACTGAGCGACGCGGTCACCGCGCTGCAGGCGCGGCTAGGCAGGGGCGAGGTGCGCGCGCTTCGCGATAGCGCACCCCTGATACGCGACCTGCGCAGGCTGATCCGGTTGGCGATTGATACGGAGACACGTTTTGACACATACCGCACGCAAGACAGAGAGGACGGAGATGTCCCTCAACTCGCTCTCGATACCGCGCGGGATCAGATCGGGCGCCGCCTGGATCGCCTGCGCGCCGCGGCCGACGCAGACGGCGTTCCTTGACAGCCTCAGCGAGGGAGAGCTTCTGGCTCTCCCTTACCTGTTCGAATTCTGGGCCTATGAGCACCAGTTGCCGCCCGAGGGGGATTGGACCACCTGGGTGATCCTTGGCGGGCGCGGCGCGGGCAAGACGCGGGCCGGGGCGGAATGGGTGCGTGCAGAGGTCGAGGGCAACGGGCCGCGGGATGAAGGCCGGGCCAGGCGCGTCGCCCTGGTCGGCGAGACCGTCGAGCAGGTGCGCGAGGTGATGATTTTCGGCGAGAGCGGGATTCTGGCCTGTTCTCCGCCGGATCGCAAACCTGCCTGGGAGGCGGGGCGCAAGCGGCTTGTCTGGCCCAACGGGGCGATTGCGCAGGTGTTCTCGGCGCATGACCCGGAATCGCTTCGCGGGCCGCAGTTCGATGCGGCCTGGGTCGATGAACTGGCCAAGTGGAAGAAGGCGCAGGAGACGTGGGACATGCTGCAGTTCGGGCTGCGTCTCGGGGAGCGACCCCGCGTCTGTGTCACGACAACGCCGCGTAACCAGCCGTTGTTGAAGGAAATCCTCGCGCGGGAGTCGACCGCCGTGACCCATGCACCCACCGAGGCGAACCGTGCCCATCTTGCGCAGTCCTTCCTCGAGGAGGTTCGGGCGCGCTATGCGGGCACGCGGCTTGGGCGGCAGGAATTGGATGGCGTGTTGCTTGACGAGGCGGAGGGCGCGCTCTGGACGCTTGAAAGCCTTGATGCGGCGCGGGTCAGGGAGATGCCCGAGATGGACCGGATCGTCGTCGCGGTCGACCCGCCGGTGAGCGGACATTCTGCCTCGGATGAATGCGGGATCGTCGTCGCGGGCGTGGTGCAGAAAGGGCCGGTGGGTGACTGGCGGGCCTATGTGCTTGACGATGCCACGGTGCGCGGGGCCAGCCCGGCGGCTTGGGCGCATGTGGCGGTCGCGGCGCTTGAGACATGGGAGGCGGACAAGCTCGTGGCCGAGGTCAACCAGGGCGGTGATCTTGTGGCCGAAGTGGTGCGGCAGGTCGATCCGGGCGTGCCTTACAAGGCGGTGCGCGCCTCGCGCGGGAAGGTCGCGCGGGCCGAGCCGGTGGCGGCGCTCTACGAACAGGGGCGGGTGCATCATGTCGGTTGTCACGGCGATCTCGAGGACCAGATGCGCAAGATGACGATCACCGGATTCGAAGGGCAGGGCAGCCCGGATCGTGTCGATGCGCTGGTATGGGCGTTGCACGAATTGATGATCGAACCGTCGGCGGCATGGCGTCGGCCCCGGATGCGCGGGCTTTGAGGGCTACGCGCGGCAGGAGCGCACGGTGCCCTGAGGGCGAATTAAGAGATTTGAGCGATAACCCTTCCTGTCCGAAGCGCGCAGATGCGTCAGAGGGCGGGGCAAGAGCAGGAGCGACAGCAACATGCTATTGGATTTCTTTCGACGCAACGAGATCGCGCAGGCGCCGGAACAGAAGGCAAGCGCGACCGGGCCGATCGTGGCCTGGCAAACGTCGGGCCGGGTGGCCTGGAGCCCGCGCGATACGGTGTCGTTGACCCGGACAGGTTTTGCGGGCAACCCGGTTGGCTATCGCTCTGTCAAGCTCATCGCGGAAAGCGCGGCGGCGTTGCCCTTGCTGCTTCAGGACGGCACGCAGCGCTATGAGAGCCATCCCATCCTGTCGCTTCTGGCGGCGCCGAACCCGGCGCAGGGGCGGGCCGAGTTGTTCGAGGCGCTTTTCGGGCAGCTTCTCCTTTCGGGGGATGGCTATGTCGAGGCCGTGGGCGGCGAAGGCGGGGTGCCGGTTGAACTGCATGTGCTGCGCTCGGACCGGATGAGCGTCGTGCCGGGGGCGGATGGCTGGCCGGTGGCCTATGAATACAAGGTCGGCAGCCGCAAGCATCGCTTTGCCAATCCCGAGGGCGGGCAGCGCGCGCCGATCTGTCATCTGCGCAATTTCCATCCGCAGGACGATCATTACGGGTTTGCCCCGCTTCAGGCGGCGGCGATGGCGGTCGATGTGCATAACGCGGCCTCGCGATGGTCCAAGGCGCTTCTCGACAATGCGGCGCGGCCTTCGGGGGCGATCGTCTACAAGGGCGCGGACGGGGCGGGCGGCCTCAGCAGCGACCAGTATGACCGTCTCGTGAGCGAGATGGAAAGCTATCACCAGGGCGCGCGTAACGCGGGGCGGCCGATGCTCCTCGAGGGGGGGCTCGATTGGAAGCCTATGGGCTATTCGCCTTCGGACATGGAATTCCAGAAATCCAAGGAGGCCGCCGCGCGCGAGATCGCGCTCGCCTTCGGGGTGCCGCCGATGCTGCTCGGGATTCCGGGGGATGCAACCTATGCCAATTACCAGGAGGCCAACCGCGCCTTCTATCGCCTGACGGTGCTGCCGCTGGCGACGCGGGTGGCGGCGACGGTGGGGCGGTGGCTTTCGGCCTTCAGCGGTGAGGCGGTGCGGCTTGCGCCCGACCTCGACCAGATACCGGCGCTTGCGGCGGAACGCGATGCGCAATGGGCGCGCGTGCAGGGGGCGGATTTCCTGAGCGTTGCCGAGAAACGGCGTTTGCTTGGCCTGCCGGTCGAGACGGATGCCGATGGCGGTGCGGATGGCTGAGCAACGCTATGGGTTTGAACAATTCGATTGCGCCCCGGCGCTCCGGCTCGAAGCGCATGAACGGGTGGCGAAATTGCAATTCGACAGTCTCAACCGGCGGCTCGACAAGATCGAGGACTTGATCGAGCGGCTTGAGCGGCGGCTCTGGCTCACGGTTTACGGCGTTGTGGGAGTGATCCTTGCACAGGCGTTCCAAGGGCTTCTGGCGGCAGCACCATGAGGAAACACGAGGTAGGTATGGACACAGGACTTGAGCACAAGTTTGCCCGGTTCGGCGAGGCGTTGGAGCTTCAGGACGGGTGCACGATCCAGGGCTATGCGAGCCTGTTCGGGCAGGGCGACCAGGGTGGCGATATCGTCGAGAAGGGCGCGTATGCGGCGTCGCTGGCCAAGGGGCCGGGCATCAAGATGCTCTGGCAGCATGACCCGACCCAACCGATCGGCACTTGGGAAGAGGTGCGCGAGGATGGGCGCGGGCTCTGGGTCAAGGGGCGGTTGCTGCTCGACGTGGCACGGGGCCGCGAGGCGGCGGCGCTCATCGGGGCGGGGGCAATCGACGGGCTGTCGATCGGCTATCGCACCGTGCGGGCCAGGAAGAATGACAGGGGCCAGCGGCTCCTACAGGAACTGGAGCTGTGGGAGGTGTCGCTTGTGACCTTTCCGATGCTGCCCAGTGCGCGGGTGTCGGCCAAGGGCGAGGAACTGCCCGAGGTCCAGGCCATGCGCGAATTGGCGGCGGCCTTCGAGGACGCCCGTCAGGAGCTGAGGCGCGAGACGCGCGCCAAGGCATAACTCAACAATCGAGGACCATTGGATGGGTAAGACCGAGACGAAGGCTCGGGCCGGGGAAGGCGTGTCTCCGGTGGCCGAGGTGAAGTCTGCCGTGACGGGTTTCATGAGCGACTTCAAGACTTTCAAAGATGACATTCACGCAAGACTCCAGAAACAGGAAGAGCAACTGACCATGCTTGATCGTAAATCCCAGACCTATTCGCGCCCGACGCTTGCCGCCGGGGCCGATTTCGAAGCTCCGCATCAGAAGGCGTTCAATGCCTACCTGCGTTCGGGGGATGATGACGGGCTGCGCGGCCTTGAGATCGAGGGCAAGTCAATGTCCAGTGCGGTCAACAGCGATGGCGGCTATCTTGTTGACTCGCAGACCGCCGACCAGGTCAAGGCGGTGCTCAACACCACCGCATCCATCCGGGCCGTGGCCAATGTCGTCAATGTCGAGGCGGCCTCCTATGACGTGCTGATCGATTCGGGCGAAGCGGGCGCGGGCTGGGCCGACGAGACCTCGTCCACCGGCGAGACCGGCACCCCGACCATCGAGCGCATCACCATTCCGCTGCACGAGCTTTCGGCCCTGCCGAAGACCTCGCAGCGCCTGCTCGACGACAGCGCCTTTGACATCGAGACCTGGCTTGCCGGGCGGATCGCGGACAAGTTCGCCCGCGCCGAGGCGGCTGCCTTCGTCAATGGCGATGGCGTCGACAAGCCGACCGGGTTCCTGACCCATGCCAGCGTCGACAACGATGTTTGGACCTGGGGCAACCTTGGCTATGTGCCGACCGGGCAGGACGGTGATTTCAACGGTGGCGATGCGCTGATCGACCTCGTTTATGCGCTTGGGGCGGAATACCGCGCCGGGGCGAGCTTTGTGATGAACTCCAAGACCGCCGGCACGGTGCGCAAGCTCAAGGATGTGGATGGCCGCTTCCTGTGGTCGGATGGCCTTGCCGCCGGTGAACCGGCGCGCCTTCTGGGCTATCCGGTGCTCATCGCAGAGGACATGCCGGATATCGCGTCGGGTGCGACGGCGATTGCCTTTGGTGATTTCGGGTCGGGCTATACCATCGTTGAACGTCCGGACCTGCGCGTGCTGCGTGATCCGTTCAGCGCAAAGCCGCATGTTCTTTTCTATGCGACCAAGCGCATCGGCGGGGACGTGAGCGATTTCGCGGCGATCAAGCTTCTGAAGTTCTCGGTCTCGTAAGGGGCCGGGCTGGGGGTGCGGTCTTGTGGCCGCATCTCCGGGGCGCGTGCTTTTGATCTGCGTTGTCTGGCTGTCCCCTCCGTTCGAGCGGCGCAGGTGGCGCGCGCCCGAACCTTGAGGAGGGTCGCAAATGTTGGAGTTTTCCATGATGTTAGTCGAAGAGACCTCGGTGCCGACAGCGGCCCTTCCGATTGCCGAGCTGAAAGCGCATCTGAGGCTGGGGAGCGGGTTCGCCGAGGATAGTCTTCAGGAAGATGTGCTTGAGAGTTTCCTGCGCGCGGCGATGGCCGCCGTGGAAGGGCGCATCGGCAAGATACTGATCGAGCGCAGCCTGACTTATGGCGTTACGCATTGGGCGCGGACCGACCGACAAAGCCTGCCTGTCGCACCGGTCAATGCCATCGAGAGCGTGACGCTTGTGGATCGTCTTGGTGAGGAGGCGCAGGTTGCGCCGAGCGTCTATCGCCTCGTGCCCGATAGCATGACCCCGTGCCTGTGTCCGGTTGGCAATACGCTTCCGGTGATCCCGTCACGGGGCCGCGCCGACATCCGGTTCCTGGCCGGGTATGGCCCGGAATGGGGCGATTGCCCCCCGGACCTTCAGCAGGCGGTATTGCTTCTGGCCGCGCATTACTACGAATACCGCGACGAAACCGCGCTTGGCGGCGGTTGCATGCCCTTTGGCGTCACCAGCCTCATCGCGCGCTATCGTCCGCTGCGCCTGGGAGCGGTCCAATGAGCCGCCGGGTGCATCTTGGGCGCAAATTGGTTCTGGAAGCGCCGGACCGTGTTTCGGATGGCAAGGGGGGCTACACCGAGACCTGGGTCGCACGGGGCACGCTTTGGGCCGATATGACGGCCCGGACCGGGCGGGCACGCGACGGCGGCGAGGTCACCACGGCCTACACCGCCTATCGCATCGTGGTGCGCGGTGCGCAGGAGGGCGCGGATTCGAGGCCGGCGCCGGGTATGCGGTTTCGCGAGGGCGGGCGCGTGTTTCCCATTCAGGCGGTGAGCGAACGCGACCCGGCGGGCCGGTTCCTGACCTGCTATGCAATCGAGGAGATAGCGGCATGAGTTATGGCGTATCCGCTGCGCTTCAGGGCGCGATTTATCAGCGGCTTCAGTCGGACGGCGCCCTGACGGCTCTTGTGGGCGATGCGGTCTATGACGCGCTGCCGCCCGGAGACATTCCCGAGACCTATGTGATGCTCGGCGTGGAAACCGTGCTGGATCGTTCCGACAGGAGCGGTGCGGGAGCGGAGCACCGCCTGACGGTTTCGGTCGTCTCGGACGGTGCCGGTTTCGGCGTTGCCAAGGAGGTTGCGGGGCGGATCAGCGACCTGCTGCACGGCGGCGATCTTGCGCTGGCGCGCGGACGGCTTGTCTATCTCAACTTCAGCCGCGCCACGGCGCGCCGTTTCGGCACGGGCAATCAGCGGCGCATCGACATGCGGTTCCGTGCCCGCGTCGAAGACAATTCTTAACCTCAGATCGGAGTGACGAACATGGGTGCCCAGAACGGCAAGGATCTTCTTATCAAGGTTGATCTGACCGGAGACGGTCAGTTTGAAACCATTGCGGGGCTGCGTGCCACGCGGGTGAGCTTCAACGCGGAAAGCGTCGATGTCACCAGCCTTGAAAGCCAGGGTGGTTGGCGCGAATTGCTTTCGGGGGCCGGTGTCAAATCGGCGGCTATCTCGGGCTCGGGCGTGTTCCGAGACGCTAGCACGGATGAACGCACGCGGCAGATCTTCTTCGATGGCGAGACACCGGAATTCCAGGTCATCATCCCGGATTTCGGTGTGGTCGAGGGCGCGTTCCAGGTCACGGCGATCGAATATGCGGGCAGCCATAATGGCGAGGCCACCTATGAGCTGTCGCTGGCATCGGCCGGGGCGCTCGGCTTCGTGGCACTTTGACCATGGCGAACCCATGGGCGGGGGAAGTTGCGCTGACCATCGACGGGGAGCGGCATGTGCTCAAGCTTACCCTTGGTGCGTTGGCGGAACTTGAGGCGGGGCTTGGCAGCGACACGCTGGTCGACCTTGTCGAGCGGTTTGAAAGCGGCGCCTTTTCCAGCCGTGACGTGCTCTCGTTGATCGTGGCGGGTTTGCGCGGGGGGGGCTGGCAGGGGGACGCCAGCGATCTTCTCACCGCCGAGATTCCCGGCGGGCCGATGCAGGCGGCGAAAGTCGCGGCGACGCTTCTGGCACGGGCCTTCACGCTCGAGCCGGGACCATGACGCGGTTTGACTGGCCTGCGCTGTTGCGGGTGGGGCTGCAGGGGCTGGGCCTTCAGCCAGAGGAGTTCTGGACCCTGACCCCGGCGGAGTTCCAGATCATGCTCGGGCAGGGCGCAACCGCGCCCGCCCTGACGCGGCAAGGCTTGGATGCGCTTTTGAAGGCATATCCGGACGGAAAGGAAGGACAGGCAGATGAGCGAGAGTGATGCGCTGCAAGGGTTTAGCGACCAGGTGGATGCGCTTGAAGAAAACCTTGCGCAGGCCACGGGAATGGTCGCGAGTTTCGATGCCGAACTGCGCACGGTGCGGCGCTCTTTGGCGGCGACGGGTCATGATGTGAAGACGTTGGAGCGCGGATTGAGCCGGGGTTTGCGGCGCGCCTTTGACGGGGTCGTGTTCGACGGAATGAAGCTGTCCGACGCGCTTGAGGGGATTGCGCGCTCGATGATGAACACGGCCTATCGCGCCGCGTTACGCCCTGTCACCGATCAGGTCGGTTCGGTCATTGCAAGCGGTGTCGGTTCTGTTGTCCAAGGTCTTTTGCCCTTTGAGAAAGGCGCGGGGTTCGCGCAGGGACGGGTCATGCCCTTTGCCAATGGTGGCGTGGTCTCGGGGCCGGTGAGGTTTCCCATGCGTGGGGGAATCGGCCTGATGGGTGAGGCCGGGCCGGAAGCGATCATGCCCTTGGCACGGGGTGCCGATGGGCGGCTTGGGGTGCGTGCCGCGGGCGGCGGCTCTCCTGTCAACGTGGTGATGAATATCCAGACCCCCGATGTGGAAGGGTTCCGCCGGTCCTCGGGGCAGATCGCGGCCCAGATGGGGCGCGTGATCGGTCGTGGACAACGCAACAGGTAAGGAGGGCAAGGACATGCAATTTCACGAGATCCGCTTCCCGGCCAATCTCAGCTTCGGGTCGGTCGGTGGCCCTGAACGGCGCACGGATGTCGTGACGCTGGCCAACGGGTTCGAGGAACGCAACACGCCCTGGGCCCATTCGCGGCGACGCTATGATGCCGGCCTGGGGATGCGCAGCCTTGACGATATAGAAACCTTGATCGCCTTTTTCGAAGCCCGGCAGGGGCAGCTCTATGGCTTTCGCTGGAAAGACTGGTCCGACTACAAGACCTGTCCCGCCTCGGCCGAGGTCGATTTCCGCGATCAGGTCATCGCCGTGGCCGATGGCAAGGCGACCTCCTTTGATTTGAACAAGACCTATGCCTCGGGAGCGTTTCACTATGTGCGCCCCATCACCAAGCCCGTTGCAGGCACGGTGCGCATGGGGATCGAGGGCGATGAAATGCACGAGGGTGTGCATTTCGAGGTCGATACCGCGACGGGCCGTGTGACTTTTGACCGGGTGCCCGATGCAGGCCGCGAGATCACGGCAGGGTTTGAATTCGACGTGCCGGTGCGCTTTGACACCGACCGGATTCAAACCAGCATGGCCAGTTTCCAGGCGGGCGATGTGCCCAATGTGCCGGTTGTGGAGGTGCGGGTATGAGCGCAGATCTCGACACCCATCTTGCGACGGGGCTGACCACCGTGGCCCGCTGCTGGGGCATTGAGCGCAAGGATGGCGCCCGGTTCGGGTTTACGGACCATGATTGCGACCTGTCCTTCGAGGGCTTCACCTTTCGCGCCGATACCGGGCTGACGGCGATGGCCCTGGCCCAGACCACCGGGCTTGCGGTCGACAATTCCGAAGGGCTTGGCGCTCTCAGTGACGCGTCGGTGCGTGAGGCCGATATCGAAGCGGGCCGGTTCGACGGGGCTTCCGTTCTGTGCTGGCTCGTCAACTGGGCCGATGTGGCGGCGCGACGCCTCTTGTTTCGCGGCGAAATCGGAGAGCTGCATCGTGCGGATGGCGCTTTTCGCGCGGAATTGCGGGGGCTGAGCGCGGCTCTGAACAAACCGATGGGGCGCGCCTATCACAAGGCCATGGCTGCCGGTGCGCCGGATACGGCCTTTGGTTTCGATGTCGATTTGGCGGGGTATCACGACCTGCGCGACGTGGAGGAGGTTGAAGACCGCCGCCTGTTCCGGTTCGCGGCGATGCCGGGCTTCGAGGCGGGATGGTTCACCCACGGGCGGCTGCGGGTGCTCTCGGGCGCGGCGATCGGCCTTGTCGGCGCGATCAAGCGGGACGAGACGCTGGCGAATGGTCAACGCGAGATCGAGCTCTGGGAACCGATCCGCGCGCCTGTGCAAACGGGGGATGCGCTGCGTCTCGATGCAGGGTTCGATGGCCGTTTCGACACCTGCCGCCTGAAATTCGCAAGCGCCGAAGCCTATCGCGGTTTCCCCGATATTCCGGGGGAAGACTGGCTGGCCAGCTATCCCAGGATGGACGGGCGCAACTCGGGCGGGAGCCTGCGCGAATGAGCCGGATTGTCAGGGCTGCACGGGGCTGGGTCGGCACGCCCTATCGGCATCAGGCGGCCTGCAAGGGCGCAGGATGTGATTGTCTTGGTCTCGTGCGCGGGGTCTGGCGCGAAGTGCTCGGGCAAGAGCCGGAGCCTGTCCCGGCCTATAGCATGGACTGGTCGGAACCGCAGGGCGAGGAACGCCTGTGGCAGGCGGCGGCGCGTTGGCTTCGGTCCAAACCCTTGGCCGAGGAGGCCGAGGGCGATGTGATCCTGTTCCGTATGCGGGAGGGAAGCGTGGCGAAACATCTTGGCATTGCGGGGCGGGTCGGCAGCGATGCAAGTTTCATTCATGCCTATGCCGGACATGCGGTGCGTGAAAGTGCGCTGACGGCCCCCTGGCGTCGCAGGATCGTGGCGCGGTTTGAATTTCCAGAGGAGGGCGCATAATGGCGACTTTGGTTTTGTCCGCCGCAGGTGCGGCGATTGGTGGGGCCATCGGGGGCAGCGTCCTTGGCGTGTCGGCGGTTGCCCTCGGGCGGCTGGCCGGTGCGACCATGGGGCGGGCGATTGACCAGCGCATCCTTGGCGGAGGCTCGGATGTCATCGAAACCGGCAAGATCGACCGTTTTCGCCTGACCGGGGCATCGGAAGGCGCGGCGGTGGCACGGCTCTACGGGCGGATGCGGATTGGTGGGCAGGTCATCTGGGCCACCCGCTTTGCCGAAAAGGTGACCTATAGCGGCGGCGGTAAAGGCGCGCCTGCACAGCCGCAAACTGCGGATCACAGTTATTCCGTATCCCTGGCCGTCGCGCTTTGTGAAGGTGAGATCAGTCATGTGTCCCGGGTCTGGGCGGATGGCGACGAGGTCGCGCCCGAAGATATCAACATGCGCATCTACAAGGGAAGCGAGGACCAGCTTCCCGATCCCCTCATGGAGGCGGTCGAGGGGGCGGGGATGGTCCCGGCCTATCGGGGCATCGCCTATGTGGTGATGGAAGATTTGCAACTGGTGCAGTTCGGCAATCGCGTGCCCCAGTTCAGCTTCGAGGTCACCCGCCCTTCGCCGCGCGCCCAAGAGGGGGCAGAGTGGGATCTTGCCCATGGTTTGCGGGCGGTGGCATTGATCCCCGGTGCCGGGGAATACGCGTTGGCCACAAGCCCGGTGCACCTGCGGGGCGGGCCGGGCGAAAACGAAACGGCCAATGTGAACACGCCGTCTGGGAAGACGGATTTCGTCACCTCGCTCGAAGCGCTCGAGAACGAGGCCCCGGGCGTCGAGGCGGTGTCTGTCGTGGCAAGCTGGTTCGGGAATGACCTGCGTTGTGGCGCTTGCGAGATCCGTCCCAAGGTCGAGCAGAAAAAGGTCGATGGCCGCGATATGCCCTGGCGGGTGTCGGGGCTGATGCGCAGCACTGCAGAGGAAATTCAACGGTTGGAGGATCGTCCCATCTACGGCGGGACGCCCTGTGATGCTGCCGTGATCGAAGCGATCCGGGATCTGAAGGCGCGCGGCAAGGCGGTGATGTTCTATCCTTTCATCCTCATGGATCAACTCGCCGATAACGGATTGCCCGATCCATGGAGCGACAACACGGATCAACCGGCCCTGCCTTGGCGTGGACGGATCACGACATCCAAAGCCGCAGGCCTCCCCGGATCGCCGGACGGCACTTCAACCGCCGAGACCGAGGTGGACGATTTCTTTGGCTCAGCGCAGGCGACCGATTTCTCGGAGCTTGACGGGCGCGTGGTCTATAACGGGCCGGACGAGTGGCGTTATCGGCGCTTCATCCTGCATTATGCCAAGCTGTGCGCGATGGCCGGCGGGGTGGAGCGTTTCTGCATCGGGTCGGAAATGCGGGGGTTGACCCGTATCCGTGGTGCCGGCGGCGCCTTCGTGGCGGTGGCGGCGCTGCGTGATCTTCTGGCCGAGGTGCGGGCGATCCTTGGCCCCCAGACCAAGATCACCTACGCGGCGGACTGGACCGAGTATTTCGGCTATCACCCGCAGGATGGCAGCGGGGATGTCTATTTCCATCTCGATCCGCTCTGGTCCGATCCGAATATAGATTTCATCGGCATCGACAATTACATGCCAATTTCGGATTGGCGCGATGGCACGGACCATGCCGATGCGGGGTGGGGCAGCCTTCATGATCCGGACTATCTGCGCGCAGGCATCGAGGGCGGCGAGGGCTTTGAGTGGTATTACCATTCCGAGGAGGCGCGCGCCGCCCAGATACGCACGCCGATCACCGATGGAAGCCACGGCGAGCCTTGGGTCTTTCGTTACAAGGATATTGCAAGCTGGTGGCGCAATGCACATCACGAGCGGATTGGGGGCACGCGTCTTGAGGAGCCGACCGATTGGGTGCCGATGTCCAAGCCGATCGTCTTTACAGAGATCGGCTGTGCCGCCGTGGACAAGGGGACGAACCAGCCGAACCGCTTTGTCGATGTGAAATCCTCGGAAAGCGGGCTGCCTTATGGGTCGAATGGTCAGCGCGATGACTACCTACAACAGCAGTATTACCGCACGGTTCTGGGCTATTGGAGCGATCCCGCCCATAACCCGGTGTCGCCGCTTTATGGCGGGCCGATGATCGACATGAGCCGTGCCTATGCCTGGGCGTGGGACACGCGCCCGTTCCCGGCCTTTCCCAATGCCCGCAGCCTCTGGAGCGATGGGGGCAACTATGCGCGCGGTCATTGGTTGAACGGTCGGGTCTCAACCCGGTCGCTCGCCTCGGTGGTTGCGGAAATCTGCACGGAGGCGGGCCTTGTGCATTATGATGTAAGCGATCTGCGCGGTGTGGTGCGCGGCTATGTCATAGATCGGGTCAGCGATGCCCGCGCGGCGCTCCAACCGCTGATGATGCAGCACGGGTTCGACGCGGTCGAGCGGGATGGCTGTCTGCGTTTCATCATGCGGGATGGAGACACTGTCCTGCCCCTGGATGAAATGACCTTGGCCCTGAGCGATGATCTTGACGGGCGGATCGAGCGGCTGCGCGCGGCGGAAAGCGAATTGGCCGGGCGTGTGCGGCTTGGCTTCGTCGAGGCCGATGGCGATTTTGCCATCGTCGCGCAAGAGGCCAACCTGCCCGACGACAGGACAAAGACCGTCTCGCAAAGCGAATTGCCGCTTGCCATGACGCGGGCAGAGGGCCGGAATGTCGCCGAACGCTGGCTGACTGAATCCCGCGTGGCCCGCGAGACGGTGCGCTTTGCCCTGCCGCCCTCGCGCCTGTCGGTCGGGGCCGGGGACGTGGTGTCACTAGCCGGGGAAAACGGGCCGGATCGGTTCCGCATCGACGCGGTGGAGCTTGGAACCCACCAGATCGTGGAGGCGGTGCGGATCGAACCCTCTGCCTATGACCCATTGCCCTACGAGGATGACCCGGCTCCTCATCGCAGTTTCGCGGCGCCTGCGCCGGTCGAGGCGGTCTTCCTCGACCTGCCGCTGATGCGGGGTGATGAAGTGCCCCATGCGCCTCATATCGCGACGACGGCAACGCCGTGGCCGGGCAGCGTCGCGCTTTATGATGCGTCCAGCGATGCGAATTACGCGCTGAACCGTGTCCTGACCCGGCGTGCGACAATGGGCATTACCGAAACCGCGCTTCATGCTGCTCCGAGCGGGCGGTTCGATGAGGGGCCGGACTTGCAGGTGCGGCTTATCTCGGGGGCGTTTGAAAGCGTCCCGCAAGAGACGCTCTTGTCGGGGGCGAACCTTGTGGCGATCGGCGATGGCACGCCGGGCGCATGGGAGCTTTTCCAGTTTGGCGAGGCCGAGTTGATCGCGCCGGATACATGGTGGCTGCGTCGCCGCTTGCGCGGGCAGCTCGGCACAGATGCGCTCATGCCAGAGGAATGGCCGGCCGGGTCATGGATCGTCCTCTTGGGAGAGGGTGTCGAGCAGGTTGACCTCGCCAGTGCGGCGCGCAACGTTGCCCGTCATTACCGGATCGGCCCGGCGCAACGCGGCTATGACGATCCGACCTATGCGCATCATGTGGAGGCCTTTGCCGGCAATGGTTTGCGGCCCTACAGCCCTTGTCATCTGCGCGCGATACCCGATGGCGGAGGTGATCTTTCGGTGACATGGGTCCGGCGCACGCGCATTGATGGCGATAGCTGGGACGTGCCGGAGGTGCCCCTGGGCGAGGAACAAGAGCAATACCTGCTGCGCGTTCTGCAGGGTCCGACTGTCATCCGGGAAACCACGCTTGGCAACCCGGCCTGGACCTATGGCGCGGCGGATCGGGCGGCGGACGGGCTTTCCGGCGGGTACCAGATCGCCGTGGCGCAGGTGTCGGCCCGTTTCGGTCCCGGCCCCTTCGCCCGGATTACGCTCGGGGCATGAGATGCGCCGCGTGATGCATGGAGACGTGGTGGCGGCGGCGCGGGTGCTTCTCGCGCTGCCGCGAACGATGCGCCAAGGGGCCTGTCGCCGGATGATCGAACAGGCCGATGCAGCGCATCGCTATTTCAAACGCTTCGGGCGAAGTCATGTATTTTGGGGGGATGGGTCGCTCATGGCGGTGGCGGGCCATCACCCGATGCGCCCTGAACCGGGATTCAGCGATCTCGACTATTGTCTCTGTTTCGAGATGGTTCTCAGCACCTTGATCGACTGGCGGCTCAGCCGGAGGCGCAACTGATGCAAAGCGCCGCGCCGGGGTCGAACTCGAGCCGCTTCAACGCGATTTCAGCGCCACAATCTTCGCAATAGCCGAACTCTCCCTCGTCAATCCGCGCAAGTGCCGCGTGCAGCTTCTTTACCTCACCATTGCGCCGCGCCTGTCCCGCCTTGGCCATCGCCTGCGACTGGAGCGCGTCCATCCGGCTCAGCCGCCCAACGGCCTGCTGATCCAGTGTCACGACGGATTGCCCCTCCGCGCCGAGACGGTTCTCGTCTTCGATCTGTGCCAGGCGCGCTTCGATCAGGGCACGGAACCGGGCGCTCTCGTTTTCATTCATCTCCGTGATCCTTTCTTGAACGGGTTTGAATTTGCGGATCATGGCCTATCTGGTGTAGTCTAAAGCGAACAAAGGACGGAAAGCCATGGCTGAAACCCGCGCGAAACTGACCAAGATTGATCCGGTCTGGCAACAAATCACCACCGAGGCCCAAAAGGCCGTTCAGGACGAGCCGATCATGGGCGGGTTGGTGCATGCCTGTGTGCTGCACCACAAATCCATAGAGCGCGCGCTGAGCTATCGTTTCGCGGCCAAGCTGTCGTCCAACGAGATGTCCATGGTGATCCTGCGCGAGATCGGCGACGAGGCCTTTGCGGCCGAACCGGCGCTGGCCGAAGCCGCACGCGCCGACCTGATGGCGATCTACGAACGCGACCCGGCGTGCCACCGCCTCCTGCAGCCGATCCTCTACTTCAAGGGCTACCAGGCCGTGCAGGCCTATCGCATCGGCCATTGGCTCTGGAATCAGGGCCGCTATGACCTTGCGTATTTCATCCAGATGCGCACCTCGGAAATTTTCGGTATCGACATTCATCCCGCAGCCCGCATCGGCAAGGGGATCATGATCGACCATGCCCATTCCATCGTTATCGGGGAAACCGCCGTGGTCGGCGACAATGTGTCGATGCTGCACTCCGTGACCCTTGGTGGCACGGGCAAGGAAGAGGAAGACCGTCACCCCAAGATCGGCGATGGCGTTCTGATCGGGGCTGGGGCCAAGGTGCTTGGCAATATCAAGGTCGGCTATTGCAGCCGGATCGCCGCCGGGTCCGTTGTCCTCGACGAGGTGCCGCCATGCTCGACCGTGGCGGGCGTCCCGGCCAAGATCGTCGGCGAGGCGGGCTGCGCACATCCCTCGGTGGAGATGGATCAGATCCTGACCCGCGAATAGGCAAAGACCAGACATGAAAAAAAGCGCCGCAACATCCTGCGGCGCTTTTATTTTTTCATGAGTGCCATAATCAGGCGAGCATCGCCACCGGGTTCTCGAGGTTCTCGACGATCGCCTTGAGAAGTTCCGCCCCAAGCGCGCCGTCGATGACGCGATGATCCACCGACATGGTGACCGACATGACGGTCGCGACGGTCACCTCGCCATCCTCGCCCACGACCGGCTTCTTGACACCCGCACCCACCGCGAGAATGCCCGCATGGGGCGGGTTCACGATGGCGTCGAAATTGTCGATGCCGAACATGCCGAGATTCGAGATGGCAAAAGTGCCGCCCTGGTATTCCTGCGGTGCCAGCTTGCGCTCGCGGGCGCGGGCGGCCAAGTCTTTCATCTCTGCCGAAAGCGCCGAAAGCGATTTCATGTCCGCATCCTTCAGAACCGGCGTGAACAGACCGCCCTCGATGGCCACGGCCACGGCCACGTCCGACGGCTTGAGCTTCAAGACACGATCCCCGGCCCAGACCGCGTTGCAGTCGGGCACTTGCTGAAGCGCGTTGGCCACGGCCTTGATGATGAAATCATTGACCGAGAGCTTCACGCCCCGCGCTTCAAGCTGCTTGTTGAGCTGCGACCGGAAGGCCAGCAGCGCGTCGAGCCTGATATCCCGGCGCAGGTAGAAATGCGGAATGGTCTGCTTGGCCTCGGAAAGGCGCGCGGCAATGGTCTTGCGCATCCCGTCGAGCGTGACCTCTTCGTAGTCGCGCCCTTCATACATGCGCTTGACGGTCTCCGTGTCGGGGCCGGTCGGTGCAGTCGCCGGGGCCGCTTGTGCCGCCGGAGTTGCAGCGGCAGCGGCCGGAGCGGCGGCCTTGGTGCCGGGCTGTGCAGCCTCCACGTCGGCTTTGACGATCCGTCCGCGCGGGCCAGAGCCCGTGAGCGCGGCAAGGTCAATGCCCTTGTCGGCGGCGATCCGGCGGGCCAGGGGCGAGGCAAAGATACGCGTGCCATCCCCGGCTTGCGGTGCGGCAGGCGCGGTGTTGGCGTCTGCGGCTTTCGGCGCTGCCTCCTCGGCAGGTGCCTCCGAGGCCTCCGTGTCCGACGCAGGTGCGGCAGCTTTCGCCGGGGCGCTGGTGTCGATATCGTCTGCGCTTTCGCCCTCTTCAAGAAGCACGGCAATGGCGGTGTTGACCTTCACGCCCTCGCTGCCTTCCTCGATGAGGATCTTGCCGATGATCCCTTCATCGACCGCTTCGAATTCCATCGTCGCCTTGTCGGTTTCGATCTCGGCCAGGATATCGCCCGAGGCGACGGTATCGCCCTCTTTCACGAGCCATTTCGCCAACGTGCCTTCCTCCATGGTCGGCGACAGGGCGGGCATCAGAATTTCGGTAGGCATGTCCGCGTCTCCTTAGCGATAGGTCACTTGTTTCACCGCCGCGACAACCTCGTCGGTCGTCACCAGCGCGTGTTTCTCGAGGTTCGCCGCATAGGGCATGGGCACGTCCTTGCCGGTGCAGTTGATCACCGGCGCATCGAGGTAATCAAAGGCGCGCTCCATGATCGTCGCCGACAGGTGGTTGCCGATCGACCCCACGGGCCAGCCTTCCTCGACGGTGACGCAGCGGTTGGTCTTCATCACCGAGGCCAGCACCGTGTCATAGTCGATGGGCCGCAGCGTGCGCAGGTCGATCACCTCCGCCTCGATGCCCTCTTCGGCAAGCTTGTCTGCCGCCTCCAGCGCATATTGCATGCCGATCCCGAAAGAAACGATGGTCACATCCGACCCTTCGCGCCAGATGCGGGCCTTGCCGAACGGCACGGTGAAATCTTCCATCACGGGCACATCGAAACTGCGGCCATAGAGGATCTCGTTTTCAAGGAAAATCACCGGGTTGGGATCACGGATGGCCGTTTTCAAAAGCCCTTTGGCGTCCGACGCCGAATAAGGCATCACGACCTTGAGGCCGGGGATCTGCGCATACCACGCGGCGTAATCCTGGCTGTGCTGTGCGCCGACGCGCGCGGCGGCACCGTTCGGGCCGCGGAACACCATCGGCGCGCCCATCTGGCCGCCCGACATGTAAAGCGTCTTCGCCGCCGAGTTGATGATCTGGTCAATCGCCTGCATGGCGAAGTTGAAGGTCATGAATTCCACGATGGGCCGCAACCCGCCAAAGGCCGCGCCGACCGCGACACCGGCAAACCCATGTTCTGTAATCGGGGTGTCGATCACGCGCTTGCCGCCGAATTCATCGAGCAGTCCCTGCGAGACCTTGTAAGCCCCCTGGTACTCGGCAACTTCTTCCCCCATGAGATACACCGTGTCATCGCCGCGCATTTCCTCGGCCATGGCATCGCGCAAGGCTTCACGCACGGTCTGCGACTTCATCTCGGTGCCTTCCGGCCAATCCGGGCTGAGGTCGGCCTTTGGCGCCTCCGGGGCCGCTGCCGTTGCCGCCGGGGCAGGGGAAGGTGCGGCCTCATCCGTCTTTTCAGCGGGCGCGGCTTTCGACGGCGCTGCATCTGCCGCATCGCCCTCTTCAAGAAGCGTGGCAATCGCCGTGTTGACCTTGACGCCCTCCGTGCCCTCCGGCACGAGGATCTGGCCGATCACGCCTTCATCCACCGCTTCAAATTCCATCGTTGCCTTGTCGGTCTCGATCTCGGCGAGAATATCGCCCGAGGACACTTCGTCCCCTTCTTTCACGAGCCATTTTGCAAGCGTGCCCTCTTCCATGGTTGGCGACAGGGCGGGCATCAAAATTTCAATAGCCATCTTTCAACACTCTCCGTCGTCTCAGGCGTAAATATCCGTCCACAGCTCGTCGAGCGCGGGCTGGGGGCCGTCCTTGGCGAAATCGGCGCTGGCGTTGACCACGGCCTTGATTTCCTTGTCGATGGCCTTGAGATCATCCTCGCTGGCATGTTTGCCCTCAAGCAGAAGCGCGCGCACATGTTCGATCGCGTCACGCTCTTCGCGCATCTTCTGAACTTCTTCGCGGGTCCGGTATTTTGCCGGGTCCGACATCGAATGGCCGCGATAGCGATAGGTCTTGATTTCGAGGATATACGGCCCCTTGCCCGAGCGACAATGCGCGACCGCGCGTTCACCCGCGTCCTTGATGGCCAGAACATCCATACCGTCTACCGCTTCGCCCGGAATACCAAAGGCTTCGCCGCGCGTGTAGATGTCGGGGGTCGAGGTCGAACGTTGCTGCGATGTGCCCATGGCGTATTGGTTGTTCTCGATGACGAAGATCACCGGCAGATCCCAAAGCGCGGCCATGTTGAAGGTCTCGTAAACCTGGCCCTGGTTCGCTGCGCCATCTCCGAAATAGGTGAATGTGACGCGTCCGTTTTCCTTGTATTTATCGGCAAAGGCGAGGCCTGCGCCGATCGGCACCTGTGCGCCGACGATACCGTGGCCGCCGTAGAAATGCTTCTCCTTGGAGAACATGTGCATGGAGCCGCCCTTGCCCTTGGAATAGCCGCCCTCGCGCCCGGTGAGTTCCGCCATGACGCCGTTCGGGTCCATCCCACAGGCGAGCATGTGCCCGTGGTCGCGATAAGAGGTGACGCGCTTGTCGCCCTCTTCCGCCGCGGCCTCAAGGCCGACAACGACCGCTTCCTGACCGATATAGAGATGACAGAAACCGCCAATCAGGCCCATCCCGTAAAGCTGTCCGGCTTTCTCTTCAAAGCGCCGGATCAACAACATGTCCCGGTAATATTGCTTGAGTTCGTCACCCGAGACATTCGTCTTCTTCGCAGGCCGTTTGGCAGCCATGTCTCTCCTCCCTCAGGGAAAATAGTTTAACGTTAAACAAAAACATATCGCATTCACCTGGGACATGCGAGAGAAAATTTCCCGGAGGCCGGAAGACCGGCAGAGAAATGCTTTTAGCGGATCACGATTTCATCGGCCCGGATCAGGCCGAGAACGTCCCGCGCCTGCTGGTCGAGCAGGTCGAGATCAAGATAATCATCGCTGAGGCGCTGGGTCAGGTTCTCCATCCGCGCCACTTCGACCTGAAGGCGCGCAAGCTCTTCTTTGAGAACGGCTTTTTCCGCTTCGACCTCGACGCGGCGGAACAGGCCGTAATCGCCCTGCACGGCGGCGAAGGTAAAGATCGAGGCAAGCGCAAAGGCCACTCCGAAAAACAGGAGCGCACCAATTGCGGGACGGTTCTTTTGTGCTGTCATTTCTGCCTCTTACGCGCCCTTTCTCGGACGTCTGCGAATCACTATGCCACAAGTGATTCGCCGTGTGAATCCCTTTTGGTCCTTGTTTTGTGACGCAACGCTGTGCTGGCGTTGTGGTCGCTGGCTCCCCTAGCATGGCTCCAAAAGGAGGACCGAGACATGAGCCAATCCGACGCCGCAACCCGCCTTGAGACCCACGAGGTCATGAACCAGCCGTCCCTGCGGGGGTCGCGCGATCTCTGGGCTGATGACGCTCCCCTGCGCGAGGCCGCCGCTGCCGCTGGCGCGCGCAGCGCGTCACTGGCCGAAACCGGCGCGCGTTTCGGAGATGAGGCGCTCATCGCCGCCGGCGAAGAGGCCCGCCGCGATCCGCCGCGCCTCGTGCTCTTCGACAGGGGCGGGCGGCGCCTCGACGAGGTGGCCTTCAACGCGGGCTATCACACCGTCATGGAGGCCGGTCTCGGTGCGGGCTATGCCTCTGCCGCCTGGGATGGCAAGCCCGGTGGCCACGCGACCCACGCGGTCGTCTCCTACATGATGGCGCAGGTCGAACCCGGTGCTTGCTGCCCGATGACGATGACCTACGCCGCCGTGCCTGCCCTGCGCCATAGCCCCGAGCTTGAAGATATCTGGGCACCGCGCCTCGCCTCCGGCATCTACGATCCCTCGACGCGGCCCATCACCGAGAAGGCCGGCGCGACCATGGGCATGGCCATGACCGAGAAACAGGGGGGCTCGGACGTGCGCGCCAACACCACCCGCGCCCATCGCGACGGCGACCATTACCGCCTGCGTGGCCATAAATGGTTCTGCTCTGCGCCGATGTGCGACGGCTTCCTGACGCTGGCCCAGGCCGAAGGTGGGCTGACCTGTTTCCTCGTGCCCCGCTGGCTTGAGGGCGAGCGCAACTCCATGCGCCTTCAGCGTCTCAAGGACAAGCTTGGCAACAAGGCCAATGCAAGCTCCGAGATCGAATACCACGATACGCTCGCCTATCGCCTTGGCGAAGAGGGCGGCGGCGTGCGCACCATTATCGAGATGGTCCACCATACCCGCCTCGACACCGCCATCGCGCCCGCGGGCCTCATGCGCGCCGCGCTTTCGGAGGCCCATCACTGGGTCTCGCACCGCTCGACCTTCCAACGCCGCCTGATCGACCAACCGCTCATGCGCACCGTGCTGGCCGATCTGGCGCTCGATTGGGAAGGGGCGCTCGCGGTTTCCATGTTCATGGCCGGCACTTTCGACAAGGCCGACGACGAGAGCCGCGCGCTGGCCCGGATCGGTGTCGCGCTGGCCAAGTATCTCAACAACAAGCGCTGCATCTCCGTGATCGGCGAGGCGATGGAGGTGCTGGGCGGCATGGGCTATGTCGAGGAAACACCGATGCCAATGCTCTATCGCGAAGCGCCGCTGAACTCGATCTGGGAAGGCTCCGGCAACGTGATCTGCCTCGACATCCTGCGCACGCTGGCCCGCGAACCGCTTGCCGTCGAGGCGCTCGATGTGGTGCTCGACGCCGCCAGGGGCCGAGATGCGCGCTATGATGCGGTGCTCAATCAACACCGCACCCGTTGGCAGGGGATGCCCGCCGAGCAGGAGGCGCGCTGGTTTGCCGAGAGCCTCGCGTCGCTCCTCACCACCGCCGCGCTCATGCAATCCGCGCCCGCGCCCGTGGTCGAGGGCTATATCACCTCGCGCCTGTCTGGCCAGCGTGGCTCCATCGCCGGAAGCGTCACCGGCCTCGACACCGACGCCATCTTGGCGCGCCTCGGGTAGAAAATCGCGCCCGCATCCCTGCGAGGTCAGGTGCGGGCGCGGGCCGGGAGTGGGCGCATCCCCTATGGGAGATCGGAGCGGCGCCCACGCTCCCGGCGTCTCAGGGGCAGGACTTGTCCGCCGCCGTCCGGACCATCGTCATCCTCGCCCAAGGCATGGGCAAGCTCGTCGATCTGGCGGCTTTGAAACAGGCGCGCAGCGAGGAAGTAATCCCCCAGGCTCATCATGCCGAGATCCCACGCCGCGCAAGGGCATGGCCCGCCATAGGTTTCAGGCTGCGCAACGCCCCTTCATACCGCGAGAGCTGATCGCGGATCACGAGGCGACGCGCCTTGAGCCAGCGCAGCCTGGCGTGATCCGGGGACGGGCGGCGCTGTTCCTCGGTGATTTCACCATCGAGCTTGCGATGTCGCGCCCTGAGCGACTTCACATGCGCCGAAAGAGATGCAGTGCGGTCAATGATCGTGCTTTTCATAAGAAACCTCCCTGTTGCTGTGCCTGCGGCGGCCCGGTGGGTGCCGCTGTCTTTAATTTGGGAAGTGGAGGCATAGATAGAATGGGTAAATATCACTTATCAGGATAGGAAATACCTATACCTCATTTTCGGGAGTCACCGATGCAGGACAGCATGCCGACCCTGCGCCAGTTGCGCTATTTCGTGGCGCTGGCGCAATGCGGACAATATCGCCGCGCCGCGGATCAGCTTGGCCTGAGCCAACCGTCGCTGAGCCAGCAGATCGCTGCGCTTGAAACCGTGCTCGGGGTGCGGCTCGTGGAGCGCGGCCGCCGTGGCGTCGCGCTGACTCCGGCGGGGCGCGAGGCGCTGCGCCATGCCCAGACCGTTCTCGATGACGTGGCACAGCTCACAAGCCTTTCCAGCGCCATGGCCACGGGCCTCACCGGGACGTTGCACCTTGGCTCAACGCCGACGATCGGCCCCTATATCCTGCCCCGGCTTTTGCAACACCTGCACGCCGATCATCCCGATTTGAAACTCGTGGCACGTGACGGACCACCCCGCGATCTTCTCGAGGAATTGGTGGGTGGGCTGCATGACGTGATCCTGTCGCAATTGCCGGTCACGTCTGCCGATACCACCTCCGTTGCCCTCTATCGAGAACCGCTGTTGCTCGCCATGGCGCGCGATCATCCTCTCTCGGAGCGCCGCCACGTGACCGTCTCTGACCTGCACGGGCAGGATATGCTGACCCTTGGCGAGGCCTACGCCCTGCGTGCTCAGCTTGCCCGGCTCAGCGCCGAGGCGGGCGCATACCTGCGCGACGACTACGAGGGAACGAGCCTCGATGCCCTGCGCCAGATGGTGGCGATGAACATGGGGGTGACGGTGCTGCCCGCGCTCTACGTGCGCTCCGAGGTGGGCGAGGGCGATGCCGATGTCGCCATCCGCCCCTTCAAGAGCGGGCTTTACCGCACGGTGGGCCTCGTCTGGCGCAAGGCCACGGGCCAACCGGCTCTGTTCAAACGGTTTCGTGAGGCGGCGGACACCGTGGTGCGGACCTCTTTCGCGGCGGATGTGATGCCACTGGGCCGCTAGGATCAGCCCGCGACGGAGGCCGCGTAGATGCTCTCGATCGTGTCGGCGATGGTGTTGTTGAAATCCGCATCCGACTGATCGGCCGAAAGCCCCTCGGTCAGCGCGCGGCTGAACGAGGCGATGACGCCGGTATTCTGCGCAAGCCGCGCATTCGCCTCCTCGCGGCTATAGCCGCCCGAAAGCGCCACGACCCGCATCACCTTGGGATGATCGACCAGCGCCTTGTAATGGTTCGCGACTTCCGGCAGCGTCAGCTTGAGCATGATCTTCTGCCCCTCGGGCAGGGCATCGAGCTGCTTGAGGATCTCGGCCAGAAGCATCTTTTCCGCCTCTGCCTTGTCGGCAATCGAAATCGTCACTTCCGGCTCGATGATCGGCACGAGGCCATGGCCCAAGATCTGCTGGCCGATCTCGAACTGCTGCGCGACCACGGCCCCGATCCCTTGCGCATTGGCCGCATTGATGACCGACCGCATCTTGGTGCCGAAAATCCCGGCTTTCACGGCGCGCTCCAACAGCGCATCAAGATCGGGCATCGGCTTCATCACCTGCACGCCGTTCTCTTCCTCGGCCAGGCCCTTGTCGACCTTGAGAAACGGCACCACGCCGCGCTTTTCCCACATGTAGGTCGCGGTTGGCATCCCGTCGATCTCGCGCTCCATGGTCATCTCGAACAGGATCGCGCCGATGACCTTTTCGCCGCTAAAGGCTGGCGCCTTGGCAATCCGGGCGCGCATGGCGTGGATCAGGTCGAACATCTCGGCCTCCGAGCCGTATTGGTCCTCTTCAACACCGTAAAGACGCAGGGCTTTCGGGGTCGATCCTCCCGATTGGTCAAGAGCGGCAATAAAGCCCGCGCCGGAGGTCATCTGTTCGATTTGTGCTTGCTTGGTCATACCTTGTCCGCCCTAAAAATCCGTCTGCCGCAGTTGCAAAATGAATGCGCCCCGCTTCTACGGGAGCGGGGCGCATCATGCAATTCTGGTGGCGCTAACGAAATGCGCCAAGGGCGTGGAAACCGGGGCAGGGCGGGCTAGCCCTCGAGTGCCGCCACACCGGGCAGGGCCTTGCCTTCCATCCATTCCAGGAACGCGCCGCCCGCGGTCGAGATATAGCTGAAATCCTTGGCCGCGCCTGACGCGTTGAGTGCCGCGACCGTGTCGCCGCCCCCCGCGACCGACACGATGCCGCCCGACTTGGTGAGTGCCGCCGCCACAAGCGCCGCAGCATTGGTTGCGGTGTCGAAAGGCTCGATCTCGAACGCCCCAAGCGGTCCGTTCCAGATCACGGTGCGCGAGGTCGAGATCGCCGTCGAGATCGCCTTGACGCTCTCGGGACCGGCATCAAGGATCATGCCATCCTCGGGGCAGGCATCCGCCGCGAGAATCTCATGCGGGGCATTGGCCTTGAACTCCTTGGCCACGACCACATCCACCGGAAGCAGGATCTGACAGCCGGTCTTCTCGGCCTTGTCCATGATCTCCTTCGCTGTGTCGGTCATGTTCAATTCGGCAAGCGATTTGCCGACGCGGATGCCCTTGGCCGCCAGGAAGGTATTGGCCATGCCGCCGCCGATCACGAGCGTATCGACCTTCTCGATCAGGTTCGAAAGAAGCTCGAGCTTGGTCGACACTTTCGCGCCACCCACAACCGCCGTGACCGGGCGCACCGGATCGCCAAGCGCGGCTTCCAATGCCGAAAGTTCGGCCTGCATAAGCCGCCCGGCACAGGCGGGAAGTTTATGCGCAAGCCCTTCTGTCGAACAATGCGCGCGATGCGCCGCCGAAAAGGCGTCATTGCAATAGATATCGCCAAGCCGCGCCATAGCCTCGGTCAGTGCCGGATCGTTCTTGGTTTCGCCCGCATGAAAGCGCGTGTTTTCCAACAAGAGAACCTTGCCTGCGCCAAGCGTCTGGGTGGCAAGCTCTGCCTCGGTTCCGATACAATCCGCGGCAAACTCGACCTTTGTGCCGAAGGCGCTTTCAAGCGTGGGGATAAGCTGATTGAGCGACAGGTTTTCGCGCCGCTCACCGCCCGGACGCCCGAAATGCGCAAGCAAGATCGGCTTGCCCCCGGCCTCGAGAATGTCCTTGATCGTCGGTACGATCCTCTGAATCCGCGTCGCGTCTGTCACGACGCCATCGACGACCGGCACATTGATATCCACGCGGGTCAAGACCCGCTTCCCGGCAAGGTCCATCTCGTCGAGTGTTTTCCAAGGCATGGGGTTCCTCCCTGATGTCTTTAAAAATGCGCTCGCCCCGTTTCATATAGGAAACCCCCTTTCGGTCAATGCGGTGTCTTGGCTTTCTCTCGGCCGGTGATTAACTATCAGGCAACGAAAAGACAGGAGGGCCCCATGGCCGAGATCAAAGACCCCGAAAACACCATCTTGATGGAACTCAAGGACGGCACCGTGACGATCGAGCTTCTGCCCGATATCGCGCCGGGCCATTGCGACCGCATGAAAGAGCTGGCCCGCTCCGGCGCCTATGACAACGTGGCCTTTCACCGGGTGATCGAGGGCTTCATGGCCCAGACCGGCGACGTGGCCCATGGCAACATGGAAAAAGACTTCGATATTCGCCGCGCAGGCACCGGCGGCTCCGATCTGCCGAACCTCAAGGCGGAATTCTCGCGTATCCCGCATGATCGCGGCACACTCGGCGCGGCGCGCTCGGCCATGCCCGATAGCGCGAACTCGCAATTCTTCATCAATTTCAACGACAACCATTTCCTGAACGGTCAATATACGGTCTATGGCCGGGTGATTTCCGGCATGGAACATGTCGATGCCATCGTGCGGGGCGAACCCCCGATGTCGCCTGACCGCATGGTGTCTGTGAAGGTGGCGGCCGATGTCGATGCTTAAATCTGTTCTTGCCCTGACCCTCGTGGCCGGTCCGGCCCTGGCCTCTGGTCTCGAAGTCGAAATTTCCGGTCCCGGTGCCAATGGCACGGTGGTCATCGACCTCTTCGAGGATGCCGCCCCCGGCCATGCCGAGCGCCTGACGACGCTGGCCAGGGATGGTGCCTACGACAATGTCGTCTTTCATCGCGTGATCGACGGCTTCATGGCCCAGACCGGTGATGTCGAACATGGCGTGCTGGATGATGATTTCGACATGCGCTTTGCCGGGCGCGGCGGATCGTCCTACCCGGATCTCAAGGCCGAGTTCTCGGAAATCCCCTATGATCGCGGGATCGTTGGCATGGCCCGCTCGCAAGACCCGGATTCCGCCAATTCGCAGTTCTTCATCATGTTCGATGAGGGCCATTTCCTGAACGGAAATTATACCGTTGTCGGCAAGGTCACTTCCGGCATGGATGTGATCGACACGATCAAACGTGGCGAGGGGCCGAACGGACTCGTCTATGGTCAGCCCGACCGCATGGTCAAGGTCACTGTGACCGAGTGAACCTGAAAAGGGCGTTTCGAGACACCCGCGCACACGACCGATCAAAGAGAAGTGAGGGGGGCTATGCGGCCCCCCTTTTTCGTGCCTTGCTGAGAGCGAGGAGGATTGCCCCATGAAACCCGCCAGCTATCCGTCTGCCCTCGGTCTGAGCCTTTTCCTCGCCACGATGGCCGTAGCCGACCCGTCGTTCTGGCGCCACGAGTTTCCCAAAACCGACTTTTCCAAAAGCATGGTCGCGGATTGGACGGAAATCCGCTCGGGTGGTCCGGGTCGGGATGGCATTCCGGCAATCACGGATCCGCAATTCTTGTCCGTTGCCGAAGAAGACAGCCTCTCGCCCGTCGAACCAGTCATCGCCGTGGTGTTGGACGGGGCACGCCCGAGAGCCTATCCGTTGCGCTACCTGACCTGGCATGAGATCGTGAACGACGAAATCGCCGGAGCGCCCGTTGCCGTTACGTTCTGCCCTTTGTGCAATTCCGCACTGACGTATTACCGACGTAATACCGACGTGATACTGACCCTCGCTGTGACTGGTAAACTTCGTCACTCGGATATGATCATGTATGATCGCGAAACCGAAAGTTGGTGGCAGCAGGCGACGGGAAAGGCCATCGTCGGAACCCTGACCGGCGCCGAGCTCGAGCCCGTTCCCTCATGGCTTGAAAGCTGGGACCAATACCGGCGGAAATTTCCGGATGGCCTTGTCATGGCCGAGCCGGATTTTCCGCGACCATATGGCGTAAACCCTTATGAAAAATACGATTCTTCCAAGAGGCCGTTTCTCTACGATGGCGCGCCACCGCCGCATGGCATCCCGGCGCTGATGCGCGTGGTGCGGGTCGGGGAGCGTGCGTGGCCTATGGATCGTTTGCGTCGTGAAACCCTCATTCGCGAGGCCGGAGTCGAGATTTCCTGGACGCCCGGACAGGCTTCTGTGCTCGACAGTCGAGAGATCGCAAAGGGGCGGGATGTCGGGTCTATCCGGGTGCGGGATGAACGCGGCAAGGACATGCCCCATGATGTTCTTTTTGCCTTTGCATTCAATGCCTTCTGGCCTGAAGGTGAATGGATGCTCGGCGAGTGAGGGGCGCTGAAACAAAAGCACCGCCCAATAGGGCGGTGTTTGAAAGTCTTAAAAAATCCCTTGGGATCAGACGCCATTCCCTGCAGGTTTCGCGGGTTGGGCAGGCTTGGCCGCTGCCGGGGCCGGAGCTTTCTTGGCCCCCGACGAAAGCGGGTCATCCTGACGCTGCACCGAACCTTCGAAATGGGCACCGCTTTCGATGGCGATGGTCTTGTGAATGATGTCCCCTTCAACCCGCGCGGTCGATGTCAGGCGCACCTTCAGGCCCCGTACACGGCCCACGATACGGCCATTGACCACCACGTCATCTGCAATGACCTCACCGCGGATCGTTGCGTTTTCACCAACGGTCAGAAGGTGTGCACGGATATCGCCTTCGACGGTGCCTTCCACCTGGATATCACCAGTTGTCTTGAGGTTGCCGCTGATGTGAAGATCCGACGACAGGACCGATGCCGGGGGCTTGGCCTTGGGGGCGGATGCCTTGAAATCAGCCGAAGGAGCCGGCGAGGGCTTGGGGGCCGAATCTGCCGAGGCAGGCTTGGCCGGGTCCTCGGATTTCGGTGCGGGTTCGTTGATTTTGCTCTTAGAAAACATCTCTTCCAGCCTTGATAAAGTTCATCGGGTTCACGGCACGACCATTGAGCCGAATTTCGTAATGCAGGTGGGTTCCGGTCGAGCGACCAGAGTTGCCCATATCACCAATTTGGTCTCCGCGCGAGACCCTTTGGCCTTTCTTCACACGGAATTTGGATAGGTGGGCGTAACGGGTCTCGATCCCGAAATCATGCTTGATCTTGACGAGACGACCATAACCCGAAAGCCAGTCGGCATAAACCACAACCCCATCGGCCGCGGCATAAATCGGCGTGCCGTGACGCGCCGCAAAGTCCGATCCCTTGTGCATCCGACCCCAGCGCATACCAAAGCCACTGGTGTAGCGGTAGGCCCCTTTGACAGGGGTCGAGAAGGGGGCGGTTTCGGCTGCGATGCGATAGGTGTTAAGCGCGTCAAGCCGATCCAGAAGACGGTTGGCGCGCTGCGCTTCGGGGTCCGTCTCTCCGCCTTTGGTCGAAAAGGAGAGTGGCATCATCGGACCGCCTTGGCCCGAATAGCCGCGCTTGACCTCGTTGATGAGCGCATCGGTATCGAGACCAGCAGATTTGAACATCTTCTCAAGCGGCGCGACCGACACCGTCATGGCGTCTTCCAACTGCCTGAAAATACGATCGTTTTTTTCTTCCATGAGCGCCAGTTCCAGGCGCATTTCCTCTTCTGCCTGGATGGCGGCCTGGGCATTGCGGATCAATTCGTCCCGCTGCGTCGCCGTCTCTTCAAGCGCAGCAGCAAGCGCGTCGACCATGTCGTTGCCGGTTTGCGACCCCGCTGCCATGAGCGTATTCTGTCCTTCGGAACTCTTGCGGAGGCTATCGGTTTCAAGCCGGGCAAGATCACGTTCCTTCATGGTCCGGCGCAGGGTGGATTGGATCACTTCGATCCCTGTCTCCAGTTCGCGCCGGCGGGCTTCGGACGCGAGAAGCTCAGATTGCATTTCCGAAATCTGCACAAGGGCCGAGTTGAACCGATCCTGTGCTGCCAAGGCCTCTTCCGTGCGCGCGTCGCGCTCGTCTGAAAGGTCGTTCAGACGCTGTTCATATGTTTGTTGGTCGCGGCGCGCTTGCTCGCGAAAGTTGCCCGCGCCGATGGAGTCCATAAGAAGGATTGCAGTGGCGATAATCGCCCATGCCACGATCCCCGTGCCGCCAAGGAACACGATAACCTGTGTGGAAGGGCGCAGCCGAATGAACCGCGTATCGGTCTCGGAGCGGAGGAAAAGGCGGCGTTCCGGGAAGTAACGTTCCAGAAAGGCGTTCATCTTTATCGCGAGCCGCGTTCTCAATGCTATCGTCCTTGTCCCTGTCACCGTTGTGAGGCCGCATGAAACCCCGACGTAGGGGTCTTACCCATTCGGGCTCTCACGAGCAAGGTTTTTGCCTATCCGGGCGGGGAAGGGCAACAGGGTTAAAACGCGCATGGGCAAGGACTTGCCGATCACCGTGCGTAGGGCGGCGGCAATTCGTCGGCAAGCGGCCAATAAAAATCGGGCGGCAATCCGGCCTCGGCTCGCTTTTCTTCGTTGAACGGCGCCTTGAGCTGCGAGTGGAAATAGCGCTGAACCAATTCGTGAAAGACGCCCTTGGGATCAAGGTTGTCGCGCCCGCAGAGGAAGTTGAACCACTTCGCCCCGTAGGCCACATGTCCGACCTCTTCGGCATAGATGATGCGCAGGGCTTCGAGGGTCTGTTCCTCCTTTGCCTTCTCGAAAATCTTGATCATGCCCGGTGTGACATCAAGCCCACGCGCCTCAAGCACCATGGGCACGACGGCGAGGCGGCCAAGGAAATCCTCAGCGGTATCTTCGGCGGCCTTCCACATGCCTGCATGCGCGGCCAGGGCGCCATAATGGCTTCCCATCGCTTCAAGGCAATCGCATATAAGATTGAAATGCTTGGATTCTTCGTTAGCGGACTTCACCCAATCGTCGTAGAAACCGATGGGCATGGGCGTGTCCGTGAACCGCGCGATGATGTCCCAGTGGAGGTCGACGGCGTTCAACTCGATATGCGCCACCGCATGTAGAAGCGCGATACGGCCTTCGGGACTGCCGGGCCGGCGGCGTGGCACGTCGCGGGGCGACAGGAGTTCGGGCTTGTCGGGACGTGCGGGACGCAGCGGTGGAGTGGCATGGCCGATCTCGATCGTTTCGCCCGCTTCGCGCGCGGCAAACCATGTGGTCGCATGTGCATGCGAAAGGGCGGTTTTCGCGCGGCCATCGGCGGTGGTCAGAACCTCGACCGCCATTTCGGACAGTGTCAGGTCAGTCACAGCGCGTTCACCGCCTCGAGAACCTGGGCCACGTGGCCATCGACCTTCACCTTGCGCCAGACGCGCGCGATCTTGCCCTCGCGATCAATCAGGAAGGTGCTGCGCTCGATCCCCATGAAGGTCTTGCCATACATCTTCTTTTCTTTCCAAACGCCGTATGCCTCGCAGACATCGCTTTCCTCGTCCGACAGAAGCGGCATGCCAAGTTCTTTCTTGGCGATGAACTTGTCATGCGATGCGAGGCTATCCTTCGAAATTCCAAGGACTTTCACGCCGGCACTTTCGAAGGATACGAGCGCTTCGGTGAATTCAATCGCCTCCTTGGTGCAACCCGCCGTATTGTCGCGTGGGTAAAAGAAAAGCACAACGGGCGCAGGCCGCAACGCCGAGAGGGTTACGTTCTTATCGCCGGTTGCGGGAAGGGTGAAATCGGGGGCCGTGTCATTGACGTCAATCATGTGCTCAGTCCTTGGGTGTCTTTAATCTAGCGTATATAGTGTGACCGAACGAGCAAGCCCAACCAGAAAACCAATCGAGGCGGCCCTGAGCGAAACTGAAGACACTTCTGGCACTCCAGAGCCGAGACGTCCGCGTCGGCGGCGAATTGGGCTATGGATGCTGCTCAGCTTGTCGTTGTCTGCAATCGTGGTCGGTCTTGGTCTTATTTTGCTTCTTGAGCGGCGCCTGACACTTCCGGATTGGGCGGCGGATCAGGTGATCGCAGCGGTGGCCCGCGAGGTGCCGCAGCTGGACGTGGGGATCGGCGAAATCTCGATTGTGCTTGAAGAGAACTGGCAGCCCCGGATTCGTGCGTCTTCCGTGTCGCTTCAGGACCCTGAAACCGGGGCGATGGTGGAGATTGCCGAGATCGACAGCACGCTGGCACTTGATGCGCTGACCGAAGGGCGGCTCGCGCCAAGCGAACTGCATGTCAGTGGCCTGTTTCTCAACATGCGGCGACTTTCGGATGGGGCGATCAGCGTTGCGCTCGGCGATGACAGCCAGCCTGTTGATCCCGTCGATCGCAAGACAACGTTTGCGGGCCTGTCTCGCGAGTTGAAGGAGGCGCTGTCCAAGCCCTGGCTGGCAAAGCTCTCTGGCGCCAGCTTGACCGCTGTCACTTTGCGCTACGAGGATGTGCGCGCGGGGAAGGGGTGGACGATAGATGGCGGGCAGGCGCGTTTGAACCGGGACGAGGCCGGGATTCGCCTGGCGGTGTCTATCGTGGCCCTCGGAGCGCGGGATTACGTCACCACGTTGGAGATGTCCTACGAGACAGAATACGGAACGGATGCTGCGCGCTTTGGCGTGACGTTCGAGGATATGCCGGCAGAGGATATTGCGTCGCAATCGCCAGCGCTGGCCTGGCTCGACATCCTGCGCGCGCCGATTTCGGGGTCGCTTCGGAGTTCGATTGACGAAGAGGGCGCCTTGGGCGCAACAAGCGCCGCGCTGCAGATCGGGGAGGGTGTGGTGCAGCCCACCGATACGGTGAGTCCCATCCCTTTTGAATCCGCGCATACCTACCTGAGCTACGAACCCGGCACCGATACGCTTCTTCTGGATGAGATTTCGGTGCAGGCCCCGTGGGTGCGGATGACGGCAAATGGCAAGGCGATGCTGCGGGAAATGGAGCTTGGTCTGCCGGGAGAAATGGTCGTCCAACTTCGGCTTGATCAATTGGAGGTCAACCCGAATGATCGCGAAACGGTGCCTGTTGCCCTGGATCAGGCATTTGCCGATTTCCGCCTCGATCTCTCGCCGTTCGAAATTCAGCTCGGACAGGCGGTGTTGATCGAAGGAGAGCAAGTCTTGTCCTTGAGCGGTGACGTGCGGACCACACCCGACAATTGGCAATACGCGCTTGATGCACAAGCCAATACGCTCGACTATCGCCGTGTGCTTGGCCTCTGGCCCGAGGCTTTCCTGCCCAAGCTGCGCGTTTGGATCGACGAGAATATCCATACGCTCGATCTGCATTCTGCGCGGGTCGCACTGCGCTCGCGGGACGATGATAAACCCGAGGTGCGGGCCGATTTCCAGTTTCGCGATCTTGATATGCGCTTTGTCAAAACATTGCCCGACATGCAGGGGGCTGCAGGATATGCAAGTTTTTCCGACAACATGTTCCATGTCGCTGCGGAGAAGGGGGCTGTGACCGCAGATTTGGGCGGTGCCATTGATGCGACGGGCACCGGGTTCACCATTCTCGATACCCGCCAGAACCCGCCACCAGCCCGGATCGACCTCAAGGCCCACGGACCGATCACGGCGGCACTTTCCCTGCTCAACCGGCCCCCGCTCGCTGCCATGGACAAGGCCAATCTTCCCGTGACCCTCGCGCAAGGCGAATTACAGGCGACCGGAACGATTGAACTTCTCCTGAAGAAAAAGCTGCCCAAGGAACTTATCACCTTCGATTTGCAGGGAACGATGCCGGCATTTTCGAGCACGCATTTCATCAAGGACAAAACCATCAAGGGCAGGGCGAACTGGGCCGCCACGAACGGGCAATTGACCATAGATGGTGCAGGGCATGTCGGTGCCGTGCCCTTCGAAGCCGTATGGCAAACAGGGCTGGGGCAGCGCGCCAATGGCCAAAGCGTGCTGACGGGGCGTGCCGACCTCGGTCAGACGGTGTTGGACGAGTTCGAGATCGGTCTGCCCGAGGGCACTGTCCAAGGCAAGGCCGATGCCGTGTTCCGCATTGATTTCATCAAGGGGCAGTCGCCCAAGATGCGCCTGACCTCAGATCTTGTGGGAACGGATTTAACCCTACCTGCCTTGGGGTGGCGCAAAGAGGCGCAAAGCCCTGGTGAACTTTCGGTGGATATGGCTTTGTCCAAGCCGCCAATGATTGAATCTGTCGTGCTCAAGGGGGGTAATCTCGAGGCCGAGGGGAATATCTCGTTGAAAGAAGATGGCTCACTCGACAGGGCTGATTTCTCGTCCTTCCGCGTCGGCACATGGCTTGATGGACAAGGGGCCCTGGAAGGGCGCGGTGAGGGCGTGCCGGCGTCCATCTCCGTGACCGGCGGGCGGTTTGACCTGCGCGGGTTGCCCTCGGGCGGCGCCATGACAGGCGGTCAGTTGGGGCCGATCAGTGGCCGCCTCGACCGCGTTGATGTCTCGGACACGATCCATCTCGGGAATGTCGCGCTCGAAACCGTGGGGGGGGCGACATTGCGCGGTGCGTTCTCTGGCCTCCTGAACGGTCAGGCCCCGGTAGAGGGCACGCTCTCGCCGTTGAATGGGCGCACCCGCATTGATTTGCGCTCACAGCAAGCGGGTAGGGTCGTCAAGGCACTTGGGTTCTCGGATGCGTCGGACACCGGCACGTTGCAGATGGCCCTGACACCGATCCGGGGACCGGGGGTTTTCAACGGATATGTGAAACTCGAGGATATCCGTATTCAGAATGCGCCAGCGATGGCCGAAGTGCTGAACGCGTTGAGTATTGTCGGGTTGCTCGACCAACTCAACGGACCGGGCATTCACTTTTCCGATGTCAGGGCCGAATTCCGTCTGACCCCGAAACAGATCATTGTCGGGGAGAGTAGCGCGGTTGGTCCAGCAATGGGGCTTTCGCTCGATGGTGTCTATGATATCGCGTCGCGGCAGATGGATTTTCAGGGTGCGCTGACGCCGCTTTATATCGTGAATGCGATTGGCCGTATCGTTGCCAAGAAGGGCGAGGGCTTGATCGCCTTCAACTATAGCCTGCGCGGCACACCGGAAGACATGCGTGTCTCCGTCAACCCGCTCTCGGCCTTGACGCCGGGCTTCTTACGCGAGATTTTCCGCCGCCCGGCCCCGAATCTCGAAGAGTAGAACGTATGAACCTGTCCGATTTTGATTTCGATCTGCCCGAAAAGTTGATCGCAACGCGACCCGCAGAGCCGCGCAGCGCCGCGCGTCTTCTGGTGGCTCAGGGTGACAGAATCACGGATGGGGTCGTGACAGACCTGACGCAATGGTTGCGACCGGGGGATCGGCTTGTCCTGAACGACACCAAGGTGATCCCGGCCCGTCTTTTCGGACGTCGCATCCGCCGTGCCCCCGAAGGCACGACTGAGGCGCGCATGGATGTGACCTTGCTTGAACCGCGCAGCGACGGAGCGTGGAAAGCACTGCTGAAGCCCTTGAAGAAGATCCGGGAAGGCGAATGGATCGTCTTTTCCGAACAGCTTTCGGCAACCCTGCTTGGCAAGGAAGACGGGCAGGGTATCCTGGAATTCAACCTGACCGGAGATGATTTCGACGTCGCCCTCTCAGAGGCGGGCATGATGCCCTTGCCTCCGTATATTGCGGCCAAGCGCGCTGCGGACGAGCGCGACAAAGAGGACTACCAGACCGTATTCGCCCGCAATAACGGCGCTGTTGCTGCGCCAACGGCCTCGCTTCATTTCGACGCGCCACTCCTCCAACGGCTGCGAGATTTGGGGGTCGAGTTCACATTCGTAACCTTGCACGTGGGCGCGGGTACATTTCTCCCGGTGAAGGTCGAGGATGTGACCAAGCACAAGATGCATGCCGAGTGGGGCCATGTGAGCGAGACCGCCGCTGCCGAGATCGCCGCGACCAAGGCGACGGGCGGACGCGTGATCCCGGTAGGGACCACGGCCCTGCGTCTTGTCGAGAGCGCCGCCCGTGAGACCGGAGGGATTGCCCCGTGGCAGGGCGAAACGGATATTTTCATCTATCCGGGATTCGTTTTTCACGTGGCGGATGCCCTGATGACAAATTTCCACCTGCCAAGATCGACATTGATGATGCTTGTATCTGCGCTTATGGGGGCGGATCGGATCAAGGCGATCTATTCACACGCGATCGTGAATGAGTATCGGTTTTTTTCATACGGGGATGCGTCTTTGTTGTTACCCTCGGGCCAGTGACGCACATAGACCGGGTTTTGTCGCTCATACATTGCCCTGGACGTATCGCGCAGTTTAGTGCTGAGAAAAACCTTCAGGAGGAATGAATGTTCCAGTTCTTGTCCAACGCATGGGCACTCTTGCTCGGCATGATGCTCTTGATGGTCGGGAACGGCCTTCAGTCGACGTTGCTTGGTATTCGCGGTGAAATCGAAGGGTTTTCGACCTTCGAAATGTCCATCGTCATGTCCTCCTACTTCCTTGGCTTTCTGGGGGGGTCGCGCATGGCCCCCGAGATGATCCGGCGTGTAGGGCATGTGCGAGTCTTTGCGGCGTTGGCTTCGTTCATCTCCGCAGTGCTGATTCTCTATCCGACATTTGCCAATCCTTGGGTTTGGGCCATCGGGCGTATCATCATCGGGTTCTGCTTTTCAGGCGTGTATGTGACCGCGGAAAGCTGGCTGAATAACGCGGCGACGAATGAAACACGCGGACAGGCGCTTTCGCTCTACGTCATCGTGCAAATGATCGGCATCATCGCGGCACAAGCCCTGCTCGTGACAGCCGACCCTTCGGGCTTTGTGCTCTTCGTGATCCCATCCGTGTTGGTCTCGATCTCATTTGCTCCGATTTTGCTAAGCATCTCTCCGACGCCCGCCTTCGGCACGACGAAGCCGATGAACCTGCGCAGCCTCCTGGAAACCTCGCCACTTGGTGTTGTCGGCATGTTTTTGCTGGGGGGGGTGTTCGCGGCGCAATTCGGGATGTCCGCCGTTTTCGGTGCGCAGATCGGTCTGAGCGTTGGCGAGATTTCCATCTTCGTGGCAGCGTTCTATATCGGTGCCACGATCTTGCAATACCCGCTCGGCTGGCTTTCGGACCGTATGGATCGTCGTGTGCTGATCATGGCTGCAGCATTGCTCGGTGGCTTCGGAGCTATCCTCGGGTTGTTTGCTGGCGAAAATTTTGTTTCGCTTCTTGTTGCGGCTGCGCTGATCGGAGGCTTGTCGAACCCGCTCTATTCATTGCTGATCGCCCACACCAATGACTTTCTCGAGCTGGACGATATGGCCGCTGCCTCGGGGGGGATGGTTTTCGTCAACGGGGTCGGGGCGATTGCAGGCCCGATCGTGACCGGCTGGATCATGTCGAGCTATGGCGCGTCCGGGTTCTTTTTGCTTATCGCTGTGCTGATGATTGGTCTTGGGGGCTATGCCGCCTATCGGATGACGCGTCGCTCGACCGTGGATGAAACCGCAACATACGCCCCCGTTATGCCTACATCTTCGCCAGTGGCCGTTGAGGTTGCGCAAGAATTCGCCATCGAAACCGCCCTCGAAGAAGAGGACGCCGACTCTGCGTCATAATGTGTCGTCGATGTTGTAATTTGTTACTGTTTTTCCGACGGTAATCATGTGTAACGTTTTTATGTCACAGGTGGGTGACGTATGGTGAGGAGAGCAGGGCAATGGCGAGCCCGGAAGACGTATTGAAGTTCTGGCTGGACGAAGTCGGGCCAGAGGGATGGTATAAGGTTTCGGAGGATCTGGATCAGCGTGTCAGAGATCTGTTTCAGGGCGCATGGGACGCCGCGCAGGAAGGTAGTTTTGCGCAATGGCTGACATACCCGAGCGGAGCGCTGGCATATGTCGTGCTGAATGATCAATTGCCGAGAAATATGTTCCGCGGCAGTTCAAAGGCCTTCTCGTCGGATCGTATTGCGCTTGCCGCTGCGAAAAGCGCGATCCATCACGGTTATGATCTCAAGATTGATGAGCCGGCCCGACAGTTTTTCTACCTGCCGCTGATGCATTCTGAAAACCTGTGCGACCAGGAACGCTGCGTGCGCTTGATGAAGGAGCGTATGCCCGAAACCGGCAGATCCAATATGCTCCATGCGAAGGCCCATCGCGAGGTTATTCGCCAATTCGGTCGCTTCCCCTATCGCAACGAAGCTTTGGCGCGGGCCTCAACCGAGCCGGAAAAAGCCTATGTCGCAAATGGAGGCTATGGCCAGACGGTGCAGGCGCTTCAACAAGTCGGATGACACGCGCACACACCCGCAATATTTCGAAACCCGTGCGATGAATTCGTGCGGGTTTTGATATTCATGGGAAATGACGTTTGATGCGTCGGGCAATTTAGTTTAATGCTGAACTAAATTGAATCACGGAGGGCGTCATGGCCAAGTCTTTTGATATGATCGTGATCGGCGCAGGGCCGGGCGGCTATGTGGCGGCAATCCGGGGGGCGCAATTGGGCCTCAGGGTCGCGATTGTCGAGCGCGAACATATGGGCGGCATTTGCCTCAACTGGGGGTGTATTCCGACCAAGGCGCTGCTGCGATCTGCCGAAGTCTTTCACCTGATGCACCGGGCCGGGGAATTCGGCCTGAGCGCGGATAACGTGTCTTATGATCTTGATGCGGTTGTGAAACGGTCGCGTGGGGTTGCCAAGCAATTGAGTTCCGGCATCGGGCACCTGATGAAAAAGAACAAGATCACGGTCGTCATGGGCGAAGCCAGCATTCCCGCCAAGGGCAAGGTGACCGTCAAGACTGACAAGGGCACCGAAGACCTCACCTCCAAGCATATTGTCCTTGCGACGGGTGCGCGTGCGCGCGAACTTCCGGGGCTTGAGGCGGACGGGGATCTCGTCTGGACCTATAAGCACGCATTGCAGCCCAAACGGATGCCGAAAAAGCTCCTTGTTATCGGCTCGGGCGCAATCGGGATCGAGTTTGCAAGTTTCTTCAACACGCTTGGTGCCGACACTACGGTGGTCGAGGTCATGGATCGAGTGCTTCCGGTCGAGGATGCCGAGATCAGCGCCTTTGCAAAGAAACAGTTCGAGAAACAGGGCATGACCATCAAGGAAAAATCCATGGTCAAGCAACTGGATCGGGGCAAGGGGAAGGTCACGGCGCATATCGAGGCCGGTGGCAAAGTAGAAAAGCTTGATTTCGACACGGTGATTTCCGCCGTAGGGATCGTCGGAAATGTCGAAGGTCTTGGCCTTGAGGCGCTTGGCGTCAAGGTGGATCGCACGCATGTCGTGACGGATGCCTATTGCAGGACGGATGTCGAGGGGCTCTACGCGATCGGGGATATCGCCGGTGCGCCTTGGCTTGCGCACAAGGCGAGCCATGAAGGCGTCATGGTGGCTGAATTGATTGCAGGCGAAAAGCCCCACCCGGTAAAGCCCGAAAGCATCGCGGGCTGCACCTATTGCCATCCCCAGGTGGCGTCTGTCGGGTATAGCGAGGCCAAGGCCAAGGAACTTGGCTACGAGATCAAGGTGGGCCGTTTCCCCTTTATCGGGAATGGCAAGGCTATCGCCCTTGGCGAAGCGGAAGGCATGGTCAAAACGGTATTCGATGCCAAGACCGGCGAACTTCTCGGGGCGCATATGGTCGGGGCCGAGGTGACCGAGATGATCCAGGGCTATGTCGTGGGGCGTACGCTTGAAACCACCGAAGCGGAATTGATGGAAACGGTCTTCCCGCACCCGACGCTTTCTGAAATGATGCATGAAAGCGTGCTCGACGCCTATGGGCGCGTGATCCACATGTGAACAAGGGCGGGGCCTGATTTGTGGTCCCACCACTCAGTTCAGGAGAAGCCCTTGCCCAGTCTCAATCGGATCATCATGGCCAAGTCGAGCCGTCGTATGATCCAGAAGCTGGAACCAGAGCGTCTTGATGTGGCGGAGATTTCCGGAAAATGGGGCAAACAGTTCGACTTTCGTTCTTACGAGCAATTTCTCTATCCCAAGTTCGATATCTGTGCCGGCCCCTTCCCGAGGCCGGATGGCAAGCCGCGAAAATTCGATCTCATCCTCGCCAACCAGGTCTGGGAGCATCTGGATCGGCCCTATGCGGCGACGAAAAACGTGCGGCGCATGTTGAAGAGGGGCGGGCATTTTTGGCTCGCGGTGCCGTTCCATGTCCCCTTTCATGCGGCGCCCTTGGACAATTCGCGTTGGTCCGCGCGCGGCCTCAGGAACCTGCTTATCGAGTGTGGGTTTGACGAGGACGAGATACATTCGGAGCAATGGGGCAATCGCAACGCGGCGGCCCGCAACCTCGAACAGCCCTGGCCGCCCATGTATGATGAGACTCGCGACGACCTGGAAAACGATCCAGAGATGCCAATTTGCGCCTGGGCTATCGCGCGCCGGACGTGAGGCGCGGCGCGGTTAAGCCTTTGTAACCTTGCCTCCGGCACGCATCCAATGCGACAGGCCGCCGATGTTGTGGACATCTTCATAGCCCAGTCGGCGCAGCATGGAGGCTGCCGAATGAGAGCGCGCGCCCGTCGCGCAATAGACGGCAATCGTTCCGCCGGTTTTCAGGGCGGGGTTGAAGTCTGGATGGCGCGGATCGGCCATATCCCGAAGCCGCATCAGGGGTAGATGGATCGCGCCCTCAGCGATTCCCGAGCTTGCAAGTTCCATGCGATCTCGGACATCAATCACCGTGATATTGCCTTCCTTGGCGCCTTCAACGGCTTGTTGGGCGCTCAATCCGGCCCGGGGCTTTTGCCTCAGAAAAAACATCGCAATCCTCTCACCAATCCGGCATGTGCCGGGGTTTTCTTGACCCACAAATAACATTCCAAAAAATGAATACAATTGAAGATTTGCGCAAAATGCATCAGTTCATGTTTTGTTCATGTTTTTGGGTTGGCGACTCTTCCTATCTGACCTATTTCTTGTGCAATCATCGCGAGGAATAACATGGCCGAGCTGAAGAACATCGAGGTGCGCGGGGCGCGCGAACACAATCTCAAGAATGTCGATGTCGATATTCCGCGCGATCAACTGGTCGTCATTACCGGGCTGTCGGGGTCTGGGAAATCGTCGCTGGCCTTCGATACGATTTATGCGGAAGGGCAGAGGCGGTATGTGGAATCCCTCTCGGCCTATGCGCGCCAGTTCCTCGACATGATGGAAAAGCCGGATGTCGACCATATCAGTGGCTTGTCCCCGGCGATCTCGATCGAGCAAAAGACGACGTCCAAGAATCCGCGCTCGACAGTCGGGACTGTGACGGAAATCTACGACTACATGCGCTTGCTTTTCGCGCGCGTCGGAACCCCCTATAGCCCGGCCACGGGGCTTCCGATCGAAGCCCAGCAAGTGCAGGATATGGTGGACCGTATCATGGCGCTTGAGGAGGGCACGCGTGGTTATCTTCTTGCGCCGATCATTCGCGACCGCAAGGGCGAGTACCGCAAGGAGTTTCTCGAGCTGCGAAAGCAGGGCTTTCAGCGCGTAAAGGTTGATGGGGATTTCTACGAGTTGGACGAACCGCCCACGCTCGATAAGAAATTCCGCCATGATATCGACGTGGTGGTTGATCGTATCGTTGTCCGCGAAGGGCTTGAAACGCGTCTTGCAGATAGTTTGCGCACCGCGCTCGACCTTGCGGATGGCATCGCAGTTCTGGAAACCGCGCCGAAAGAGGGTGATCCCGAGCGGATGACATTCTCGGAGAATTTTGCCTGCCCGGTGAGCGGTTTCACAATTCCTGAGATCGAGCCGCGCCTGTTTTCCTTCAACGCGCCCTTCGGGGCCTGCCCGGATTGTGATGGCTTGGGTAAGGAGCTGTTCTTTGACGAGCGCCTCGTGGTGCCAGACGCCACCTTGCGTCTCTATGACGGTGCACTGGCGCCTTGGCGCAAGGGGAAATCCCCTTACTTTCTGCAAACCATCGAGGCGATTGCCCGTCACTACGAGTTTGACAAAAACACGCCTTGGAAAGACCTGCCAAAGCATGTGCAGCAAGTGTTCCTTTATGGCTCTGGCGACGAGGAAATCCCGTTCCGCTATGACGAGGGAGGGCGCGTCTACCAGGTCACCCGCGTGTTCGAGGGCGTCATTCCGAATATGGAGCGCCGGTATCGAGAAACGGATTCCAATTGGATTCGTGAAGAGTTCGAACGCTATCAGAACAATCGGCCTTGCGGCACCTGCGCAGGGTTCCGCCTGCGCGAAGAGGCGCTGGCCGTGCGCATTGCCGGGCTTCATATCGGGCAGGTGGTCGAAATGTCGATCCGGGAAGCCTTTCGTTGGATCGAACAAGCGCCGAGCCATCTTACAGCCCAGAGACAAGAAATTGCTCGGACCATCGTCAAGGAAATCAAGGAGCGGCTTGGGTTTCTGAATAATGTTGGATTAGAATATCTTACACTCTCACGTTCAAGTGGAACGCTCAGTGGCGGCGAGAGCCAGAGAATCCGGTTGGCGTCACAGATCGGGTCAGGTCTGACGGGGGTTCTCTATGTGTTGGACGAACCGTCGATCGGCCTGCACCAACGCGACAATGACCGACTGCTCGGAACTCTCAAGAACCTGAGGGACCAGGGTAACACGGTGATCGTGGTCGAACATGACGAGGAAGCGATCCGAGAGGCTGATTATGTGTTCGACATCGGGCCGGGGGCAGGCGTGCATGGCGGGCGTGTCGTCTCAAAGGGAACGCCCCAGGAAATCGCCAAGGACGCGGCCTCTTTGACCGGGCAATATCTCTCTGGCGAACGTGAAATCGCCGTGCCGCGCGAGCGCCGGGAGGGGAACGGAAAAACGATATCCGTGGTCAAGGCGACCGGGAATAACCTCAAATCCGTGACCGCCGATTTCCCGCTTGGTAAATTTGTCTGTGTGACCGGCGTCTCCGGAGGAGGGAAATCCACGCTCACAATCGAAACCCTCTTCAAGACAGCGTCGATGCGCCTCAACGGTGCGCGACAGACGCCCGCACCCTGTGAGACGATCAAGGGATTGGAACACCTGGACAAGGTTATTGATATCGACCAACGCCCGATCGGGCGGACGCCACGGTCAAACCCGGCGACCTATACCGGGGCCTTCACCCCGATCCGGGATTGGTTTGCAGGGCTTCCAGAGGCCAAGACGCGCGGTTACAAACCGGGACGGTTCAGTTTCAACGTCAAGGGCGGGCGCTGTGAAGCGTGCCAGGGCGATGGCGTGATCAAGATCGAGATGCACTTCTTGCCGGATGTGTATGTCACCTGCGAAACCTGCAACGGTGCGCGCTATAATCGCGAAACGCTTGAGATCAAGTTCAAGGGAAAAAGCATCGCGGACGTTCTTGATATGACCGTCGAGGATGCGCAGGACTTCTTCAAGGCGGTGCCTTCCATCCGGGACAAGATGGACGCGCTTGCACGGGTTGGGCTTGGCTATATCAAGGTTGGCCAACAGGCGACGACCCTGTCGGGGGGAGAGGCGCAACGCGTCAAACTTTCCAAGGAGCTCGCGAAACGCTCGACAGGGCGCACGCTCTATATCCTCGATGAGCCGACCACGGGCCTGCATTTCGAGGATGTGCGCAAACTATTGGAAGTGCTGCATGAATTGGTGGAGCAAGGGAATACGGTTGTCGTGATCGAACACAATCTCGATGTCATCAAGACCGCCGACTGGATCATAGATATCGGCCCGGAAGGGGGCGATGGTGGGGGTGAGATCGTGGCCTGCGGCACGCCGGAAGACGTTGCAGAGGTCGAACGCAGCCATACAGGCCGTTATCTCAAGCCCATGCTCACATCGAAACGGGTGGCGGCGGAATGAACCGGCTTGGGATCGCTCTGGGGTCTGGTGGCGCGCGCGGATGGTGCCATATCGGCGTACTCAAGGAGCTTGACGTGCTGGGCGTTGAGCCGGACGTCGTGGCGGGCTGCTCCATGGGGGCGCTTGTGGGGGCGGCCTGGGCCTCCGGGCGGCTCTCGCGGCTTGAAGAGTGGGCGCGGTCCCTGTCTCAGCGACGGATGCTGAACTATGTCGATCTCCGGTTCGAGCATGGCGGGCTTCTGCGTGGCGGAACGGTGCGGGAAATGATGAAAGATCTCGATTTGCCCGAACGGATCGAGGATCTCGGCAAGCCCTTCATCGTCGTGGCAACCGATATGGCGACAGGCCGCGAGGTCTGGATACAGCGTGGCTCATTGTTTGATGCCATTCGCGCATCCATTTCCATTCCGGGCCTGTTCAGCCCGCATCACTTTGACGGTAAGTGGCTTCTGGATGGGGGATTGGTCAATCCCGTGCCGAGTTCCGCCTGTCGCGCGCTTGAGGCGGATGTGACGATCGCGGTCAACCCCAATGCGAAATTCGGCAAGCTTTGGGAGCCAAGAGACAGTTTTTATGCCAAGCTCGGAGCTTCTGGCTGGATCGACAAACTGCCCAACGCGGTGCAGGATATGTTGCGCCCGGATGACGAGCCGGGACCGAATTCGCTCGATGTTGTCTCGACATCAATCGACATCATGACCGAGTTCGTGCGGATGACCCGTAGCGCCTCGGACCCTCCGAACCTATCCCTTGAGGCCGATCTCAACGATATGTCGGTCCTTGAGCTCTTCCGCGCCGAGAAAGCGATCACGGAAGGCGAGCGGATCGTGCGCGATCATGCAGAGGCAATCCGAAAGCTGCGCTCATAATCCCGCCCCGTCGGGCGGGATTATTTTTCCGTCAATGCCGCTCAGCTGAGACACCGGAGAACGCCGCACCGCTTTAGCCGCGACCGCGCTTTTCGAAACGGGGCAGCATGGCCGAGAAATCCATCCCGGCTCCGTCTTCGCCCTCGACGAATTTGGCGTAAAGGTCGCGCGCCATCTGTCCCATGGGCGTGTCTGCATCGGCGGCTTCTGCGGCTTGCTGCGAGAGACGCAGGTCTTTGAGCATCAGGTCGGCGGCAAAGCCGGGTTGATAGCCGTTATCCGCGGGCGATTGGGGCCCGACGCCGGGGGCGGGACAATAGGCATTCATGGTCCAGGAATAGCCCGAAGAGGTCGACACGACGTCAAACATCTTCTGGCGATCAAGGCCGAGCTTGTCCGCGAGGGCAAAGGCCTCGCAGGTGGCGATCATGGTGACCCCGAGGATCATGTTGTTGCAGATCTTGGCGGCCTGTCCGGCACCCGCTTCGCCGCAATGCACGGCCTTTTGGCCCATGATATCAAAGAGGGGCTCGGCCTTGGCGAAGGCCGCGTCGCTGCCACCGGCCATAAAGGTCAGCGTGCCGCCCGATGCACCACCGACGCCGCCCGAGACGGGCGCGTCTACGGCGAGAAGGCCCGCGGCTTCGGCCTGTTCGGCAACGGCGCGGGCGCTTTCGACATCGACGGTCGAGCAATCGACGAGGGCCGCGCCCTTGTCCATGGCGGGGATCAGTTCCGCCGCGACGCTGCGCAGGATCTGGCCGTTGGGCAGCATGGTGATGACGACATCGGCGCCCTTGGCGGCCTCGGGGCCGGACGCTGCCATGGTGACGCCCTCGACTGACACGTCGGCCATGTCGAACCCAGTGACCTCGTGACCTGCCTTGGCGAGATTGGCGGCCATCGGCGCGCCCATGTTTCCAAGTCCGATAAATCCGATTTTCATGGCCTAGTCTCCCTTTTCGAATGTGAGTTTTGCCTCTCCCAAAGGCATCAACATCTGGCTTACGGCGGTGGCCGGAAGTGCGTTGAGATCATGTTTCCAGCTTGGATTGCGATCCTTGTCGATGATCTGAGCGCGGATGCCTTCAAGGAAATCCCCATGCTCCATGGCGCGATAAGTGAAGCGATATTCCTGGTCGAGGCAGGGACGGATGCTGGTAGCGCCGCGCACGCGGTGGATGATCTCGAGTGCGCATCCCATTGCGAGGGGCGAGTTGCGCGAGAGCTTCTTGAGCGCGTCTTCGGCAAAGGCGCCCTTGCTTGCCCTGAGGGCGTTCAGGATGCCGTGGAGGCTTTCACCGCCAAAGAAGGCGTTGATCTCGTTCTCCTGCGTTGCGAGGGCGGACTGGGGGGCTTCCTTTGCTGCCGCGTCAATTAGGGACCAATCGCCAGATTCTTCAAGTTTTTCAATGAGGTTTGGCCAGTCGGTCTCGGGGATGTAGTAGTCGGCGAAGCCGGCGAGGATGGCGTCTGCGGCGGCAAGGCGCGAGGCGGTCAGGGCCAGGTATTCGCCCAGACGCCCCGGTGCATGGGCAAGGATGAAGGAGCCGCCCACGTCCGGCACGAGGCCGATGCCGCATTCCGGCATGGCGATCTGGCTGGTATCTCCGACCACGCGATGTGAGGCGTGACAGCCCACGCCGACCCCGCCACCCATGGTGAAGCCTTGCATGAAGCTTGCGACAGGCTTGCAAAATTCGAACATCTTGGCATTCATTCTGTACTCATCAGCCCAGAATTTACGTCCAAAGTCAAAATTTCCGGCAATTCCGGTCTCGTAGAGCTCGGCAATGTCGCCGCCCGCGCAGAAGGCTTTTTCGCCCTCGGCGTCGATGATGAGCATGAGGATGTCATCGTCGCGGGACCATGTGTCAAGCGCATCCTCGATGGCGACGCACATCTCGTAGCTCATCGCATTGAGCGCCTTGGGGCGGGTGAAGGTGATACGGCCGGTCTTCCCGACCTTGCGGATGGAGATGTCACTCATGTGAAATCCTGTGTCGGTATTACGTCGGTATCACGTCGGTATTGCGTCGGTGCGAATTGTGGCATCAGGCCGCGTCCGCGATCATCTGGCGCGAGACGATCAGGCGCATGATCTCGTTCGTGCCTTCAAGAATCTGGTGCACGCGCAGGTCGCGCACGATCTTTTCGACACCGTAATCCGCGAGATAGCCATACCCGCCGTGGAGTTGCAGACAGCCGTTCGCGACTTCGAAGGAGACGTCCGTGACCATAAGCTTGGCCATGGCGCAGAACTTGGTGGCGTCATGGGCCTTGTTGTCGAGTTTCCACGCGGCCTGACGCAGGAAGGTGCGGGCGGCCTGAAGCTTGGTTTCGAATTCGGCGAGACGGAATTGCAGGGCTTGGAACTGGTTGATGGGTTTGCCGAAGGCCTTGCGCTCGGCCATGTATTGCAGCGTGAGGTCAAGCGCGTTCTGCGCGCCGCCAAGGGCGGAGGCGGCGATATTGAGACGGCCCCCGTCGAGACCGGCCATCGCGTAGGAGAAGCCTTTGCCTTCCTCGCCGATCAGGTTGTCGAGCGGTACCTTGCAATCATCGAACTGGACCTGCGCGGTCGGTTGCGAGCGCCAGCCCATCTTGTTCTCGAGCCCGCCAAAGCTGAGGCCCTCTGTGCCATCCTCGACGACAACGGTCGAAATCCCCTTGGGGCCGTCCTCGCCGGTGCGCACCATGGTGACATAGGCGTCGGAATAGCCACCGCCGGAGATGAACGCCTTGGTGCCGTTGAGGACATATCCGTCATTGGCCTTGGCGGCGCGGGTCTTGAGCGCGGCCGCGTCGGAGCCGGAGCCGGGTTCGGTCAGGCAATAGGAGAAGACCTTGGACATGGTGCAGAGGTCCGGGAGCCATTTCTGCTTGGTCTCTTCGCTGCCGAACTTGTCGATCATGCCGCCGCACATGTTGTGGATCGACAGGAAGGAGCCGACGGAGGGGCAGGACATGGCCAGCGCCTCGAACACGAGGGTCGCATCGAGGCGCGACAGGCCCGAGCCGCCATATTCCTCGCTGACGTAAATGCCGCCGAGGCCAAGCTCTGCGATCCGGGGCCAGAGGTCTTTCGGGATCGTGCCCTCGGCTTCCCATGTCTGGGCGTGGGGGGCGATGTGTTCTTCGCCAAAACCCTTGGCCATATCAAAGATAAGGGTCTGCTCTTCGGACAGTGCAAAATCCATCTGGTTTCTCCCAAAACGCGCAATTGAACGACTGTTAAATTATATAGTGCCGCAAGCGCGGTGTCAGTGCGCAAAATTGCAAAACAGGCTGGCGAATTTGCCCGGACCTCCTACAAATCTGCGTGATACTCCTCCATCAGGTGTCGGACCACGGCGCGTAGCGCGTCTTCGTGGGAATACTCGGCCTGCACGGCATCGCGATAGACGGCGCGCTGTTGGTCGGCGCTGTTGCCATGGGCGACGATGGCGCGGGTGTTCTCGATTTCGCGCAAACAGCCAAGCGCCTCGGCGTCCTGTTCCAGGAGGGTGACAAGCTCTTCGGCGAGGTCTTCGAAAGGCACGATCTCGCGGCGGCCCCAATCAATCAGGCCGGCAGAAATGCCATAGCGTTGTGCGCGCCAGCGGTTTTCGGAGATGAGGAAATTGTCATAGAGCCGCCAGCGTTGGTTCAGCGTTGCGAGGCGCCAGAGCATCCGGGTCAGGGCCTGGGTCAGGGCGGCCAGGGTCAGCGCGGTTTCGAGCCGGGGCGAGACATCGCAGACCCGGCTTTCAATCGTTGGAAAGCGCGAGGAGGGGCGCAGATCCCACCAGATCTTGGAGGCATCCTCGATCACGCCCACCTCCTGCATTGCCGTGACCGAGCGTTCATATTCGCCCCATCCCTCGACGCGCGGCGGCAGGCCGGTGCGGGGCAGGTTGTCGAATACCGTCAGGCGATAACAGCTCAGGCCGGTATCCTCGCCTTGCCAGAACGGCGAAGAACAGCTCAGCGCAAGGAGATGCGGCAGGAAATACTTGAGCTGGTTCATCAGGTCGACCCGTTGGTCCGCGTCGTCGATCCCCACATGCACATGCATGCCGCAAATCAGCATGCGCCGCACGACGCCCGCAAGGTCATCGCGCAGCGCGTTATAGCGTTCCTTGTCGGTATGATGTTGTTCGCGCCAATCCGAGGAGGGATGACAGGACGCGGCAATCGGGGCGAGGTTGTAGGTGGCGGCCACGCGCGCCACGGTCGAGCGCAGGCGTTTGAGGTCTTCGCGGGCCTCGGCCACGTTGCGGCAGACGGCGGTGCCGATCTCGATCTGGCAGTTGAGGAATTCCGGGCTGACCTGGCCTTCGAGTTCGGCCTTGCAGGCCTCCATCAGCCCGTCCGGTGCGGCGGCGAGGTCGAGGCTGTCCTTGTCGATCAGGAGATATTCCTCTTCCACGCCAATGGTGAAATCCGGTTCCTTCAGAGACATGGCGGCCCTCCCGAGTGTCCAACGTCGAGTTGAGCAGGAAAACCATGGTGTTTCAAGCGACTCGAGGAGGGGCGGAGGGGGCGGAAACGAAAAGAGGCCGGAACGCGGTCCGGCCTCTTCGGGGTTGATGGGAGCGGGATCAGTCCATCTGTTTGAAGTGGAACTCGCCGCCTTCCTTGATGCCCGAGAACCAGCGCGCGGTCACGGTCTTGGTCTTGGTGTAGAAGCGGAAAGCGTCCGGGCCGTATTGGTTCAGGTCGCCAAAGGCCGATTTCTTCCAGCCGCCGAAGGTAAAGTAGCTCAGCGGCACCGGGATCGGGAAGTTGATGCCGACCATGCCGACATTGACCTTGTTGGCAAAGTCGCGCGCGGTGTCGCCATCGGCGGTAAAGATCGAGGTGCCGTTGCCGTATTGGTTGGTCATCACGAGATCGAGCGCTTCCTCGTAGCTTTCTGTGCGCACGGTCGACAGGACGGGGCCAAAGATCTCTTCCTTGTAGATGTCCATGTCCTTGGTGACGTTGTCAAACAGGCTCGGTCCGACAAAGAAGCCGTCCTCGTAGCCCTGCATCGCGAAATCGCGTCCGTCGACAACAAGGTTTGCGCCCTGATCGACGCCGCTGGAGACGAGGCCGTTGATGCGGTCCTTGGCTTGTGCGGTGATGACCGGGCCGTAATCCACATCCGCGCCAGCGGTATAGGGGCCGACCTTGAGTTTCTCGATGCGCGGCACGAGGCGTTCGATCAGCGCGTCGGCGGTTTTCTGGCCGACCGGCACGGCGACGGAGATCGCCATGCAGCGTTCGCCCGCCGCACCGAAGCCCGCCCCGACAAGCGCGTCCGCGGCCTTGTCCATGTCGGCATCGGGCATGATGATCATGTGGTTCTTGGCGCCGCCGAAACACTGGGCGCGTTTGCCGTTGGTGCAGGCGCGGCCATAGATATATTGCGCGATCGGGGTCGAGCCGACAAAGCCCACGGCCTGGATCGTCTCGTTGTCGAGGATCGTGTCCACGGCTTCCTTGTCGCCGTTGACGACCTGGAGCACGCCATCGGGCAGGCCCGCTTCCTTGATGAGTTCGGCAAGGCGCAGCGAGGTCGAGGGGCAGCGCTCGGAGGGTTTGAGGATCATCGCGTTGCCGGAGGCCAGCGCGGGGCCCATTTTCCACAGCGGGATCATGGCCGGGAAGTTGAAGGGGGTGATGCCCGCGACAACGCCGAGCGGCTGGCGCATGGCGTAGAGGTCGATGCCGGGGCCACCATCGTTCATGTATTCGCCCTTGAGCAGGGCCGGTGCGCCCATGCAGACCTCGATCACCTCGAGACCGCGCTGCACGTCGCCGCGCCCGTCGGGCCGGGTCTTGCCGTGCTCGCGGCTCACGAGTTCGGAAAGCTCGTCTATGTGCTCTTCGATCAGGGCGGCGAACTTCATCATCACGCGGGCGCGGCGCTGCGGGTTGGTTGCGGCCCATGCGGGCTGGGCCGCGGCGGCGGCGGCGATGGCGGCGTTCATCTCGTCCACAGTGGCGAGCGGCACCTTGGCCTGCACCTCGCCGGTGGCGGGGTTGTAGACATCTGCGAAACGGCCAGACGTGCCCTTGACGTGTTCGCCGTTGATGAAATGGGTCAGTTCTTGCATGGGATCTCCTCCAAAGCGTTCCGGGGCAGATTAGACTTGCAAGAATGCCTTTAAAAGAGCCAACATCTCAAAACAGCTTTGCGAGAATTCAGGAGGGTGGCATGGGGCCGCAATGGGACGATCTTCGGGTGTTTCTGGCCGTGGCGCGCGAGGAAAGCCTGTCTGCGGCGGGGCGGCGGCTCAAGGTCGATCCCGCGACGGTGGGCCGGCGCGTGGCACGGCTCGAGACGGATATGGGCGCACCGCTTTTCGTCAAATCGCCCTCGGGCTATGCCATGACCGATGCGGGCCAGCGCCTTCTGGTGCACGCGGTGCGCATCGAGCAATCGCTCGAGGAAGCCACGCAGGAAATGTCCGGGACCGGGGGCGGGCTGTCGGGGCAGATCCGCATCGGGGCGCCGGACGGGGCGGCGAATTACCTGTTGCCGCAGGTCTGTGCCGAGATTGCGCGGGACAATCCCGACCTCGAAATCCAGATCGTCGCACTGCCGCGCGTGGTCAACCTGTCCAAGCGGGAGGCCGATCTTGTCGTGGCGGTCAGCCCGCCGAGCGCGGGCAAGCTCACGGTGCAGAAGATCACAGATTACAAGCTCCACCTTGCGGCGGCGCGTTGGTATCTGCGCAATGGATCACCGATCCGGAGCCTTGAGGATCTGCGGGAGCACATGGTGGTTGGCTATATCCCGGACATGATCTTCGACAAGGAGCTCGACTATCTCAACGAGGCCGGGATCGAGCGGGTGCGGCTTGCCTCGAATTCGGCCTCGGTTCAGTTCAACTGGGTCCGGGGCGGGCACGGGATCGGGATCGTGCATGATTTCGCGATGCCCTCGGCGCGCGGCATGGTCAAGGTTCTGCCCGAGTTGGTCAGTCTCAGGCGCAGTTTTTACCTTATTCGTCATGCCGACGATCGCCGTCTTGAACGTATGAACCGGTTTGCTGAGGCGCTATGCGAGGGAATTCGCGCAGAGGTCGCGCGGCTTGAGGGTGACGCTTGACAGGTGAAAAAATTGCGACGACGATTGGATTTACGCAATATTCTTAGGGAGGAATGAATATGCTGGTCCATCAGATTTTGAAACTCAAGGGCGACCAGGGCGTTGTGACGGTGTCGCCGTCCTTGTCGGTTGCCGAGGCTGCGAGGCTTCTTGATGAGAAACGGATCGGCACCTTGGTGATCTCCTCCTCGGGCGAAACGGCCGACGGGATTTGCTCGGAGCGCGATATCGTGCGCGAAGTCGCGCGGCGCGGATCGGTCTGTCTTGAGAGCAAGGTCGAGGAGATCATGTCGCGCGACATCATCACCTGCGGCCTTGGCGACAAGGCCGATGCGGTGCTGGCCACGATGACGGAAAAGCGGTTTCGCCATATGCCCGTCGTGGATTCGGGCGTCATGGTGGGCTTTATCAGTATCGGAGACGTGGTTAAGGCCCGCCTGACCGAGCTTGCGATGGAGAAAGATGCCCTTGAAGGGATGATCATGGGGCATTGAGCATGTGACCACCCGTAAGACTACGGGTGGCGGCAACTAGGGCTTGCAATTCCAGGTGCAATAATGTTGCGTGCCGCGGAAGCCACTGAAAAGCGGAGAAAATCCATGCGCGTTGGTCTCTACCCTGGCACGTTCGATCCGATCACCATGGGTCATATCGACATTATTCGCCGGGCCTGCCTTCTTGTCGACAAGCTCGTGATCGGGGTTGCGATCAACCGGGACAAGGGGCCTTTGTTCTCGCTCGAGGAGCGGGTCGCCATGGTCGAGGCGGAATGCGCGCAGCTTGCCAAGGAGACCGGCACGCAGATCGTCGCCCATCCGTTCGAGAACCTCCTGATTGATTGTGCCCATGATGTCGGGGCGCAGGTGATCGTGCGCGGCCTTCGGGCCGTTGCGGATTTCGAGTATGAATTTCAAATGGTTGGCATGAACCGCGCGCTCGATTCCTCGGTCGAGACGGTGTTCCTCATGGCCGAGGCCAAGCATCAGCCGATTGCCTCGAAACTCGTCAAGGAGATCGCGCGGCTGCACGGGGATGTGTCGAAATTCGTCACCCCGGATGTCAATGCGGCCCTCAAGGCGCGTTTTGCCTGATTTCGCACGTCCTGATCCGTCCTGACGCCGCGCACGCAGCCCTGGGGTGCGCCGTGATGCGGGATTCGGTCCGGTTCTTAACGGGTTTCTGCCCGGAAAACCCATGTCGGTATCACGTCGGTATTGCGTCTGTATCGCGTCGGTGCGGGGCGTGGTTTGGGCCGGGTGAGCCGACCGCGCGGTTTAACGGAAGGTAAACGGGGAAGGGGGGCCGATTTTCCCCGTTTGTCGCTGCTTGTCTGGGCCGAGGGATCGGGTAGGGTACGGGACAGGTTTACACGGGAGTATCTGCGATGAGTGGTTTGCTGGCCTTGCTTGATGATGTGGCAGGGATTGCCAAGGTTGCGGCCGCGTCGGTGGACGATGTGGCGGCACAGGCGGCCAAGGCCGGGGCCAAGGCGGCAGGCGCGGTGATCGACGATGCGGCGGTGACGCCGAAATATCTCCACGGTTTCGAGGCCAAGCGCGAACTGCCGATCATCTGGCGGATCTCCAAGGGGTCGATCAAGAACAAGCTTGTGATCCTGCTTCCGGCGGCGCTTGTGTTGTCGAATTTCGCGCCCTGGGCCATCGCGCCCTTGTTGATGCTGGGCGGGGCGTATTTGTGTTTCGAAGGGGCGGAAAAAATTGCCCATGCGCTTTTTCACAGCAATGCCGGGCATGAAGTCTTCAAGGAAGACCAGATCAAAGGCGATCCGGCCCATCTTGAAGAGAAGAAAGCGGCGGGCGCGATCAAGACCGATTTCATCCTCTCGGCCGAGATCATGACGATCATCCTTGCCGCGATCCCGGAGAGCAATTTCTGGATGGAGGCGACCACGCTGGCGCTGGCCGGGATCGGGATCACGGTCGCGGTTTATGGCTCTGTGGCGCTTATCGTGAAGATGGATGATGTGGGGCTTTACATGGTCGAGAATGGCCGGATGGGCCTGACACGCAGGTTCGGACGCGGGCTTGTGCTGGGGATGCCGAAATTCATGAAGCTTCTGACCATTGTCGGCACGGCGGCGATGCTCTGGGTCGGGGGGTCGATCATCGTGCACGGGCTTGAGGAAATGGGCTTTGGCTGGCTTGGCCATCATGTTCACGATTGGGCCTATGCGGTGGCGCATATGGTGCCGGCGGCTTGGGAAGGCTTCGTGGCGTGGAGTGCGAAGGCGGCCATGGACGGGGTTCTGGGCCTGGGGATCGGCCTTGCCTTGATCCCGGTGGTGAGCAAGGCCATCGCGCCGATCATGGGCGCGATCACGGGCAAGGGCAAAGAGACGCATTGAGGCCAGTGGCGAGTTTTGGCGGATGGCACTCTGGACGCGGGGCCGGGCGGCTCTATCTGGCGGGGTGATATTCACTCTAACAGGGAGCAAAAGCCCATGTTCAAAGGACTTGGACTATCCATCACGATCATTGTCGGCGGTATGCTGGGCGTGCCGGCGCTGATGGCGGTGGCGCTGCAGTAAAGCCGGCTCGAAAGCCTTTGCGCCAAAGGAAAAGCCGCCGGGGATAACCGGCGGCTTTTACATGTCATGGTCTGGTCGTATCAGCCGAGAAGCGCCTTGACCTTGGCCACGACATTGTCGGCGGTGATGCCGAATTTCTCGAACAATTCGCCCGCCGGGGCGGAGGCCCCGAAACGGTCCATGCCGACGAAATCGGATTTGCCCGGTTTGGCACGTTCGCCAAGCAGCCATTGATCCCAGCCCTGGCGCATGGCGGCCTCGATGCCGACGCGCACGGCGGCGCCTGCGGGCAGCACCTTGCGGCGGTAGGCTTCGTCCTGTTCGGCGAAAAGCTCCATGCAGGGCATGGAGACGACGCGGGTGCCGATGCCCTCGGCTTCGAGCTTGGCCTTCGCGTCCATGGCGACGGAGACCTCGGAGCCGGTCGCGATCAGGATGGCCTGGCGCTTGCCGTCTGCCTCGGCCAGCACGTAGGCGCCTTTCTCGGTCAGGTTGGTGTTCTTCGCCTCAGTGCGCACGGTCGGCAGGTTCTGGCGCGTGAGCGCGAGGACCGAGGGCGTGCTCTTGGAGGTCAGGGCGATTTCCCAGGCCTCGGCGGTTTCGGCGGTGTCGGCGGGGCGGAACACGTAGGTGTTCGGCGTGGCGCGACAGATGGCGAGGTGCTCGACCGGTTGATGGGTGGGGCCGTCTTCGCCAACGCCGATGGAGTCGTGCGTCATGACAAAGACCGTCGGGATCTTCATCAGGGCCGCGAGGCGCATGGCCGGGCGGGCATAGTCGGTGAAGCAGAAGAAGGTGCCGCCATAGGGGCGGATGCCGCCATGCAGCGCCATGCCGTTCATCGCCGCCGCCATGCCGTGTTCACGGATGCCGTAATAGATGTAGCGGCCCTTGCGGTTATCCACGTCGAAGACGCCGAGGTCTTCGGTCTTGGTATTGTTGGAGCCGGAGAGGTCCGCCGAGCCGCCCACGGTTTCGGGCATGATCGGGTTGACCACTTCGAGCACCATTTCCGAGGATTTACGGGTGGCCACGGAGGGGGCGGACTCGGCGACCTGTTTCTTGAGGGCCTTGATGGTGGCCGAGAGTTTCTTGGGCGCATCGCCCGCATAGGCGCGCTCGAAACGGTTGCGCTTGGCGGTGCCGACCTCGGCGAGGCGGGCTTCCCATGCGGCGCGCTCCTCGGCACCACGGGCGCCGATGGCTTCCCATTGGGCCTTGATGTCGGCGGGAACCTCAAAAGGACCGTGGTTCCAGCCATAGGCCTCTTTCGCGGCCTTGAGTTGATCCGCGTCGGTCAGGGCGCCGTGGCCCTTGGAGGTGTCCTGTGCGGCGTGGCCGAGGGCGATGTGGGTCTTGCAGGCGATCATCGAGGGCTTGCGCGATTTCCTGGCGGCGGTGATGGCGGCGTCGATGGCCTCCGGGTCGTGGCCGTCGATTTCCTGCACATGCCAGCCGGATGCCTTGAAACGCTGCACCTGGTTGGTGCGGTCGGACAGGTCGACCGTGCCGTCGATGGTGATGTTGTTGTTGTCCCAGAACACGATCAGCTTGCCCAGCGACAGGCGACCGGCAAGGCCGATGGCTTCCTGGCTGATGCCTTCCATGAGGCAGCCGTCGCCGGCGATGACATAGGTGTGGTGATCGACCAGTTTCTTGCCGTAATCGGCGCGCTGGATCTCCTCGGCGATGGCAAAGCCGACGGCGTTGGAGATGCCCTGGCCAAGCGGGCCGGTGGTTGTTTCCACGCCATCAAGGAGGAAGTTTTCCGGGTGACCGGCGGTCAGGGCACCGAGTTGGCGGAAGTTCTTGACCTGGTCGAGCGTGACCTGTGCGTCACCCACGAGGTGCAGGAGCGAATAGATCAGCATGGAGCCGTGCCCGGCGGACAGGATGAAACGGTCGCGGTCCGGCCATTTGGGGGCGGAGGCGTCGACCTTGAGGTGTTTTTCAAACAACACGGTGGCGACATCGGCCATGCCCATCGGCATGCCGGAATGGCCGGAATTGGCGGCGGCCACGGCGTCAAGCGTCAGCGCGCGGATTGCGGCAGCTTTCATCCAGTGGTCGGGGTTCTTTGCGCGAAGGGCAGCGATATCCACGGAGTTGATCCTTTGACTGGTGGGTCTGTTTGCCCGTGCTCAATACCAGCCCACGACCAATTATCAAGCGCGTCAATGGCGTCGGGCGGGCAATGGGGGAAGCAATTTGAAGTTTCATTGGATAAACTCGTGAAAAGCTCGGGCAAACGGCGATTCGTGTGGGGGATCGGGCGCCGGGCATCAGAAAGAAGCAGACGGGACCGGCGATAACGGTTCGAACGAAGGAGAGGGGCCGATGAGTGAGATCAGTGACCTTGAAAGCCGGATCAGCGCGGCGATGGATCGCATCGGGCGCGGCCTTGAGGGGCTGAAGCCGGCGTCGGGCGAGGAGACGGGGCCGGGCGCGAGCGATGGCGCGGCCCTGACCGAGGCGCAAGAGGCGCTTGCCAGCGAAAAGGCCCGCGTGGTCGAGTTACAGGCGCGGGTGGATGCGCTGACGGTTGAACGCGATGCGCTTGAGACGGCGCTCGAGAGTGCCAAGGCCGAAGCGCAGCGCGCTACCGAAGCCGCCGAGACTGCGCAGGCCGAGGCCGAGGCGGCCGAGGCCAAGCGCGGCGCGGCAGAAGAGGCGGCGGCGCAAGCGGCCCAGACGGCCCAGGCGGCGGTGGATCTCGAGGAGAACCGCGATCTTCTCAACCAGCTTGCCGGGCGTTTGCGCCGGATGCGCCGCACGAGCCGGATGCTCCGGGCCACGAACCAGATGATGCGCGACTCGCTAAAGGCGGAATTGCCGGATGCGTCGCTTGTGAACCAGTCTCTCGAGGCCGAACTGGCCGATCTCAGGGCGATGCGAGAGACAGAACTTGCCGAGATGAAAGCGGTCAACGCGACGTTGCGCCCGATGCTGGTGCAGTCGGATGAAGACCAGGCCGCAGAGGGAGGTGCGTGATGCCGGAAGTGGAAATTCATATCGGTGGCCGGTCTTTCGAGGTGGCCTGCCAGGAGGGGGAACAGCATTTCCTTCAGGCGGCGGCCAAGCTTCTTGATGACGAGGCACAGGTGCTGACAAGCCAGATTGGCCGCATCCCGGAGCCTCGGATGCTCTTGATGGCGGGGTTGATGCTGGCCGACAAGACGGCGGGGCTTGAGGACAAGCTGCGCGAGGTCGAGGCCCAACTTGCGCAGGTAAAGGGCGAATTGCAGGGATTGAAGGATGCCGGGCCGGAGAAGGTCGAGGTCGCCGTGATCCCGCCGGAAGTTACCGATACGCTTGCCGAACTGGCGGCGCGAGCGGAATCTCTTGCCGACCGGGTCGAGGAGAAGGTCGGCTGATAACACTTTGACAAGGCATGAAAAAGGCCGATCCTTGCGGGTCGGCCTTTTCGTATTTCGGGACGAAAGCCGTCCGATACTTTGAAGCTCACGCGTTGGCTTCGCGGATCTTTTCGGCGGCGTCCTTGTCGTAGGCGACGCCATTTTCCTCGAACAGGGTATCGAGCTCGCCCGAGAGGGTCATCTCGGTGATGATGTCACAGCCGCCCACGAACTCGCCCTTGACGTAAAGCTGGGGGATGGTGGGCCAGTCGGAATAATCCTTGATGCCCTGGCGGATGTTTTCATCGGCGAGAACGTTCACGTCGGTGAAGTCCACCCCCATGAAGTTGAGCACGCCCGCGACGCGCGAGGAAAACCCGCATTGCGGCATGTCCTTGGTGCCTTTCATGTAGAGCACCACGTCATTGGCTTTGACGGTTTCGTCGATCAGGGTTTTTGCGTCGGTCATGATTTTGTGTCCTGTTCCTTGTGGTCTGAGGCGGGTGAGGCCGATGCTATTTCATCCGGGGCCGGGGTGTCTTCCGGGTTGAACTCTTCGGGGTCGAACCCCTCGTCAGGGTCCGGAAGCGTGCCGACCGAGGTTGTGTTGGTCTCCGGGTCGTATGTCAGCCCGTAGGAAGACGCACCTTCGCGTTTGAAGCGACTGTATTCGTGCCAGGCGGCGTAGATGAACACCAGCACGAAGGGCGTCAGTATCAGCAAGACGAGGTGGCGCGATTCCATTGCTTCAACCGGGGGCCTTGGTGGTCAGGGCAAGAGCGTGCAACTCGCCACTGTCGATCTTGGCTTTCAGCGTCGCGTTCACGGCGCGTTGCTGGGCCACGCGGGACATGCCGCGAAAGCTCTCGTCGATGACCTCGGCAGAGAAATGCTGACCGTCATCGCCCATGACGGTTATCTTGGCATCCGGAAAGCCCACGCGGATCAGGGCTTCGATATCAGAGGCGAGCATGGCCATGGAGGTCTCCCGAATAGATGTTCGTAAGATGTATGATGCCGGTCCGGACCTTGCAAGCCACTCCGGCAGAGGAATTTCCGGGCCGCGAGGGCCCGGAGGGGGATCAGGCCACCGCCGCGGCAAAGCCCGCGCGGAAGAGGGCGGAGAGCTCTTCGAGCGGGGCGGAGCTGTTGCCCATTGAGACGTCGCTGCCGGTAAAACGGCCCACGCTGGTGACCGAGACCCCGGCTTGTCCGGCGGCGATCATCAGCGCCTCGGCCTGGTCGAAGTTGCAGGCCACGAGGTAGCGGGCCTGGTCTTCGCCAAAGAGGGTCGCGGTGTCGTCGCTGTCGAGATGGACGCCGACGCCGGCGGCCTCGGCCATCTCGAAGGCGGCAAGCGCAAGGCCACCATCGGACAGGTCGGTGCAGGCCTTGATGTAATCGCGGTTGGCGCGGATGAATTCGCCGGTGGCCTTCTCTGCGGCGAGATCCACATGCGGCGCGTCTCCGTCTTCGCGGTTGAAGACCTCGGCCAGCAGGGCCGACTGGCCGAGATGGCCGGTGGTTTCGCCAACCACAAGCGCCACATGACCGTCGCGCACTTCGCCGATGATCGGCTCTTCGCCGGCGGCGATGAGACCCACGGCGCCGATGGTCGGGGTGGGCAGGATCGCGGAGCCGTCGGTTTCGTTATAGAGCGAGACGTTGCCCGAGACGATCGGCATGTCGAGCGCGGCGACGGCCTCGCCGATGCCCTTGATGGCACCGACGAACTGGCCCATGATCTCGGGCTTTTCGGGGTTGCCGAAGTTGAGGTTGTCGGTGGTGGCGAGCGGTTTCGCGCCCACGGCGCAGAGGTTGCGCCAGGCCTCGGCGACCGCCTGTTTGCCGCCCTCGAACGGGTTGGCACGCACGTAGCGCGGTGTCACGTCGGAGGTAAAGGCGAGCTTCTTGTCGGTGCCATGCACGCGGATGATCCCGGCGCCAAGACCGGGCAGGCGGGTGCTGTCGGCCATGACCATGGTGTCATATTGTTCATAGACCCATTGCTTGGCGGCATAGTTGGGCGAGGAGATCAGCGCCCTGAGCCCGTCGATCGGGTCGATCTGCGGCACGTCGGCAAGCGGCTCGGCCGCCGGGGTTTCGACCCAGGGGCGGTCATATTCCGGCGCGCGGCCCGACAGCGGCGAGAGCGGCAGGTCGGCCTTGATCTCGTTATTGTGCATGATGAGAAAGCGGTCTTCGGCGATGGTTTCGCCGACGATGGCAAAGTCGAGATCCCACTTGTCGAACACGGCGCGGGCCTCGGCCTCTTTTTCGGGGCGCAGCACCATGAGCATACGTTCCTGAGACTCCGACAGCATCATCTCGTAGGCGGTCATGTTGTCTTCGCGCTGGGGCACGTCTTCGAGCCGGAGCATGACGCCGAGCTTGCCCTTGTCGCCCATTTCCACGGCAGAGCAGGTCAGGCCGGCGGCGCCCATGTCCTGGATCGAGATCACGGCGCCGGTCTGCATGAGTTCGAGCGTCGCCTCCATGAGGCGCTTTTCGGTGAAGGGGTCTCCGACCTGCACGGTGGGGCGTTTCTCTTCGATGGTGTCGTCGAATTCGGCGGACGCCATGGTCGCGCCGCCGACCCCGTCGCGGCCCGTCTTGGCGCCGAGATAGACCACGGGCATGCCGATGCCGGAGGCCGCCGAGTAGAAGATCGAGTCGGTCTTGGCGAGACCCGCGGCGAAAGCGTTGACGAGGCAGTTGCCGTTATAGGCGGGATGGAAGCGCACTTCGCCGCCCACGGTCGGCACGCCAAAACAGTTGCCATAGCCGCCGATGCCTTCAACCACGCCATTCACAAGCTGGCGTGTCTTGGGATGATCGGGTTCGCCGAAGGAGAGCGAGTTCATCGCCGCGATGGGGCGTGCGCCCATGGTGAAGACATCGCGCAGGATACCGCCGACGCCCGTCGCCGCGCCCTGGTAGGGTTCGATGTAGGAGGGGTGGTTGTGGCTTTCCATCTTGAACACGACGGCATCGCCATCGCCGATATCGACGATCCCGGCGTTTTCACCGGGGCCACAGATGACCTGCGGGCCGTCCGTCGGCAGGGTGCGCAGCCATTTCTTGGAGGATTTGTAAGAGCAGTGTTCGTTCCACATGGCCGAGAAGATGCCAAGCTCGGTGAAGGTCGGCTCGCGTCCGATGATCTCGAGGATCAGGTCGTATTCGTCGGGCTTCAGGCCGTGGCTTGCGATCAGGTCGGGTGTGATGGCGGGCTCTTGCATGGTGTTTCAGTGTCCCCAAGAAAACATTGGAGGTCTCATACGGCAAAGCAGCGGCTTGGGAAAGGGGCCAGCCGGTCAGAAGGCCGGTTTCGTTGTGGCTTTCCTTGATGGGGCGCAGACACAGTGGGGCACAGGCAAAAAAAAGGCCGAGCATCAAGCTCGGCCGAAGTCCAACAGGGAGGTATGAAGATGATGCGCTTTTAAGCAATCATCGCCTTCGAGAGATGAATTAGGCATCAGTTTTGAATCGATCAAGGGAAACAATGCCGCAGTTGCAGCATAGCCGCTATGCCATGTGTGCATGTCTCAGGAATTTTCCTGTTCTCTCAGTTGCTTGCGGTGTGAAATAATCTCTTCCTGCACGAAATCGCGGAAGGCCGCGATGCGCTTGGATTGCCGCAATTCTTCCGGGTAGGCGAGGAAAACCGGGATATCGCCCGATTCAATGTCGGGCAAGACGCGTTCGAGATTCGGGAAGTCCTGCGTCAGGTAGTCGGGCAGCACGCCGATGCCAAGATTGTGGCGCACGGCCTGAAGCACGCCGTAATAGTTGTTGACGTAGAGCACGGAGGGGACGTCGTAGCTCATGATTTCCTGCACCAGGCTTGCACCGGCGCCGACCTGGGCCGAGGTGACGTTCTGGCTTATGAGGCGGTGCGAGGAGAGATCGGCAAGCGTTTCGGGTCGACCGTTCTTGTCGAGATATTCGGGCGAGGCGTAAAGGCGCATATGCACGTTCATCAGCCGCTTGCGGATCAGGTCGGCCTGGGACGGTTCTTTCATGCGGATGGCGACATCGGCCTCTCGCATAGGCAGGTCGAGCACCTTTTCCTCGAGCATCAGGTCGATGTTGAGATCGGGGTATTTCTCGTAGAGCTTGGGCAGGCGCGGGGCGAGCCAGAGCGTGCCGAAGCCGATGGTTGTCGTGACGCGCAACTCGCCGAACACCTCTTCCTCGCTATCGCGGATACGCGCGGCGGCGGCGTCGAGGCGCTTGATCATCGCCGAGGTGGCATCGAAGAGAAGCTCGCCCTGTTCGGTGAGAATCAGGCCGCGGGCATGGCGGTGAAACAGGGTCGTGTTGAGCGATTCCTCAAGCGCGCGAATCTGGCGAGAGACCGCCGATTGCGACAAATGCAGCGTGTCACCCGCATGGGTGAGGCTACCGGCATCGGCCACGGCGTGAAATATTCTAAGCTTGTCCCAATCCATGATCGCAACTTTCCCAAGGTATTCCCTGTGTATGGGAAAGCATTGATAAACGAAACACCGTGTTGGACTGACGGTGCGACGTTCTGGTAAAAATTCCTTGTAGGTCAAAAATAGTGACCTATTATTGCGTTATATTTGATCTAGAAAAAATCCGCCGAGGGGAGGTGCGCGATGAGTATCCAGAAAGTCAGTCTTGCTGATCGATTCGACCTAGAGAAACGCCATGTCTTGCTGAACGGGACGCAGGCGCTTGTGCGGTTGATGCTCATGCAGAAGGCGCGCGACGTTGCAGCCGGTCATGATACGGCAGGTCTTGTGACCGGCTATCGCGGCTCGCCCTTGGGGGCGGTGGACAGCCAGATGATGCGCGCCGAGAAGCACCTGAAGGCAAACGACATCCTGTTCCAGCCCGGTTTGAACGAAGACCTGGCCGCGACCGCTCTCTGGGGGAGCCAGCAGGCGGAGTTGCGGGGCGAGGGCAAGTTCGATGGCGTGTTCGGCCTTTGGTATGGCAAGGGGCCGGGCGTGGATCGCACGGGCGATGTCATGCGCCATGCCAATATGGCGGGCACGTCGGCGCTTGGCGGGGTGCTCATGGCGATGGGCGATGACCATACGGGCGAAAGCTCGACCGTGCTGCATCAATCGGAATGGGCCATGGTGGACGCCTATATGCCGGTCGTATCGCCGGCAGGGGTCCAGGAAATCCTCGATTACGGGCTTTACGGGATCGCGCTGTCGCGCTTTGCGGGCGTCTGGGTCGGTCTCAAGACGATGAAGGACACGATCGAGGCGACGGCGGTTGTCAATGGCGATCCCAACCGGCTTCAATTCGTGACGCCGGAGTTCGAGATGCCCGAGGGCGGGCTGAATATCCGCCTTGCCGACACGCCGCACGCGCAGGAAGCGCGGATGATCGACCACAAGCGTTTCGCCGCCGAGGCCTTTAGCCATGCCAACAAGATGGACAAGCGCATGTGGGGCAAACCCGGCGCGAAGATCGGGTTCGTGGCGGCGGGTAAGAACTGGCTCGACCTTGTGCATGCGCTCTCGCTTCTGGGGATCGACGAGGCCGAGGCCGAGCGGCTTGGCATCACGACCTACAAGGTGGGCCAGACATTCCCGTTGGACATGAAGGGGTTCCATGACTGGGCCGAGGGGCTCGACCTTATTGTCGTGGTCGAGGAAAAGCGCAAGTTGATCGAGGTACAGGTCAAGGAAGCGATCTTTGACGACCGCCGGGGCCGCCGGGTCTATGGCTGGCACAAGGGCGGTGGCGCGGGGTCTATGCACGGGCCGGAGCTATTCCAGACCAAGGCCGCGCTCGATCCGATCCTGATTGCCGAGAAACTTGGCGAAATCCTCATCGAGGAAGGGCGCGGCACCGAGGCGGTCAAGGCCGGGATGGCGCAGATTGCCGAGGCGAAACGGGCCGACAATGCCGAGGAAATCGCGGCGCGTATCCCGTATTTCTGCTCGGGATGTCCGCATAACACCTCGACCAAGGTGCCGGATGGAAGCCGGGCCTATGCGGGGATCGGCTGTCACTACATGGTGCAATGGATGGATCGCGACACGGTCGGGTTCACCCATATGGGCGGCGAGGGCGCGAACTGGATCGGGGAGGCGCCGTTCTCGAAACGGCCGCATGTGTTCCAGAACCTCGGGGATGGCACCTATAACCACTCGGGGGTGCAGGCGATCCGCGCGGCGCTCGCGGCGGGGACGAATATCACCTACAAGATCCTTTACAACGACGCGGTCGCCATGACCGGCGGGCAGGCCAACGAGGGCGATCTTTCGCCCCAGCAGATCGCCGCCGAGGTCAAGGCGATGGGGGTCGAACATGTGGCCGTGGTGTTCGACGAGAAGGAAGAGATCAACCGGGGCGATTTCCCGGCGGGCCTGACGTTCCATGAACGTAAGGAGCTTCTTTCGGTCGAGGAAAAATTCAGGGAACACAAGGGCGTTTCGGTCATTGTTTATGTGCAGACCTGCGCCGCCGAAAAGCGCCGCCGCCGCAAGCGGGGGCTGTTCCCGGACCCGGACAAACGGGTCTTCATCAACACCGATGTGTGCGAGGGATGCGGCGATTGCGGGGTGCAGTCGAACTGTATCTCGATCGAGCCGGTGGAGACCGAGCTTGGCCGCAAGCGGGCAATCAACCAATCCTCCTGCAACAAGGACTTCTCCTGTCTCAATGGGTTCTGCCCGAGCTTCCTGACCGTGGAAGGGGCGAAGATTCGAAAGGAGGCGACCGCCGAACTTGAATTGCCGGAGATGCCGGAGCCGGAGATCAAGACGATTGAAGGCACGCATAACGTCGTCATCACGGGTGTGGGCGGCACGGGCGTTGTCACCATTGGCGCGGTTCTCGCACAGGCGGCGCAGATCGACGGCAAGGCCGCGGGCATGATGGAGATGGCGGGCCTCGCCCAGAAGGGCGGCGCGGTGCATATCCATTGCCGCCTTGCCGAGACGCCCGAGGACATCAGCGCGATCCGCGTCGCCACGGGCGAATGCGATACGTTGATCGGCGGCGACCTCGTGGTCAGTGCCGGGGCGAAGACGCTTGGCTTGACGTCGACAGGGCGCACCGGCGCGGTTGTGAACAGCCATGAAATCATCACCGGCGACTTTACCCGTGATACGGAATTTACCTTGCCAACCAGCCGGTTGGAAGTTGCCCTTGAAGCGCGCCTCAAGGAGGGGCTGGCGCTTTTCGATGCGTCGGAGCTTGCGCGGATCGTGCTTGGGGATTCGATTTTCTCCAATATGATCATCTTTGGCGCGGCGTGGCAGAAAGGCCTTGTGCCGGTCAGCCACGAGGCGCTCAAGGCGGCGATCGCGTTGAACGGGGCAGCGGTCGAGAAGAACCTGCGGGCATTCGAAATCGGGCGTTGGGCGGTGCTTTACCCGGAAGAGGCCGGCAAGATGGTCGCGCCGAGCGTTGTTGCGTTGCCGAAATCCCTTGAGGAGAAGATTGCCTTCCGGGCCGATCACCTTGTGAAATACCAGGGCAAGGGGCTGGCCAAGCGGTATCGCAAGATGCTGGACCCGATCCGGGATGAGCGGCTCAGGGAGGCGGTGGCCAAAGGCTATCACAAGCTTCTGGCCTATAAGGACGAATACGAGGTCGCGCGGCTGCACCTTGAGAGCCGGGCCAAGGCGGAAGAGGTGTTCGAGGGGGATTTCAAGATGAAATTCCATCTTGCGCCGCCGATCCTGTCGAAGATGGGGGCCAATGGGCGGCCCGAGAAGAAGACCTTCGGGCCGGGGATGCTGCGCGGTTTCCGGGTTCTTGCGAAGATGAAGCGTCTGCGGGGCACGCCGTTCGATCCGTTCGGGCGCACGGAGGAACGCAGGATGGAGCGTGCGCTCATCAAGCAATACGAGGCCGATATGAAGGCGATCATTGCCGAGCAGGGCGACACAGCGTCGGACGCGGCGATTGCCCTTGCGGAGCTGCCGCTTTCGATTCGCGGCTTCGGCCCGGTGAAGGCGGAGAATGCCGCGAAAGCCGCCAAGCGCCGGGAGGAACTCCTTGCGGTGCTCAAGGGTGGTGCGGCGCTTCCCGAAGCGGCGGAATAAGCGCGCGCGGCGGCAGAGTGTTGCCGCCGCGTCATCTGGCGGTCATGAGCGTGTCATATCCCTCTTTCCAGTGGCGCATAAGCGGATTATGTGACGCGTGAAAAGCCGGAAAGACAGAGCCATGGCCAACCAGAAAGACGTTGCCAGAGAAATCAGCTATGCCCATTCCGCCGCGACCAAGGGCGGGCGGGCGATGATCCGCGTCCTTGAGAACGCGACCGGGCGGATTAGCCTTATCAAGCGGGCCAAGGGCTATGAGCATGAGGTCGCGCAGGGGCGTGATTTCTGGGAAGTGATGACCGAACGCTACGGGCTCAAGCTCGAAGTGATGGGCGGTTCGCTCGACACTATCCCGCGCGAGGGGCCGCTGATCGTGATCGCCAACCATCCTTATGGCATTCTCGATGGCTTGATGCTTGGCCATATCCTGTCGGAGACGCGGGGCGATTTCCGCATCCTGGCGCACCAGGTGTTTCGCAAGGCCGAAGACCTCAACCGGATCATCCTGCCGGTTTCGTTCGACGAGACCAAGGAGGCGATGAAACTCAACCTGCAGACCCGCAAGACGGCGCTCGACTACCTTGCCCAAGGTGGCGCGATCGGGATCTTTCCGGGAGGCACGGTCTCGACGGCGCAGACGCCGTTTGGCCTGCCGCTTGATCCGGGCTGGCGGGGGTTCACGGCGCGGATGGTGGCAAAATCCAAGGCAGCCGTGGTGCCGGTTTTCTTTGACGGCACGACCACGCGCCTGTTCCAGCTTGCCAGCCATTTGCATGTCACGCTGCGCATGGGGTTTCTCATTCGCGAGTTCCGCAAACGGGTCGATACCCCGGTGCGCATCGTCATCGGAGAGCCGATAGACCCGGTCGCGCTCGAGGCGCGCAGCAAGGACACCAAGGCGTTGATGGACTTCCTCAGGATGCAGACATATGCTCTGTCTCCAAAGCCCATTCCGCTTGAGGGATACGGGTTTGAATTCGAAGACAAATACAAGGCCTAGGCCGGAGATGGATACCGGGCCCGGGCAAGGGTTTTGCAGGAAGAGCGGCAAAGATCATGGCAGTCGGCATTTTTGATTCTGGCCTGGGCGGGCTGACGGTTCTGGACGCGGTGACAAGGCGGTTGCCGGATGTGCCGTTCGTCTATTTCGGAGACAATGCGCATGCGCCTTACGGGGTGCGGGACGCGGATGACGTCTATAACCTCACCACCGCCGCGGTCGAGCGGATGTGGGACGCGGGCTGTGACCTCGTGATCCTGGCCTGCAACACGGCGAGCGCGGCGGCGCTGCGGCGGATGCAGGAGAGCTGGATTCCGACGGACAAGCGGGTTCTGGGGGTGTTCGTGCCCTTGATCGAGGCGCTGACCGAGCGTAGCTGGGGCGACAATTCGCCCCCGAGAGAGGTTGCCGTCAAGCATGTGGCGCTTTTCGCGACCCCCGCGACCGTGGCGAGCCGCGCGTTCCAGCGCGAATTGGCGTTTCGTGCGATCGGTGTCGATGTGGAAGCGCAGGCCTGTGGCGGCGTCGTGGATGCCATCGAGGAAGGCGACATGATCCTTGCCGAAGCCTTGGTGCAGAGCCATGTGGACGCGCTCAAGCGCAAGATGCCCAAGCCCGAGGCGGCCATCCTTGGCTGCACGCATTATCCTCTCATGCACGAGGCGTTCCAGGAGGCGCTCGGGCAGGATGTGGCGGTGTATAGCCAGGCCAATCTCGTGGCCGAGTCGCTTGCGGATTATCTTGACCGGCATCCGAAGATGATCGGGACGGGCGAGGAGTCGCTTTTCCTGACGACGGGCGATCCGGCGAAAGTTTCCAGCCGAGCGACGCAGTTCCTGCGACGAAAGATCACGTTCGAAAAAGCGTGATACGCCTGTGTCTCGCATTCCCGAATTAGAATGATTATAGTCTGCCCTGAGATGGGGCGGCGCGCCCGGTGCGGGCGCGATGACCACCAGATGAAAGAGGTCCGGACATGACCCATAAAATCGCCATCCTCGGTGCCAGCGGCTATACGGGCGCAGAGCTTGTGCGCCTGATCGCCACCCATCCCAGCATGGAGATCGTCGCGCTTTCGGCGGATCGCAAGGCAGGGATGGAAATGGCGGAGGTGTTTCCGCACCTGCGCCACCTTGCGCTTCCAACACTTTGTAAAATAGACGAAATCGACTTTTCCGGGGTGGACCTGTGTTTCTGTGCCTTGCCGCATGCGACGAGCCAGAAGGTCATCAAGGCGCTGCCTGAACCTGTCAAGGTCGTGGACCTGTCGGCGGATTTCCGGCTTCGTGATCCGGAGGAGTATGCCAAGTGGTATGGCGGCGCGCATGATGCGGTCGAATTGCAGAAAGAGGCGGTCTACGGGCTGACCGAGTTCTATCGCGACGAGATCAGGGGCGCGCGGCTTGTCGCCGGGACGGGATGCAACGCGGCGACGGGGCAATTTGTTCTCAGACCGTTGATTTCGGCAGGCGTGATTGACTTTGATCATATCATCCTCGACCTGAAATGCGCAGTATCCGGTGCGGGGCGGTCCTTGAAGGAGAACCTGCTTCATGCCGAGTTGAGCGAAGGTTACAGCGCCTATGCCGTGGGCGGAAAGCACCGGCATCTGGGCGAGTTCGACCAGGAGTTCAGCGCGGTGGCCGGGCGCGAGGTGCGCATCCAGTTCACGCCGCATCTTCTTCCGGCGAACCGGGGCATTCTTGCGACGGCCTATGTCCACGGCGACGCCGAGGCGGTCCATGAGACGCTTGCGCGGACCTATGAGGCAGAGCCGTTCATCGAGGTCTTGCCGCTTGGCGAGACGCCGAACGTGAAACATGTGCGGGCGTCCAACTTCTGCCATATCGGCGTTGTGGGCGACCGGATCGAAGGGCGCACCATCGTTGTGGCGGTGCTCGACAACCTGACCAAGGGGTCAAGCGGGCAGGCGATTCAGAACGCCAACCTGATGCTTGGGGAAGAGGAGACGGCGGGCCTCATGCTTGCGCCGGTCTTCCCGTAGACGGAGAGAGAGAATGAAGAACCTCAAGAAGAAACGGCGGATACAGGTCATCGTTTTGGCCTTTGTGGCGCTGTCCGTGTCCACGGCGCTGATTGGCTATGCCTTCAAGGACGGGATCAATTTCTTCCGCAGCCCGAGCCAGATTGCCGATGCGCCGCCGCCGCCGAACGAGGTCTTCCGCATCGGGGGGCTTGTCGAGGAGGGCACGCTCAAGCGCGGGCAGGGCGAGACGATCAATTTCGCCGTGACCGATGGCGGGGCGTCGATCCCGGTCGTGTTCACGGGCGTGTTGCCGGACCTGTTTGCCGAGAACCAGGGCATGGTCGGGACCGGACGGTATATAGATGGCGTGTTCGAGGCCGAGGAGATCCTTGCCAAGCATGACGAGACCTACATGCCCAAGGAGGTTGTCGACGCGCTCAAGGAGCAAGGTGTTTACCAGGACCCCAATTCCTGATCCTTTGACAACAGACAGATTTGAAACGGCCCGTGGCAGATGCTGCGGGCCGTTTTCGTCTTGGGCGCGCGGTGGTGTGAGGGGCGGTTAACGCCGGGGTGGCAGGGTGATCCCATGCAGGCAAGGCATGGAGGTAATCATGCAGGATGTGCGGCAGATCGCGCGCGAGATCCTCGCGCGGGAAGGTGGCTATGCGAATGACCCGGACGACCCGGGCGGCGCGACCAACCATGGCGTCACGGTGCATACGATGCGCCGCCTTGGGCTTGATCTTGACGGTGATGGCGACGTTGATGCACGCGATGTGCGGCAACTGAGCCGGGACCAGGCCCAGGAGATATTCCTTGAGCATTATTTCAAGCGCCCCGGTCTTGCCCGGCTGCCGGAGATTTTGCAGGCCTCCGTGTTCGACATGTATGTGAATGCAGGGGCGCAGGCGGTGAAGATCCTGCAACGGCTCTTGCGCGAGATGGGATGGCCCGTGGCCGTGGACGGGGTGATCGGGGCCGAGACGCTCCGGGCCGCGCGACAGGCCGCCGTGGCGGCGCCGGATCATCTTGCGGATGCCTATGCGATCGCGCGGCGGAATTACTATTTCACGCTGGCCGACCGGCGCCCTTCGAGCCGCAAATATGCCCGCCGCCACGATGGCGGCAAGGGCGGATGGATCACGCGCGCCGAGAGCTTCATGGCGCCGCGATACAGGCTCAGCGATGCGGCGTTTCGCGAAAGGGTGGCGGCATGGAAGTGATCGGGGGCATGATCGAGCGCCTTTTGACGGCGATTTTCGGTGACGGGCGCAATGCGGTGCGCGAGACGGTCGAGGTTTTCCGCGAAAACGCGGAGGCCGGGGCGATGCGCGACAAGGAAATCCAACTGGCCGCGATGGCGGCGCAGGGCGCAGAGTTTCGCCAGGCACGCCGGAGCCGGTTTGATCTCGTGATGGACGGGATCAACCGCTTGCCGCGCCCGATCATGGCGCTTGGTTGTATCGGGCTTATGGTCGTGGCGATGATTGATCCGGTCTGGTTCTCGGCCCGCATGGCGGGGCTTGCGCTTGTGCCCGAGCCGCTCTGGTGGCTCCTGGGGGTGATCGTGAGTTTCTACTTTGGTGCCCGGCACCAGGCCAAAGGGCAGGAATTTCAACGCTCCATCGCAGAGACACTGACCCGCGTGCCAGAGGTCGTGACAGCGCTTGAGGCGTTGGAGGCGGGCGGACCGGCACCGGAGGGCGCAGGGGGAAATCCTGCGCTTGCCGCATGGCGCCGGCACAAGCCGAGTCGCAGGTCGCATCTGGCCGGCGGGATGCGCTAGCTCAGGCCCCGCGACAATGTGATCGCTAGAAAAGGGCGAAAGGCATTGGCGCTTTGGCCCGCGCGAATTATAACTCCCCACATGATAGTAGAACTTGGCCACTTCGCCCTTATCCTCGCCGCCCTCACCGCATTGGTGCAGGCGGTGATTCCGCTCATTGGTGCTCACAAACGCTGGCCCGCCTGGATGGCGGTTGCTGAACCGGCGGCGGGCATCCAATTTCTTCTTACCGCGTTTTCCTTCTGTGCGCTGACCTATGCCTTCGTGGTGTCGGATTTCTCGGTCACGCTTGTGACCAACAATTCGCACACGTTGAAGCCGATGATCTACAAGATCTCGGGCGTTTGGGGGAATCACGAGGGGTCGATGCTGCTCTGGGTGCTGATCCTGACCTTGTTCGGGGCGACCCTTGCCTGGTTCGGGGGCAACCTTCCGCCGAGCCTTCGGGCGCGGGCGCTTGCGGTGCAGTCGATGGTGTCGGTCGCGTTCTACGGATTTATCCTGTTCACCTCGAACCCGTTCGAGCGCATGGGGGTGCCGCCCTTTGACGGCAACGGCCTCAACCCGCTCTTGCAAGACCCCGGTCTCGCCTTCCATCCGCCATTCCTCTACCTTGGCTATGTGGGGCTTTCGATGGCGTTCAGCTTTGCCGTGGCCGCCCTGATCGAGGGGCGCGTGGACGCGGCCTGGGCGCGCTGGGTGCGGCCCTGGACGCTTGCGGCGTGGGTGTTCCTGACCATCGGTATCGCGCTTGGCTCGTGGTGGGCCTATTACGAGCTTGGCTGGGGCGGGTTCTGGTTCTGGGACCCGGTTGAAAACGCCTCTTTCATGCCCTGGCTTCTGGCGGCGGCTCTCTTGCATTCGGCCATCGTTGTCGAGAAGCGCGAGGCGCTCAAGAGCTGGACCATCCTGCTTGCCATTCTGGCCTTTGGCTTTTCGTTGATCGGCACGTTCATCGTGCGGTCGGGGGTGATCACCTCGGTGCACGCCTTTGCCAATGATCCCGAGCGCGGCGTGTATATCCTTGCCATCCTCCTTGTCTTCATGGGCGGGGCGCTCATGCTCTTTGCGGCGCGGGCCAGCGTCATGGAAGCCAAGGGCGTCTTTGGCACCGTCAGCCGCGAAAGCGCTCTCGTGATGAACAATATCCTTCTGGCGGTCGCCTGTTTCGTGGTCTTCATCGGCACGATCTGGCCGCTGGTGTCGGAGGTCTTCTTTACCCGCAAGCTTTCGGTCGGGGCGCCGTTCTTCAATATGGCGTTCACGCCGTTCATGGTCATCCTCGGGATACTGTTGCCCGTCGGGGCGATGTTGCCGTGGAAGCGTGCCAATGTGCTGCGCGCGGCGCGGCCTCTTGTGCCGGCGCTGATCCTTGCGTTGGCGCTGGCGGGCCTGGCGTGGTCGATGCAGAGCGAAAAGACGTTGCTTGGTCCGGTCGGGGTCTTCCTCGGGACATGGATCGTTGTCGGCGCGATGGTGGATATTTTCGGTCGCACCGGGCGCGGTGCAGTGGGTCAGCGTCTTGGGCGTCTGCGGCGTCTGCCGCGCGCGGATTGGGGCAAGGCGATTGCCCATTCCGGGCTTGGCGTGACCATGGTCGGGATTGCCGGCCTGATGGCCTGGGAGCAGGAAGACATCCGCGTTGTGCAGACGGGTGAGCCTTGGACCGTTGGAGCCTATGAGTTCACGCTCAACTCGGTGGACCAGGTTCAGGGGCCGAACTACATGTCGACAATGGGCGATGTGACGGTGGCCAGGGATGGCGCCTTTGTCGCGACGCTTCACCCTGAGAAACGGAACTACCCGGTTCAGTCCATGCCGACCACCGAGGCCTCGATCGACTATCGCTTCCTGCGGGATGTCTATGTTGTGATCGGCGATCCGCAGGACAATGGCGGTTGGGCGATGCGGATCTATATCAAGCCGCTGACAAACTGGATCTGGCTTGGTTCCCTCATGATGGCGATTGGCGGCACCTTCAGCCTCAGCGACCGGCGCTATCGCGTCGCCGCAGGGGCGCGGAAATCGGCGCCTGCCGGGGGAGTGCCCGCGGAATGAAACGTCTTTTGGTGATCCTGGCGCTCATCGCCGCGCCGGTTTGGGCGGTGCAGCCCGATGAAATCCTCGACGATCCGGTTCTGGAAGAGCGGGCGCGGGCGCTGTCCAAGGATTTGCGCTGTCTGGTCTGCCAGAATGAAAGCATTGACGACTCCAATGCCGAACTGGCCCGTGATCTTCGAATCCTGGTGCGTGATCGCCTTGTCAAAGGCGATAGCGATGAGGAGGCGATGGAGTTCATCGTGTCGCGCTACGGCGAATTCGTGCTTCTGAAGCCCACGATGGGCGGGACGAATATCGTGCTGTATCTCGCGGGGCCGGTGATGCTCTTGTTGGCGCTCGGCACGGCGGCGCTTTACCTGCGGCGGCGGCAGACCGCCCCGAAAACCGCCGAAGCCGGGCTGGACTCCGACGAACAGGCGCGGTTGAAGGAAATTCTCGAGGAGTGACGCGCGGTTTCACTTGGGGCCAGGGGCTGTCCGGGTATGCTCGGGGCAAATCGAACTGACGGGGACACGCCATGGATTACCAAGCCATTACCTATGAGCTGACGAATGGGGTTGCGATTATCACGCTCGACAGGCCGGAGGTGATGAACGCCTTTACCGCCCAGATGCGGGCCGAGATCACCCATGCGGTGCTCGAAGCGGGGCGCGCGGCACGCGTGGTCGTGCTTACCGGGGCAGGGCGTGCCTTCTGCTCGGGGCAGGATCTTGGCGATGGTTCGGACGATGCCACCAATCTAGATCTCGAGCGTGTCTTGCGTGACGAATACACGCCGATGCTGCGTGCGATCCGGGATTGTCCGGTGCCTGTCATCGCGGCGGTGAACGGCGCGGCGGCGGGGGCAGGGGCGAACCTTGCCTTGGCGGCGGATGTGGTGATCGCCGCGGAAGGCGCCTATTTCATGCAGGCCTTTTCCCGGATCGGCCTGATGCCGGACGCCGGGGGCACTTATGTCTTGCCGCGGCTGGTCGGGCAGGCGCGGGCCATGGGCGCGGCGCTTTTCGCCGAGAAGATCAGCGCCAAGCAGGCGGAAAACTGGGGCATGATCTGGGAAGCGGTGGCGGACGAGGCCTTTGAAGAGACGTGGCGCGGCCGGGCCGAGGCGCTGGCCCAGGGGCCGACGCAGGCCTACCGCCATATCAAGGCGGCGATACAGGCCTCGCCGGAAAACGATTTCGAAGAACAGCTTTCGCTCGAGGCCAAGCTTCAGGGAAAATGCGGCAAGACCCGCGATTTCCAGGAGGGCGTCGTGGCTTTCCTCGACAAACGTCCGGCGCAATACGAGGGGCGTTGAGGGTCAGACAATAGAAAACGCGCCCGCGGCGAGGCCGGGGCGCGTTTCTGGTCTGGAAGGTCGAAACGCGGTTCAGCGGTCCTCGATATCCACATAGTTGCGTTCGGTCTCGCCAAGGTAGAGCTGGCGCGGGCGCCCGATCTTGTGGGCCGGGTCCGAGAATTGTTCTTTCCACTGGGAAATCCAGCCGACAGTGCGCGAGAGCGCGAAGATCGGCGTGAACATCGAGGTCGGGAAACCCATCGCCTCGAGGATGATGCCCGAGTAGAAATCCACGTTCGGGAAGAGCTTTTTCTCGGCGAAATAGGGATCGGCGAGGGCGGCTTCCTCAAGCGCCTTGGCGGTGGCGAGGATCGGGTTGTTCTCGACGCCCAGAAGTTCGAGCACTTCATCGGCGGATTGTTTCATCACCGTCGCGCGCGGATCGAAGTTCTTGTAGACGCGGTGGCCGAAGCCCATGAGGCGGAACGGATCGTCCTTGTCCTTGGCGCGGGCGATATATTCCGGGATGTTCTCGGGCGAGCCGATTTCCTTGAGCATTTCAAGGCAGGCCTGGTTGGCACCACCATGGGCCGGCCCCCAGAGACAGGCGATCCCGGCGGCGATACAGGCAAAGGGGTTGGCACCCGAGGAAGATGCAAGGCGCACCGTCGAGGTCGAGGCGTTCTGCTCGTGGTCGGCATGGAGCGTGAAGATACGGTCCATCGCACGGGCGAGGATCGGGTTGACCTCGTAATCCTCGGCCGGCACGGCAAAGCACATACGCAGGAAGTTCGACGCATAGTCGAGATCGTTGCGCGGATACACGAAGGGCTGGCCGATCGTGTATTTATAAGCCATCGCGGCGATGGTCGGCATCTTGGCGATCAGGCGGTGGGATGCGATCTCACGTTGGCGCGGGTCCGAAATATCGGTCGAGTCATGGTAGAAGGCCGACATCGCACCGACCACACCAACCATGATGGCCATCGGGTGTGCGTCGCGGCGGAAACCCCGGAAGAAGGTGTGCATCTGCTCATGCACCATGGTGTGGCGGGTGATGGTGTCTTCGAACTGCTCAAGCTCGCTTGCGGAGGGCAGGTAGCCGTAAAGCAGCAGGAAGCAGACTTCGAGGTAGTGCGATTTGCCGGCCAGTTGGTCGATGGGATAGCCGCGATGCAGCAGCACGCCCTCGTTGCCGTCAATATAGGTAATGGTGGAATCGCAGGATGCGGTCGAGGTAAAGCCCGGATCGTAAGTGAAGACACCGGCCTGGGCATAAAGCTTGCGGATGTCGAGCACGTCGGGACCAGCCGTCGGCGAATGGATCGGCAATTCAAACGACTTGTCGTCAATGGTCAAAGTCGCAGTCTTTTGGCTCTCGGTCATACGTGTTCCCTTCCTCTCGTTCCCTCGGCATGGCGCGTCGGGCGGTTCGTCTCATATCGCAGTCGTGGGATTAGGCCTCCCCGTCCTGCGGATCATAATCGGCAGCTTCTTCAAGGCGGGCGAGTGTTTCGTCGCGGCCCAGAACCAGCATCATATCAAATACACTGGGGGTTACCGCGCGTCCGGCGAGGGCTGCCCGGAGGGGGCCTGCCATCTTGCCGAACTTGATTTCTCTCGCCTCGGCGAAAGCGTTGGTAACAGCCTCCAGACCGTCTCGCGTCCAGCTAGCATTTTGCAACTGCGGCGTCAATTCTTTCAGTATACCACGGGATACTGAATCAAGGTTTTTCTGCGCTTTCTGATCCGGCTCAAGAGGGCGATCGGAAAGGATAAATGCAGCCTTTTCAAGGAGGTCCGGGAATGTCTTGGCGCGGTCTTTCAAGCAGTAGAGCGCCCGGTCCAGCCCTGCGATTTTTTCGTCAGGCAGCATCGGTTCGCCAGAGGCGGCGAGAAAGCCCTGAAGCTCATGCAGCAGCGCAGCATTTTCCGCGATTGCAAAATGTTGACCGCAGAGGTTTTCGAGCTTCTTGGTGTCGAACCGTGCGGGGCTTTTGCCGATTCCGTCGAGATCGAACCATTCAAGGGCCTGGGCGTCGGTGAAGAACTCGTCATCGCCATGACTCCAGCCGAGGCGGGCGAGATAGTTGCGCATGCCCGCCGCCGGGTAGCCCATGACCTGGTATTCCTGCGCCCCGAGCGCGCCGTGGCGCTTGGAGAGCTTCTTGCCATCGGGGCCGTGGATGAGGGGGATATGGGCCCAGACCGGCACGTCCCAGCCCATCGCCTCGTAGATCATCATCTGGCGCGCGGCATTGTTGAGGTGATCGTCGCCCCGGATCACGTGGGTGACGCCCATGTCATGGTCATCGACGACAACAGCCAGCATGTAGACCGGTGTGCCATCGGAGCGTAACAGGATCATGTCGTCGAGCTGGTCGTTGCGGATCGAGACATCGCCCTGCACCTCGTCACGGATCACGGTGGTGCCGTCGAGCGGCGCCTTGATGCGCACCACGTAGGGCGCGTCCGGATGCGTCGCGGGATCGGCGTCGCGCCAGGGCGAGCGGAAGAGCGTCGATTTCCCCTCGGCGCGGGCGGCGTCGCGGAAGGCGGCGATCTCGTCCTGCGTCGCGAAACATTTGTAGGCCTTGCCCCGGGCGAGAAGATCGAGTGCCACCTCGGCATGACGGTCGGCGCGTTCGAATTGGGAAATCACCTCACCGTCATGGTCGAGGCCGAGCCAGTCGAGCCCCTGGAGGATGGCGGCCGTAGCCTCGGGTGTCGAGCGCGCACGGTCGGTATCTTCGATCCGCAGCAGGAACTTGCCACCACGTCCACGGGCATAGAGCCAGTTGAACAGCGCGGTGCGCGCCCCGCCGATATGAAGGAAGCCGGTGGGAGAGGGGGCGAAACGGGTGACGACCTGGCCTGTCATGAGGGGGTTAACCTTTCCGTAACCAAGATTGGACTAGCGTTGGCGCCTGTCTAGCGACCTGCCCGAGAGAGGACAAGGCTTGCAACTGCTGGCGTGGATCGGGGCGGCCCTCCAGGGGCAACGCGGGTATCTTTTCCCTTGGGTGCCGGTATGCCTTGCGCTCGGGATCGGCGGGTATTTCCTTTGCCCGGTCGAGCCCTCCCTATTGCTGCTTTGGGGCATCGGGGGCGGGGCGGCTTGCTTGTTTGCCCTTGGATGGATCGTGCCGGAAGGCGCGCGCCCGGCCGTGATCGCGCTTGGGCTTGGGATGTTGGGGTTTTCGGTCGCCGGGGCGCGGGCGCATCTGGTGGCGGGGCCGGTGCTCGACTGGCGCTATTACGGGCCGGTCGAGGGCCGGGTGGTTGGGATTGATCGTTCGGCCTCGGACGCGTTGCGCCTGACGCTGGACCGGGTGGTGCTGGCGCGGGTGGCCCCGGAAAAGGTGCCGAACCGGGTGCGTGTCGCCTTGCACGGGGATCAGCGTTTCATCGACCCGGAACCCCATATGACGGTGATCCTGACCGGCCATCTTTCCCCGCCTTCCGGGCCGGTCGAGCCGGGCGGTTTCGATTTCCAACGCCATGCCTGGTTCCAGGGGATCGGCGCCATTGGCTATACGCGGGTGCCGGTGTTGATGCTTGCGCCCGCGCCGGAGGGGATGAGCCTGTTCGGGCTGCGCATGCGCCTGTCAGAGGCCATACGCCACAGGCTTCCGGGGGAAACGGGCGCCTTGGCGGCGGCAGTGACAACCGGAGATCGCAGCGGCGTGCCTCAATCCACGCTCAAGGCACTCAGGGCGTCGAACCTTGCGCATCTTCTGGCCATTTCCGGGCTGCACATGGGGCTTTTGGTGGGCTTCGTCTTCGCGACACTGCGCTATGGCATGGCGTTGCATGGCTGGTCTGCGCTTTACCTGCCGACCAAGAAAATCGCGGCGATGATCGCGCTTGGCGTGGCGACCGTCTATCTGCTCTTGTCCGGTGGAAACGTGGCGACGGAGCGCGCCTACGTCATGGCCGCGGTGGCGCTTTTGGCGGTGATCGTGGATCGCCGCGCGATCAGCCTTCGGGCGGTGGCGGTGGCGGCGATGGTGGTCTTGTTGTTGCGACCGGAAGCCATGCTCGGCCCCGGATTCCAGATGTCTTTTGCTGCCACAACGGCGCTTGTGGCGGCGTTCGAGATATTGCGCAAACGGGGGCCGCTGCCGATCCCGCGCGTCTTGCGCCCGGTATTCGCCGTGGCGGTTTCGTCACTCGTGGCCGGGCTTGCCACGGCGCCTTTCGGGGCGGCCCATTTCAACATGGTGGCACATTACGGGTTGGCCGCGAATCTTCTGGCGGTGCCGATCATGGGAACGGTCGTTGTCCCGGCGGCGGTGGTGGCGGCATGCCTCGCGCCCATCGGTCTCGAGGCGGTGGGGCTTGTGCCGATGGGGATCGGTTTGGACGTGATCCTTGCGGTGGCGCGGGGTGTGTCTGGCCTGGAAGGAGCCGTGAGCCATGTGCCACGGCCTCCCGCGGCGGTTCTGCCTTGCCTCGTCCTCGGGGCCTTGTGGGCGATCCTCTGGCAAGGGCGGGGGCGGGCCTTGGGGGCCATGCCGGTCCTGGTCGCCGCGTTTCTCTGGATCGGCGCCGAACGTCCGGTGGCCCTTATTGCCGACAGTGGCGGGTTGGTGGGCGTGATGCAGGCGGATGGTGCCCGCGCCCTCAGCAAACCGCGCGGCGCGGGGTTCGTGGCGCGCAACTGGCTTGAGAATGACGGCGACGGGGTAGACCAGCCCGATGCGGCGCACAGGTGGCGCTCGGGTGAAGCGGGTGCGCGCAAGGCGGACCTCGGGGGGGTGTCGCTTTGGCATATCTATGGAAAACACTCGGTCGCGGCGTTCGAAACCTGTCCGAAGACGGCGTTGGTCGTCCTGAGCCACGAGAGTGACGCGGCTGTGCCTTGCGATCTTTGGACCCCGGCGCGGTTGCGTAAAACGGGGGCTGTGGCCCTTTATGAAGGGCAGGGCGGGCTGATATTGAAAACCGCCCGCGAGGTCAGCGGGCGGCGGATGTGGAACACGGCGGCGCTTCGGCCTCAGTAAGTGCGGATCAGGCCGACCAGCGTGCCCTGCACCTTGACCTTGTCAGAGGGATAGACACGGGTTTCATAGGCCGGGTTCGCGGCCTCCAGGGCAATGGAATTGCCGTTCTGGTGAAACCGTTTCAGGGTCGCTTCCTGATCCTCGACCAATGCCACCACGATATCGCCATTCTCGGCGGTTTCGCATTCGTGAATGATAACAACATCGCCATCGTTGATCCCGGCCTCGATCATCGAGTCGCCCTTGACCTCGAGCGCGTAGTGCGACCCACCGGAACGCAACATCTGGCCCGGCACGGCGACATGGTGGTCCACATGGCTTATGGCTTCGATGGGGACGCCGGCGGCGATCTTGCCCATCACGGGAAGCTCTCGGGCCTGCAGCATGACGTCTTCTGGAAAGATATTGGCCGGTTGCGAAGGCGAGGGGTGCGGCCCTTCGATCACGCGCGGTTGGAAGCCGCCCTTTGCCTCGGGGGCGCCGCCAAGCGATTCAGGAAGTTTCACGATCTCGATGGCGCGCGCACGATGGGCAAGGCGGCGGATGAAGCCGCGTTCCTCGAGCGCCGTGATAAGACGATGGATGCCCGATTTGGAGCGCAGGTCGAGCGCGTCTTTCATCTCGTCAAAGCTTGGCGGCACGCCATCGCGTTGCAGCCGCTTGTGGATGAAGTCGAGCAGGTCGAGTTGCTTCTTGGTCAGCATGGGGCATCTCCGCGTCGGATATTTCCTTTTGTTCTACCCATGTTCTCGTTTTGTGTCAACCGCGAGGCGAACAGAGGGGAAACAAACCCGGTCAGAGCGGGATATAGCGCATTTCGTCTCCGGCCTCGCGCGCGGGGTCATGCGGCGGGCGAAGGAGGAGCGCATTGGCTGCGGCCAGCACCGAGAGCAGGGCGCTGTCCTGTCGGTTGAAGGCGGTGATCTTGCCGCCTTCGACATGGGCACGCATGTAGTGCGCGCGCGGGCCATTGGCCGGAACGGGCGCGGCAAGAGAGGCGGTGGCCTCGGTCGCGGGTGCCGGGGGCAGACCTTGCAAGGCGCGGATCACGGGCGCAACAAAGACATGGCCGCAGACCATGGCCGAGACGGGATTGCCGGGCAGGCCGATCATCATGGCCCCGGAGGCCATCCGGCCCGCCATGAGCGGTTTGCCGGGACGCATGGCGATCTTGTAGAAGCTGCGCTCCATGCCGAGTTCGGCGGCGACATCGCCCACGAGGTCATGGTCCCCGACCGAGGCGCCACCGATGGTCAGCACGAGATCGGCATCGTCGGTGAGCGAAAAGGCGGTTTCGAGCGAGGCACGGCTGTCACGGGCGATCGGCAGGAGACGCGGTTCGGCACCGAGTTCCGAGAGCAGGGCGGCGAGACCGTAGGAATTGGAAACGATGATCTGGTCCGGGCCGGGCGTCTCGCCGGGTATCACGAGTTCGTCGCCTGTCGACATGATGGCGACGCGGGGGCGGCGGGTGACCGGCAGGTCCGCGATGTTCATTGCCGCCAAGAGCGCGATATCGGCCGGGGTCAGGCGCTTGGGAGCGTTGAATTGGGTGCCTTGCGCGAAATCCGCGCCTGCGGGGCGGATATGGGGGCCCTTGTCGAGGTGGTCGCCGAGCGTGATCTCGTCGCCTTGGCGGGTCACGTCTTCCTGGATGATGACGCGTGTGGCCCCTTGGGGGACGGGGGCGCCGGTAAAGATGCGCACCGCGTCGCCAGGACCAAGCGCGCCGGCAAAGCCATGCCCGGCGGCGGCTTCTCCGATGACCCTGAAGCGCGCGCCGGGCGATGCGGCGGCGGCGTCGATGGCATAGCCATCCATGGCCGCGGCGGAAAAAGGTGGTTGGGTCAGGCGGGCGGCGACCGGAGCGGCAAGCACGCGGCCATGGGCCGCCCCGAGCGGCACGGTTTCAGCCCCGAGCGGGCGGGCCAGCGCGAAGAGAAGGTCGAGCGCTTCGGAAACCGAAATCATGTGGCCTCGTAGCGGCCGGATTTGCCGCCATCCTTGAGGATGACGCGGATGCCGCCGATCTCCATCGCCTTGTCCACGGCCTTGGACATGTCATAGACGGTCAGGGCGGCGATGTTCACCGCCGTGAGCGCCTCCATCTCGACGCCGGTCTGGCCGGTGGTCTTGACCGTGGCTTTGATGCGCACGCCGGGGAGCGTTTCATCCGTCGTCAGGTCAACGGTGACCTTGGTGATGGGCAGCGGATGGCAGAGCGGGATCAGGTTGGAACATTGCTTCGCCCCCATGATCCCGGCAAGCCGGGCCACGGCGAGCACGTCGCCTTTCCTGGCGCGGCCCTCTGCAATGAGGTCATGGGTGGCGCGCGCCATCCTGACCCAGCCCTCGGCCGTGGCGATGCGCGAGGTGACCGCCTTGTCGGAGACATCGACCATATGGGCGTCGCCCTTCTGGTTGAAATGGGTCAGGCCGGATGTATCGCTCATCACATGCCCCCCGGGCGAAGCGGGTTGGACAGGAGCGTGCGGGTTGCGATCTCGACGTCATCCTGACGCATCAGGCTTTCGCCGATGAGGAAACAGCGCGCGCCATAGCGGGCCATCTCGGACAGGTCTTGCGGCGTGGTGAGACCGCTTTCGGAGATCATGAGGCGGTCGGCGGGCACGAGTTTCGAGAGCGTTCGCGTGGTATCGAGCGTGGTCTCGAAGGTCTTGAGGTTGCGGTTGTTGATGCCGATCAGGGGTGATTTCAGGAGGGCGGCGCGTTCAAGTTCTTCGCCGTCATGCACCTCGATCAGCACATCCATGTCCCAGGCAAAGGCCGCCTCTTCGAGTTCCTGTGCCTGGCCATCGGAGACAGACGCCATGATGATCAGGATACAATCGGCCCCAAGCGCGCGGGCCTCGGCGACCTGGTAGGTGTCATACATGAAATCCTTGCGCAGCGCGGGCAGGGTCGTTGCGGCGCGCGCCTCGGTGAGAAAGCTCTTGTCGCCCTGAAAGGAGGGAGTGTCGGTCAGCACCGAGAGACAGGCCGCGCCGCCGGCTTCATAGGCCCGGGCCAGTGCGGGCGGGTTGAAATCTTCCCGAATCAACCCCTTGGAGGGCGATGCCTTCTTGACCTCGGCGATCAGGCCATAGCCTTCGCGGCTTGCCATGCGAAGCGCTTCGGCGAAGCCACGGGTGGGATCGGCGGCCTTGGCCTCGGCTTCGACCTCCGCCAGCGGTTTGGCGGCCTTGTCGGCGGCGATCTCCTCGAGCTTGTAGGCCTTGATCTTGTCGAGCACTGTAGCGGTCATGGTTTGGTCCAGTCGATTTCGGGCTGACCTTGGGTGGCAAGCCATGCATTGATCCGTGAAAACGGGCGAGAGCCGAAGAAGCCGCGCCGGGCCGAAAGCGGCGAGGGGTGGGCGGATTCGATCAGCAGATGTTGACCGCCATTTTTAGGCGTTGAGATATGGCGCGCAAGGGTTTGTGCCTGTTTGCCCCAAAGCACGAAGGCGGTGGGGTGCTGCGAGACCTCGGCCAGAACCTCCCGGACAAGGCGGGACCAGCCAAGTTTAGCATGACCTCCGGCTTCTCCTGCGGGCACGGTCAGGGCGGTGTTGAGGAGCAACACGCCTTGCGCGGCCCAGAAGCGCAGATCGCCGTTGGGCGGCGCGCTGCCTAGATCCTCCTGCATTTCCTTGAAGATATTGCCGAGAGAGCGCGGCAGGGGGCGCACATCCGGTTCTACGGAAAAGGCAAAGCCATGGGCATGGCCGGGGGTCGGGTAGGGGTCTTGGCCGAGGATCACCACGCGCGCATCGCTTGGCGGGCAGGCGTCGAGGGCGGCGAAGCGTTGGGGGTCAGGGGGCAGGATGAGCCGTGTCTCCGCGGCCAGCGTCGCCGAAATGGCGGCGTAGTCCTCTGCAAAGAAGGGCAAATGCGCCCAGGCGGCGGGGATTGGCATTCTTGCCACCCTTGGCTCAGGTCGCGGCGGAGGTGACGGCGGCAAGCCCCTTGATGGCGGCCAGCGCCTTGCCGCTGTCGAGGCTTTCGCGCGCCCTTTCAACACCTTCGCGCAGGTCGTTCACGGCGTCGGCCACGACGAGGGCCGCGGCAGAGTTCAACAGGACCGCGTCGCGATAGGCGCTCGGTGCGCCCTCCAGAAGGGCGCGGAAGGCGGCGGCGTTTTCTTCGGGCGTGCCGCCGAGGATTTCTTCGAAGGGATGCACGGGCAGGCCTGCATCTTCGGGGTGAATTTCCACGTCCTTGATCGCGCCGTCGGCTTCCAGCGCCGAGACCCAGCTTATACCGGAAATCGCAAGCTCGTCGGTGCCATCGCTGCCATGCACGAGCCAGGCATGTTCGCTCCCAAGCTGGCCGAGGGTTTCGGCCATGGGGCGGATGAGATCGCGCGAAAAGGCTCCGGTAAGCTGGCGCTTGACGCCGGCGGGGTTGGTGAGCGGGCCGAGGATGTTGAAGATCGTGCGGGTGCCGAGCTCCTGCCGTGTCGGCATCACGTGGGCAATCGCCGGGTGGTGCATCGGGGCCATCATGAAGGCGATGCCGCATTCCGCCAGCGCCCTTTCAACCACTTCGGGGCCGACCATGACATTGACGCCCATCTGCGTGAGGGCATCGGCGGCGCCGGATTTCGACGACAGGTTGCGGTTGCCGTGCTTGGCCACGGGGACGCCCGCACCGGCCACGACAAAGGCGGTTGCGGTCGAGATGTTGAGCGTGCCCTTGCCGTCACCGCCCGTGCCGACGATGTCGATCGCGCCTGCCGGGGCTTTGACCGGCTTGCATTTTGCGCGCATCACGGCGGCGGCGGCGGCGTATTCATCCACCGTTTCGCCACGGGTGCGCAGCGCCATCAGGAGGCCGCCGATCTGTGAGGGCGTGGCTTCGCCCTCGAACAGGATTTCAAAGGCGGTCTCGGCCTCGGCGCGGGACAGGGGCCGGTCTGCGGCGGCGTCGATCAGGGGTTTGATGGCGTCGCTCATGCAGGTTCCCCTTCTTTTGCGGGCATCATGTCGAGAAAATTCTGGAGCAGCGCGTGGCCATGTTCCGAGGCGATGGATTCGGGGTGAAACTGCACGCCCTGGATCGGTAAGCTGCGGTGCTGAAGGCCCATGATCGTGCCGTCTTCAAGCTCGGCCGTCACGTCAAGGCAATCGGGCAGGCTTTCGCGGTCGACGACAAGCGAATGGTAGCGCGTTGCGGCAAAGGGCGATGGCAGGCCCTTGAAGATGCCGTTTCCGGTATGGTGCATCTGGCCCATCTTGCCGTGAACGATCTCGTGACAGCGCACGACCTTGCCGCCAAAGGCCTGGCCAATGGTCTGATGTCCGAGGCAGACGCCGAGAAGCGGGGTTGCGGTTTCGGCCGCGGCAAGGGTCAGCGGCAGGCAGATCCCGGCCTGGTCCGGATCACAGGGGCCTGGTGACAGCAAGATGGCGGAGGGGCGCAGCGCCATTGCCTCTTGCACGGTAAGGGCGTCGTTGCGATAGACGCTGACATCCGCCCCGAGATCGCCAAGATAGTGGACGAGGTTGTAGGTAAAGCTGTCGTAATTGTCGATCAGGAGCAGCATTTTGCAGTTCTTCGCTCAAAGTTCTTGAAACGGGGTGGAGACCCCGGCCATGGTCGCGGTATACATGCTCAGGCTTGACGCTGGGGGTCAAGGGGGCCACGGGCGAGAAGACCCCTTTTCGGTCTCGATCCGGACCAAGGGGCCAGTTAGGTGGCGAATGGAGGGCAGGGCAGATGTTTCGAGGATTTCTGGCAGGTGTGATCTGGGGGGGTGTTTTCGTCTCGCTCGTGGTGGCGGTGGCGTCGCTTTTGGCCCCGCTCCCGGCGACCGTCGTGCCGCAGACGAGTGCCGTGGAAACGACCACGGGGTCGGCAAAGGAAGATGCGGGCGGTATCACGCGCCCATCGCAGGCCGATGCGCGCCTTGGAGGCGATGCAGGCGGGGCGGTGGAGACCGAAGCCAGTGAAGACGATGAGACACCGCTTGCCGATACCGATTCCGCACCGAAGCCCGACCCTGCCGTGTCTCAGGAGACCATGCTGGCGCCTGTGGTCGAGGCGGGAGAGAGCGGGATGAGCGCCAAAGAGGGCGCGGAACCTCCCGTGATTCCGGCCCCGCAAGCGCGCGCGCCCGCAGTGCCCGATGCCGAGATGTCGGCGATTCCAGAGGCCGAGGCCTCGATTACGACGAACCCGGATCAGCCCGCCGCGCCGAGCGTGCCCCCCGTGGGCAGCGCCTTCGAAACGCCACAGCCCGAGGCGGACCTGACGCCGGGCGCCGAGTCAGGAGAGGTCGGCACCGACAGGCCGGCCCCCGTGATGAAACCGGCGACCACCCTGGAAGAGAGCTTTCCGCAGCATAAATCATCGCGTCTGCCGACGGTGGGCGATGAGACCGATACCGAGGCCGCGCCGCGCCCCTTTGACGTCAACGCCGAACCGTTCGACGCACCAGAGGGCAAGCCGCTTATGTCGATATTGTTGGTCGATGAGGGCAGCGCGCCGGTCGATCGCGCCATGTTCACGGATTTTCCCTATCCGCTCAGCTTTGCCATAAGCACATTGGCCAAGGATGCCGCCGCGCGCGAGGCCGCCTATCGCGACATGGGATTCGAGACCCTGGCCATGATCGACATTCCCGCGGCGGCGGGACCGGCGGATGTTGAGGTCGCAATGGAAGCGCATCTCGGCGCCATGCCGCGTGCCGTGGCCGTGATGGAAGGCGGCGGAGACGGGCTTCAGGGTGCACGCGCGCTGTCGGACCAGGTCACGCAGGTGCTGTTGGCCTCCGGGCATGGGCTGGTGATGTTCCCCAAGGGGCTCGATACGGCCCAGAAACTTGCCCGCCGCGAAGGCGTTCCGGCGGCGACCGTGTTCCGGGATTTCGATGGCAAGGGACAGACCGCGACGGTGATCCGGCGATTCCTTGATCAGGCAGCGTTCAAGGCGGATCAGGAGGGCGGTGTGATCATGGTCGGGCGCGTGCGCGATGAAACCGTGTCGGCCTTGATGCTGTGGGGGCTACAGGACCGGGCAAGCACAGTCGCTCTTGCGCCGGTTTCGGCGGTGTTGCGCGCGAAAGGGAATTGAGTGCGGAAGGTGGGTTGAAAACCCACCCTACGCCAACGGAGCCAGCCCCTAGTTGCCATCGCCTGTAAAGCGTGCGGCATCGGCGGCGGCGCGACGGATGGCGTTCGATTTGTGGACGGTTTCCATGTATTCGGCTTCCGGGTCGCTATCGTAGACGACACCGCCCCCGGCCTGAATATAGAGTTTCTCATCCTTCACGATCGCGGTGCGCAGGGCGATACACATGTCCATATCCCCACCGGCCGAGAAATAACCGACTCCTCCGCCATAGACGCCGCGTTTTTCCGGCTCCAGTTCGTCGATGATCTGCATCGCGCGCACCTTGGGCGCGCCCGAGACCGTCCCTGCGGGCATCCCGGCGAAAAAAGCCGAGAGGGCGTCGTGATCCTCGGACAACTCCCCCACCACGTTGGAGACGATATGCATGACGTGGCTGTAGCGTTCGATGATGAATTGCTCGGTCGGACGCACGGTGCCGATCCTGGCGACGCGGCCCACATCGTTGCGCCCCAGATCGAGCAGCATGAGGTGCTCGGCGAGTTCCTTCTTGTCACCCAGCAGGTCTTCTTCAAGCGCCTTGTCCTCTTCGGGGGTCGCGCCGCGCGGACGGGTGCCGGCGATGGGGCGGATCGTGACCTCGTTGCCAAAGACCCGGACAAGGATTTCGGGGCTGGCGCCAATGACCTGAAAACCGCCGAAGTTGAAATAGAACATGAAGGGCGAAGGGTTGGTGCGCCGCAGGCTTCGATAGAGGGCGAAGGGCGGCTGGCGGAAATCCTGCGTCCAGCGTTGGGCGGGCACGACCTGGAAGATGTCGCCCGCGCGGATATAATCCTTGGCCTTCTCGACCGCCGCCATATAGGCGTCCTTGGTAAAATTCGACTGGGGTGGCGCGATTTCATCTGCCTTGCCGAGATCGCGCGCGGCCTGTGGCATGGCGCGTTCGAGATCGCGCACCGCGTCCATCACGCGTTCGGCGGCCTGGGCATAGGCGGCCTTGGCGGACATGCCATCGGTGACCCAGGCCGGGCTGACCACGGTCACCTCGCCCTTGACGCCATCGAGCACGGCGACCACCGAGGGGCGCAACATGCAGGCATCCGGCAGGCCAAGCGGATCGGGGTTCACGTCCGGCAGGTGCTCGACGAGGCGGATCATGTCATAGCCGAGATAGCCGAACAGGCCTGCCGCCGCCTGTGGCAGATCGTCGGGCAGCTCGATCCGGCTTTCGGCGATGAGGGCGCGCAGGGCGTCAAGCGGGTTTTCGCCCTGCGTTACGAAGCCGTCGGGATCAAAGCGGGCATTGCGGTTGATCCGGGATTGGTCGCCGTGGCATTGCCAGATCAGATCCGGCTTCATGCCGATGATCGAGTAGCGCCCGCGCACCTCGCCGCCGGTTACCGACTCAAGGATAAAGGCGTCTTTCTGCGCGCCCGTCAGCTTGAGCATGAGCGACACGGGCGTATCGAGGTCGGCGGCCAGCCGGGCATAGACGACCTGGTTTTGGCCGGCCTCATGTGCGGCGGCGAACTCTTCGTAGGAGGGGATCAGTTCCACGGCACGGGCCTTTTCGTCGGGTTGCTTACTGGAATTGCGCGTGCACCGCGTTGATCGCGGGTTGATCGAGCGTCACGCCGTTGAGCACCTGCAATTCGGTTGCATAGGCTTGGAACACGTCCTGGGCGATGCCCTCGGCGGCCTGGCGCAGAAGGGTATTGGCCAGCGAGGTGATCTCTTCATTTTCCGTATCGGGCGCGCGCACGGCGTCTAGACGCAGCACGAGGACGGTATCGTCATGCGGCAGGGTCGTGACGGCACCGGGCTCAAGCGAGAACACCGTTTCAAGGAAGCCGGCAGGCGTGTCGGGCACAAAGCCATTGCGCAAGATGCCGGTTTCGAGACGCGGCTCAAGCGCGAAGACCGAGAAATCGGCGTCACCGCCCAACATCGGTGTGAGGTTTGCGGCCATCTCTTCAAGGCGGCGCACGGTTTCGTCACGGGTCCATGCCGCTTCGACATCCGCGCGCACCTCGTCAAAGGGCGCAGGTGCGGCCGGGGTCTCGCCATCAAGGCGCATGGCGAAAATACCGCCATCTTCAAGGGTTTCGACCTGCGGGAAATCGTCCTTGGTCAGGTTTGCCGCGATGCTGCGGAAATCCTCGTATCCCGCGATCCCGTCGCCAAGGCCAGCATGCCAGGAGATCTGGCCGACCTGCATATCGCTTTCTGTGGACAGCTCTTCGAGCGTCGCCCCGGCGGCAAGCAGGTCGTCAATCTTGTCCCTCTCGGCGTCGATGATCCGGCGCGCGCGTTCGGCGGCAAGGTCTTCGCGCAGTTCGGGCAAGGCGTCTTCAAAGGGAATTTCATTGCCCGGAAGCACACCGTTCACACGGAACAGGGCCGGGCCGATGATGGTTTGGACCGGGCCGACAATGCTGCCGGTTTCGGCGGCGAACACAGCCTCACCGGCGGCGCCGAGATCGGGCAGGCTTACATCGCCAAGATCGGTGTCGGACAGCGCGAGGCCGCGGGCCTCGACAAGATCTTCAAAGCTGCTTTCGCCCGCGTCGAGCGATTGACGCGCGGTTTCGGCGGCGGCCATGTCACCAAAGGCAAGGCGCTCCACGAGCCGGCGTTCGGGTGTGTTGAATTCCGCGCTGCGGTCCTCGTAGAGGGTGCGCAAGGTGGCCTCGTCGATCTCGACCGTGTCGATGAGCATATCTGGCGACAACCACGCATAGGTGATTTCGCGCATCGCAGGCCGTGTGAACGCGGCGAGATTGGACTCGTAATAGGCCTTCAGTGCGGGGTCGGTCGGGGTAGCCACCGGGTAGGCGAGATCGTCCGCCTCAAGGCGGGCAAGGGTCACGTCGCGTTCTTCCCCGACGAAGTTCAGGATAACCTCGCCATAGGAAACGGGCATGGACACGCCGGAGACGATCGCGGTCTGAAGCAGGGCGCGGGCGCTTTCCTCGCGCATCGTGGCCTCGAATTCGCTTTCGCTCATGTTGATCTGTTCCAGGGCGAACTTATAGGCTTCCCGGTCGAACTGGCCATCGGGCGACTGGAAGGAACGGATCGCCATGAGTTCCTTGGCAAGGCGCTCATCGCCCAGCGAGATCCCAAGGCGTTCGTTCTCGGCGTCGAGTGCGCGGGTCGTCACCAGGTTGCCAAGGACGACTTGATCCAATCCCATGGCGCGCGCTTCGGAAAAGGTCAGGGATTGGCCGGTCTGTGCCTCGACGGCGCGCAGTTCGTTCTGCAGGGCGCGCGCATATGCGTTGATGTCGATTTCCTTGTCACCGACGGTGCCAACAGAGGTTGCCGATCCGCCCAGGTTGGTGATCCCGAACCCGCCCAAACCAAAGATGAGCATGGCCATCAAAATCCAGACAAGGGTTTTCGATGTTTTTGACTTGGACATGACGGCTCCCTGCCTTCTCCATTGCATTTATCGAGCGATGTCTACGACGCAAGGGCAGAGGGAGCAAGGGGCGATGCGGTCACCGGGAGCGGCGTTTTTCGAAGGGCAGGGCCGCCAATCGGTCAAACAACGTGCCAATCCCGGCACGGTCCACATTGGCAAAGGCGATGCGCAGCTGTTCTTTACCGCCTGCGTGATCCTCGGGCATGAACATGGTGCCGGGCAGGCAGAGCACGGCCGCCTCGCGCACAAGCGCCGGGGCCAGATCGCGCGACGACATGGCGAAGGGGTGGCGCAGATAGGCGAAATAGGCGCCCGCGCCCATGAGCTGCCAGCCCTCTGCCTCAAGCACGGGCATGGCCTCGGAAATGGCGGCGCGGCGGTCGAGGATTTCCGCACGTTCCCCCGAGAGCCATTGCGACAGGTTTTGCATCCCCCAGAGTGCCGCGTGCTGGCCGATCTGGTTTGGGCAGATGGTCACCGTGTCGAGGAATTTCTCGGCCTCGGTCAAAAGCGCCTCGGAGGACAGCATGGCGCCAACCCTGTGTCCGGTCAGCCGGTAGGCCTTGGAAAAGGAATAGAGCTGGATCAGCGTGTCGGCCCAATCCGGATCGGTGAAGAGGTCATGCGGCGCACCGCTGCGGGAGTCGAAATCACGGTAGGTTTCATCGACGATCAGGCGCAGCCCGGTGTCGCGTGCAAGATCGTGGAAAGACCGCACGAGGTCGGCCGGGTATTCCACGCCGCCGGGATTGTTGGGGGTGACAAGGACGATGGCCCGTGTGCGCGCCGAGATAAGCGCGCGCGCCGCGTCCGGGGCGGGTAGAAGATCGGCCCCGGTGGCAAGGGGGACGGCCCGCACTCCCATCATGTCTAGCCACATCTTGTGATTGAAATACCATGGCACCGGCAGGATCACCTCGTCGCCCTCGCCGCAGGTTGCCGCGATGGCGGCGCAGAACGCCTGGTTGCAGCCCGAGGTTATGGCCACCTGCGCCGCCGTGATCTTGCCGCCATAGGCCGCACCGAACTGGGCCGCCAGCTCTTCGCGCAAGGCTGGCAGCCCGAGCACCGGGCCATATAGATGCGCCTCGGGCATGGTGAGCGCGACCTCGGCGATATGGCGGCGCAGGCCTTCCGGGGGCGGATCGACCGGCGCCGCCTGGCTGACATTGATGAGCGGACGGTCTTGGGAAAACGTGACCCCCTCGAGCCAACGGCGCGCTTCCATCACGGGCGGAGCAAAACTGGCGGCGGTGCGGGGCAGGGACATGGCGTTCTCCGTGGGTCTCAAACAACAAGAGCGACCCTAAGGGCCGCTCTGTCCGGGGGCAATGCGCCCCTTTCTTCTTCTTTGGAAAAATACTCCCGCCGGAGGCGTCCGCCCGCAGCGCGGGCGCATGTCTCAGTCGGTGCCGCGATAGGGTTCCACGTATTGCAGGGCCATGTCCCAGGGGAAGAAAATCCACGTGTCCTGGCTCACCTCGGTGATGAATGTCTCGACCTGCGGGCGGCCTTTGGGCTTGGCATAGACGGTGGCGAAATGGGCCTTGGGATACATTTCGCGCACGAGTTCGAGCGTTTTTCCGCTATCGACAAGATCGTCGATGATGAGAATGCCCGTGCCATCCCCCATCAATTCGGCATCGGGCGATTTCAGAACCTGCGCATCACGCTGCTGGTCCTGTTTGCCGCCCCCCGAGTGATAGGATTTCACGCTGATCGTGTCGACGGTGCGGATGTCCAACTCGCGGCTGACGATCATCGCCGGGGCCATGCCGCCGCGGGTGATCGCGACCACGGCGCGCCAGGCGCCATCATCCGGCCCCTGCCCGTCAAGCCGCCAGGCCAGGGCGCGGGAATCGCGATGGATCTGGTCCCAGCTGATATGAAAGCCTTTTTCGTGGGGCAGGCGATCGCTCATGGCTTATTTCCTTCCGGTCACTGCGTCGATATCCGGCGCGTCGACGGCTTTCATGCCGACCACGTGATAGCCCGCATCCACATGCAGGTTTTCGCCGGTCACGCCGCTGCCGAGATCGGACAGCAGGTAGAGAGCGGATTTGCCGACATCGTCGATGGTCACATTGCGGCGCAGGGGCGAGTTCAACTCGTTCCATTTCAGGATATAGCGGAAATCGCCAATGCCGGAGGCGGCCAGCGTCTTGATCGGGCCGGCCGAGATCGCGTTGACGCGGATGCCGTCTTTGCCAAGGTCTTCGGCAAGATATTTGACCGAGGCCTCAAGCGCGGCCTTGGCGACGCCCATGACGTTGTAATGCGGCATGACCTGCTCGGCGCCGTAATAGGTCAGGGTCAGGGCCGAGCCACCTTCGTTCATGATCTTCTCGGCGCGCTGCATCACCGAGGTGAAGCTGTAGCAGCTCACATCCATGGTCATCAGGAAGTTGTCGCGGCTGGTATCGACATAGCGACCGCGCAGTTCGTTCTTGTCGGAAAAGCCAATGGCATGGACAAGAAAGTCGATCTTGCCGAACTTCTCTTCGATCTCGGCAAAGGCCGCATCGACCGAGGCCGGATCGGACACGTCGCAATCAATCAGCGTCTCGACGCCAAGTTGTTCGGCCAAGGGGGCCACGCGTTTCTTGAACGCCTCGCCCATATAGGTAAAGGCCATTTCGGCGCCCGCATCGGCGCAAGCCTTTGCAATGCCCCAGGCAATCGACTTGTCATTGGCAAGGCCCATGATCACGCCACGCTTGCCCGCCATCAGATTGTTTGACATTCCGTCAGTCTCCGTCGCAATTCGGTTAGAGGGACGTTTAGGCGATCCGCAAGATTGCATCAAGAGCGGTGAGACGCAGCAGAGAGGCTTTGCATCATGTCAGACAGAACCGGGATTTTCGCAGGGGACGATCCGTTCGCGATTGCGCGCGCATGGTTGGCCGAGGCCGAAGCCAGCGAGATCAATGATCCCAACGCCATCGCCATGGCGACAGTGGATCAGGACGGGTTGCCCAATGTGCGGATGGTGCTTCTCAAGGAAATCGAGGACGCCGCCTTTGTTTTCTACACCAATTACCAAAGCGCCAAGGCGCGCGAAATCGAAAGCGCGGGCAAGGCGGCCTTCGTGATGCATTGGAAATCGCTGCGGCGGCAAGTGCGGGTGCGTGGCCTGGTCAGTCGCGAAGAGGGGCCGAAAGCCGACGAATATTACGCCTCTCGCTCTCTCAAGAGCCGTCTCGGGGCCTGGGCCTCGAAACAATCCGAACCGCTTTCATCGCGCGCCTCGCTCATGGCGGAAGTGGCCAAAATCACGGCGCAGCATGGCCCGTCGCCCAAGCGGCCTCCCTTTTGGGGCGGTTTTCGCATCACGCCCGTGGAGATCGAATTCTGGGCGGATGGCGCCTTTCGGTTGCATGACCGGTTCGTCTGGCGGCGCGATACACCAGACGCAGAGTGGCGCGTCACACGGCTCAACCCCTGAAGCGTTTCGCGAAAGCTCTGGAACACGGCTTTTGGTGAAACGCTTCAGGGTGCCGGGATGGGCGCGTGTCATTCGCGTCACGTCAAATGCAAGTCCTTGAAAACTCATCGGTGCTTTTCTTGCCCACGCGCCAAAAATCGCGCAGACTGCTGCGCGCATGGGAAACGACTCACATAAGGCGTAAGGTAGGTCTGTTGAGCGAAATAAATAAAGAGCTGATGCGGATCATCGGGGAAGTCAAATGGTTCGACCCAGTCAAAGGATTCGGGTTTGTCGTCAGCGATGAGGGCGGGCCGGACGTGTTGCTGCATGCGAATGTTCTGCGCAACTTCGGCCAGAGCACGGTTGCGGATGCAGCGCGCATCGAGATCGACGCTCAGAAGACCGAGCGCGGGGTTCAGGCTGTCGAGGTCATTCGCATCGAGGTGTCGCGCGCAGGCGAGACGCATACCTTGGCCGATTTTGCCGATCTGGACGAGGCAGAGATTCGCAACGCAGCGCTGGAGCCTGCGCGGGTCAAATGGTTCGACAAGGGGAAGGGTTTTGGGTTTGCCAATATTTTCGGCAGGTCAGAAGACGTTTTCTTGCATATAGAGGTGTTGCGCCGCTCGGGGCTGGCCGATCTTCAGCCGGGCGAAGCCCTGGCCATTCGTGTTGTCGAGGGCAAACGCGGGCGTATGGCGATCGAGGTCAGCGCTTGGGAAAGCGCGCTTCAAAAGGATCACGCATGATCCGAAGCCGTTTCGCCTGGACGATCTGTGTCTTGCTGATCGCCACGGGCGGCATGGCAGAACAGGGCTGTCGCGAGGATCGTGTCAGTCTTCGGGGCGATTTCGGCGCAGTGCATTTCCGGGTCGAGATCGCGGATGACGAGGAAGAGCGTGCGCGCGGCCTCATGATGCGCGAGTCGATGCCGCGCGGGGCGGGAATGCTCTTTGTCTTTGAACGGAACATGCGGGTGAGTTTCTGGATGGAAAATACCCTGATCCCGCTTGATATGGTTTTCGTGGATGAGACCGGGCGCGTGACGCGCGTCCACCAAGAGGCGATACCCGGCGACCGCACGCAGATTCCGAGCGGCGGGCCGGTGCGCTATGTGCTCGAGATCAATGGCGGGCTGGCGGCTGCGCTTGGGATTACGGCCGGTAGCGAGATGCGGCATCCATCTATTTCCGGGGACGGTGCTGTTTGGCCTTGTTCGCCCTAATCTAAATCGCTAAACCCGGCCTCGGTTCGGGGCGTAGCGCAGTCTGGTAGCGCACCTGTTTTGGGTACAGGGGGTCGTGAGTTCGAATCTCGCCGCCCCGACCAATCTTCCAAAGAGCAAAAGGTGTGCCTGTTTCGCGGGCAAAAGCCGGCGTTTGATGCGTGTGCCGCCCCCCGGTGACAGAGAATCACCGCTGAGGCGAAATTGGATTTCGTGTCATATTCATAAATTGCACATATATATTGTGTTAACTTTTTGATCCCCTCTAAATCTTGTGGATATCTTTGGCCGTTTCGGACCCGTTTCGGATTTTCCTTGAATCTTAAACAGTTCGCCAAAGCTCCCGATGTGATGCACCAGCTTGGCCCTGATGTCGCGTTAAGAAAGGAATCGGAAACGTCACGCCGCCTTCAAAATCGCCTCATCTGGTCAACCTGAAAAATCCCGGAAAATGCCAAATAAAACGTTTGACGGTCTTGGTCGGAATGCGTCAGGTTGTGGGAGCTAGTCGGAAGCGCCACAACATATAGTGGGCAGGCGGGCTGGAGCAGGGACAGACACCAAACAGCGATCCGGACACGCGGGATGGTCCGGGCACACCGGCGCACATGTGGGCGCCGAGCGGAGCCGTTTTGTCTTGTCCCTCCGGTCAGCACCCGATTGGCAGCGCGCCACGGCGCGCACTGGGGACGACAACACGCTGGGAAGAAGCAGAGGCAGCACAATGAAAATCGAGAGAAATTTCACCAAGGCAGGTCAAGACGCATATGCGAACCTGGAGTTCGCAAGCACCGTGAGCGAAATCCGCAACCCGGACGGCACCATCGTGTTCCGTCTCGACAATGTCGAAGTGCCCACAAGCTGGAGCCAGGTGGCCAGCGATGTGATTGCCCAGAAATATTTCCGAAAGGCGGGCGTGCCGTCCAAGACCAGGAAGGTCAAGGAAAAGGGCGTGCCGGAATTCCTGTGGCGGTCTGTTCCGGCGGACGGGGCCGAGATGGGCGGCGAGACGTCGTCCAAGCAGGTATTCGACCGTCTCGCGGGGGCATGGACCTACTGGGGCTGGAAGGGCGGATATTTCTCGACCGAGGAAGATGCGCGCGCCTATTTCGACGAGATGCGCTACATGCTCGCGACCCAGCGCGCCGCGCCGAACTCGCCGCAATGGTTCAACACCGGCCTGCACTGGGCCTATGGGATCGACGGGCCGAGCCAGGGCCACCATTATGTCGACCACAAGACCGGCAAGCTGACCCGCTCGAAATCGGCCTACGAGCACCCCCAGCCGCATGCCTGCTTTATCCAGTCGGTCGCCGATGACCTCGTCGGCGATGGCGGGATCATGGATCTCTGGGTGCGCGAGGCGCGCCTGTTCAAATATGGCTCTGGCACGGGGACGAACTTTTCCTCCTTGCGCGCCGAGGGCGAAAGCCTTTCGGGGGGCGGCAAATCCTCGGGCCTGATGGGTTTTCTCAAGATCGGTGACCGCGCGGCGGGCGCGATCAAGTCGGGCGGCACCACGCGGCGCGCGGCCAAGATGGTCATCGTCGATGCCGATCACCCGGATATCGAGGAATATATCAACTGGAAGGTCAAGGAAGAGCAGAAGGTCGCTTCGATCGTGGCCGGCTCGAAGATGCATGAGCAAAAGCTCAACGCGATCTTCGCTGCGATCCGCGCCTGGGACGGCAAGGAAGAGGATGCCTATGATCCGAAGGTCAACGAGGGCCTGAAAGCGGCGATCCGTGACTCCAAGAAAGTCGCGATCCCCGAGACATACGTCAAGCGCGTGCTCGATTATGCCAAGCAGGGCTATGGCTCGATCGAATTCCCCACCTATGACACCGATTGGGACAGCGAGGCCTATGCCTCGGTGTCGGGTCAGAACTCCAACAACTCGATCCGCGTCACCGATGCTTTCCTTCAGGCGGTCAAGGATGATGCCGATTGGGAATTGATCCGCCGCACCGACGGCTCGGTCGCCAAGACCATCAAGGCACGCAAGCTCTGGGAAGACGTGGGCCACGCGGCCTGGGCCTGTGCCGATCCCGGCATCCAGTATCACGACACGATCAATGCATGGCACACCTGCCCGGAAGACGGCGCGATCCGTGGCTCGAACCCCTGTTCGGAATACATGTTCCTCGATGACACGGCCTGCAACCTGGCGTCGATGAACCTGCTGACCTTTCTTGAGGATGGTGTGTTCAACGCCGAGGATTACATGCACGCGACGCGTCTCTGGACCGTCACGCTCGAAATCTCGGTGATGATGGCACAGTTTCCGTCCAAGGAAATCGCCCGGCTTTCCTATGATTTCCGCACCCTCGGCCTTGGCTATGCCAATATCGGCGGTCTGCTGATGAACATGGGCTTCAGCTATGACTCCGACGAGGGCCGCGCGCTCACCGGGGCGCTGACCGCGATCATGACAGGCGTGGCCTATGCGACCTCGGCCGAGATGGCGGGCGAATTGGGGCCGTTCGCGGGCTACAAGCGCAATTCCGATCACATGCTGCGCGTGATCCGCAACCACCGCCGCGCCGCCTATGGCGAGACGGACGGTTATGAAAACCTCGCGGTCAAGCCGGTGGCGCTCGATCTCGACAATTGCCCGGATCAGAAGCTCGTGGCGCTGGCGCAGTCGAGCTGGGATGAGGCACTGCGCCTTGGCGAAACGCACGGCTATCGCAATGCCCAAACCTCGGTTATCGCGCCCACGGGCACCATCGGCCTTGTCATGGACTGCGACACGACCGGGATCGAGCCGGACTTTGCCCTGGTGAAGTTCAAGAAGCTCGCCGGTGGCGGGTATTTCAAGATCATCAACCGGTCCGTCCCGGCAGCGCTTGAAAAGCTTGGCTATTCCTCGGCCCAGATCGAAGAGATCGTCTCTTACGCGGTCGGCCATGGCAGCCTTGGCAACGCGCCGGGGATCAACCACACGTCGCTTATCGGGCATGGGTTTGGACAGGCGGAGCTCGACAAGATCGAAGCCTCGCTCGAAACGGCGTTCGACATCCGGTTCGTGTTCAACCAGTGGACGCTTGGCGAAGCCTTCTGCACCAACGTGCTTGGCATTCCTGCCGAAAAGCTCAACGATCCGACCTTCGACATGCTGTCGCATCTTGGCTTTACCCGGAAGGATATCGAGGCGGCCAATGACCATGTTTGCGGCACCATGACCTTGGAGGGCGCGCCCTTCCTCAAGGAAGAGCATTACGCGATCTTCGATTGCGCCAACCCCTGCGGCAAGAAGGGTAAGCGCTATCTCTCGGTCAACAGCCACATCACCATGATGGCGGCGGCGCAGAGCTTCATCTCGGGCGCCATCTCCAAGACCATCAACATGCCCAACGACGCCACGATCGAGGATTGCCAGAAGGCTTATGAACTGTCCTGGTCGCTTGGTGTGAAGGCCAACGCGCTTTACCGTGACGGCTCGAAACTGTCGCAGCCGCTTGCTTCGGCGCTGGTCGAGGACGATGACGAGGCGGCAGAGGTGCTCGAAAGCGGGTCGATGCAGGAAAAGGCCGCCGTTCTCGCCGAGAAGATCATCGAGAAGGTGGTCGTCAAGGAGATCATCAAGTCCCAGCGCACCAAGATGCCGGAGCGCCGCAAGGGCTATACCCAGAAAGCGGTTGTCGGTGGCCACAAGGTCTATCTGCGCACCGGCGAATATGAAGATGGATCGCTTGGCGAGATATTCATCGACATGCACAAGGAAGGCGCGGGCTTCCGGGCGATGATGAACAACTTCGCCATCGCGGTCTCGGTCGGCCTGCAATACGGGGTGCCGCTTGAGGAGTTCGTGGACGCGTTCACCTTCACCAAGTTCGAACCGGCGGGCATGGTGCAGGGCAATGATTCTATCAAAAATGCAACATCCATCCTCGATTATATCTTCCGAGAACTGGCTGTTTCTTATCTTGATCGAACAGATTTGGCACATGTCAAACCGCAGGGCGCCTCCTTTGACGACCTTGGCCGTGGCGAGGAAGAGGGTGTGTCGAACGTGCAGGAACTCAGCGAGAGCGCGGCCTCGAAATCGCTCGAAGTGCTCAAGCAGATTTCCTCGACCGGCTACCTGCGCAAGCGCCTGCCGCAAGAGCTTATCGTGCTGAATGGCGGCGGTGGGGCCGTGGCGCTCAACGGGGCCGACCCGGAGGTGGCGCTGCAGACCCTCGTGCCCGAAACCGGCGGCGCGACGGTGAGCGCGACTGCGACAACGACGTCGATCTCGACCGGCACCGTGTCGCTCGATGCGCGCACCAAGGCCAAGATGCAGGGCTACGAGGGTGACCCTTGCGGCGATTGCGGCAACTACACGCTGGTGCGCAACGGCACCTGCATGAAATGCAACACCTGCGGCGCGACGAGCGGGTGTAGCTAAGGAACACGGGGCGGGTGCGCTCGCCCCGACGACGCTCAGGCCGCAGGCAAAAACCACGGGCGGTATCAAAGAGTGAGCCTGAGCGGCGAAACTGGGGGGCCTTGTGCCCCCCGTTTTTCTTTTTCAGAGCGGCAGGTGGATGTTGAACCGCGCGCGGATCGCTTGATCGGTCAGCGGATCGAATTGGGCTAGGCCCGGCATGGCAAGGATGTCCTCCTTGCGGGCGGTGGCCTTTGCGATCAGGTCCGGCTTGCCTTTCTCCTCCCATTCCTTGGGTGAAGTTCTGTCTCCAAGTTGCGGATAAACATGGTCTTTTTGCATTCTGCCAAGGGTCTGGGAGGTGCCGAGGTAATGGCCCGGCCCGCCGATACAGACCTCGCGCATCTGGTCGAGCGCAAGCGTCTCGTCATCCACCTCGATCCCCCGCACACAGCGCAGGGCCTGCCCGATGAGATCATCCCCGAGGATCAGCGATTCCTGGCAGAACCCGAGGAGCGAGGCATGCATCCCCGCCGCCTCGTAGACCATGTTGCAGCCAGACAGCCCGGTCATCACTGCCGAACACATCTGTTCCCAGCCGGCCTGCATGTCGGGGAGTTTTGAGTCCGCCGCCCCCGCGGCCGCGCCTCCGGGCAGGTCATAATAGCGGTGCATCTGGGCGCAGCCCGCAGAAAGCAGCGCCTGTTCGCCCGAGCCAACGCTCATCGCGCCGGTGCGCAGATCAAGCCCGAAAGGCCAGGTGCCGAAGATCGCCGGGTGGCCGGGTTTCACGGCGTTGACATAGACGAGCCCGGCAAGACATTCCGCCGTGGCCTGCACGATGGCGCCTGCCACGGTCGAGGGGGCGGTGGCCCCGGCCATGCCCGCCGAGAGCAGCAGGACCGGCATGCCGCCCTCGATACAGGCCTCCATCACCTCGCAACTCTCGGTGGCAAAGCGCATCGGCGGGACGACGAAACAGTTGGAATTGCTCACGAAAGGCCGCGCGCGCCAAGCCTCTTCACCGCCCGCGATCAGGTGCAGCATCTCGAGCGCGTCGGCCACGTGGGCCTTGTCGGTAAAGGAGGTGCCGACATGTTTGCGCGTCCCCGCACAGCAGGCATAAAGCATGTTGTAGTCCATTTCGCGATTGTCGGTGACGTCGCGGGGCACCATGGGCCGTTGCAGGAAATGGATATTGTCGAGATGGTCGGTGATCCTGGCCGCCTCGAACAGGTCTTGCAGGGTGCTTTCGCGGTAATGGCGGCCTTCGGGATCGACCACGTGCACGGCGGCCCCGGCGGTGCCGTAATGCACGCGCGCGCCGGAGAGGTCCATGTCATGCAGGGGATCGCGCCCGTGCAATGTCACGCTGCGATTGGCCTTGGCGATGGTGTCCTCGACAAGGGCGCGGGGAAAGCGCAGGCGACCATCCTCTCCAAGGAGCGCCCCGGCGCGTGTCAGGGCCGCGATACCGCTTTCGGGCGCCCCGGCGAGTCCGATCTCCTCGAGCGCGGTCAGGGCAGCCGCGTGGATGCGGGCCATGTCGGCCTCGGTCAGGGGGGTGTAGCGTCCACCCTCAAGGCCCGGACGGATCGGGCGGACATTGGAGGCGAGGGGGGTGCTGCGGCTCATGTGGCGCGCGGCACGGCCACCGGAGCGGCGGGTTTGAACCTGGGTCATCGAATGAAAGCCTTTGAAAACAGTCTATTATGAGAAGTTTTGAAAGACTGTGGCCGGGCGCCCACGGGCGGCGCGGCCGCGTGCGGCCCCGATGACAAGACGCGTCAGGTAGATTTTCCAACGCATGCGACCTCTCCCTGTTTTCAGGAAATCCTGCGGTCGGCAGAGCGGGGAATCTGTACTGAAAGCGACAGAATGTCGCAAATGGCTATTCAGACAGCGTTTTTGCGAAATGGCAGATGGTCTTCAAGGCGTCGGCAAAGTGGCCATCTTCGATGGTCATGGCCACGCGGACATGGCCGGCAGCGGCGCGGCCAAAGCTTTCGCCCGGCATGACCGCGATGCGATGGGTGTCGAGCAGGCGGTTGGCAAAGTCCAAACCGCTCAGCCCCGTCGCGCGCATGTCGAGCATGAGATACATCGCGCCCTGCGACGGGATAAGCCCAACCGTATTCTGCGCCGCTAGAATCTCCTGAGCCAGCGCCCGGCGGCGGCGGAAGGGTTCTGATATTTTCTCTTCAAGGTCAGTGCCTTGTGCGATGGCGAAGTCGGCGGCATCCTGGATGTATCCGGGCACGCCATAGGTCGTGTGGGTGGCAAGGTTGATCAGGTGTCCGACGGCCTCCACGGGGCCACAGATCCAGCCCACGCGGCTTCCGGTCATGGCGTGGGATTTCGACATGGAGCCGACGACGAGGGTCCGGTCGGCCATGCCGGGGAGGGCGCGGGGGGAGAGGTGGTCGCCTTCCCAGACCTGGGTGTCGTAGACCTCGTCGGAGATCAACCAGAGATCGTGTTCGCGGCAGGTTTCGGCAATGCCTTCAAGGGTTTCGCGGGAATAGATCGTGCCGGTCGGGTTGTTGGGCGTGTTGATCAGGAGCGAAGAGGCCTCGGCGGCGCGGGCGGCGATGTCCTCGGCGCGTGGTTGAAAGGCCTCTTCGGCGCGGGTCTCGACAGCGACCGGAAGGGCGCCGATGCCGCGGATCGTGCCGGGATAGGTCGCGTAATAGGGGTCGATATAGAGTGCCCTGTCGCCCTCGTCACAAGATGCGAGATGGGCGGCGAAGAGCGCGGACTGGCCCCCCGGCGTGATGAGAATATTCTCGTAAACCGTTGGCACACCTGTTCTTTCCTCGATCCGTGCGGCCACGCTTTCACGCAAGGATTGGATGCCCGGCACCATGGCATAGCCCGTATGCCCGCCCTTGGCGGCACGGTCCATGGCGTCGAGGATCACCGGATCGGTGCCGATATCATGTTCGCCAATCGTCAGCTCGGTCACGTCCTGCCCGGCCTCGACCATCTGTCGGGCGCGGTAGAACACCTCCCATCCATCAGAGCCGGAGGGGGTCAGGTGCGTGATGCGGTGCGAGAGTTTCATGAGGGAACCAGGGCAAGATAAAACGCCCCGAGAGGGCCAAAGCGGGCCGGGGAAGTCAAATGCAAATCTGTGATCTGCGGCATCAAAACGGCGGTCGGTATCACGTCGGTATCACGTCGGTATTGCGTCGGTGCGCATTCGGCCCTAGGGTCCGGCGCATGAAGATCACCTGCACCCTCATTATTTGCTGCATTCCCTGCTGAGACATTCCGGCGGGCCGTTCTTCTATTTCAAACATGATCCGAAGTTGCTAAGCCCGCCGCGCAAGCTCTCTTGTGCCCGAAGGACGAGACATGACGACGATCAAGTTGCACAACACCAAGACCCGCAAGAAAGAGGTCTTTACCCCGATCGACCCCGAAAATGTGCGGATGTATGTTTGCGGTCCGACGGTCTATGACCGCGCGCACCTTGGCAATGCGCGGCCCGTGGTCGTGTTCGATGTGCTCTACCGGCTTTTGCGCCATGTCTACGGCGCGGATCACGTCACCTATGTGCGCAATTTCACGGATGTGGATGACAAGATCAACGCGCGCGCCAAGGAGTCTGGGCGCGCCATTGGCGAGATCACGGCGGAGACGATTGACTGGTTCCTGACGGACATGGGCGCCTTGGGCGCGCTGGACCCCGACGAGATGCCGCGTGCGACCGCCTATATCCCGCAGATGATCGCGATGATCGAGGGGTTGATCGAGAAAGGCCATGCCTATGCGGCGGAGGGGCATGTGTTGTTCTCGGTCGAGAGCTACAAGAAATATGGCGCGCTTTCGGGGCGGACGGTCGATGACATGATCGCGGGCGCGCGGGTTGAGGTTGCGCCGTATAAGCGCAACCCGATGGATTTCGTGTTGTGGAAACCGTCGAGCGATGATTTGCCCGGTTGGGACAGCCCGTGGGGCCGGGGGCGTCCGGGCTGGCATATCGAATGCTCGGCCATGTCTTATGAGCTTTTGGGGGCGAGTTTCGACATTCACGGCGGCGGCAATGATTTGATGTTCCCGCACCATGAAAACGAGGTCGCCCAGAGCTGCTGTGCCCATCCCGAGGGGCAGTTCGCGAATTATTGGCTCCATAACGAGATGTTGCAGGTCGAAGGCAAGAAGATGTCCAAGTCCTTGGGCAATTTCTTTACCGTGCATGATTTGTTGGAGCAGGGGATACCGGGCGAGGTGATCCGGTTCGTGTTCTTGGGCACGCATTATCGCAAGCCGATGGATTGGACGGCGAAGAAGGCGGCGGAAGCGGAAGCGACGCTTTCAGATTTCAAATCTCTTGTCTTTGATGTTGAACCGGGAGAGGTCTCTGAAAAGGTTGTTCAAGCGCTGGCGAATGACCTCAACACCTCGCTCGCGATTACTGAACTACGAACGTTGTATAAGGAAAAGAGAGCTGAAGAACTAAAGGCTTCCCTGCTGTTTATGGGATTTGATCTCTCTACCATTCAACAATGGTGGGGAAAACCAGAAGAACCTAAAACAATACCCGGTGAAGAACTAGTCGGTCCAATCGTGTTGGCCCGTCACAAAGCGAAACTCGCAAAAGACTGGGCGCTGGCGGACAGGTTGAGAGATGGGCTGTTGGCTGCTGGTGTAGAAGTCTTTGATCAGAAAGATAAGCCCGCACAGTGGGGAATTGGACCTGATTTCGACCCGGCCAAGCTGGAGGGGTTGCTGTGATGCGGTGCGAAACACAAGGGATGCGCCCGACCGAGGGGGGTGCGCATGCACCCGCCTGGGGGGCGGGCGGGTGCATCCCGGATCGCAAGCGATCCGGGGAAGACTTGCGAGAGGGATACGGCAAATGACCAAGGACCGCCTCTATCTCTATGACACGACGCTGCGCGATGGGCAGCAGACGCAGGGGGTGCAATTCTCGACGCCGGAAAAGGTTCAGATCGCCGAGGTGCTCGACCAACTCGGGATCGACTATATCGAAGGCGGCTGGCCCGGCGCGAACCCGACCGATAGCGAGTTTTTCGACAGCAAGCCCGACACCAAGGCCACTTTCACCGCCTTTGGCATGACCAAGCGCGTAGGGATGTCGGCGGAAAATGATGATGTGTTGGCTGCGGTGATGAATGCGCGCACACCGGCGGTTTGCCTTGTGGGCAAGACGCATGATTTCCACGTCACGACCGCGCTTGGCATCACGCTCGAGGAGAATGTCGACAATATCGCGAAATCCGTGGCCTATCTTGTCGCGCAGGGCCGCGAGGCGCTTTTCGATGCCGAGCATTTTTTTGACGGCTACAAGGCCAATCCGGCCTATGCGATCGAGACGGTGAAGGCGGCCTATGAGGCCGGGGCGCGGTGGATTGTCCTTTGCGATACCAATGGTGGGACGCTTCCGGGCGAGGTTCACGAGATCACGCGGGCTGTGATCGCGGCGGGGATTCCGGGCGACCATATCGGTATCCATACCCATAACGACACCGAGCACGCCGTGGCCAATTCTCTGGCTGCCGTCGATGCGGGCGCGCGGCAGGTGCAGGGGACGCTCAACGGGCTTGGCGAACGTTGTGGCAATGCGAACCTGACGACGCTCATTCCGACGCTCTTGCTCAAGGAGCCTTATGCCTCGGCCTACGAGATCGGGGTCACGCTTGAGGCGCTGAAGGGGATCACGCGGGCGAGCCGGTTGCTCGACGACATCCTGAACCGCGTGTCGATGAAACAGGCGCCCTACGTGGGGGCCTCGGCCTTTGCCCACAAGGCGGGGCTTCATGCCAGTGCGATCCTCAAGGACCCGTCCACCTATGAACATGTGGCGCCGGGGCTTGTCGGCAACGAGCGCATCATCCCCATGTCGAACCAGGCGGGGCAGTCGAACCTGCGCAAGCGGCTGGCGGATGCGGGGCTTGTCGTCGACAAGGACGATCCGGCGCTGGGGCGTATCCTTGAGCGGATCAAGGCACGCGAATCCGAAGGCTTCAGCTATGACACCGCGCAGGCGAGTTTCGAGCTTCTGGCGCGCGAGGAACTTGGGCTTGCCGAGGCGTTCTTCGACGTGGAGCGCTACCGGGTGATTTCCGAGCGTCGCCGCAATGCGCGCGGGCAGCTTGTGGTCGAATCCGAGGCGGTCATCACCGTGCAGATGCCGGACGGGCGCAAGGCGACCTCGTTTTTCAAGAATGAGCACGAACATGACATGAGCGATGAGGGGCCGGTCAACGCGCTCTGGCAGGCGCTCAAGCAAGACCTTGGCCCCTACCAGGCGAGCATTGACGCGGTGCGGCTTGTGGATTTCAAGGTGCGGATCACCAATGGCGGCACCGAGGCGGTGACCCGCGTCATCATTGATTTCGAGGATGATGCCGGGCGGCGTTGGGCGACGGTCGGGGTATCGGCTAATATCGTCGATGCCTCTTTCGATGCGCTTCTTGATGCGATCAACTGGAAGCTGACGCGGGATGCGCGGGCCGATATGTAACCCTTTGCTGGAGTTTGTTTTTTGTTTCTTTCCATTTTGAAAATCCTCCTGATCTCGATCGCAATTACCGCGATCATTCCGATCGGACTTATCCTGTCGCAAAGGCCCGTTGATCCGGATGACCTTCCGGCGGGAGACATGAGCTTTGATGATGTGACAGCCGACATGGCGCGCGCCGAGATGGCGCTCGAGACGGTCGCGGCGCGTGATGGGGAGAGGCTCAGCGCATGGTCGCTTTCCTCAGAGCAGGCCGATGTGCCGCTTTTGGTCATGGTGCATGGATCGGGCTGGCATGGCGGGCAATTCAAAGGGCTTGCGGCGCGGCTTGAAGGGGCGGCGGATATGCTCGCGGTGAACCTGCGCGGGCATTTCAACGGGCCCGGAGAACGCGGCGATATCGCCTATATGGGACAGCTCGAGGATGATCTTGCCGACCTGATCGCGGCAAAGCGCAAACCGGATCAGGAGGTTGTCCTTCTCGGCCATAGCTCGGGCGGCGGGCTTGTCGTGCGGTTCGCGGGCGGCGCGCATGGGGGGATGATCGACAAGGCGGTGTTGCTTGCGCCGTTTCTCAAGCATAACGCTCCGACAACGCGGGAGAACTCGGGCGGGTGGGCGCATGTGCTGCTGCGCCGGGTGATCGGGCTTTCGATGCTCAATGCCGCGCGTATTCATGCGCTCGACCACCTCACGGTGATCCAGTTTGCCATGCCGAAGGCGGTTCGTGAAGGGCCGCGCGGGGGCGAGGCGACGCTGGCCTATTCCTGGCGGCTCAATCAATCCTATGCGCCGCGTGGCGACTACCTTGCAGATGTGGCGGCGCTGCCTGACTTCCTTCTTATCGCGGGCAAGGAGGACGAGAGTTTCGTCGCCCAAGGCTATGAGCCACTTCTCGCGCCGGTCAACGAGAACGGGCAATATCATGTGCTCGACGGTGTGACCCATCTTGGCGTGGTTGATGCGGCGCGCACGGCTGAGTTGATCCGGGGGTTCCTGCCATGAGCCTGGTGGACGATCTCGGGGCCTGCGCTCTGATCGTCCAGAAGGGCGATCCGGACAGGTTCCTTGCGACGATGGCGGCGCGCCCGGAGGCGCGTGACGTGCTTTTCCCGCTTTATGCCTTCAACATAGAGGTGGCCCGCGCCCCTTGGGTGACGCAGGAAGCGATGATCGGCGAGATGCGCCTGCAATGGTGGCGCGATGCGCTCGAGGAGATCGGCGCGGGGCGACAGGTCCGGCGGCACGAGGTGGCGACGCCGCTGGCGGCGTGGCTTGATCCCGAGGGCGCGGTGGTGCTCGACACTGTGGTTGCGGCGCGGCGGTGGGATCTCTACCGCGAGCCGTTCGAGGACGAGGCGGCGTTCGCGCACCATATCGACGCGACGTCCGGCGGGCTGTTCTGGGTTGCGGCGCGGGCGCTTGGCGCGGCGCGGGAAAGCGTGGTGCGTGATTTCGCCTTTGGCGTGGGCGTGGCCAACTGGCTGCGTGCGATCCCGGAGCTTGAGGCGCGGGGCTGTTTCCCGCTTGTCGATGGGCGGCCAGAGGCGGTGACGGCCCTGGCGGCGGAGGCGCTTGGGCGGCTTCGTTCGGCGCGGGCGCAGCGCGGCGCGGTTTCGCGCGCGGCAGGGCAGGCCTTGCTTGCGGGCTGGCAGGCGGAGAGCGTGTTGCGCCGTGCCGTGCAGGCGCCGGGCCGCGTGGCGGAGGGGGCGCTCGAGGGCAGCGAGTTTGCGCGCAAGGCCGGGTTGATGCGGCGGGCGATGACCGGTCGTTGGTAACCCGGCGTTGGGCCGCGGCGCGCGCCAGGGGCGCGCACAGGATGTGCCCGTGCCGGGCGGGTGAGGGGCGCTGCCCCTCTTGGGCCTTTGGCCCAATTCACCCCGGAGTATTTTCACAAAGGTGAAGAGCGGGCGTCAGTCGTCCTTGGGGCGCAGCACCAGCCAGATCAGCGCGCCGCCTGCGAGCATCAGGAAGGGGGCCATGGCGAGGTTCACCGAGGTCCAGCCCACCTCTGCGGTGCCGCCCGAGCAGTTCATCAGCCCGCCCGAGGCAAGCGAAGCCATGGTCACGCCGCCAAAGACCAGGAGATCATTGAGGCCCTGCATCCGGCCGCGTTCATGGGGTTCATGCGCCCCGGCGAGCATGGTGGTTGCGCCGATGAAGCCGAAGTTCCAGCCCACGCCGAGCAGGATCAGGGCGATGAAGAAGTTTTCCAGTTCGACCCCCTGCAGGGCGACCGCGCCTGCGCCGGCCAGTATCACGAGGCCGAGGGCGACGATTTTCTCGGTGCCGAAGCGCGAGATCAGGTGGCCGGTGAAGAAGGAGGGGATATACATCGCCAGCACGTGGGCCGAGACGATATCGGCGGCCATGCCTTCCTCGAAGCCACAGCCGACCACGGCGAGCGGTGTCGAGGTCATCACGAGGTTCATCAGCGCGTAGGAGACCATGGCGCAGATCACCGCCACGGCGATTCGGGGGGTCGTGATGAGTTCCCAGCGTGTGCGGCCATAGGGCGCGTCGCCGCTTGGGGCCACGGGGCGGGGGGTGTTGATGAACAGGAACAGCGCCGAGCCGATCACGTTGATGGCGATCACCGTGAGATAGGTGCCGAGGAAGGGGATCACCATGGCCTGGCTCGTGACCTTGACGAGCTGTGGGCCGATGATCGCGGCGGCAAGCCCCCCGGCCATGACATAGGAGATCGCCTTGGGGCGAAAGGCGTCGGAGGCGGTATCGGCGGCGGCGAACCGGTAAAATCCCTGTGCGCTCATGTAGATTCCGGTGAACAGGCTGCCGATGAGGAAGACGGTGAAGGAGTTGAGGTAGAGACCGTAGGCGCCGATGGCCGCGCCAACTGCACCGCCGATAGCGCCGAGAAAGAACCCGGTGCGGCGGCCGTATTTCTGCATGATCATCGACACGGGCGTTGCCGCGAGCATCGAGCCGATGACGATCAGCGAGATGGGCAGGGTTGCGAAACAGGGGTTGGAGGCGAGCGACTGTCCCGCCAACCCGCCGATGGTAAAGATCATCGGCATTTGCGCGCCGAGAAAGGCCTGTGCCAGGACCAGCACAATCACGCTGCGCCTGGCGGTGTTATCGTCTACGGTATGAATCATGCGAAAAGCGTTAGCTTGATAAGTGAAGCGCGTCCAGCGCGACGCGGGGGCGAAAAGAGATGACGGTCGGACGGATAATCGAGAGCCATGAGTGCGTGGCGGAAGGGGCGGCGTGGCTTGCCGCGCGCGAGCCGCGATTTGCCGAGGCGCTCGCGGTGACGGGGCCCTTGCCGCTTCGGCGCAAGAAAGACGGCTTCGAGCCCCTTCTCGGCGCCATCGTGAGCCAGCAGGTGAGCGTCGCCGCGGCGGATGCGATCTGGAGACGGCTGCGGGCGGCGCGGCTGACCGGGCCGCGCAAGATCATGTGGGCGAGTGACGAGGATCTGCGCGCCTGTGGTCTCAGCCGTCAGAAAATCCGCTATGCCCGCGCGCTTGCCGAAGCGCGCATTGATTTCAAGGCGTTACGGCGCGCGCCGGATGCGGAGGTCGTGGCGCGGCTGACCGAGGTCAGCGGGATCGGCGTATGGACGGCGGAGATCTACGCCATGTTCTCGCTGGGGCGGGCGGATGTCTTTGCGCCGGGTGATCTTGCGCTGCAGGAATCGGCGCGCCTCCTGTTTGCGCTCGGGGCGCGGCCCAAGGAAGGTGCGTTTCGCGATATGGCGGAGGCGTGGGCGCCGTGGCGGGCGGTTGCGGCGCGGCTTTTGTGGGCGTACTACCATCATGCGAAAGACAGGGAAGGGATCAGATGACTCGTGTATTGACCAGTGGCCGCAAGGAGCCGCAATCCGGCACCACCCGTTCGGTGGTGATTTTCCTGCATGGCTATGGCGCCAACGGGGCGGATCTTCTCGGGCTGGCCGATCCTCTGGCCGAGCATTTGCCGGATACGCTTTTCCTTGCGCCGGATGCGCCGGAGAGCTGTGCGGGGGTGCCGTTCGGGTATCAATGGTTTCCGATCCCGTGGATCGACGGCTCGTCCGAGGAAGAGAGTGCGCGCGGGATGCAGGCGGCGGTCGATGATCTCGATGCCTATCTCGACGGGGTGATGGTTGACGAGGACGTGTTGCCAGAGCAGGTGGTCTTGTTCGGGTTCAGCCAGGGCACGATGATGAGCCTGCACGTGGCGCCGCGCCGCGAAGACCCGGTCGCCGGGATCGTGGCCTTTTCGGGGCGTCTCTTGTCGCCCGATCTGCTTGCCGACGAGGCGGTCAGCCGTCCGCCGGTTCTGCTTGTGCATGGGGATGCGGATGACGTGGTGCCCGTGCAATCGCTGCCCGAGGCGGCGGAGGCGTTGCAAAAGGCCGGATGGACGGATGTCTACGCGCATATCATGAAAGGCACCGGACATGGCATCGCGCCTGACGGGCTTTCGGTGGCGCTGGCCTTCATGCGTGACAAGCTGAGCCTCTGATCGGCGTGACATTTATGCAAAACACGGATTTCCGCGGTCGCGATTTCGCGGCTGCGGGATTTTGGATTTCGCGTACCCGGCAAAATGTCCTATAGATCGGGGAACACCGCCACAGTCCAGGACCGGAGCAGACCGTGATTTCATTGAGCATGACATATTCGAAACGCACGAGGGCCAAGGCGGTTTCCCGGATGGCCGCAGGGGCCGTGTTGGCGATGGCGGCGGGCGCGGTATCGGCGCAGGGCGGGGCGTTGCGCACGCCGCTTGAAATGCACCCGGATCGTTTCGTGAATTTCACCACTGCAAATCTCTTGCCGGCGGGCAGTTTGCGGCTTTGGGTTGGCTCGCACCAGACGCCGCCGGGGCAGGCCACGACGGGCACAGCGAACCAGACCTATTATGGCGGCGGGCATTATGCGTTTGGCCCCCGCGTGCAGATCGGGTTCGGGCATTCGGAATTCCACGATCCGCCGGTGAGCCCGATTGGCGGCGTGACCTCGCAGATCCGGTTCCACACGACGAGCCTTGAGGGCAAGGTGGGGCTTCTTCAATCCGGGCCTTGGAAAATGGCCGCGGAAGCGTCGGTGGAACAGTTCATCTTTCGCTCGCCCTATTTCGGCGTGCCGACCTCGGCGGGCAATTCGCATATCGTCGGCGCGTTGCACCTTCCCGTCAGTTACAGCGCCTCGGACGCGTTGCAGTTTCATGTGACGCCGGGAGTGAGCGTGCTGCCCGATACGATTGGCGGCAACCCGTTCTACGGCACGGTGGCCAGCCTTGGGGCCGGGGTCAGCTATAAGCCATCCCTGCGCTGGACGACCTATGGGGCGGTCAATGTGCCTCTATCGGGAGGTAATTCGATCTCGAGCGCGGGCGCGATCGAGAAAAAGCCCGTCTTGACCCTTGGCGCGCGGTATAACGTGTCGCCCAAGGCGGCGCTCGATCTCTTCGTCACCAACGGCCTTGGCGTGTCTCCGGCGACGCGCATCATGACCATGTTCCCCGATGGCGATACCCTCATGGTCGGCGCGACCGTGACCTATACGCCGGGCCGTGGCGAGGCCTATCGCCCCAATTATCGTGGCCTGCCGGCAGAACCGCTCAACATGCGCCAGCGCCATTTGCAGCGTGACGGTTTCACGCTGGCTTCGGCGGACACGCTGACGCCGGGAATTTTCGTCGGGCGGGCCTCTGGCAGCAATCACGGCGCCTATGCGGGCGTGCTTCAGTTCAGCCCCGATTATGACGGGCAGATCGACCTCAGCTATGAGAAATTCGCCAATGACGGCTCGGTGCCGCTGACCACGATCCCGAGTCGGGCGGCCAATTACATGATCGGCCTCAAGCTGCGTTTCATGGATCAGAACAACGGCAGCCCGTTCTCGCTTGCCGTGCAGGCCAAGCTTGGGCGCGAAACGTCGATTTCGAAGAGCGGAACGTTTTTCCTTGCGGTGCCCATGATGTACAAGGCAAGCCCAAAGCTCGCCCTCATGGCAAATCCGAAGGCGGCGGCATGGGGATCGAACGAGTTCTTCGGCCTTGGCCTTGGCGTCAATTACGAGCTTGCGCCGGGGCTTGAGCTGATTGGCGAAGTGACGCCGGTCAGCGCGGGGCAGCGCACGGTCTGGGCGACCGGGCTGCGCTATTACCCGAAAAACAGCACCGCCAGCATCGACCTTTCGGCGTCGAACGCGATTGGCAGCCAGGCGCTTGGGACGATGATCGGGCAATCCGATGTCAAACTCTCGCTCGGTGTCACCCTGGCGCTGGACGCGCGGCGGCGCTAAAACGCTCCGCCCCTTGGGGCGCCGAGAAATGCAAGCAAAGGCCGGTTGCCGATAGACAGGCACCGGCCTTTTTCATGTCCTATGGCCGGGCGCCTTGGCCTTGCCTGTCATATGGGCGTTACGGATCGATTCTATCCCTGTTGCCATACGCATATATCATGAGGCTTGTCAGATGCTTGCCACGAGATATAGTGGGTATAGGCAGGGGCGGGTTCGCCCGCCTCGGTGCCGCGATACTGGGCAGGCGAGGCGAAGGGCGACTCGGAACAATGGACGGCGATTTCAGGACGGAATTCACACGGCAACCGGCGGGTATGCGACAGCACCCGGCGCTTGTGCTCAATGCGGATTACAGGCCGCTTTCATATTACCCTCTGTCTCTTTGGCCCTGGCAGGATGCGGTCAAGGCGGCGTTCATGGATCGGGTCGATATCGTGGCCGAATATGACGCCGTGGTCCGAAGCCCCTCGACGGAGATCAGGATTCCGAGTGTTGTTGTCCTCAAGGACTATGTGAAACCTCAAAAGCGCGTGGCCTTCACGCGCTTTAATTTGTTCTTGAGGGATGAATTCCGCTGTCAGTATTGCGGCAGCAAGGGCGACCTGACCTTTGATCACGTGGTGCCGCGCGCGGCGGGCGGGGTGACAAGCTGGCAGAATGTCGTGGCGGCCTGTAGCCCGTGCAACCTGCGCAAGGGGTCGAAATCGTTGCGCCGCGCGGGGATGAGCCTGCGCAAGCCGCCGCGCCAGCCCTCGTCGGAGGAATTGCGCAATACCGGGCGGCGCTTCCCGCCGGGCTACCTGCACGAAAGCTGGCTCGATTTCCTTTACTGGGACGCCGAACTGGAGGCCTGAGGGCAAGGCCGGATCAAAAGCCTTGCATCAGGTGCTCGGCCTCGCGTGAGAGGGCGGCGGCCAGGATGTCGGTTCCCGGTCGCGGTTCGAATGCGGCAGGCTGGATCAGGGAAATGGTGCGCCGGGCCTTCGGGGCCGCGATGCGCCGCATGACCGTATCCCCGACTCGACGCGCCTCGGCGGCGGCATAAAGCCGGGGCAGGACCGCGACACCATTGCCCGCGGCGGCCATGATGCGGATCGCGGCGAGGCTTGTGCCTTCGTATTCATCCGGCACATGGGCGTTGGCCTCTGCAGCGAGTTCCGCCACAAGCCCCGAGAGCCGGTGTCGCGGACCGATGGTCAGCAGGCTGCGCCCGGCCAAGGCGTCCGGCGAGATGGAGCCGTGCTGCGCGGCAAGGGGATCGTCGGGGGCCAGCGCGACCCAGAGGCTTTCGTGAAACAGCGGGGTTTGCAGGGTGCCGGGGTGATCCTGTGGCGTTGAGAGGATCATGTCCAGCCGTCCGGCGCGCAAGCCCTGTTCGAGGTCTGCGGTCGCCTCTTCGCGGATCACGAGGCGAAAACTCGGATGATCGCGGTGCAGATCGCGCACCACGCCGGGCAGGAGATATGGCCCGATGGACGGCAGGACGCCGAGGCGCAGCCGGCCTTCGAAAATGCCGTCGCCCGTGACCGAGGCGCGCAGGTCTTCCATCTCGTTCAGGATACGCCGGGCGCGCCGCACGATCTCGACACCCGCCTCGGTCAGCGTTGCGCCATGGCGCCCGCGGTTGAAGATGCGTGCGCCAAGATCGGTTTCGGCCTCCGCGATCTGGGCCGAGAGGCTGGGTTGGCTGATGTGAAGCCGGTCGGCGGCGAGGCCGAAGCGTCCGCAATCCGCGACCTCGACGAGATATTGCAACTGGCGCAGGGTGGGGCGCATATACATAGGCCTAAACTATGGAAACTGTAGGAACAATATATTGGAGGTATATTGCAAGGCAAGCGATACCGCGTCCCCAGCACGATCAAGATAAGAAAGGAGGCCCGTTATGGATACGGCCCTGACCATGCTGGCGGACAATCTGCTTGTCCCGACGATCCTGTTCTTTGCGCTCGGCCTTGTGGCGGCGGTGATGCGAAGCGACCTGTCGATCCCGGAGGGGGCGGCGAAGGTCATGTCGATCTATCTCTTGTTCGCCATCGGGTTCAAAGGCGGTGTGGGGGTCTCCGAGTCCGGGGCCTCGGGCAAGCTCATCGCGACGCTGGTGGCGGGGGCTGTGCTCTCGCTTTTGATGCCGTTCCTGGCCTATGCCTTGTTGCGGGTCTTGACGCGGTTGACCGCGCTCGATGCGGCCGCCGTGGCGGGGCATTACGGATCAATCTCCATCGTCACATTTGTTACGGCCTCCAACCTTCTGGAAACGCAAGGGATTTCCTCGGAAAGCTACATCGTGGCGGTCGCTGCCGTGATGGAGGTTCCGGCGATCCTCTCGGCGCTCTGGCTCGCCGCGCGCAGCCGCCCGGGCACCAGGCTCGACGCGACGCTCCTGCGCGATATCCTTGCCAACGGGTCCATCGTGCTTCTTGTCGGGGCGTTCCTCATCGGGGCGGTCACGGGCAAGCCGGGGCTTGAGCAGGTTGACGAGTTCATCGTCGTGCCCTTCACCGGCGTGCTCTGCCTATTTCTTCTCGACATGGGCCTTTCGGCGGGGCGCAGCCTGCTCAGCCATCGCCGCGAACTCAGCCTCGGGCTCTTCGCCTTTGGTTGCCTGATGCCGGTGATCGGGAGCGTCCTTGGCCTTGGCGCCGGTGTGGCCATCGGCCTGTCGCAGGGGGGCGTGTTCCTGTTGATGACGCTGGCGGCGTCGGCCTCCTATATCGCCGTGCCCGCCGCCATGCGCATCGCCTTGCCCGAGGCGAAGGCGGGGGTTTACCTCTCCGCCTCGCTCGGGATCACATTTCCGTTCAACCTGACGATCGGCCTGCCGCTTTATGCGTGGCTGGCAGCGATGGTCGCCTAGACGTCGGCGCGGGTCAGCATCCCGAAGAGATCGCGCGGATCGTCCGGGTCGGCCAGAAGATCGAGATCCTGGTGATACGGTGTGTCGCGCACCGTATCGCGCACATAGCGCAGCGCCGAGAAATCCTCGATCGCAAAGCCGACCCCGTCGAACAACGTGATCTGGCGGGCATCGCGGCGGCCCGTGGCCTGACCGGTGATGACCTGCCAAAGCTCGGTGACCGGAAAATCCTCGGGCATCTGTTGAATCTCGCCCTCGATACGGGTCTGGGGCGGGTATTCCACGAAGACGTCGGAGCGTTCGAGAATCCCGCTTGCAAGTTCGGTCTTGCCGGGACAATCGCCGCCAATGGCGTTGATATGCACGCCAGAGCCGACCATGTTGTCGCTCAGGATCGTGGCATATTGCTTGTCAGCGGTGCAGGTCGTGAGGATCTGCGCACCTTCGATGGCTTCTTCGGGGCTGGTGCAGCGGAACACGGTCAGGCCCGTGCCTTCAAGGTTCCGTGCGCATTTCTCGGTGGCCTTGGGATCACGGTCATAAAGGCGCACGGTGTCGATGCCGACAATGGCCTTCATGGCAAGGCTCTGGAACTCGGATTGTGCGCCGTTACCGATCATCGCCATGGTCGAAGATCCCTTGGGCGCCAGATACTTGGCGACCATTGCGGATGTGGCGGCGGTGCGCAGCGCAGTGAGCAATGTCATCTCGGTCAGCAGGATCGGATAGCCCGTGTAGACATTGGCCAGAAGGCCAAAGGCGGTCACGGTCTGCAACCCCTCGGAGGTGTTCTTGGGGTGGCCGTTGACATATTTGAACCCGTAGGATTCCCCGTCCGAGGTCGGCATGAGTTCGATCACCCCGACATCGGAATGCGAGGCGACGCGCGGCGTTTTGTCGAACAATTCCCAGCGACGGAAATCTTCCTCGATATAGGCGGCAAGGTCGATGAGAACCTTTTCCACGCCCACATAATGCACGAGGCGCATCATGTTCTCGACGCTGACGAAAGGGACGAGGGCTTTGTCGGAAGGTTGGATCATGAATAGCTCCGGGTCACACGGTCAAAGATGTTGCGGCCAAGGGCCGAGGCGGCGAGGTCCACCATGAGTTTCGCGGTGCGGCCGCGGGTGTCGAGGAAGGGGTTGAGCTCCACGAGGTCGAGCGAACTCATCACCCCGCTGTCGTGGAGCATTTCCATGACCAGGTGCGCTTCGCGCACGGTGGCACCGCCGGGGACGGTCGTGCCGACGGCGGGGGCAATGTCGGGGTCGAGGAAATCCACGTCGAGGCTCACATGCAGCATGCCGTTCGCCGCCGTGACACGGTCGAGGAAGGCGGCAAGGGGGCGGGCGATGCCGTGTTCGTCGATCTCGCGCATGTCATGGGCATGGATGCCTGTCTTTTCGATCGCGGCCCGTTCGGCACGGTCGACCGAGCGCAGGCCGAGGAGGCAGATGTTTTCCTCGGGCACCGGTGCGGGCAGGGGCGGGAAGGCGTCAAAGCCCGGCTGGCCGCTGATATAGGCGACGGGGGTGCCGTGCAGGTTGCCGGAATCGGTGCTGTCGGGGGTATGGAAATCCGTATGGGCATCGAGCCAGAGAACGAATTGCGGGCGACCTGCGCGCGCGGCATGGGCCGCGACGCCGCTCACCGTGCCAGCGGAAAGCGCGTGATCGCCGCCCATGAAAATCGGCAGGCCCTCGACCATCGCGGCCTCGGCTCTGTCCTGGAGAGCGCGGGTCCAGGCCACGGTCTCGTTAAGGGCGTATAGATGCGTTTCGGCGCTTTCGGGTGCAAAGGCACCGGGGCGCACCGTGCCTTGGTCGATGACGGTATGGCCGAGTTCCATCAGGCTCTCGGCAAGGCCCGCCGTGCGATAGGCATCTGGCCCCATGAGGCAGCCACGCCGCCGCTTGCCGCAATCCATGGGCACCCCAATGAGGTGAATGGGTCTGGTGGTCATGTCGCGTTTCCATTTTCCGGGTCTGACGCGAAAATGCGTGCGAAATGGGTTGAAGAACAGCCGACATTTTGCGCAAACTGGTGATGAATCTGCCATATTGGAGGGGCTGGGTTTCATAATGGATGATCTGGATCGCAAGTTGATCTCGGCCCTGAGGCATGATGCACGGGCCTCGCTTTCGGATCTCGCGCTCTTGCTTGGCGTGTCGCGCACGACGGTGCGGGGGCGGATCGAGAGGCTCCGGGCGCGCGGCGATATCGTGGGGTTCACCGTGGTGCTGCGCCAGGATGCCCATCGCGACGCGGTGCGCGGCCTGATGATGATCGGGATCGAGGGGCGCGGGGCCGAACGGATCACGCGCCAGCTTGGCGGCTTGCCGGAGGTGCGCGCCATTCATTCCACCAATGGCCGCTGGGATCTCATCGTGGAATTGGGGACCGAAACGCTCGAGGCGCTGGATTCGGTGCTGGCGCGCATCCGCAAGTTCGAGGGCGTCGCGACGAGCGAGACGAGCCTGCTTCTTTCGACGCGCAAGGCGGGTTAGACGGCGCGGCGCGCCCCGTCGTCAGGCATGAACGCCACGTAGAGCCACAGCAGCGCCACAATGAACGAGCCGATGGCGTTCATGTTGGCCATGGTGACGCCGAACATTTCCCACGGGATTTCATCGCAAAGCACCGGCGGCTTGGCGGCGCTGAAATCAAGAAGGGTGCCCGAGCCGTCACTGCTCAGGCCGCGGCCCGTACAGCTTGCCGGCCCGTCCCACCATTTGCGCTCGACGCCCGAATGATAGGCGCCGATGGCGGCGGTGGTGAAGGCGGACAGCCCTGCCAGAAGCGCGAAGATCCTTTTCCGCGTCGCGAGCATCAACAGGCCGAACCCGGCGGCGGTCCAATGCGGATAGCGTTGCCAGAAACACATGGCGCAGGGATCAAGCCCGCCGATATATTGAAACCCCCATGCCCCGAGGATCGAGAGCACGGAAAAGGCGGTCAGAAGCAGGGTCAGCATGCGTCGGGTCAGGGTCATAGGTATCTCACGACGAAGAAGCCGCCAAAGAGCAGCAGGACAAAGAGCGTTGCCATCAGGCCGAGCCGCTTTTCGATGAAGTCGCGGATCGGCGCGCCATATTTCCACAATAGTGCCGCAACGATGAAAAAGCGCAAGCCCCGCGCCAGGATCGAGGTGGCGACAAAGGTCGCAAGCGGCATCCCGGTCCAGCCGGACATGATGGTGATGACCTTGAACGGGAAGGGCGTCACGCCGGCGGTCAGCACCGCCCAGAAGCCGAAATCGTTGAACCGGGTGTTGAATTCGGCCACGGCGTCGGCCTTGCCGAGGCTGGTCAGGATCGGCTGGCCGATCTGTTCAAAGGCAAAGGCGCCGATGGCATAGCCCAGAAGCCCGCCCAGCACAGAGGCCACGAGCGCCACGCTTGCGATCAACCAGGCGCGCGAGGGCCGGGCGAGGATCATCGGGATCATCAGGACATCAGGCGGGATCGGGAAGAAGGAACTCTCGATGAAGCTTATCATCGCCAACGCCCAGAGCGCGCGCGGATGATCGGCAAGGCGAAGCGTCCATTGGTAAAGCGAAGTGAGCATCTGCGCGTGTCCCGGTGTTTTTCCTCTTGGGCCGCAAATGGCGGCGGAATTCAAGCCCTGAATCCCGAAAACAGCGCCTTGGTCTTCACATCCGCGACAGGATAGGGGGTTGACCTCTGGTGCCGGGTAAAGGAATCCACTGAGCACCCCCGTTGCGGATTGGCAAAGGATCGAAAGACAGATGACCGTATTGATCGCAGGCGCCGGGATTGCCGGGCTCAGCCTTGGACTTTCCTTGCACCAGATCGGTGTGCCGTTTCGAATTTTCGAGGCTGTGCACGATATCAAGCCGCTTGGCGTCGGCATCAACCTGCAACCGCATGCCACGCGCGAGTTGATCGAGATGGGGCTCGAGGACGGGCTCGACAAGGTTGGCCTGCGCACCGAGGAGGTTGCCTATTTCTCGCGCCAGGGCAAGCTGATCTGGTCCGAGCCGCGCGGGATGGATGCAGGGTATCACTGGCCGCAATTCTCGATCCATCGCGGCGGTTTGCAGATGCTCTTGCTCGATACCCTGTTGGAACGATGCGGCCCTGATGTGCTCGGGATGGGCCATGCGGTCACCGGCTGGCAGGAGACGGCGGACGGGGTCTCGGCCCGCCTTGAGGATCGCAAGAGCGGCGCATCGCTTGGCACCGCGGAGGGTAGCCTGCTTGTCGCGGCGGACGGGATCAACTCGGTGCTGCGCGCCGGACTCTACCCGGACGAAGGCCCGGCCCATTGGGGCGGGACCATGATGTGGCGGGGCGTGACGAAGGGGCCGCGCTTCCTCACCGGGCGGTCCATGGCCATGGCCGGGGTGAAGAAACGTAAGTTCGTGATCTACCCGATTGGCGATACCGAAGAGGGCGGCAGCCTGCTCAACTGGATTGCCGACCTGACCATGCCCGAGGATTACGACTGGCGCAAACAGGACTGGAACCGCCCCGGACTGCTCGAGGATTTCCTGCCTGCCTTCGAGGATTGGCACTTCGACTGGCTTGACGTGCCGCAGATCATCCGCGAGGCGGAGGCCATCTACGAATTCCCCATGGTCGACCGCAACCCGCTCCCGCAATGGAGCTTTGGCCCGATGACCCTTCTGGGCGATGCGGCGCATGCCATGTATCCCATCGGGTCGAACGGGGCGAGCCAGGGCATCATCGACGCCCGTATCCTTGCCCGTGAAATCCGCAGCCATGGCGCAACGCCCGCCGCGCTCAACTCCTACGAGGATGCGCGCCGCGAGACGGTCAATGCGCTGGTGCTGCGCAATCGCGGCGACGGGCCGGACAAGGTTCTCGACATCGTGGAAGAGCGCGCGCCGGACGGGTTCGACGATATCGAGACGGTGATGCCGCTTGCCGAGCGCGAGGCCCTTGCCGCCGGGTATAAAAAGGTCGCCGGTATGGATATCACCGCGCTGAATGCGCGCGGCCCGCTTTTGGAGCCCTGAGCCATGATTGCCCCCCGCTTTGAGGCCCGCACGGGACGCCTGATCGCGGTTTTGGCCCGCGCCATGGCCTATGGTGGCGGGCTGATCCTGCTGGCCATTTCCGGGATGACCGTGGTGTCTATCATCGGGCGCGCGGGGGTGGGTCATGGGCTTGGCCCGGTGCCGGGCGATTACGAACTCGTGGCCAATGGCTGTGCCATCGCGGTCTTTGCCTTTCTGCCCTATTGCCAGCTCACGCGCGGCCATGTGACGGTCGATATCCTGACGGATCGGTTCCCGGCGCGGCTTCGGGCCTTGACGGGGGTGCTGGGGGATGTGCTGATTTCGCTGGCCGCGCTGGTGATCCTGCGCCAGCTCTGGTTCGGTTTTGCCGAGAAATTCCCATATGGCAGCGATACCCTGCGCGAGAGGCTCGGAATGGGCTACAAGCCGTTTTACCCCGAAACCACCTATGAATTGGAAATCCCGGTCTGGATTCCCTATGGCTTTGCGCTTCTGGCGGCGGCCCTGTTCGCGCTGGTCTCGCTCTACACGGTCTGGCGCAGCCTCAACTGGTGTGCCGCCGGTCGGGAGGGCGCGGTATGAGCGGGATCGAACTGGCCCTGACCGGCTTTGGCCTCATGCTCCTCGGGATTTTCCTCAGGGTGCCGATTGCCGTCGCCATGGCGATGACGGGGTTTTTCGGGACATGGTATGTCATGGGGACGCCCAACGCCCCGATGGCCCAGCTCAAGACCATGAGCTACGAGACCTTCTCGAACCAGGGCCTTTCCATCGTGCCGCTTTTCCTTCTGATGGGGCAGGTGGCAACGCGGACGGGCATGTCCTCGGCGCTGTTTCGTGCCGCGAGTGACTGGCTCGGCCATCTGCGCGGCGGCGTGGCGATGGCTTCGGTCGGGGCCTGCGCGGGGTTCGGGGCGATCTGTGGCTCGTCACTGGCCACCGCCTCGACCATGGGGCAGGTGGCCCTGCCGGAGATGCGCAAACGCGGCTATTCCGATGCGCTGTCGAGCGGGGTTCTGGCGGCGGGCGGCACGCTTGGCATCCTGATCCCGCCAAGCGTGATCCTCGTGATCTACGCGATCATGGCCGAGCAGAATATCGTCAAGATGTTCATGGCGGCGCTTGTGCCGGGGCTTCTGGCGGCGCTTGGCTATATGCTGACCGTGGCGCTTTACGTGCGGCTGCGGCCCGGATCGGCGGATACCGCGCCTTCCGTGCCGATGAAAGACCGGCTCAGGACATTGGCCGCGACATGGCCGGTCCTTGCGATTTTCGGCCTGACCATGGGCGGGATCGTGGGCGATTGGAACTGGGTCAAGCCGGGGGCACAGGCGCTCTTTACCCCCAACGAGGCGGCGGCTTTCGGGGCCACGGCGACCACGCTTTACGGGGTCTTCGCAGGGCGTCTTACCTGGGCAGGGCTTTGGGAGTCGATCCTCGAGACGGCAAAGGCCACGGCGATGATCTTCCTGATCCTTCTGGGTGCAGAGCTGTTCAAGGGCTTCCTCGCCCTGACCCGCGCCCCGGCGCTCCTGGCCGATTGGGTGCAGCTTGCCGATCTGTCGCCCATGATCGTGCTGACGGTGATGCTTCTGGCCTACTTGGTCTTTGGCTGCGTCATGGATTCGCTGTCGATGATCCTGTTGACGGTGCCCATTTTCCTGCCGGTGATCGAGGTGCTTGATTTTGGCCTCAGCCCCGAGGAAACGGCGATCTGGTTCGGTATCCTTGCTCTGATCGTGGTCGAGGTCGGGCTGATCACGCCGCCGGTGGGGATGAATCTCTTCATCATCAACGGGGTCGCCCCGGATATCCCGATCACACGCACCTATGCCGGTGTCGCGCCTTTCATTGCCTCGGACCTGTTGCGCGTGGTGATCCTCGTGGCCTTTCCGCCGATCACGCTCTGGCTCGTGCAGGTGATGTTTTAACCCGTCGAGATGCGTTTTCGCTCTGGACGCTGCGCGCGCGCTTGGCTAGATCAGGGACAGGCCCAAGTGGCGGAATGGTAGACGCAGGGGATTCAAAATCCCCCGATGGCAACATCGTGTGAGTTCGAGTCTCACCTTGGGCACCAACGCTTCCGCAAGATCGACTCTGTCGGGTCAGACACCCACATACCGTTCCGTGACATCATGGGGCAGGGCGGCCATGTCGCCGCTCCAGACGGTCATTCAGGTGTATTATCTATCGGGATACAATCGGGTAACTACCTGAGAAGCCGCAACCCGATCCGAACTTTTCTCCAACTGAAAGGCGCAATATCGTAAGCAAATTTAAGGGCTTCGCGTTTGGAAGCTCGCCTATGTTGTGTGGAAATATTCCCGTCATTGATATTTATTGTAGACGGGTGTGAAATATGAAAAAATCTTTCACCCAAGTTATCTTTTGCTAGTCTGAGATATAGTTCATAGTCCATGGAAAAGCGTGCTAGATTGTTGAACTGATACCTTTTCACAGTTTCAGCGCGCAAGTATATATTTTGCAGACCGGCTATCGTGCGATACTTTAAAAGCGCATCCATGGTCATGGTCTCCGAGGGGCAAACACGGTGCTTGCGTTCTCCCTTGGCATTCTGTGAATAACTGTCGAAGAAGACACCAATTGCTTCTGGATTCTTGGTAAGAAAATCTGAAACCTTTTGAAAAGTGTCTTCTAGCAAAATGTCGTCAGCACCTAAAAACCCAAATATTTCATCATCATTTATTTGGGACAGCCCGATATTTATCGCGTCCGATATACCTTTATCTTCTTTCTTTATCCATTCTATAGTGGAATGGTCATCTCTATATTTTTGAATTATTTTGTGTGAAGAATCTGTGGATTTTCCATCGACAATGATCAAGCGTTTGTTTTCGTATTCTTGCGCCAGAAACGCTCTAATGGATTCCTCAAGATGTTTCTCTGAATTGAAGTTCGGCATTACGATGGAAATTTTATACAAATTTTTTCTCTTACAGTTTGGTGTTGGGTCTTGTTATCGAGTGTGCTGAGGAGTTTTGTTTAAGTCATTTTCTGAACTCTTAGACGCCAATATACGTTTTTGTCAAACTTTGGGTCAATGCACCCATGTCGCCGCTCCAGACGGTCTTGCCGCGTTCCACGATCACCGCCTTGTCGGAGACCTGTTTCAGCTCGCGCAGGGTTTTGTCGATCAGAAGGATCGCCATCCCCGTTTCGCGTTTGAGGCGGGCGATGGCGGCCCAGATTTCCTGCCGGATGATCGGGGCGAGGCCCTCTGTCGCCTCGTCGAGGATCAACAGGCGCGGGTTGGTCATCAGGGCGCGCCCGATGGCGAGCATCTGCTGTTCGCCGCCCGAGAGAGAGGCGGCGCGCTGTGTGCTGCGCTCGCCAAGGCGCGGAAAGAGGGTTTCGACCTCGGACAGGGACCAATGGCCGGTCCGGGCCGTGGCGAGGAGGTTCTCGCGCACCGTCAGGTCGCGGAAACAGCGCCGCCCCTCCGGCACAAGCCCGATGCCAAGCCGTGCGACCTTGTGGCTTGGCAGGCGGTGCAGGTCATGGCCATCGAAGACCAACCCGCCTTGCGCAGGCAGCATCCGGCAAATCGCCTTGACGGTCGTTGTCTTGCCCATGCCATTGCGCCCCATGAGCGCGACGACTTCTCCGGGGGCCACAGAGAGATTGATATCGAAGAGCGCCTGCGAGGCGCCATAGCTGAGCGAGACGCCCGAGAGGGTGAGAAGGCTCATGCGTCTTCCCCCAGGTAGGCGGCGCGCACCGCGGCATCCTTGCGGATTTCCCCGACCGTGCCGGTGGCGATGATACGGCCATAGACAAGGACGCTGATCCGGTCGGCGAGGGCGAAAACCGCATCCATATCATGTTCGACAAGCAGGATCGGGGCCTCGTCGCGCAAGCGGTCCAGAAAACCGGTCATCTGTTTCGATCCGCTCGCGCCAAGCCCGGCCATGGGTTCGTCCATCAGGAAGGCCCGCGGCGCGAGGGTCAGGGCGACCGCAACCTCGAGCTGACGCCGCTGCCCGTGGCTCAGGTCCGCGGTGCGTCTGTCCCGGGCATCGGCGAGGCCGACCTGCTCGAGGGCTTGCATGGCCGTGTCGATGAGGCCTGGGTCGCGATGGGCCGCGCGCCAGAAACGCCAGGGCCGACCCTGTGCCCCGAGCGCGCCGAGCATGGCATTCTCAAGCACCGTGTCCTCCATCGCCAGGGCCGAGATTTGAAAGGTGCGGCCAAGCCCGGCCCGCGCCCGCGCTTCGGTTGGCAGGCGCGTCACGTCCTGGCCCATGAGATCAATACGCCCACGGTCGGGGGCGAGCGCGCCGCTGATCTGCCCGATAAGCGTCGATTTCCCGGCCCCGTTCGGGCCGATGATGGCGTGGATTTCGCCTTTGCGCAGGTCGATGGAGACATTGTCGGTCGCGTTGAGTGCGCCGAAAGATTTGCAAAGCCCATGGGTGGCGAGGATCGGGTCAGACATGCGGCCCCTCCTTGCCCGTCAAAAGGCCCACGATCCCGCCACGCGCGAAAAGCACGATCAAAAGCAGGATCGCGCCAAGGAACACATGCCAGAAATCCGTGATCCCGCCGAGCCAGTGCTCAAGTGTGACGAACAGGCAGGCGCCGATCACCGGCCCCATGAGGCGACCGACGCCGCCGATCACGATCAGGACGATCAATTCCCCCGAAAGCTGCCAGGAGAACATGGTCGGGCTGACAAAGCGGTTGAGATCGGCAAAGAGCGCCCCCGCAAGCCCGGTGATCGCGCCGGAGAGGACAAAGGCCACGAGCTTGATCCGCGTCGGGTTCAGCCCGACGGTTTCGACCCGTGCCGGCACCTGACGCGCGGCGTTGAGGGCAAGACCGAAAGGCGATGCCTGAAGCCGGGCGTTGAGGACGAGGGCAAGGCACAGGACGGCAAAGCAGAGGCCGAAGAACTGGATCGGGACCAGCGTGTTCAGCCCCGGAAACCCGTTGCGCACATAGATCGAAAGCCCGTCCTCGCCGCCATAGGCGCTCCAGGAGATGGCGAAGTAATAGAACATCTGGCCAAAGGCGAGGGTGATCATGATGAAGTAGACGCCGCTCGTGCGCAGGCTCAGAAGACCAATCCCCCAGGCGGCAAGGGCCGAGGTCAGGATCGCGGTAAGCCAGATCAGGGGCATGGATTTGCTGCCCTCGAGGCTCAGGCCGAAGATGTCGAGGGGCGTATAGGTCTGGGCGTGGTAGGCGAGGATGCCCATCGCGTAGCCGCCAAGGCCAAAGAACACCGCGTGACCAAGGCTCACCAGCCCGCCCATGCCAAGCGCGATATTGAGGCCCACGGCGGCCAGCGCGAGGATCGCGGCGCGGGTGGCCAGCGTGATGGTAAAGGGCGCATCCACGACAAGCGCCCAGAGCGGCACGGCGAGAAGCGCACCAAGGACGAGGAGGTTGAGAAGACGTTCCGGAATCATGCGCGCACCCCGAACAGGCCGGAGGGACGCCAGATCAGAACAAGGCTCATTAGGATGTAGATCGCCATCGAGGCCAGCGCCGATCCTGTCTGTGTCGCGGTGTCAGGCGCCATGAAGAGCTTGAACAATTCCGGCAGGAATATCCCGCCGAGCGTATCTGTGAGGCCGACCAGGATCGCGCCGATGAAGGCGCCCTTGATGGAACCGATGCCGCCGATCACGATCACCACGAAGGCGAGGATCAGCACCGGCTCGCCCATGCCGACCTGCACCGACTGGATCGCGCCGACAAGCGCGCCTGCGAGGCCCGCAAGCCCCGCGCCAAGGGCAAAGACCAGCGTGTAGAGCTTGGAAATATCAACGCCCAGCGCGGCCACCATTTCGCGGTCGTTTTCGCCCGCGCGGATCTGGATGCCGATGCGGGTGCGGGCGGTGAGAAACCACAGACCCGCCGCCACGGCCAACCCGGCCCCGATCAGGGCCAGACGATAAAGCGGGTATTGAATGCCGCCCGGAAGCGTTACCGGACCCGACAGGGCGCGGGGAATATCGAGGAACAGGGGGAAAGAGCCAAAGACCCAGCGCGTGCCCTCCGAAAAGATCAGGATCAGGGCAAAGGTCGCCAGCACCTGGTCGAGATGCGGCGCGCCGTAGAGCCTGCGGATCACCACCATCTCGACAATTGCCCCGGCCAGCGCCGCCGCGGCCAGCGCCGCCACGAGCGCGAGCAGGAAAGACCCTGTCGCCCCGGCCACGGTGGCCGCGGCAAAGGCGCCGACCATGTACAGAGAGCCATGCGCGAGGTTGATCAGCCCCATGACACCGAAAATCAGCGTCAGGCCAGCCGCCATGAGAAAGAGCATGATCCCGAACTGTAGCCCGTTCAGAACCTGTTCCGCGATAAGAAGGAAGGACATATGTGGTCTTGGTGCTTGGGATGATCCCCGCCGCCGCAAGAGGGGGCGGGGATCGGCCTCATGTTACATCTTGCACTCGGCGGCATAGGCGTCCGCGTGGTTTTCAAGGGCCGGGCCGATGATCTTGTTGGTATAGACCTCGCCCTCCTTGATGACTTCGCGGGCATAGATGGTCTGCACCGGGTGATGGTTCGGGCCGAACGCGAAATCGCCACGGGTGCTGTCGAAATCCGCCGCTTCAAGCGCTGCGCGGAACGCGTCGGCATCGGACGGGTCGGCCTTGGCCACCGCAGAGATCAACAGGTTCGCGGTGTCGAATCCCTGGCTGGCGTAAAGCGAGGGCAGGCGGCCATACTTGGCCGAGAAGCTCTCGACAAAGGCGGCGTTGGTAGGATTGTCGATATCCTTGTTCCACTGCGACGTGTTCACGACGCCCAGCGCCGCATCGCCCACGGCCTGAAGGATGCCTTGGTCAAAGGAGAAGGCCGGGCCGACCACCGGAAGATCGACGCCGGACTCGGCATATTGCTTGAGGAAGGAAATCCCCATGCCGCCGGGCAGGAAGAAAAACACGCTGTCGGCGTCGCTGGCACGGATCTGCGCGATCTCGGCGGCGTAATCGGTCTGGCCGAGCTTGGTATAGACTTCACCGGCCAGATCGCCGCCGAAGAACCGCTTGTAACCCGTCAGCGCATCCTTGCCCGCCGGGTAGTTGGGCGCGAGGATAAAGCTGTTCTCGTAGCCCGCCGTGTTGGCATAGGCGCCCGCCGCCTCGTGCAGGTTGTCGTTCTGCCATGCGACATTGAAGTAATTCTCATGGCATCCCTTGCCTGCAAGCGCCGAAGGCCCGGCATTGGGAGAGAGGTAGAATTTGCCCTGAGCCACCGCCGCGGGCACCACGGCCATGGCGAGGTTGGACCAGATGATGCCGGTGAGCACATCGACCTTTTCGGACTGGATCATCTTGTCGGCAAGCTGCACCGCGATATCGGGTTTGCGCTGATCGTCCTCGATCACCACCTCGATATCGTCGCGGCCCGATTGCTCGATGGCGAGCATGAACCCGTCGCGCACGTCGATGCCAAGACCGGCACCGCCGCCCGAAAGCGTGGTAATCATGCCGACCTTGACCTCGGCCATCGCCGCGCTGGCCATCAAGGCCGCAGAGGCGGTTGCGAGCAGTAATTTCTTCATGTCTGTCTCCCTGTCTTACCGTTTCGCGCCATCTTTCGCGTTAAGGGGCGATAATCCAAGCGCAAAATGCCCGAAAACGACGAAACAGCGCGGGTTTCAGCGCTGATAGCGCGTGAGGAAGCCGCTCCAGTCCTCGGGCGTGTCGATATCGAGCAAGGCGTGGACGCCGGGAAGCGCCACGTCGAGGGTCGGCCCCGCGTGGGCCGCGATGACATCGCGCGCGCCGTGATCACTGGTCAGAGCCTCGAGCGCGTCGAAACAGGCGGCGGGGAAGATGACGGGATGGCCGGGGCGGCCTTCTGCGCTGATGCCGCGCAGGATGGCGTCGTCGGGCGCGTTGGCCCAGGCGTCTTTCATGGTGATCAGGTCGTCCGCGTCGAGCGCGGGCATGTCGGCGGGCAGGATCATGAGCGCGGTGCATCCCTTGGGGCGAAGCGCCGTCCCGGTGGCGATGCTCTCCCCCATGCCCTTCTGCGCGTGGCGCACCGTCACGGGCGCGGCGTCGCAATCGGCGACAATCGCCGCGCGGGCCGGATTTTCCGGGGGCAGGGCCACGAGGACCGCACAGCGCGTGCGTTCGGCCCGCAGGATCATCGTGGCCAGCATCGGCACGCCGTCAATGGGCAGGGTGAGCTTGTCACGCCCCTCCATCCGCGAAGAGGCTCCGGCGGCGAGGATCAGGATGGCGAGCATGGGGCCTCCTTTCATGCGAAACCGCCGGAGGCGCGGTCGGGGTGCCTCCGGCGGGAGTATTTTTACAGAGAAGAAGATGCGGGGGAAGGTCTAGCCTCGCATCCGCGCGCCATCGGCATCGAAGAGCGGCGTATCCAGCAGGCGCGCGCGGCACATCTGGCCGAGGATCTCGATCTCGACCTCGAGACCCGGCGCGGCACGCCCTGTCGGCACGAAGCCCAGCGCGATGGATTTCTCCGCATGGTGCGAATAGCCGCCCGAGGTGCAGAACCCCACCACCGCGCCATCGAGCCAGATCGGCTCGTAGGCGTGCACATCGGCGTCCGAGGCATCGACCTCGAAGGCGCAGAGCTTGCGCGCCGGGCCAGTGTCGCGCTCGGCCTCTGCCGCGGCGCGACCGATGAAGTCGGCATCTTTCTTGAAGGCGATGAAGCGGTCCAACCCGGTTTCCGCCGCCGTGTAGTCGGGCGAGAATTCCGAGAGCCAGGAGCCGAAGAACTTGTCGAGGCGCAGGGACATCATGGCGCGCATCCCGAAGGGGCGCATGCCGTGCTCTTGTCCGGCGGCCCAGAGCACATCCCAGAGCGCGCGTTGCGAGGGCAGGTCGCAGAAGATCTCGAAGCCGAGATCGCCGGTATAAGAGACGCGCTGCACCACGCAGTCCGCCATGCCGACGGTCAGGCGGCGCACATCCATGAAGCGCATGTCGGAAATGTCGTCCCGCGTGCAGGCCTGAAGCACCTCGCGCGCCTTCGGCCCGGCGATCTGAAAGCCCGTGACGCGGTCCGAGATATTCTCGATCGTCACATCATCGGTGGCATTCTGCAGGAACCAACGCATGTGATAGGCTTGCGAGCCGTAGGAGGCGGTGAGCTGGAAAACCTCCTCGCAGAGGCAGGAAATCGTGAAATCCCCGATCAGGCGACCCTTGGGCGACAGCATCGGCGTGAGCGACAGGCGCCCCGGTTTCGGCACGCGCCCGGCCATGATCCGATCAAGCCATGCGCGTGCGCCGGGGCCGGTGATGCGGTATTTGCCAAAGTTATGAGTTTCATTGATTCCAACGGCTTGGCGGACGGCCTTCACCTCGCGCGCCGTGGCCTCGAATGCATTGGAGCGGCGGAACGAGGGGGTTTCGTAGCGCGGCTCATCGCCGGTTGCGAAATAGTTGACCACTTCAAGCCCGTATTGCGCACCCCAGACCGCGCCCATCTTGTCGAAGATGTCATACATCGGCGTGGTGCGGAAGGGCCGCGCGGCGGGAAGCTCCTCGTTCGGGTAGGACACGGAAAAGCGTTTCTGGTAGTTCTCGATCACCTTGGGGCGGGTATAGCCCGGCGTGATCCAGTCACCAAAGCGCGCGCAGTCCATGGCAAAGGTGTCGCGCTCGCATTCCCCTGTCGTCATCCACTGCGCGAGCATGAGGCCGACGCCGCCGCCTTGGGAAAAGCCCGCCATCACCGCGCAGGCGGACCAGTAGTTGCGCATCCCCGGCACCGGGCCGACAAGCGGGTTGCCATCGGGGGCGAATGTGAAGGGACCGTGGATCACGGATTTGACCCCAACCTCGGCCAGCGCCGGAAAGCGATTATAGGCAAAGGCGATGGAGTCCTCGATCTTGTCGAAATCGTCCGGCAGCAACTCGTGGCCGAAAGTCCACGGCGTGCCATCCACCGCCCATGGCTTGCAGGGCTGTTCATAAAATCCGATGCAGAGGCCGCGGCCTTCCTGCCTCAGATAGCTTTCGCCCGCCGGGTCCATGACATGCGGATGTTCGCCGCCGCCGTCGATGATCTCGGCGATCATTGGCACCTCGTCGGTGACGATATACTGGTGCTCCATCGGGTGCAGCGGGAAATAGACGCCGGCCATCGCGCCCACCTCGCGCGCCCAGAGTCCGGCGGCGTTGACCAGGTGCTCGGTATGGATCGTGCCCTTGTCGGTCACGACGTCCCACGTGCCGTCCGGGCGCTGGTTGGTCTCGCGCACCATGCAATGGGTCTCGATGGTCGCGCCGCCCATGCGCGCGGCCTTGGCATAGGCGTGGGTGGTGCCCGAAGGGTCAAGATGGCCATCAAGCGGGTCGTAAAGCCCGCCAATGATGCCCTCGATATTGGTCACAGGAGCAATCCTGGCGATTTCCTCAGGTGTTACGATCTCGGTCTCAAGCCCCATGAAGCGATGCTTGGCCCTCTCGGCCACAAGCATATCGAACCGCTCCCTGGTATCCGCCAGCGTGACGCCGCCGACATGGTGGAGACCGCAGGACATGCCGGTGATCTCTTCGAGTTCCTTGTAAAGGCGGATCGTGTAGCCCTGAAGCGCGGCCATGTTGGTGTCGCCATTGAGCGTATGAAACCCGCCCGCCGCGTGCCATGTCGAGCCGGAGGTCAGGTCCGAGCGCTCCAGCAGCATGACATCGGACCAGCCGAGTTTCGTC